>Ga0097691_1000757_pt1 | contig 26214 bp, 24 predicted proteins | sample NGESurdeep072012_8_FD_72858 | JGI IMG/M metagenome (GOLD analysis project Ga0097691, IMG submission 72858) | Arctic peat soil microbial communities from Barrow, Alaska - NGEE Surface sample 210-1 deep-072012 | ecosystem: Environmental > Terrestrial > Soil > Wetlands > Peat ... | reverse complement strand
CGCTTGCCCGTCACGGGTGTAGCGGATGTTGGGGGTGCGCCACGAGGCGCCATGAAACCGTGCGGTGATGAAAGGACACCGCCGCCGACCTGTCGCAGCAGGGCGGTGAAGCTGAGGGCAGCCTGACCCTGGAAGCGCAGGGAAGGGCGGGAAGCAGCCCTGACAACGACGGGACGAGTCGGCACTACCAGACGGCTCGGGTCCGGCAAGCAAGACGGAAAGGTGTAACGAAAGTGAATCAGTGGTTGAACTCCCTTAAGTTCGGTGCCGGCTCCAATCTGGTGGATATGGGCCGGACAGCAATGCACACTGACCGCACTACGGGTCAGCGACTCCGAAGCCAGTTACCTGAGCTGGTGGTGAGGCCACGAGGAAAGCCTGCGGCGTACTCGTGGCGAGGTTGCAGGGAGAGAAGCTGGGCACCAACCCCGTCAAACGGAACATGGTGAACGTGGGAACCACCTTGGGGCTGCCCTCCTTGCCGCACAGCCAGTGCGGCGACGGGCAGGTCCGCTGTCGGCTGATGGCCCCAAGGTGGGACGGAGGGTCCGTAGTAGTCCGAGGACGGGAAAGCCGTCTACATGGCGAAGGGACCCAGCGAGTCAGCAGCAACGCTGTGGCAATGGCAGGAGCTCGACGGTGAACACCGACGATCCGTGGCCCGACCTCGCAGAGGCCGAACCCCGGGTACTGCGTATGCAGGCGAAGCTGCACCAAAGGGCGACTGACAGTCCTGATCGTCAGTTCAGTGACCTGTACAACCTCGTGGCCGATCCCGCCTTCCTTGTGGTGGCGTGGCATCGGGTTCGGGGCAATCGGGGTGCACGGTCTGCGGGAGTCGATGGGGTGAAACCGAACTCCATCCTCTTCGGTGACGTGATGCTCGCCGAGCTGCGAGATGATCTCAAGGCCCGGCGCTTCAGACCCCTTCCCGTCAAGGAACGGATGATTCCGAAGGCGAACGGCAAATACCGCCGCCTCGGCATCCCGACTACCCGGGATCGGGTTGTGCAAGCCTCCTTGAAACTAGTCTTGGAGCCCATCTTCGAGGCGGACTTCAAGCCGTGTAGTTACGGCTTCCGCCCGATGAGGCGAGCCCAGGACGCCATCGCCCAGATTCACCACCTCGCGTCCCGCTCCTATGAGTGGGTGCTGGAGGGTGACATCACGGCGTGCTTCGACGAGATCGACCACACGGCCCTCATGGGTCGGGTGCGGCATCGGATCGGGGACAAGCGCGTTCTGGAACTCGTCAGGGCATTCCTGAGGTCCGGCCTCCTCACTGAGGGCGGCCAGATCATCGGGACCAAGACCGGTACTCCTCAGGGCGGCATCCTGTCTCCGCTGCTCGCCAACATCGCTCTCTCTGTCCTCGACGAGCACTTCGCCGAGGCGTGGGAGACGACGATGGCAACCGAAAACGACAGGCAACGACGCCGCTACCACGGAGAAGCCATCTACCGGATTTGTCGGTATGCAGACGACTTCGTGGTGCTGGTGTCGGGAACCAAGGCGCAAGCCGAGGGCCTGAAGGACGAGGTTGCAGCGGTGCTCTCCCCGATGGGGTTACGCCTTTCGGAGGAGAAGACGACGATTGTCCACATCGACGAGGGGTTCGACTTCCTGGGTTTCCGCATCCAGCGGCAGACCAAGCCGGGGTCGGACAAGCGGTTCGTCTACACCTGGCCATCGAGGAAATCATTGTCCTCGGTCATGGCCAAGGTGAAGGCGATCACCAAGCAGGGAACGAGCAAATCCCTCCCCGACCTCCTGCATCAACTCAACAGGGTGCTGCGGGGTTGGACCACGTACTTCCAATATGGCGTATCGAAGGCGACCTTCTGCTACCTGAGCCACTACACGTGGCTCAGGGTCAACGGATGGCTTCGCCGAAAGTTCCGCCGCAGTACTTGGAAGGAACGGCGACGTCGCTATCTCGGCAACGGGTGGCGGCCACAGCAGGACGGGGTGATCCTCTTCGATTCGGCGGCGGCTCCGGTCAGCCGGTATCGCTACCGAGGAACGAAGATCCCCTCACCGTGGGACGGATGGATTAGGGCGATGGCTGAACGTTGACCAGCGGGGCTCGTGGAGAGCCGGATGCGGTGGAAGTCGCACGTCCGGTTCGGGGAGCGGGTCGGAGAAACGGATCAGCCGAGAGGCTGGCACCGCGCTCCGGCTCGACTCCACTCGCGGGTCAGGTTGCCGGAGATGGTGGTGGTAGTTGTACTGCTCATGATCATGTCCCTTCACGTTGGCACCGGAGTGCACTTCCGCCCGGGGATCGAGTGAGATTCCGGAACGGGCCACCCTCCATGGGTGACCCGACGATGATGGGGGTGCGACCTGGCCCGAATCTTGCCTATCCCCTTCCCGGCAACCTTGCACGATGAAAATGGGGGCAGTCGGGCAACCAGGACCGCCTACCCCGGCATATTTCTCCTTTCCACGTTTGAGCGAACGGAACGTGGCATTCGCTCAGAGGCGGAACTTTTGGATGGGCCGGGATCGACTCCCTGATGAGAAGAGGTGCGCGTTGGGACCGCCTCGGGCTCAGCTCACATCAGCTCATGTCGGCGGAGAGTTCCGCCCGGGTGGCGTCACTGAGCACCACGCCCGGCATTCCATCGGGATAGTGGGGATGGTTGATGGCCAGGCTCACCGGTCCTTGCACAAATGCCTCCACCTGGGCAGGTGTCAATCGGAAGCGGACGTAGTGCACTGCGGCAGTCACTTCCTCCCGGGTGAGAAGCGAATCGTGGTCCGCCTCGGGACTTGACGGCACGACCTGCATCAACTCACCCAATCCGATACGCAGCTCAGCCGAGCGTTCCACTCCCACCAGCCCCGGCAGCCACTTCCGTAGCTCCGCCTCGCTGGTGAGTTCGAGAAAGAGGGTGGCCGATAGCTCGCCGGGGGCCGGAAGAAGGCGGTTGTAGACGTCGAGTTCGTGCTGAATCTGCTCGTCGGAGACCATCTTCTCCGCCCGGGCCATCTCCTGAATCTGGAACCGCATGGTCAATCGACTCTCGAAGGTGAGGGTAATCACCGGACCCACGGTGATCCGGCGCACCTTCTTGGCCGCAATCACCTCTCGGCGGAACTCATCGCGTTCTCGTTCATAGGCTCGTTGATCGGCGATATCGGCCAACGTCAGTTCCCTGGTCTCTGTCATCGTTTCTCCTTCATCAGAAATACCCATAGCCCCGTCCATCAGCCTCATCGGACGGACAGGGAGCGTCCCGGGGTGATGGAACGGTTGTCTGAACAGGCGGCACAACATGGAGGATGAGACGACGCGGCCCCGGGTCGAGCCCGGGGCCGGCCGTTACACCTTGAGGTCATCACTACGTCGGACCCGAAAATTACCGCTCGGGCCCGGCCAACGATTACGAGACCGACGCCAGGCCCTGAGCGAACCGACCGGCATGGCTCTTCTCCGCTCGGGCCAATGTCTCGAACCACTCGGCGATCTCGTCGAAGCCCTCTTCCCGAGCGGTACGGGAGAAGCCCGGGTACATCTCGGAGTACTCGTAGGTCTCGCCCTCCACCGCCGACTTCAGGTTGTCCTCGGTCGGACCGACCGGGGTCCCGGTCACAGGATCTCCGGTCTCACGCAGAAAGTCGAAGTGACCGAACGCGTGGCCTGTCTCACCTTCGGCGACCGAGCGAAACAGGGCGGCTACGTCAGGGTAACCCTCCACATCCGCCTTTTGGGCGAAGTACAGGTAGCGGCGATTGGCCTGACTCTCGCCGGCGAACGCCTCCTTGAGATTTTCTTCCGTCTTGGTGTCCTTTAGTGCTGGCACTGTGTTCCCTTCCTTACGTTGATTGTCATGTAGATAGTTGAAGCGTCGACTGTTGACATTCCGGACAGAGCCCCCGAAACACGATCTCGGCGGAGCCGACTTCGAACCCGAGATCGGCGCCATTGGGAATTTGCAGATCAGGAAAGGCCGCCACCAGGTCGCGCACTTTGCCACAATGCCGACACACCAGGTGGTGATGAGGATCGTCGACATTGGGATCGAACCGGATCATTCCGGTCCCCAGGTCGAGCGAACTGATCTCGCCCAACTCGGCCAGATCGTGGAGTGTCTGGTACACGGTCTTCAGGGAGATCGTCTCCATCTCCCTGGTGGCGGCGAGATGGACCGCTTCAGCCGACGGATGGGTCATATCGCCCTGAAGTACCCGGAAGATGCACTGGCGTTGGGCAGTCACCTTGCGCCCATTGGCCCGGAACAGCTCGGTCAGTTCCTCTGGCGTCTTCATCGCTCCCCATCATATCACCAACTGTTGTTTTTCAACACTGATTGTAGATAAGCCATCAACCCCTCCGGCACAGCTGTGGCAGGCTTCGGACGTGTCTGACCGTGATCCCGCTCCCCAACCAACCCCGCCCTTGTTTCGCCGGGCCGACGCCCTCTCCCGTTTGGCTTCCGAGGAGTTCGATGTGCTGGTCATCGGTGGTGGCATCACCGGGGCCGGGGTGGCCCTCGATGCCGCCAGCCGGGGGTTGAAGACCGCCCTGGTGGAGAAGGACGACTTTGCCTCGGGCACTTCGTCCAAATCGTCGAAGATGGTTCACGGCGGACTCCGGTACCTCCAGCAGAACGAATTTCGGCTGGTGTACGAGAACCTGGCTGAACGCCAACGCCTGTTGGACAACGCGCCCCATCTGGTCTCCCCACTTCCCTTCCTCATTCCCTTGTTCGGTCGGAGCGGAGTGGTCAACCGGAGCGTGGCCCGGATGTACCGGACCGCCCTGTGGCTCTACGACCTGACAGGCGGCGTCCGCATCGGGCGCCGCCACGAGCGGGTCACCAAAGCCCAAGCGCTTTCCCACCTTCCCAACCTGCGCACCGATCATCTGGTGGCCGGATTCCTCTACTGGGACGCCCAGACCGACGATGCCAGATTGACGCTGGCGGTGACCCGCACGGCTGTCCTCGACCATGGAGCGGTGGCGGCCAACCACACTCGGGTTGTCTCTCTTCTCACCGGGCTCGATGGTCGAGTCAACGGGGCCCGGGTCGACCCCGACCAGGGTGAAGCGTTCGATATTCGGGCCAAGGTCGTCGTCAACGCGGCTGGGGTCTGGGCCGACGAGGTCCGGGCCCTCGACGAGCACCACAACCCTCATTCGATCCGGCCGGCCAAAGGGATTCACATCACCGTTCCAACCGAGGCCTTCCCGTGTGATATCGCCGCGGTCATCCCCGTCAAACAGGATCACCGTTCGATCTTCGTGGTCTCGTGGGGGGACCAGGTCTACCTCGGGACCACCGACACCGAGTGGGACGGACCGCTCGACGATCCGAGCTGTCTGCCCGAAGACGTCGACTACATCCTGGCGGCGGCCAACGCCGTGGTCACCAAGCCCATCTCCCGGGCCGACATCACCGGCATCTGGTCGGGCCTCCGACCGCTGCTCGCCCCCGTCGAAGGGAAGCACGCGCCGAGCGAGCGAACCGCCGATCTGTCCCGCCGCCATACTGTCTGGACCTCGGATACGGGTGTCGTCACCGTGACCGGGGGGAAGCTGACCACCTATCGGAAGATGGCCGAGGACACCGTCGACGCGGTGACCAAGGTGCTGGGTAATCGGTCAGCGAGATGCGTCACCAAACACCTTCGATTGCACGGCGCCGGCACCATCGAGCATGCCCCGCCGATGCCCGGAGGTGCGCCGCCTCACCCGCGGGCGGCGGACTGCACTCCGGCCGAAGGCACCGCCTTTCACCTGGCCGCCCGATTCGGTACCGAGACAACCTCGGTGTTGTCGATCACCGAAGGACGACCCGATCTCCTCGAACCACTGGTTGCCGGGTTGCCCTACCTGAGTGCCGAAGCCGTCTACGCGGTCCGCGAGGAGATGGCCGAGTCGATCTCGGATGTTCTTGATCGCCGCACCCGCGCCCGCCTGCGCGATGCCCGTGCGAGCGCCTCGGCCGCATCCCATGTGGCCTCGCTGATCGGTCCGGAGCTCGGATGGGACACCGATCGCTGTACCTACGAAGCGGAGACGTACGCCACCGGAGTGCGGGCGCAACTCGCCAAAGCCGGTCTGGACCCGGCCAATGCGGAACCTTGTCGTAGTCAGGTGATTGCCGACGCGTAACCGCGTCGTGGCCGACAGCATCCACTCGAACCACCAGGAGGGGGACCACATGACCTACGCCGGCTACCAACAGCTGACATTTGAACGGCGTGAGAACGGCGTCTTGTTGATGACACTCGACAGACCAGAGAAGTACAACGCGGTTGACGAGGCGATGCACAGTGAGTTGGCCCGAGTGTGGAGGGATATTTCCGCCGATCCTGAGACACGGGTGGTGGTGGTCACCGGGGCGGGCAAGGCGTTCTCTGCCGGTGGTGACCTGGCCATGGTGGAGCGCATGACCGGTGACTACGACCGGGTGGCCCACATGCTCTCCGAGATGAGCGACCTGGTGTACAACCTCATCAACTGCGACAAACCGGTGGTCTCGGCGATCAACGGGGTCGCGGTCGGTGCCGGACTGGTGGTGGCGCTGCTGGCCGACATCTCCATCTGTGCCGAAGATGCCCACCTCGGCGACGGCCATGTGAAGCTGGGTGTTGCCGCCGGTGATCACGCCGCCATCATCTGGCCGCTCCTGGCCGGGATGGCCAAAGCTCGCTACTACCTACTCACAGGGGAGATGCTCACCGGTGCCGAAGCCGAACGTATGGGGATGGTCACCAAGGCGCTCCCCCGCGACCAAGTGCTCGATGAAGCCCTCCGTATCGCCGACACCCTGGCTACCGGCTCGCAGCCGGCCATTCGCTGGACCAAGCGTGCCCTCAATAACTGGCTGAAGGCGGCAGGCCCGATCTTCGACCAGTCCGCCGCCTACGAGATGTTGGGGTTTTTGGGTCCCGACATCGTCGAAGGAGTGGCGGCACTTCGCGAGAAGCGTCAGCCCGTCTTTCCCTCCACGGTGGCCCCGGCATGATGCGACCTCGTCCTGGCACCCCTGGGTCCACTGGCACCACTGGGTCCACCTATGGTGCCGTTTCCGGAAAGGACAACCTATGACCCAACCCACTCCGGTCACCCCCATCGACGCCGAATCCGCTGCCGTCACCGACCGGATCGGCGGCACCAAGGTCGGCGTCGACGCTGCGCTCCGTAGCCATCTGATGGATGTCTGCGCGGAGATCAGCGACGATCCCAGCGAGAGGGCCGAGGCCGGGCGGGACTGGTGGCCTCTGGCCATTGGTTGGGCAACCCGCGGACAGGTCCCGACCCGACCGGCGCTGGTGGCCCGTCCCACCGATACCCAACAAGTGGCTGCGGTTCTGGCTGCCTGCAACGACGCCCGGGTTCCGGTGACCGCCGCCGGTGGGCGTAGCGGTGTCTGCGGAGCCTCCATTCCCGTCTTCGGCGGAGTCTCCCTCGATCTGTGTGGACTGTCGGGCATCGGAAACGTCGACACCACCTCACTGGTCGCCGATCTGCGGGCCGGCACGTTCGGTCCCGAAGTGGAGGCCGGGCTCCAGGATGAGCACGGGGTGACCCTCGGGCACTGGCCGCAGTCCATGGATCTCTCCACCGTGGGTGGGTGGTTGGCGTGCCGGGGAGCAGGTCAGTACTCCAACCGGTACGGGAAGATCGAGGACATGGTGATCGGTCTCGAGGTCGTACTGGCGAACGGGACGGTGGTGCGCACCGGAGGTCACGCCCCGCGATCAGCCACCGGGCCGGATCTCACCCAACTCTTTGTCGGCAGTGAAGGCACACTCGGGGTGATCACCGAAGGCCGATTCCGGGTGCACCCGCTGCCGCCCGGGTCGGGGCGCCGCTCCTTCGGATTCGCTTCATTCGCCGACGGGCTCGATGCCTGCCGCCATATTCTCCGGCGCGGAGCCACCCCGGCAGTACTCCGCCTCTATGACGCCGCCGAGTCGGGCCGTTCCTTTGAGCATGGCGAGACCAATGTGTTGATCGTGCTTGACGAAGCCGATCCCGGATTGGTCGACGCCACCCTGGCCGTGGTGGACGACGAGTGCCGGAGCGCAGACCGCCTCGACGACCAACTGGTGGAGCGTTGGCTGGCGAACCGGAACGACGTGTCGGCTCTAGCCCCGTTGTGGCGCCACGGGATTGTCGTCGATACCGTGGAGGTGTCAGCTCACTGGGCGGCACTACCCGGGCTCTACCGGGCAGTGCTCGATGCCCTCGGTGGCATCGAGGGGACTCTGGCGGCATCGTCTCATCAAAGCCACGCTTACACCGATGGCGCCTGCCTCTACTTCACGTTCGCCGGGCGGCCCCCTGGCCATACCGGCAACGGCGATGCTTTAGGTGGTGACGCTCCCGATGGCGAGCATGACGCCTGGGCGGAGAGCTATTACACCGCGGCATGGGATGCCGTCACCCGCGCCACCATCTCAGCCGGCGGGGCCATCAGCCACCATCACGGGATCGGGATCAACCGGGCCCGTTTTCTCCCCGGCGCACTCGGGAGCGGTTTCGAGGTGCTGGCATCGGTGAAACGGGCGCTCGATCCGAACGGAATCCTCAACCCCGGCAAACTCGGTCTGTTGTCGCCGTTCGGCGAGATGGGCTGGCCGAATCAGGGAGCCCGACCATGAGCATTCTGGTGGTCGACGTGGGGACCTCGGGGGTCCGTAGCTCCATTGTGCGTGCCGATGGAACCGTCGAACACGTCCACCATGTGCAGATTCTGCCCGATACTCCGTTCCCCGGATTGGTGGAGTTCGACGCTTCGGCCCTGGCCGCTGCCGTCCTCGATGTGGCCAACCGCTCTCTGGCCGACGGAGGGCCCGTCGCGGGGGTGGGCATCGCCAACCAGCGTGCCTCGACCATCGTCTGGGACCGGGCCACCGGCCAGCCGGTCGGACCGGGCATCGGCTGGCAAGATCTCCGTACCGTCGGCACCTGCCTCGAGCTCCAAGCCAAGGGTTTCCGCCTGGCACCCAACGCCTCGGCCACCAAGGTGGCTGCCCTACTCGACCTGGTCGATCCCGATCGATCACGGGCTGAACGCGGAGAGCTGGCCTTCGGCACTGTCGACACCTGGGTGGTGTGGACCCTCACCGGTGGCCAGCTGCATGTCACTGACGCCTCGAACGCCGGGGTCACCGGTCTGGTCCGCGGTGATGCCTCGGAATGGGACACCGCGGTGCTCGACGAACTCAGGATTCCCGTCTCGATGCTTCCGACCATTGTGGATTCCACCGGGATCATCGGCGGCGCCGTTGTGCTTTCGGGCCGGCCCCCCATCGCCGGGATCGCCGGAGACCAGCAGGCATCGCTGGTGGGCCAGGGGTGTACCCGGCCGGGATTGGCCAAAGCCACGTTCGGTTCCGGGGGGATGCTCGACCAGTGCGTGGGCGCCACCCGACCTTCCTTCTCCTCTCGAGGCGAAGGTGGCACCATCCCGGTGGTGGCGTGGCGCCGGGGAGGGGAGGTCACATGGGGCATCGAAGCCATCATGCTCTCCGCCGGAACCTGCGTGGAGTGGCTTCGTGACGACCTGGGGCTCATCGACACCGCGGCGGCGTCGAACGAGATCGCCGCCTCTTGTGCCGACACCGGCGATGTCTGGTTTGTCCCGGCCTTGCTGGGCCTGGGCACACCGGTGTGGGATTTCGGCGCCCGGGGCACATTCGTCGGGATCACCAGGGGTACCGGGCGACCGCAGTTGGTACGGGCAGTACTCGAAGGGGTGGCTCATCGGGGATGCGACCTGCTGCTGGCGGCCGAGACCGACTCGGGCCTCCCGATTGAATCACTTCGGATCGATGGCGGCATGTCGGCCAATGACGTCTTCGCCCAAGCCCTGGCCGACACCTGCGGCCGGCCGATAGAAATTTCGCCGGTATTGGAGGCCACCACGTTGGGGGCTGCCTATCTGGCTGGAATGGCCGTCGGACTATGGAAGGACGAGCACGACATCGCCCGCACATGGACTCCACGCAAGGTGGTAGAACCGTCCATCTCCGCTGACGAGCACCACACCCGCCGGGACCGCTGGCTCCGGGCCCGGGGCCGGGCTGAGGCCACCATCCCTGAACTCTCGGGTCTCGACTTCTGATTGAGGGACGGGGATACGCCCAGGCCGGGGCTCTCGACGATCCCGATGTGATGGAACGCTTGAGTGATCGTGGTGGCCTCGGTGATCTGGCCGCCGCCGACCATGCCGAGAGAAGAAGCCGCTGATCTTCAAGCCGCGGGTGACGCCCTTCGGGCGTATTTCCAGGACCTTTCGACCCGTATGGTCAAACTGACCCCTGCTGGAGAACGGGACCGGTAACGTAAGAGAGCCACGAGTGCGCATTCCTGCCCTCGGACAGAGCAGGGCAGCGCAGGGCATAGCCCGGCTCGTACGGGAACGAGGGACCCTATGAGGACGGAGACAGAAGCCGGCATCGGGACCGGTCTTGGAACCGCTGGACAGGTGCCGGCTGGGGTGCCGATGACAGGGTCCACCGTCGGGTCCTGGCCTACCTTCGCTGAAGCTTCTGCCGTGGCCCGGGCCCTCCACGCTTCGTTGTCCGGAGTCCTACTGGGAACACCCGATGCCATCACCGTGGCGGTGGTTGCCGCACTTTCGGGTAGTCACCTGCTCATCGAAGATGTGCCCGGTGTGGGCAAGACGGTGCTGGCCCGGGCCCTGGCCACCACACTGGGGGCCAAGCTTTCCCGGATCCAGGGGCACCCTGATTTGTTGCCCTCAGACGTCACTGGCATCACCGTCTTCGACCAAAACACCGGAACCTGGGACTTCCGCCCCGGACCGGTCTTCGCCCACGTGGTGCTGCTCGACGAACTGAACAGGACCCCTCCCCGCACCCAGTCGGCGCTGCTCGAGTCCATGGAAGAACAACAGGTATCGGTGGATGGGGAGTCGTGGCCACTCCCCCGCCCCCATCTGGTGATCGCCACCCAGAATCCCGTCGGTCAGCTCGGAACCCACCCTCTGGTGGAGAGCCAACTCGATCGCTTCGGCCTGTCTACATCCATTGGATATCCCGACGCCGAGGTCGAAACGCAGTTGGTCCTGCACCACGGGGGGCGTTACGCCCTCGATGCCCTGGGGGCGGTGTGCGAACCTCCCCAGTGGGAGCAGATCATCGAGACGACGGTATCGGCGGAGGTGGTTACGCCGGTGGCCGAGTATGCGGTTGCCCTGGTCCGTGCGACCAGATCGGCGGGCACCGTGAGGCTGGGAGCCAGCCCTCGAGCCGCGATCTCTCTCATCCGGAGTGCGCAGGCCTACGCCATCCTCTCCAACCGCGCCTATGTCACCCCGGCGGACGTACAGACAATGGCAGTCGCTTGCCTGTCCCATCGACTGATCATCGACGGAGCCGCGGGCGATGGGCGAGATCTGGTTCGCCACATCATCGCCACCGTTCCCGTTCCCCAGCCTTGAGCGCACCCAGGACACTCACCGCTCGCCCGTCCCGGCGGGCGAGGCGCCGCTTACCCACCCAACATCGGCTCCGGCGACGGGTCCATGCCGTGGCGTGGTTCGCACCTGTCTGCGGCAGCATCATCACGGTTGCCGCCCTGTCGAGTGTGGCCCACTCCAGTGGTTCCGGTTGGGTCCAGGCGGTCGGCGCGCTGCTGGCGGCGGTGTTGGCCACCGGTCTTGCCGCCCCTTTGTTCTCAGCCCGCCGGGCACACGTCACCTGTGTCCAGAGCCCGTCTGACACCGTGGCCGGTCGGAGCGTCTCGCTGACGATGGTGGTGAGTGGCCCGATCCGGGTCCGGCCGGTCGTACCTCCGGGCTCCGATGTGAGCGCCGCCGGTAGCGCCCGGGGCCCGCGCCAGGTGGGGGTGGATGTGACGCCCGATCGACGCGGAGTCCTCGAAACTGTCGTTGTCGAAGCGGCCTCGTCGTCGCCATTCGGCATGTTGTGGTGGGCCAAGGACGTGGTGGTCCCACTGCCGAGGCCGCTTCACGTGGCTCCCCGGCTCGGTGCTCCCGGGGATGCCGAGGAGGTGACCGACGACAGTGCCGGGGAGGCGCTGCGGCGCATACGGTCCGAGACCGGCGAGGCGCGCGGGATCCGCCAGTACCAGCCCGGCGATTTGAAACGGTCGGTCCACTGGCCTGCCACCTCCCACACCGGCACCCTGATGGTCAGCGAAACCGAGACCCCCACCGACAACCCGGTGGTGGTCGACGTCACCCTGCCGCCAGATCCCGAGGCGGCCGAGCGGGAGGCGGAACGGGTGATGTCGGTGGTGGCGGGGTACCTGACCCGGGGAGTGCCGGTGATGATGTCCACCCTCGAACCGGGTGGCCGTACTGTCCGGCATGTTCTCGACAGGATCGAATTGGGCCGGCGCCTCGCCCGGGCCATTTCGCTCCCATGACCTTGTGGGCTCGAGTCGTCGAGGCCAACCGACCTGGACCGGCTGAGCACTCCATCCGCTTTCGGCTCGCCTCGACGCTGGTAGTGGTGATCGCCATTGGCGCCTGTTGGAGCCAGGGCGAACTGGGTGCTCCATTGGCCCTCTTCACCATTGCCGCCACCATCATCGGGAACACTCTTTCCTATCGGCGGCGTGAGCAACCGTGGTCCATCGCCAAACCCATCCTGGCGGCGTGCGTCGTCGGAGGCTTCGTCTGGTTCATCATCACCGTGACCCGCGGTGCCACGCCCGGAGACATCTCCACCGTGGAGAAGCCGCTGGCCGCACTGTTCGCCTGGGTCCTCTCCACTCATGCGTTCGACGTCCCGGCCCGCCGCGACGTCGCGTACTCATTGGCCGGTTCTGCCGCCTTGATGGCTGTTGCCGCGGCCCAATCCGTCGACCTCTCGCTCGGGATCTATGTGGTGGCATGGGTGGTCTGCGGCCTCTGGGGCCTGGTGTCGATGTGGCAGTCGATGAGTGGGGCCCACGGGGTGCCCTGGATCACCCTGGGGGCGGCCGGCCTGGCCGTAGCCCTCCTCACCGTGATCTTCGTGGCCCTCCTTCCCGCCCCCCACGTGTCGACCTCACTCATCTTCCCGTCATCGTCGGCGGGAGAATCTCCGGTGACGAGCCCCAGCAATCTCACTGACGGGGGGTCGGCCGGATTGCCCGCCCACGCCGCCAGCCCGAACGGGCGGACCGGTGTCGGTGGTTTTCTCGGCTTCGCCAAGTCACTCGATACCGGGGCGCGCGCCACCCTCGGCAACCAAGTCGTCATGCGGGTGCGTGCCACCCGACCGGCGTTTTGGGTGGGCCAGACCTACGACACCTGGGATGGCCAGAGCTGGGAGCAATCAGCCGCCCCCGCCGATGGTCAAGGAACCCGGAAGCTGACGTCGGGATCCCCGTTCATCATTCCTCTGACCAGTGACCAACAGGCGGGCCTGGCCACCAACAGCACCGATATCCAGACCTTCTATCTGGCCCAGACCGGTCCCAACCTGGTGTTCCACGCTGACAACGCCGAGAGGGTCTATCTGCAATCCCAACATGTCTTCGTCACCGGTGACGGGACCATCGTGTCGGGTACCTCCATGGGCAGCGGCACCGTCTACACGGTGGCATCCGCTGACAACACCGCCACCGCCCTTCAGCTCCGCGTCGCCACCACCACGGTTCCCAATGGAGTCCCGTCTCCGGCCCTCACCCCCGACCAACTGCGCAGGTATCTCCAACTCCCCCACCCGGATGCCCGAGTCACTTCCCTGGCCCAACAGATCACATCCGGCATCAGCACTCCCGGCGATGCCGATCCCCATACCGACGCCAAGGTCACCGCCATCGAGGCATGGATGTCGTCCCACATTCACTACTCGACGGACATCCCCCCACTGCAGGCTCACCAAAATTCTGTCGACGCGTTTCTCTTCGGATCCCGTGTCGGCTACTGCGAGCAGATCTCGACGGCTACCGCAGTGATGCTCCGTACCCTCGGCATTCCGGCCCGCGAGGCGGTTGGGTACGTACCCGGGTCGTACAACCCGATCACCGATCTCTACGAGGTGCAGGCCAAGGATGCCCACGCCTGGGTGCAGGTCTGGTTCCCGGGCTACGGATGGCAGAGTTTCGACCCCACGGCTTACGTGCCATTGGCCAATCCATCGCCGGGCTCGATCATCGCCAAGAGCACGGGCGGCGTTCTCCTCCACCTTCCGTGGATTCCGATCGGTGTGGCGGCGGTCGTCGTCACCGGGGCAATGGAGGTTCGGCGTCGCCGTTCCCGTCGCCCACCGACCTGGGCTCACCGGGCAAGCGCCGACCTGGAACGGGCCGGCGCACGCTCGGGGATCACCAGGAGAACCGACGAGACGCTCACCGCCTACTGCGGACGCCTGGCCGATACCGAACCCGGCTGTCGAGACGAGTTGATCAGGACTGCCGCCGTGATCGAGGCGTTTGCCTATGGCGGCATCGAGCCCTCAGCGGAGCAGATAGCGCTGGTGGGCTCCTTCGCCCGGCACTTCCGGGGAGGTCGTCCCCATCCCATCGACACTCAAGCGCGAGATAGTCCCAGCGCATCGTCGAACGAGGCGCCGGCGTCGAGCAGCGGCCGATAGGCCATGAGCTGGCGGGGACGGCTGATGGCCAAGGCAGCGGAGAGCCGGTCCCCCCGGCGGTAGAGAGCCACCAGCTTGCGATCCTGGACGGTTCCGTCGACCACCACCACCTCGTCCTCGGGCCGAGGGCGACCGATGACCTGAATTTTGGCCCCGTACTGGTCCGACCAGAAGAACGGCACCGGCGCATACGACTCGGCGGCAGCGGAACCGACCATGAGGTTGCGGGCCGCCACCGCCCCTCCTTCCGCCGCGTTGGTCCAATGTTCGATTCGGATGTCCTCACCCAATCCCACATGGGTCCACCGAGCCACGTCCCCGGCGGCCACCACGTTGTCGGCGGCAAACAGGCGATCGTCGCACACCACCCCGTTGTCGAGGCTCACCCCCGAGTCACCCAGCCAGTCCACCACCGGTTCCACGCCGATCCCGACCACCACCACGTCGGCCGGCAACGCGGTGCCATCGGTGAGATGCACGACTGTGGCCGATGTCCCGTCAGAACTGGGGACCACTCGCTCCACACCCACGCCCACCCGGAGCGCCACCCCGGCATCGCGGTGCAACCCGGCACACGCCTCCCCCATCTGTTCGCCGATCGCACCGGCCAACGGGGTGGGGAGGGCCTCGACGATGGTGACGTCCGCCCCGAGCCCGTGACAGGTGGCCGCCACCTCGGCGCCGATGAAACCCGCACCGATGACCACCAGGCGCGCCGCGCCGCCGATCCTTTGAAGGTCGGCCCGCAGTCCCAGGCAGTCGTCCAAAGTGCGCAGGGTGCGAACGCCGGCCATGCCCTCGGTCCCCGGTAGCCACCGGGCCCGGGCCCCGGTGGCAATGACAAGTCCGTCGTAGTGAACTTCGCTCCCATCACTACAGCTCACCGTGCGGGCCTGGGTGTCGAGCCCTGTGGCCCGGCGACCGAGTCGGAACTCGAGGCCCAGGGTGTCGAGTTTCTCGGGGGCGTGGTGATGGATGCGGGCAACATCCCACTTCCCCGACAACAGTTGCTTCGACAACGGAGGCCTGTCGTAGGGGGCGTGGAGTTCATCGCCCATGACGACCACAGCGCCCTTATGCCCCAAGTGCCGGATCTCCTCGGCGGCTCGCAGACCGGCCAGCGAAGCTCCCACTATCACGATGGAGGAGTCGGATGCCTGAGGGTGGCTCATCGGCCGAACATGGTCATCCACTGCTCCGGCGTGGACAATCGAAACACATAGTTGTGCTCGCGGGTGACACCCATCGAGGCCGACGGATCGGGTGAGTAGAGGTGGCCGGGGTACAGGATCGTCTCGTCGGGGACCCGGGCCAACCGGGTGGTCAGCGACTCGTACATGGCCTCCGGGTCGCCGCCGGGGAGATCGGTCCGGCCGCAGCCATCGAGGAACAGGGTGTCACCCGAGACCAACCGACCGTCGACCAGGAAGCACTGACTTCCAGGGGTATGGCCCGGCGTGTGGATCAGCGTGACCGGCACCCCTCCGATGGTGATGACATCGCCGCCGTCGTGGGTTACCAGGTCGTTGGCACTGACGCCCGTCGACCGTTCCACCCACGGCGCCTCGACAGCCTGCACATGGATAGGCACCTGATTCGCCTCGAGGAGACGGGTAATTCCCTCGATCCCCCAACCCATCATGTCTCCTCCAACATGATCAGGGTGGTAGTGGGTGGCCAGCGCGCCGGTACAGCGCATGCCGTCGGCCGCCAGCACCTCAAGGAGATCGTCAACCCCGTACGCCGGATCGACGATGAACGCCTCGCCGGTGGTGCGGTCTCCGATCAAGTAGACGAAGTTCATCATCTGTTGGGCCACCGGATCGCCAACGGCGAAATCCCGCCCAGCCAAGAGCTGGCGAAAGTAGAGGCGGTCGTCGGACGGGTCTGACGGGGAAAGAGGGGTCGATTCGGTCACCGGTACACCTTACGGGGGAAGACGCCGTGGGGGCCTGATACGCGATCGAGAAAGACCAAGCCGTCGAGGTGGTCCATCTCGTGGAGGACGGCGCGAGCCTCGAATGCGTCTACCTCCAAGGTGCGCCGATTGCCATGGGGGTCGTTTCCCGAGACAGTCACCCGGGTGGCTCGGGCTACGTCGCCGGTCAGGTCAGGAACGCTCATGCAGCCCTCCCGGGCCGTCTCGGGGGCGGAGACCTCCTCGACCACCGGGTCGAACAGGACAAATGTGCCGTGACAGGAGCGAGCCAACCGGTGCCCGCTGACATTGACAACGAAAACCCGAAGATCCACCCCGATCTGGGGTGCAGCCAGGCCCACGCACCCCGGAGACGCAGCCATGGTGTCCACCAGGTCAGCGGCCAGCACCCGGGCGTTCTCGTCGATCCTCCCCACCTGGCGGGCAGGCGTGATGAGTGCGTTGTGGGGCAGCGTCAGAACCGTTCGGACAGGCATCGGGAGGACCAGTAGTGCCGGTCAGAGGACGTCGATCTCGACCCGGTGGGCGTGACACTGGACCCCAAAGGCCTCGACCGACCGACGAATGGTTGCTGCGGCTGCCTCCGCGTCGATACCGGGGACAAACCCGACAGTGAAGGTCAACACATAGACGGGTTCGTCGTCCGACCCCACCAGCCGGGTGGACAGATCGATGATGTTGCCTCCGGCCTCAGCCAACGCCTCCGCGGCCCGATGCACGATGCCGGGTCGATCGGCACCGTGCACGGAGAATGCGTAGATCTCGCCGTCAGGGTCGGCGTCGGCCTCGCTGTCGTGGCCCCCACCCTGTCCATCGGTCTCGAGCCGCAGGGGACGAACGACCACCATCAGGCCAAGACGGTCGGCCACCGGGGCCAGCGCTGCCTCAATGGCTTCAGCTCCCGTCTTGTCGGGTACCGCAATCACCAAAAGCACAGCAAAATGACCACGCAGGATGCTCATGGTCGAGTCCTCGAGATTGCAGCCGAGGTCCACCAGGACGCCGGTCAACGCGGCCACAATGCCAGGTTGATCGGCACCGACAGCCGTCAGTGCTACGTGTTCCACGTCTGCGCCCCTTTCTGTCCTCGCTGTCGTCCCCACGTTGTAGCGCACCGGCGGACGATGCGCAGCCGGGCGGACCATGCGCAGCCGGGCGGAGCCTTTTTGGGCCTACAGTTCCGTCATGACCGTACAAACTGTCGACAATCCGACCCCGGTGGAGTACCGGACGGCATCAGGGATGCTCCGCGAACTGGCGACGATACAGCCCGACTCCCCCATGCTCACCGCCGGAGATCGGACACTCACCTGGGGTGAGCTCTACAGGAGTGCCCGGCGGATAGGCCAGGCCCTCATGGCCAAAGGCGTGGGCCGAGGAGACCGGGTGGCATTCCTCGATCGCAACAGCATCGAATTCTTCGAGGTATTTTTCGGCTGCACACTTATCGGTGCGGTGAATGTGACTGTCAACTGGAGGCTGGCGCCGGCCGAAATGGCCGGCATCGTGAAGGACTCCGGTGCTGTCGCCATGTTCGTGGGCACCGACTACGCCGGCGCCGGCAAGGAAATTGCCGGGGTGGCCACCGAGGTGCGGGAATGGGTGGCGTTGGATGAACTCGGTACCTGGCTCGACGCCAACGCCGAGGCCGAACCGGACGATCCCGGATTCGAGCCCGGCCCCGACGATGTGATCACCCAGCTCTATACCTCGGGCACCACCGGTCTTCCCAAAGGCGTGATGATCACCGGGCGCAATATCTCGTGCATTCTCACCGAGGCCGAGCGGGTCTTCCACATCGGGGCCGACACGGTTTCGATGGTGGCCATGCCGTTGTTCCACATCGGCGGCAGCGGGTGGGCACTGGCCGGAATGTCCCGGGGAGGCCACTCGATCATCGTGAGAGATATCGACCCAGCCACCGTTCTGGCCCTCATCGCCCGACATCGCATCACCGAGACATTCGTGGTCCCGGCGGTGCTGATGTTCATGTTGGCCACACCTGAACTGGCGACCACCGACGTCTCGTCATTGCGCACCGTCTTCTACGGGGCGTCGCCGATCAGCGAAGACGTGCTGGTCCGGTCCATGAAGGCTCTCGGATGCAATTTTGCCCAGGTCTACGGGCTCACCGAAACCACCGGGGCGATCACCTCGCTCCTCTCCGAGGATCACGATCCCGATGGCCCTCGAGCCCGCTTGTTGCGGTCAGCCGGCCGACCGTTCGACCACGTCGAGCTGCGTATCGTGGACCCCGATTCGGGCAAGGTCCTTCCGGTAGGCAAGGTGGGCGAGATTCTGACCCGATCCGATCAGAACATGCTCGGCTATTGGAATCAATCCGAGGCGACTACATCGGTATTGTCGGAAGACGGCTGGTTCCGGACCGGGGATGCCGGCTGGTTGGACGGGGATGGCTACCTCTTCCTCCATGATCGTCTCAAGGACATGATCGTCTCGGGCGGGGAGAACATCTACCCGGCCGAGGTGGAGAACGTGCTGCTCTCCCATCCGGCCATCGCCGACGCCGCCGCCATCGGGGTCCCGGATGACAAATGGGGCGAGACGGTCAAGGCCATCGTGGTGAAAGCACCAGAGGCGAGTATCGATGATGATTCACTGGTGGAGGACATCCTGGCTTTCTCCCGTGAGCGCCTCGCCCACTACAAATGCCCCACCTCGATCGACTTCGTGGACGTCCTGCCCCGGAACCCATCAGGAAAAGTATTGAAACGCGAACTACGCAAGCCCTACTGGATCGGTCGCGAACGCAACATTCACTAGTGGGGTGACATTCAAATAGCACGCGATTGGCGCACCTGTTCGAGGGCGACCCGCCCACGGCGAACCTTGGTGATGATCTGTCCGGCCGTCTTGGTCCACACGAAGGGGTTGGGGTTCTCGTTGTTGTGGGCGATGTAGTCCTCGATGGCGCTGATCAGCTCGCCAACATTCCCGAAGCTGCCCCGGCGGATGCGTTTGGTGGTGATGTCCCTGAACCACCGTTCTACCAAGTTCAACCATGAAGAGCTGGTAGGCGTGAAGTACAGGTGGAAGCGCTTGTGCTTGTCGAGCCACTTGGCCACGTTCTCATGCTTGTGGGTCGCATAGTTGTCCAAGACGATGTGGATTGCTTTGCCCTTGGGAACCTCACGGTCGATCAACTTCAAGAAGCTGAGGAACTCCTCGTGGCGATGGCGTGAGAACCGCTGGCCGATCAGCTCGCCAGTCAGCACGTTGAGGGCGGCGAACAGAGTGGTGGTCCCGTTGCGCTTGTAGTCGTGGGTCACTGTTCCGGGCCGGCCCTGTTTCATCGGCAGGCTCGGTTGGGTGCGATCCAGCGCCTGAATCTGCGATTTCTCATCGAAAGACAACACAATCGCGTTGTCGGGCGGGTTCAGGTAGAGGCCCACGACGTCGATCAGCTTGTCCTCGAAGTGCGGGTCGTTGGAGATCTTGAAGGTCTTGACCAGGTGGGGCTTCAGCCCCCGGGCCTTCCACTCCCGCTGGACGGTGGTCCGAGACAGCCCGCTGTGCTCCGCCATCGTGCGGTTCGACCAATGGGTAGCGTCGGGTGGGGTCGTGGTCCGGGTGTCATCGATCATCTTGTCGATCTGGTCCTGGGTGATCACCGGCTTACGCCCCCGGCCCTCGTGCACCTTGCCCACCCAACTGACCCCATCGACTTCGAAGTGCTCCCGCCACTGGAGAACCGTCGAGCGTGATACCCCGAGAGCCTCGGCATTGGCCGTATTCGCGATTCCGTCGCCGGCCATCAGCAGACCCTTGGCTTCGCGCACCGCCCGATGCGGCAGCGACACACTCGCGGCGATCCCTTCGAGTGACGAGCGCTCCTTCTTGGTCAGCGGTAGCGGTGGAGCAGGAGGACGGGCCATAACCAGATCCTACATCTACCGCGCGTCTATTTCGATGTCACTATACTCGCGGATCAACTAGAACGCGGCATCCGGCTCCATCGGTAGGAGAGGCCGTTCTTGGATGTCTCGGTGATCTCGTCGTATCCGAAGCACCGGTCAGCCTTCGCCCGAGCCTCGGCCTTGGACATTGGGAGGCTCTCTATCTCGCCATCGGTGAATTCAACGGTCGCGATCCCTTGACCGGCTTCGCTCCACCATTCGATGGCCATGACCCTTTCGGCATCGCCGGGCGCCGAGAAGTCGATTGGATCGATGGGGTACTCAGAATCTGCCACTGCACCATCAAAGCAGCCTGGCCGAGTGACAATGGAACGGCCGGCCTGATACTCAGAACAGACCGGTGGGACCTTCTCCTCCGGCCACGTCCTCCACCACCATCTCGACGATCAGATCGCCCTCGCCGCCGTCGCTTGCGGTACCGACGTCAGATCGACCGATCGCCTCGAGGCGGGGTACCAGTTCTTCCACCTGCATGCGTGTCCGACGGAGACGTCGATCGAGTTCGTCCACGATGGATGTGGCCCGTTGCAGTCGTTCGACCAAAAGGTCAACGTCGATGGCACCCGCCTCGAACTCCCCGATGATGGCATCCAACTCCTGCCCGGCCTCGGAGTAGCTGAGCTCAGCCACTGCCACACCCTGGCCGAGATCATCGCCGTCGTCGACTCTTTTTTTGGTTGCCATCAGTGTGTCTCCTTGGTTCGATCATCTTCGTCGTTGTCAGGGCGGGTCGCGTCCACCACCGATCGCACCTCACCGTCGGCCAAACGGGTCAACAGGCTGGTGCCGGGCGACAGACCCACCGTCGACCGCAATATCGTTCCATCGTCGTTCCGGGTCACCGAGTAACCCCTCTCCAATTGTCGTTGGTAGTCGTAGGCCCCGAGTAGGCGGGTCCACTGTTGAACCTGGCGCTCTTCAGTCTCGAGGCGCCGCCCCGGAAGAGCTGCCAGCAGGGTGATTCGTCGCACCATTGCCCGATCGGCTTCGTCCAGTTGCCGCTGGGCCACCCCCCTGAGGTTCCGGGCTCGATAGATCAACCCGTCGGTGTGCCGACCCAGGTGCATACGGGCACCGGTTGCCAGACGACTTCGGCTCCGGTCGAGGTGGGTCGAGGCATCTGCGACGGCAAGGTCGGCCATCCGGGCCGCTGCTGCACCTTTATCGATGGTCGACTCCCAGACGTCGGTGACCCGACGGGCGAGCTCCATGCCGCACTCGGTCGGCGTGATGAACGCTCGGTTGGCGATCTCGTCGGCCACCGACTGGTCGCCGGTATGGCCGATACCCGTCCACACCGGGACGTTCGAGACGGCGATGGCCCGTGCCACCAACTCGGTGTCAAAGGTAGCCAGATCCGACTTCGAACCACCCCCGCGGACAAGCACCAGCACGTCACATCCCTCGGACTGCAGGCTGGCGATGGCTGACGCCACCAACGCCGGGGCCTCGCGACCCTGCACCTGGGTGGCGATGATCCGGACGTCGAACGCCATGCCTGACGCATCGAGTTGTCCGATGAAATCCCGGTAGCCCTCGGTCCCGGGACTGGTGACCAAGCCGATCCGGAGAGGTGGTCGGGGCACCTCGATGCGCCGATTTCGATCGAAGAGCCCCTCGTCGATCAAAGCCTTTACCAATCGGGCTCGCTCGGCCGCCACCTTGCCCAACAACGCCTCAGTATCCAACTCCGACAAGATGAAGCTGATGTCTCCTCGGGGTTTGTAGAACTGCACTTCGCCCCGAACCCTCACCACCAACCCGGCATCGAAGGCGATTCCGAGTTGGTCGAGGGTGGCCCGTACTCGGCTCCACTTGCTCGACCAACTGATCACTTTCAGAACCGGCGAGCCGGTGTCCTGAGCGTTCTTGGGATCGACCAGGTCGATGTAGCAGTGGCCACGCGAACTCACCTTGAAGGACCGGACCTCCCCCGACACCCACAGCTCGCCCGGGAACGCCTCACGAAGGGCACGATCGACCCGACCGTAGAGCTCGCTGATCGATAGCGCTGGCCGCTCCGGTCCTTCAGATCCGGGCGAGGACACTGTGGGAGTAGATGCCACGGCGACAGACTAGAGCGGGGCTGACTCAAGGCTGGGAAACTTCCACCAGTCTGTGAGAACATGAGGTCGACGGTGAGTCGGCCGGGTGGTCGCGGCTCGTTCCGGAAGGAGGTCACCCCTTCAACCGGGGTCGGGTCGAGGAAGGTCGGGACTCCATAGGGCAGGGTGCTGGCTAACGGCCAGTCGGGGCGACCTGCAGGACAGTGCCACAGAAAACAGACCGCCGATGGCGGCGCCCCCGGGCGTCGCACAGGTAAGGGTGAAACGGTGCGGTAAGAGCGCACCAGCGCCCGGGGTGACCCGGACGGCTCGGTAAACCCCACCCGGAGCAAGGTCAAACAGGAGGATTGGGCTGCCCGCCCGGTGTTTCTTCGGGAACACCGCCCCCAGGTAGACCGCTCAGATGGATGGCCACCCAGCCCTCGCAAGAGGGTGGACAGAATCCCGCCTACAGGCCGACTCACCGTCAACCAGGACTTTTACCCCGAACAGGGGTGATTATGACTCAAATATGACTCAATCTCTGCTAGGGTTCGCGCCATGACAGGCTCCGCCAAGCGCACGTACGGCACCGGCGGTATCACGTGGCTGGGCCCACGACGGGCACGCCTCAGGGTCCGCCTGCCCAGCGAAACCGGACAGCGGACCAAGGTCGTCCATGTGGCCCAACGGGACCGTGGCGGACGTGGCGAGGCTGTCGCCGCACTGGAGACTTTCGCCCGGGAGGTGGAGCTGGAGTGCAACCGAACGGAACCGGTAGTGCGGACCCTTGGCGATCTCATGGATGCCTACGTGGAACACTGCCGCCGGACGGGCAAGAGGCAGGGCACGATCGAGTCCTACGGGATGACCACCAAGAGGCTTACCCCGGCACTCAAGACCAAGCCCATCGACAAGCTGACCGCCCATGACCTCGACCAGTTCTATGGGGAGCTGGCCAAGACACTCTCCGCCAACTCCATCCGCCAGACGAACGCCGTCCTGCGTGCTGCCCTGGCCCAGGCGGTCAAATGGGGGTGGATCGTCGCCAACCCGACCGCCGGTGCCACTCCCCCGTCCAAGTTCAAGCCCAAGCGCGAGGCGATCGCTATGGCGGACGTGAACAAAATGATCACCCATGCTCAGACCCCGAAAGATGATGGCGGGGACGAGGACGACGTCCTGGCGATGGCGGTCGCCCTGGCGACCCTCACCGGGGTGCGCCGGGGAGAGCTCGCCGGGCTCCGTTGGGATGATGTTGACCAGGAGTCGTGTTCGATTCGGATCGAGAGGCAGTGGATCCCCGGCCGTGGCGGTCAGTACCTCGGGCCATGCAAGTCGTCTGACGGTGCCCGCACCGTGGTCCTCGGTGCCGAAGGGATGGCATTGCTCGACCGGTACCGCCGCCGGATAGCGGACCTGCTGAACCGGGAGCCCGAGGGGTGGCTCCTGAGTTACGACGCCGGCGCGACGCCGTTGAGGGCCAAAGCCCTGGGTGCAGCGATCACCAAGCTGGCCAAGTCTGTCGGTGTCACCGCCACGACCCACACGTTCCGACGAGCGTCTGCCACAGAACTGATGGCGTCCGGCGTGGACGTGGACACGTCGGCACGTCGCCTTGGGCACACGACGGAGGTGATGCTCGGCTCCTATGTTCTCGCCAGCGACGACCGGGCGGTTGCCGCCGCCGGGACCCTGGAGACCCGTCTGGCGGTACGCGGTTTGCTTCTGGCAAACCTGTTGCCAGTTGCCGATGCGGACGTTCAAGCTGGAACCTCAGCCGGGGAAGCTTGATCGGACCGGATTCCAAGCAAGGGAATCAGGCTCTTCTCAGACTCCAACGATCCGCCCGAGTAACGCTTGGATTCGCGTTGCGGTCTGACCGGCCGCCCCTGGCGACAGGTCTCGGGTGATAACCGCCAATGCGGCACCACCTCGCCCAAGGTCGCGCTGAAGGAGGTCCCGAATCTGAGCAAAGTCGGAGCTTGTGAAATCTGTAGCGGTGACACCATCTGCGTTCGCTACCTCAAGGCACCGCCGTAGGTCCGTGGCATCTCGATCCTCGTTCCTGACTCTGCGGGCACCGGCCTTCAAGAGAATCATGCTCTTCGAATCGGGAAGCAGCACCCTGGCGTTGAGGTGCTCTCCGTTGGTCAGAATGAACTCTGCGTCGACTACACACGGTTCGGCCAGGAACGCCTCAGCAAGCCCGGGGACCTCAGTGGCATTCACCTCGCCGACCTGTCTCGAGGATCGGGCACGTGACGTGTACGCAGGAATGAGTAGGTCTACGGTCGCTGTCCGCTCATCGTCGATCTGACGTTCCCAACGATTCCCCTCTGTCTTGGCGTACCCCCGACGCTCGATCTCCCGGACCAAGTTTCCTTCCGTGAGAACCCGAGGAGGCACGCCATAGTCGGCATCGCCCGTGCTGCGAATCGGAATGTCTGCCCCCGTACGAAGGACATGGAGCATCACGGCAATACCACCCACAACTCGATAGTCAGATTCGAGTCCTGTATCGCTCATGGCCTCGGAAACATCGGTGATGGCGATCAATCCGCCATCGGTGGCCAGCGACTCACTTGGGAACAGAATGCGGCGGGGCGGCTCCGCCCGGGCCCGATCTAACAAGTCTTCCGCGATGGATAGATCGCTTGCAGGAACAGGCTTGTCTCGGAACCTTCCCGGATGCCTCTCGCGCCGGTGCTCCTCTTCCTTGAAATCACTCATGACGGACATCGGTAATGCACTAGCGCAGCGTTACGCCGATGAGCCGCGCTGCTGCTTCTAGCCGGTCTTCACCGCCAAGTTCGTAGAGATCCCACACTTGCTGGACCGGATGAACAATTGGGATGTCTGGCCGACTGGTCGGCCAAGGGGCGAGCAGCGAATCGTCCGTGATATGGCGGATGAGAAGCGTGGCCTCGCCCCGGGCCATCGCCGGCACGAACAGGCTGGGTTCGAGGTCGAGTGGTGCCTCGGCGTAGACGACTGTGAGCGTCGGTGTTCGCCACGGAGCGATGAGGTCAGGCGTTGGTCACCTAGGACGTAACGTTGGCCGCCGACACCCAGAAGGCTCCTGACTGCGTCGTCATGTACGTCGCCGCCGTCCAGGAGGCCGAAGGACAGATCCCGGAGGCTGGACCAGACCGCTGGTTCGGCGGCAACGAAGCGCCAGTTCTGACTCCTGAAGTCGTCCATCTCCTCATCCGACACGGCACGGTAGTCCGCGCCGCAGACCGCGTCCGCATCGGCAGACAACAGAGTGTTGATGGAAGGTAGTGAGCATGTCCCACAGCAGGTCGGGACTGGCCTGGGCGAGGTGTTCTTCGAGGAAGCGGGCAGGGTCGATACTGGGTGCGACGGTCATCGTCGTGGTTCCTTTGTCGTGGTTCCTTTCGAGATGGATTTAGCGGTTCTCTCGAAGGATCACGCGGTGACCGTCGCCAGTTGCGGCGACACGCTCACCGAGATCCGATACACCACGTTAAAGGACGCAACCACCCGTCTTCTTCAGCCACCCGTCTTCTTCAGCGTACTGCTGGAATCGGTGTGGGAGAAAGGCTTGCCATACACCTGCAAATCCGTTTTCTGATCGTATTTCAGCGTGTTTCCGGACAGCGTAAACGTGACACTAAACGCCTCCGTGCGGTCCGTCTTGAGCATGAACTGGGTTTCGGCCACGCCCTTGCTCTGGGTTTTGAGTGTCATCGTGGTGCCGGGAGCGCCCTCGGCCACGACGCAGACGCCG
>Ga0097691_1000756_pt1 | contig 26245 bp, 20 predicted proteins | sample NGESurdeep072012_8_FD_72858 | JGI IMG/M metagenome (GOLD analysis project Ga0097691, IMG submission 72858) | Arctic peat soil microbial communities from Barrow, Alaska - NGEE Surface sample 210-1 deep-072012 | ecosystem: Environmental > Terrestrial > Soil > Wetlands > Peat ... | reverse complement strand
CCGCCGCACCGGCTTCCGCCGATGTATTGTCCGCAGTGGACACGGTGAAGATTCCGTTCACGACGACCCGGCTCATTCCATCCGGCATGGCGGTGCCCGCATCCAATCTCATTCTCCAGAAAAACCCGCTTCCCCAGCTGCGCTTCAAGCTGCTCTTCAATGTCGGATCAGCGGACGACCCCGTTGGCAAGGAAGGCCTCGCCGTTCTCGCCTCGTCGATGATCGCACGCGCCGGCTCGCACACCATGACGCTCGACCAGATCAACAAGGCGCTCTACCCGATGGCGGGCAGTTTTGGAAATCAGGTGGACAAGGAGATGACGACGTTCACGGGATCGATCCATCGCGACAACTGGCGCAGATTCCTGGATATCACGCTTCCGATGCTCCTCGACCCTGGATTCAGCGAGACAGATTTCAAGCGGATCAAGGACGGGCAGCTCAACGCCCTCCGCCAGGACCTGCGATCGTCCAACGAGGAAGAGCTCGGTAAGGAGCGACTCCAGACCAATATCTTTCGTGGCACTCCGTACGCCCACCCGGTGCTCGGCACTGTCTCCGGCGTCGAGTCCATCACCCTCGACGACGTGAAGGCTTTCGTCAAAAGCCAGTACACCCGCGGCAACCTGATGCTCGGAATCAACGGGGACATACCGCCGGCGATGGTGGACATGTTCCAGCATGTGCTGATGATGCTCCCCGCCGGCACGGCGGCGCCCGGACCATCGGCGCGAGCACCGATTGTCGGCACGCGACCCAACGGCATGGAGGTCGAGATAATTCAGAAGGACACGCGCGCGACCGCGATCTCGTTCGGGCTTCCCGTGAATGTCACTCGCTCTTCGCCCGATTTCGCAGCATTGAACGTCGCTCGCGCCTGGCTCGGCGAGCACCGCATGTCCACGTCGCATCTTTTCCAGCGAATTCGCGGTATCCGCGGCATGAACTACGGCGACTACGCATACCTGGAGGCGTTCCCCGGAGGAATGTTCCAATTCTTCCCGAATCCGAACATCGCCCGCCGCGCGCAGATCTTCGAAGTCTGGATCCGGCCGGTTGTTCCCGAGAACGCACAGATGGCGCTCCGCATAGCCGTCAATGAGCTCGACAATCTCATCAACAACGGAATGACGGAGGAGGATTTTCAGGCCACTCGCCAGTACCTCATGAAGAACGTGTACGTCATGACGGCCACCCAGGATCAGCAGCTCGGGTACGCGATAGACTCCAAGTGGTACGGCATTCCGGAGTACACGACTTACATGCGGTCAGCCCTGACGAAGCTCACGCGTGACGACGTCAATCGCGCGCTCAAGAAACACCTTTCGGCAAAAGATCTGTCGGTGGTGATGATCACGAAGGACGCTCAGGCGTTACGCGACGCCCTCGTGGCTGACGCGTTTTCGAACGTCAAGTACGACGCCCAGCAGCCGGCTGACATCCTTGCCGAAGACAAGGTGATCGGCGCGAGAAAGCTCGGCATCTCCGCGGACAAGGTCCGCGTCACCCCAGTAGAAGAGGTATTTGCAAAATGACCGGCACTGACCAGCGAAGCGGCGACATCGCGCTGCGCGGGATTCACCACCTCACTGCGGTGTCCGCCAGCATCCGTGAGAATCTGCGGTTCTACACGCAGGTGATGGGCATGCGCCTCGTGAAGCGCAGCGTCAACCAGGACGACGTCAGCGCATACCACCTCTTCTATGCTGACGCGGTTGGAACTCCCGGTACCGACATCACCTTCTTCGACTGGGCGATGCCGAAGGAACAGCGCGGCACGCACAGCATCACCCGCACGTCATTGCGGGTGAACGGCCGCGACTCGCTCGACTTTTGGGTGGATCGGCTGACGGAGCTCGGCGTCAAGCACACGGATGTGAGCGAGCGCGACACCCGCCTCACGGTAGACCTCGAGGACAACGAGGGCCAGCGCCTCTCACTCGTTGACGACGGTGGGCTTGGCGACGAGCCCACGCCCTGGAAGCAGAGCCCGGTTCCGGCCGAGCACCAGATTCGCGGCCTTGGGCCGATCGTCATGAGCGTTCCCGACCTCAAACGGAGCGAGCCCGTGCTCACGCGAGTAATGGGAATGGCGCACGCGCGGGAGTATGTCAGCGACGACGGCCCCAGCCACCTCGTACACGTTTACGAGATGCACGGGGTCGGACCTCACACCGAGCTGCACGTCGCAGTGGAGCCCGACCTTCCCTTTGCCCGCCTGGGCGCGGGCGGCGTGCATCACGTCGCCTTCCGCACGCCCGATGAGGAAGAGTACCATCGCTGGCACGACCGACTCGACTCGATGGGCGTCCGAAACAGCGGCGAGATCGATCGCTACTACTTCAGGAGTCTCTACTTCCGCGAGCCAAACGGAATCCTGTTCGAGATTGCCACCGAGGGGCCTGGCTTCGCCGTAGACGAGAGTCCCGCTTCGCTCGGCGAGCGTGTGGCGTTACCCCCGTTCCTCGAGCCTGACCGGGCGGCAATCGAGGCGCACCTCAAGCCGATAGACTAGCGGACGCTCAGTTTCGGTGGTTCAGCCAGACGCCGGTTGAGCCACTCTTCCACATCCAGCGCAACCGTGTCGCGCTGGATGTCGTTGTGCGGCTCGTGCGAACCGCCCGGATAAACAATGAGCAGCTTGTCCGCGCTCGATACCTTCTCAAAAAGCTCGCGACTCCCCTCCACCGAATTCACTTTGTCCTCCCCGCCGTGGAGGATCAGGACGGGGAGCCGAATATTCGTCGCGCCCGACCGGACCCGATCGATGGCCGAAAGCGTTTCCGCGCCCCACCGCATCGTTCCCACGTGATGAACCAACGGATCTTCCTCGTATTCGCGCACGACGTCCTTGTCACGGGAGAGTCTCGATCCATCGACTCCCAATGAAACTGAAAGGGTGGGCCAGACGCGTGAAAGCATTCGCGCCGCCAACACGAGGTGAGGCTTGGACACCCCGCTCGGCTTCAGCGGAATGCCGCTCAGGATGAGGCCTGCGAGCCCGCTGCCCGGATAAGCGATCACATATTCAGCCGCGATCAGGGCGCCGAGGCTGTGGCCGTAGAGAAACATCGGCCTGTTCGGAAACTGTTTTCCGGTCCTCCCCAGAAATGCCCTGACGTCTTCGCGGTACTCGGACCAGCTCCCGATGTGCCCGCGTCGGCCGGGAGACCTTCCGTGACCCCGATGGTCGAACCCGCACACGACGAAACCCGCTGCCGTGAGATGGGTGACGAGCGTGGTGTAGCGCCCGGCGTGCTCACCAATCCCGTGAATGAGTGCCACCACTGCGCGTGGTTCGCCCCGTGGCCGCCAGTACGAGGACTCCAGCTCCAGGCCGTCGGCACCAGTGAACGTCTGCTGCTCCGCAACGGTCATCGTCAGCATTTGGATCCTCGGCGGCAAACAAGTACTCTATCCGTCGAGGGGTAATGTAGGGGAGACCGACAAGACCGGTGAGGATTTGATCCCCAGGAACGTGACTCTTGACATTGGGTGGAGTCTGTTGAAAATTCAGCACCGGTGATATTTCAGCACCATCCACATATTCGACTTCGAGAAGGATTCCTCAGTTTCCCCGATGACCGCCACAATCACAATAATGAAAGAGAAAGCCACTACACCCGATCTCTCGCGCCGCGAACGCCAGGTGATGGACATTCTCCACCGCCGGGGCGGATCGACTGTCGCCGAGATAATGACCGACCTGCCCGACCCGCCAACCTACTCCGCGGTTCGGTCGATTCTTCGGATTCTCGGCGAGAAGGAGCTCATCAACCACAAGGAAGACGGCCCGCGCTACGTCTACTATCCGGCCGAATCCACAGAGCGAGCTCGCGAAGACGTTCTCGAGCACGTCGTGAAAACCTATTTCGCCGGCTCCGCCGAGCAGGCTGTCACGGCACTCCTTCGGCTTTCCGACGTTGACCTTGATGAAGCGGAACTTGAAAGACTGCGGAAGACAATCCGCCGCGCTCGTCAGAGCGGGAGATAGCCATCGTACCGACATCGATCCCGTTTTTTGTGGCGTCGCGCGGCCGATTGCAGGATATTGCCTCATGACCCGTCGGTGCCGGAGATTCATTCGCCGCGGGCCTGATCTACGGTTTGATCACCTATCGCAACGACGCGCGGGCGCTCGAGTTTGCGACCGCCGCGTCGTGTCTCAAGCATTCCATTCCCGGCGACTTCAATCGTGTCGGCGTGGCCGAAGTAGAGGCCCTGATGAGCGGCGAAGGGAGTGGTCGCGTCCAGCGGTGAGTGACTTTCTGCTCTGCTTTCTGTCTCCCTAACCAGCGTTCGCGCTCCTCGCCTCGGACTCCGCCATGAGCGCCGACTGTGCTCCAACCCCACCGTGCGACCGTCGCAGGTACTCCCCACTCGACGTGAGATCCCACGCCGTTCCATCATCCTTGTACAGCTCGAGAACGTGATCGAGGTACACCCGCTGGGACGGCTCGACCACCGGCACCAGCAGCTCCACCCGCCTCCGCAGATTGCGCGGGCGGAGGTCGGCTGAGCCGATGTAGTAGAGCGGCGCACCATCGTTGCCGAACCGGTAAATCCGCGAATGCTCGAGGAACCGTCCCACCACCGACATCACGCGAATTCGCTCCGACCTGCCGGGAATGCCGGGCCTGAGCGTGCATATGCCCCGCACTACGAGATCTATCTGCACCCCGTCACTCGATGCGCGGTATAGTGCCCGCACTACCTCGGCGTCTGACAATCCATTGAGCTTTGCGGTAATCCGTGCCGGCCGCCCGGCCCTCGCGATCGCCGCCTCGCGGCTGATCAGCGCCAGAACCTCCTCCACCAGCTGACTCGGCGAAACCAGGCAGCCGCGCGAAAGTCCCTGCGGCGGATGCGATCCGCCCGTCAGCGCGTTGAACAGGTCGCCCGCGTCTGCGGCCAGATCTTCCCGCGCCGAGAAGAGGCTCAGGTCGGTGTACTGCAACCCCGATCGTGCGTTGTAATTGCCCGTGCCAATGTGGACGTACCGCGCGAGCTTGCCGCGCTCGCGCCGCACCACGAGACAGACTTTTGCGTGGTTCTTGAATCCCACCAGTCCGTAGACCACATGCCCGCCGGCGCTCTCGAGCTTTCGCGCCCATCCGACGTTCTGCTCCTCCTCGAACCGCGCCTTGAGCTCCACAAACGCCACCACCTGCTTCCCCTGGCGCGACGCTTCGAGAAGTTTTTCCACGATCGGCGAGGGATCGCCGGTGCGATAGAGCGTGATTTTTATCGCCGTCACGTCCGGATCGGCGGCCGCCTCGTCGAGAAACCGTATTACCGTGGACGCGAACGTGTCGAACGGATGATGAAAGAGAAGATCCCGCTCGCGAATCGCATCCACCATCGGCCGCTTGGCAGGTATCGGTCGCGTGCCACGAAATTCCGGGTATCTGATGCCCGGAGCATCGGGCAGTGGCAGCTCATCCACGCCGCGAAGGTCTATCAACCCGTCGATTTCCTGAACGTCCGACGACTCCAGCTCGACCTCCGCCGGCCCAAGCTCGCGCCGGAGATTTTCCAGCAGCAGCTCACGCACGAATCCGGGTGTGCCGCGCTCCACCTCGAGGCGGATGGCCGGATTGCGTGGCCGGCGGCTGGCCGCTTCCGTCACCGCGTCGCGCAGGTCGGCCGCTGCATCCTCATCGAGCTCGAGGTCTCCACCGCGGGTCACCCGGAATACGTAGGCGCCATCGATGAATGCGTCCGGATACACCAAGTCGAGATTCGAGCGAATCACTTCCTCCACCTGGATGAAGTGAAACGCCTGCCCCGGCACGGCGAGAAAACGACTCGTGCCGGCGGGAAGCTCCACTTCGGCGAGATGCAGGCGGTCGTGCGTCTGCCGGCGGATGACGACGGCCAGCGCGAGAGTGAGATGGGGCAGGTGTGGCAGCGGATGGCCGGGGCTCAGCGTCATCGCCATCGGAGTGAGCGACGGCTGGATTTCATCGATGCATTCGGCCCGGAGCTGCGCCCGCTGCGCGTCGTCCAGCTCGCGCCAGTCCACGAGACGAACGCCCAGCTTTTCCAGCTCACACCGGCAGGCGAACCAGCATCTCTCCTGCCGGTCGACTATGTGCTGCACCTGCTCGACGATGCGCTCGAGCTGCTCCGCGTGCGTCAGACCGTCGTCGCACTGCTCCTCATACTGCTCGCGCGCGGCGCGCTTGAGACCGGCCATGCGGACCATGTAGAACTCGTCCACGTTTGCCGTGACTATCGAGAGAAATCGCAGCCGCTCGCCAATTGGCGTCGCCGCGTCCTCCGCCAGCGCAAGCACTCGCGCCTGAAACGCCAGCAGGCTCAGCTCCGGATTGAGAAACTCCGGCAGAAGCTGCGCATTTGCCGTGGGCGTGGGAATCCGTGCAAAGCTGTCGGAGTTCGTGTCCCGGTCCGCAGCCTTGTCGTTCCTGCTCCACCTCAGCAGCAGCTCGGCGCTCTCGCGCGCGTCGCTGGCGATTGGCCGCACGCCGTGCTCGCGCTCGAGAGCATCCGCGAGCCGCTGTGCTTCGCCCGGGTCTCCGCGACGCCGGTGAATGCAGAGCAGCTGGAACGCTCGCGAGAAGCCATTGCGCCGGGCAACGATCTCGTCGTAATGCATCTCCACCTGCGGACGGCGGAGCCAATCCGGATTTGCCCGGCGCGTGAGCCGCTCCACCTCGAGCTCGAGTCGCACAACGACGTGGTCAGGATCCACCAATGCCCTGAGTCTCCTTCCCGCCTCGGTGTTCTCCTTCAACGCCTCGTCAACGTCGCTGGCGCGAACGGAGGAATCGACCCGCACCGGGGCCATTCCCTCGTCTCCGCGGATCCGAAGCGACAGCATCCGGTCGTCGGTGGCACCAAGCCGCAGCCGGCACAGAACACCCCGATGGCGGAGTGTGTCGTCGGCGGTGTCGAGATATAGATCGCGGTGCAGGCTGCGCACGGCCCTCCCGGCTCTCATGCCGAGGGGGAGGGGCGTGACTGACAGTTCCTTGAGCTGCTGCGACGATCGAAGCTCGTAACGGAAGGAGTCGGCTGTCTCCTTCATGCGGCTGACTTCGATCTCAGTCCTTGCAATTTTCCAGGATCTCCCGCTTCGCCGCGCGCTTGTCGTTGATTGTCCTGTAGAAGTCGTCGAAGTACTTGAGCGTTTGGTCCACGACGTCCGGCTTCAGGAGCTTTCCGACGTCATCGTGATAGAGCGCATAGATGTCGCTCTTCTTTTCGTTGAACTTGGCGAATATCGGCGCATACTCGTCGGCCGACGCGCAGTACCCGCGGAAGAGGCGGTCGCGGACGTGGGTAACGCTCAATGACGGGTCGACCGTCGCGTAGCGTGCGTTCACGGCGCCTGAGAAATCGAAGTCGACGGGGACAGGCACGACATTTCCATCTGGTTTGATGTACAACTCGGCGTTGTGCAATCCGTTGATCGAGAAATCGGTGTTCGCCACGAAATACTCGAAAACCCCAAAGAGCAGCCCGTGCTCGGGGTCCAGATCACCTTTGCGCGCCCCTATCTGCTGAATGTTTTTCCCGTTCAGTCGAGCCGCCACCGCGTTGGGCTCCTCGAGCATGTTGGCGTAGCGAACGGCCTGCACCTTGCCGCTCGCGCTGTCAACGTAGCTCACCTTGATCAGCCGTCCCCGGTGTGTCGCGTCGGTGAGCTTGTTATAGACGCGATAGAGCATCGCTTCCTGAATGACGTATTGCTCGTACGTGTCATCGTTCCGGCAGTAGTTGACGAGCTTTGGTTTGTCTAGACCCGCGTAGGGGCCTCCCTTCGTTGACTTCCCTGCAAAGTTCAGCCTGAGCGGCGGAAAATCGCACGTCTTCAGCCGCCAGATGCCGCGCGTCCTGATCTTGAGCGGCAGCACTACCTGCTTTCCGCTCGAATCCGCGTATGACCACGTAGCCGCGCGCCAGACGATCGTCTTCCCCTTGTCGTGGCGGATCCGGTCGATGTTGGTAGTGAGAATCGCCGCAAGCGGCGTCTCGGAGTCGAAGAACTTCGTGGCGTAGCTCTTCACCTTGGCCGTGTCTGACTTCGGCGCCTTTGGTTTTTTTTGTTCTTTCTGTGCCGACGCGCGATTGGCAGGCGCAGCTATGGTTATGAGCGCCGCCGCCAAAACCATCCAGCCTGAACGGGACATTATCCGACTCTCCTTCATTGAACGGGTTTACCGCAACTCGGCGTCTACAAGCTCCGCTCCGGACACCGCGCGCGCCACGGAGATGAGATCCTGAGGGTCGCCCTTCTTTTTCAGCTGGACAACATAATCGAGGATCGTGATGCCCTCGCCTTCTTCCTTCGTGACGTCCAGCCGCCAATCCTTCACGTTGTCATCGAGTCGCGGCTCGAGGACGGTCTTGGTAAGGCCGGGATCCCGCGTGCGGACGCGAAGACGAACTTCTCCGCCCGATGTTGCGGCCTTGGATCCGGCTTCCTCGCCACGCGCGCGTTTCCATGCACGTTGAGCAATTCCCTCGAGCTGCTCGGTGGTCATGTTCTTCAGGACTTCGGAGTCGATCTGCGCGACGAATGTACCTGTTTGCGCGAGCTCACGCGCTCTCTTGAGGCGGCGCTGAGCGATGCGTCCCTCGAGCTCGAGCGGTGCGCTGCCAAAGTCTGTGTACCACAGGACGAGCACTGTCGTGTTGAAGAAAATGGAAATTGCCGTTGCTACGGGCAGGTCGATCGCCGAGGCGAGACCAACCCCCGTCGCAAGAAAAACGTAAACGGCATCCTTGCTGTCGTCGAGGGTGTTTCGAAACCTCACCGCAGCGACAATTCCGGCGAGGCTGAACGCCAGTGCCAGGCTGTCCCGCACCAGCACAACGATTCCGGCCACTACTATAGGAAGGATGATCAGCAGCTGCACGACAGACTGCTGATAGCCGCGCTTGGCCCTCGTAGCCAGGTACACCCAGGCGACCGGAATCGAGAGAAGGAGCGCGCCGAGCATCGCGAGAATCACTGTTGGCGCTGCCGTTCGGTGGCCTGAGGCCGCTGCCTCGGCGGCTACCTGAGCTGCCTTCTTGGAGATTTTCCCCACTCCGCCCGCTGAGCCAAAGAGCTCAGAGACGTCGGGTCCGATGTAACTGTTTGGCCCAAGCGCGCGCCAGATCAGCGCGCCGACCACGAGAAGGACGGCGTAGTAGACGACGACTTTGACAACCAGCCTTGTCGCGGGTGAATCCAGCACACCCGCGTCTTTGCTCGTCATGCGATGGCCCTGGGAGTATGGCGGCTAATAATTGTGCGCATGACCCCTCTGCGCCATAGCTTGCCGGAAGTCCGTCCACAAATCACATTGGTGCATGATTCGACTGATTCAGGGATGCGCCGCGTTTCTCCTCGCGGCCGCCCACGCCAATGCCCAACAGCCGGCATCGTCCGCTGCGCCGCCGGCGGGCCGCCCGTCGCTCGTCGTACTGGTCACTATCGACCAGATGCGCCCCGACTACCTGGACCGGTTCGGCCCCCAACTGCGGGGCGGCCTGGCCCGCCTCAAGAACGGGGGGGCTCTGTTCACGAACGCCTTCCACGACCACGCCATCACCGAGACGGCACCCGGCCACGCGACCCTTCTATCGGGCCGCTTTCCGCGAAGCACCGGGATTTCCGCCAACTCGGCTGGCGTCCTCGACGACTCGGCCCCGTTGATCGCCGGTCCGAACCTGCCCGGTGCCTCCCCGCGCCGGTTCCATGGGACCACGTTGGTTGACTGGCTCACCGCCGGCGACAAGCGCACGCGGGCGTTGTCCGTCTCGATGAAGGACCGGGGAGCGATTCTGCCGATCGGGCGATCAAAGCAGTCCATTTACTGGTACGTCCTCGATGGGCGGTTTACGACGAGCCGCTATTACGCCGACACCATTCCCACCTGGGTCCAACAGTTCAACGCGCGGCGCCTGCCCCAGAGTTACGCCGGGAAAAGCTGGACCTTGCTGCTCCCCGCCAGCGAGTACAAGGAGCCGGACAGCGTGGACATCGAGGGCGCCGGTCACGATTTTGTTTTCCCCCACCTGCTCCCTCCAGACAGTGCTCAGGCGGCGAGCCTGGTCCGTGTCACGCCGTTCATGGACAACATGACCGCGGCACTCGCCCTCGACGGCGTTCAGGCGCTCGGGCTCGGCAAAGGACCGCAAACTGACGTCCTCGCGATGTCACTTTCGGCGACCGACCTCATCGGCCACCGGTACGGCCCCGATTCGAGGGAGATGCATGACAACATCCTCGAGCTCGACCACACCCTCGGAGTCTTCCTCGATTCGCTGTACAAGCTCCGGGACTCGTCCCGCATTGTCGTAGTTCTTACCGCCGACCACGGCGTTGGCTCCATCCCCGAGATTGCCGCGCGAACGGTGCAGCCCATGCCCGACCGAGTGGAGCTGTTCTCCGTTCTCAAGCCCATCCGCGACGGCCTCGCCCCGAAGAAACTCGACACCGCCATCGAGCTGGACCAGGAGGTTCTGTGGGTTGACCGCGCAGCGTTCAAGGCCGCCGGCGTGAACGCCGATTCGGTCATCAACCTGTTCGCCGATGCCGCGCGCAAGGTTCTCGGCGTGGCGCGGGTGGATCATTTCAAGAGCCTCGCGGCCGATACACTCAAGGATCCCATCGCCCGCCGGTGGACGCACCAGTTCGCTGCCACCGACCCCGTGGAGCTGGTGATAACGCTCACGCCGTACAGCGTCTGGGGCACCACCATCGTGGCGACACACGGGAGCCCGTACGATTACGACGCCCATGTGCCGCTGGTTTTCTACGGGCCGTGGTTCCGGACCGGGCGGTACGACGGAATGGTGCGGACGGTAGACATCGCACCAACGCTCGCGGTGGTTACGGGGGTGAAACCAAGCGAGAGGGTGGATGGAGTGGTATTGACGCGGGCTCTCAAGTAGCGCGGCAACGGCGGAAAATAGAACCGCAAGCTGGGAGCTGACAGCAAAAAGAAGCCGAAAGCCTCTTGCTGCAGACGACACTGACAGTCCGGATGGCGGGAAAAAACAACGGTTAACCCAACCCCCGCACGAATACTGTCCCGTCGTAGGCAGCCAGCGGCTGCTGGCTTCAGTTTGCTGCGGGCTCGCAGCTTGCCGTTCTATTTCCCCGCAGTCGCCCCCATTGCTTTCTTTACGGAGGTAGGGTCGTCGAGCATCAGCCACTCGACAACTGAAAGCGGCAGGCTGCCGTAGCTGATCAGCTTGTCGTGGAACGCGCCGAGGCGGAATTTGCTCCCCTCCGCGTCGCGGTATTTGCCGAGCAGTCGCATGATCTGCCACTTGCCCACCATGTAGCCGATTTTCTGCGACGGGCTCGACGCCGCGCCGGCGGCTTCGCCTTGCGCCGCTTCGCGGTCGAGTCCGCCCCCGTCCATGAAGTAGCGCACCGCCTGGTCGAAGGTCCACCGCCCAGTCTGGAGATTGACGTCAACGCCAATGCGCGCCGCGCGATAGCGGCTCAGCCGCAGCACCTGCCCCTGCGACGCCGACTGTTCGGGGTACAGGCCCTGGCGCATCATCATCTCTTCGCCGTACAGCGCCCAGCCTTCGGAGAAGGTGTTGTCGTAGTGCTGCCGCCGAATCTCATCGGTGAGATGATTTGCAATCGAGAGCTGCAAGAAGTGCCCGGGAATTCCCTCGTGTCCGAGCAGGGGCCGAGGGTCCTCGATGGCGGCCCGGATGTAGAAGTTTCCGCTTTTTGGATTGTAGGTCGGGATGAAGTAGAATCCGCCCGGATCCTTGTCGTAGATGCCCGGGGGATTCATGAAGCCGCCGGGGCTCGTCGGCTTGAACGCCTCGGGCAGCTGCCTGATCTCGAATTTTCCGAGGTAAGAAGGCAGCGTGACGAGGTGGTTCGCGTTGAGGAAGTCGATTATCTCCTGCAAGCGCGACTCGTACGCCGCGAGAAACTCGGCCTGGTCTTTCGGAATGTGCGCGGCGCGGGCGGGATCGGGTGAGGCGAGACTCGGGTCCTTGAGGAGTGCCTCGAGCCCGCGGTAGCGCGCCAGCTCCACTTCGCCAAGTGTTGCGACTTCCTTTGCGTCGAATGGAAGCAGCAACACCTTCCCCAACAGGTAGTTGTAGTTGGCCTCGCCCATCGGTTTCCAGTCGGGCATCTTCGCCTTGCGCGCGTCGAGCCAGTCGGCGTACTCGTGCAGCGCGCGTATCGCACCGTCGCGCGCGCGCACCAGTCGAGCATGCTCGCCGTCGCTCAGACTGTCGGCGAGTGTCATGAGGCTCGTGTTGTACAGATCGTCACCGCCGCGCGCGGCGTCGATGGCCAGCTGGGCGTACAGACGCACAGGGCGAACGAGATTCACTCGAGCCGTTTGCAGGAGAGCCGGCATCTGCTCCAGCCGCATAGTCGCCGCGAGGGCGCGGGTCCGGTGCGGCGCGTAGTCCTTTTTTATCATGCTGAAGATCGCGTTCGAGCATTCGTTGACGTAGAGCTGCGGGTCCGACTCCTCGGACCGCATCACGCGCGGATAGAACGCGGCGCCTTCCAGCTCCGAGCGAAAAAGAATCCAGTCGATCCTGTCGTCCTTGCTCCATCCCTCGGTGTGCATCGCCTTCACGCGAGCGAGCAGCTCGTTCACGTGCTGCCGTCGTTGCAGCACGGCGGGCATGCGGTAGTCCGTCAAACGATCGTCCCACCGGTGGTTCCCGGCGTCGCTTGTCGAAACCGGATACGCGGCATCGCGCCACTCGTAGTAGGAGTGGGCCAGCGCGCGAAGATCGGCAGCGCTGCCGGCCGAGCTCTGCGCGCCAATCACCGACGGAACCGTCGCAAGGAGAAAAAGAGCATAGCGCATTACGAAACCTGGGATTGAGTTAATGTCCAATGCCGCCAAGAAATCTGGTCAAAGCGGCGGAAGTCTGTGCCTGCTGGGATTCGCGGGATATCGCGGCGCCGCAGTCGCCGAGCTGGTAGCCGTAGTAGCCGAACTGGCGGTGATTGCCGCCTTCGATGCGGACCCACTGGGTGGTGGGCGGAAGCAGGCGCTTGTTGGCCATCACTCGCTCCATATTCGCGACGCAGTCCTGCGTTCCGTAGATCTTGAGGACCGGCAGTTTGCTATTGTAGAGGTCGACGTCCCTTGGATGAGTCGTTCCAATGAGAGCGAGGCCGCCCATCTGATTGGGATGATCCGACGTGTAGGCAACAGAGAACGCCGCTCCGCGTGAGTGGCCGCCGAGCACCCAAGGTGTCCCGGCGATGCCGCTCGATCGCACGGCGTCGATCCGTTTCCAGAGAGTGTTGCGCATGCCGGCGGTGGGGGCGAGTCGCCATGGAAGTTTTACCAGCACCGCCGGGTGGCCTGATTCCGCAACTGAGCGTAGCAGTGGCGCGTAAGCGTCGGGGTCAATGCCGCCTCCTGGAAGAAAAATGAGCCCGGCTCCGGGAGCGGGATTGGCGGGAATGAACTGAATCACCGCGCCGGTATCGACCACGCGAACGGAGTCGGTCGATCGAAACACCGCCGGATCCACCCCCCGCGCCTGGGCGCTCCACATGATGAACGCGATGAAGAGCAATCCGGCGAGGATCCAGATCCGGCGGGTCCATTTTCTCATCGCGGCGATGGGGGACGAAGTGGTACGGACGGTGGCATTGCCAGCCGACATATAGTGCCGTGCCGGGCAGATGGGTGCAATGCGCGCAGTGGTGACCAATGCCACTCCCGCGACGTCAATCGCTTATGCGAAACTACTCCAGATGGATCGTGCCGCTTCTCCTGGCTCTCTCCGCCTGCAGCGGCGGGCGAACCGGTTCAGAGAGGCGTGCCCGGATGAGCCAGCGCCAGAAGGACAGCGTGCTCAGCGAGTCCAGCCTGCCCGGCGCGAAAATCGTCGGAAGAGCCATGGCCGCGTCGGATTCGGAGGCCCTACGCGTCTCCGGAGTCGATTCGGCGAGTCAGTAGGAGAGTTCGGGGAGCCAGTTAAATCATCGGGCCAGAGCGACAATCATCCCAATCAACCCAAGCAGCGCTCCCGCGCCCGCCAGGATAATCGCCACCTGCGCAGTCTTCCGCCATCGCAGCTCAGCGGCTTCCACCGCCCGCATCAAGCGGTCTTCGCTCGACTGCTCGCCCTCGCCGAACAGCGATTGCTGCATCACGCCCTTGCCGGACACGACTTCGTCCATCGCGCGCTCGAGCTGCCACTGGTGAATTCGCTTGGCCAGATCCAACCCGGGCTCGGCCGCGGCCATCGTTGCCGCCTTGAGCACCGCATTCTTGATGTCGCCCCCGCTCACCGCATAACGCTCCGCCAGCACGCGGAAGTCCACGTCCTCGGCGAGCGGAGTCTTGGCCGGGTGCACCTGCACTTTCCAGATCTGCTCCCGTTCTTCGACCCCCGGCATCTCGAACAGCACGTGAGTCCTGATGCGCCGTTCGAACGCGGGGTCGAAGTTGACGGCGAGATTCGTCGCGAAGATCACTACGCCATTGAACCCCTCGAGCTCTTTCAGCAGCACGCTGACGACCGTGTTCGACTCGCGCTGATACGCCTGGGCCGCGCCCGTGGTGCGCCGGGACGCGATGGCGTCGGCCTCATCGAAGAACAGAACGGCGTTCTCCTCAGTTGCCACTCTGAACACCGCTGCCACATTCTTCGGCGTTTCGCCGGCCCACATGGATTCCATCTCGGCGTACCGCACCGACAGCAGTTTCTTGCCGAGCGCAGTGGCGATCGCCTCGGCGCAGATCGTCTTGCCGGTGCCGGGCGGGCCGGCAAAGTTGAACGCCAGGCCGAGTCCGCTCGAGTGGCGCTCGCCAAGCCCCCACTGAGTGAAGATCAGCTCGTGGCTTTTTACCTGGCTCAATGCTTCATCGAGCGCGGCACGGGTGCGGGGCGGAAGGATAACGTCGGCAAAGGTGCGCCGGGTGGTGATCGTCTCCACCGCCCGGCGTCCACCGATGCGTCCAGCTATGAAATCACGAATTGGGGTGGGCATCAGTGCAGCTACCTCATCATGCGGGACGGTACCCTCTACCCGTCCCGGCATGGAACGCTCCAGACTGCCGATTTAATGGCCGCTAACCCACCCTACCGTCCTGTCCAACCCGGTCCACGCACCACCATCCCGGGCTTGGCCCCCGTGTGCTTGCCGTCACTCACCACCGCCACCCCATTCACGAACACGTACTTCACTCCAACCGACAACTGGTGCGGCTTCTCAAACGTCGCCTTATCGATTATCGTCGCCGGATCGAACACCACCACATCTGCGTACATCCCTTCCCCCAATAGTCCGCGATCGCGAAGCTTGAGGCGCGCCGCGGTGGCTGAGGTCATCTTCCGCACTGCGTCCTCGAGCGTCAGCAGACTGTCGGTCCGCACGTACTTCCCGAGCACGCGCGCAAACGTCCCGTACGCGCGCGGATGCGTGAGTCCCGTCGCGCTGTCGGGGTCCTGGCCGCCGGCGTCGCTCCCGATTACCACCCACGGCCGCTTGAGCTGCATCGCGACATTCTCTTCGGTCATGCTGAAGTTGATCTTCCCGAGCTGATTGTTTTCGGCAAGCGTCAGCTCGATCACCGCATCGGGCGCGCTCTTGTGCATGTCCTTCATCACCTGGTCGAGCCGCCAGCCCTCGTACTTCTTGAGCTCGGGCTTCTTGTATCCCATGATCGCAATCGCCGACGATCGCTCCGGATCGCACGATCCACTCTTCGTCATGTCCGCGACCACCCGTGCGCGAATCGTCGAATCGCGGAGGTTCGGCAGGAGTTTCCCATTCTCCGCTACCCAGTCGGGAAAGCATGACGCGAGATCGTTGGCCGACGCAGCGTACGGATACATCGTCGCACCGACATCGAGCCCCGCCGCGCGGGCCGAGTCGATCTTTGCGATCATTCCGGCGGCTTTTGACCAGTTCGCGCGGCCCGACGCTTTCAGGTGGTAGATGTCGAGCGACACATTTCCCTCGCGGGCGATGCGGAACGCTTCGTCCATTGCCTCGAAGAGCTGGTCGTCCTCCGACCGCATGTGCGTGATGTATGAACCGTGGTAGGGCGACATCGCCTTGGCGCTCTCGATAAGCTCGACCGTCGTCGCGTAGCTGCCCGGCGGATAGATGAGCGCACTCGACAGACCGAACGCACCGTCCTCCATCGCGTGCCGCACCACTGAGCGCATCGTGTCCAGCTCGGCCGCGGTCGCCGGGCCTTGTGCCTGACCCTTCGCGTACGCGCGAACCGTGGTCGCGCCGAGGTATGAGCCGATGTTCACTGAATTACCGTGCCGGCCCATGGCGTCGAGCCAGGCGCCGAACCCGTGGTCGCCGGCGAACGTCTTGTGGAGCGCGATCAGCTTAGGGAGCGTGTCCGGAAGATCCAGCAGGGCGAGCATGTTGGCGTTGATCGGCGCCGGCGTTGTGGCTTCGCCGAGTATCTCGGTGGTCACTCCCTGGGTGACTTTTCCGACGACGCGCCCATCGCGCCAGAGCACTGCGTCCCACGAATGGCTCTGGATGTCGATGAATCCCGGCGACACGACGAGTCCGTGCGCGTCGATGCGTCGTTTCGCGGGTGCATTGACGAGCGCGCCAAAGGGAGCGACACGGGCAATGCGGTCGCGGGAGATCGCGACGTCGCCGTAGAACCAGGCGTTGCCGGTTCCGTCAACGATGCGGCCGTTCTCGATCACGACGTCGTATGGGGCGCCGGTTGGTGTAGCTGTGGCAGGGACGATGCGGCCGGCGCAGGCGGTGGTCGCGAGGGCGGCAAGGGCACAGAGGAGGGTTGATCTCATGGCGAGAATCTGCACCCACTATCCGCCACCCGGTACCCACTATCCGCTACCCTCGCTTGCTCACCCCGACGCCCGTGCTCCATACTCTCCGAGTACAAAGGCCCCTCCAAAGCCAGGATCGTTTGACATGACGCACGCGCTCCCTTTCCGTTTGTCCCTCGCAACCATCACTCTCGCAAGCATCTTCGCCGCGCGGCCAGACACCGTCGCGCCAGGAGCGCCGACCGTGGATCCACGGCTTTACGCCGGCCTCAGCTGGCGCAACCTTGGACCCTTCCGCGCGGGGCGTGTGGCCTCGGTCACCGGCGCAATCGGGCAGCCCGGTGTCTTCTACGCCGGTCTTCCCGCAGGCGGAGTATGGAAGACCACGAGCGCCGGCGAGGCGTGGTATCCCGTCTTCGATTCGATAAAGGAAGTCTCCTCCATCGGCGCGATCGAAGTCGCGCCGTCCGACCCGAACGTGATCTACGTCGGCACAGGAGACATGGTCACCGGTGGCGCGATCAACGAGGGCAACGGCGTCTACAAGTCCACCGATGCGGGGCGCACGTGGCGCCACGTGGGCCTCGACGCGACAAAGCAGATCCCGTCGATGCTTGTCGGCGTGCGCGACCCGAACATCGTGCTCCTGGCTGCACAGGGAGACATCCATGTGAAGAGCGACTCACGCGGCGTTTATCGCACCACCGACGGCGGGGCTACATGGACCAGGACGCTCTACGTTGACGACAGCACGGGCGCCCAGAAGCTCGCCCGCACCAATGACGTACCCAACGTCATCTTCGCGACGACAGTGCGGCACTACACGCCACCTCCGCCGCCGAACGCCCCCAATGCACCGCCGCGGTTCGCAGCAACGCCCGACACGGGTCGCACGGGCACAGCGCTGTACAAGTCCACCGACGGGGGCCTGACGTGGAGCGAGATCACCGGCGGCGGTCTCCCCAGGCTCAACGGCCGAACGTCGATCGCCGTGGCAATGCACACCAACGCGCAACGCGTCTTCCTGGTCGCGAACTCGGGTCTCTACCGTTCCGACGACGGTGGGACTACGTGGCGCCAGATGGCCGCTGACGACAACCGCATTCGGAACGGACAAGGTGGTTATAACTGCGGCGTCTATGTCGATCCGACAAACCCGGACATCGTCTACGCGATCAACACGTCGAGCTACAAGTCCACCGACGGAGGCAAGACTTTCACCGGATTCAAGGGAGCGCCGGGAGGCGACGATCCCCAACAGCTCTGGATCGACCCGACAAATGGCCAGCGCATGCTGATGGGACTGGATCAGGGCGCGGTGGTCACGCTCGACGGCGGCGCGACTTGGAGCTCGTGGTACAATCAGTCTACGGAGCAGATCTACCACATCTCGTTAGACAACACCTATCCCTACTATATATACGGCACGCAACAGGATGCCGGCGCCATTCGCACGCGCATCCGCGGCAACCTGGGCGCCGTTACACCTCTCGACTGGGACCCCGTATCGGGCTGGGAGTGGGGAACGATCGTCGCCGACCCACTCGACCCGAATGTGGTGTATGCGAGCGGCTCAGGAATCGTGAAGATCTCCTACCCGAGCGAACAGTGGATCAACGTCAGCCCGGCGGCGGACCCTGCAGCGAAGCTGCGGACGGCGTTCTCGCAGCCGATCGTCTTCGCGCCGTGGAACAACCACATGCTGATCGCCGGATTCCAGCAGTTGATGTCGACCACAGACGGCGGCGCGCACTGGACTGCAATTAGTCCGGACCTGAGCGTCCGGCCGGACGCACCACCCACGCCGCCGACGCCGGGTTCGCCAGCGCAGCCAGGCGGCGCGATCGAATCAATCTCACCGTCAACAGTCGCGCCCGGGACGATCTGGGTGGGAACCAATAACGGGATGATCAAGCTCACCCGGAACGGCGGCAACACGTGGGAGGATGCCTCGATCCCCAGTCTGCCGAACTCGGCCCGGGCGGAGGTGCTCGCAGTCGATGCATCGCATACCGATCCCGCCACCGCATACGCCGCGATCGATATCCATCGACAGGGTGACTACGCGCCATATCTCTTCCGCACGCACGACTATGGGAAGAGCTGGACGAAGATCGTCGGCGGTCTCCCGACGAATGAGCCGAGCGGGAGCTTTGCGCGCGTGATCCGGAACGACACGAAGAAGGCGGGGCTGCTCTTCGCCGGAACCGAGAGCGGGCTGTATGTCTCGTTCGACGATGGCGATCACTGGCAATCGCTGATGGAGAACCTGCCGAACTCGTCATACCGCGACATCGCGCTCAAGGACAACGATCTCGTGGTGGCGACATACGGCCGGGGGATGTGGATACTCGACGACTACTCGATCCTTCGCCAGCTCACGCCGGCGATCGCAAATGAGCGGGCGCATCTCTTCAAGCCGGGCGATGCCGTGCGCGTGCGCCGAAATGTTGGCGCCGACACGCCATTTCCTCCGGAAGTCCCGCACGCGCTCAATCCGCTGGACGGCGTAATTGTCGATTACTGGATCGCTCGGCCACCCTCTCACGACATCACGCTCGATGTGCTCGATGCATCCGGCGCGCTGGTCCGCCACATGTCGAGCGCGGTCCCGGTGCCAGTGCCGGAGGCCGCGCGGCCGCCGCATCCGAACTTCTGGGTCGCGGCACCGCAGCGTCTATCGGCACATGCCGGCGAGAATCGCGCGAACTGGGATTTGCGCTACGACGCACCACCGGCGTTCGCCCACACTTTTGAGATCAACGCGAATCCGGACCTCACGCTGCCATCACCCGAAGGTCCAGTGGCGCTGCCAGGAGTCTACACGCTCAAGTTAAACGTCGACGGTCGCAGTTATTCACAGACGGTGACGGTGCGGGGCGATCCACGCTCGCCGGCGACTCCCGAGGCGCTGAGCGCGCAGCACGCCCTGCTGATGAGGATCGCCGATGGTCTCCGGGCGTCGTACGAAGGACACCGCGTGGGGATTGCGCTTCAGTCCGCTTTGCGCGGCGCAGTGCCCGCAGGGACTCAGCCGGAAATTCCTGAGCTTGCGGCCCGCCTCACGGCGCTCTCGGCACAGCTCGACACGGTCGCTGGTCTCGACGCCGGGCGCGGCGGGCGCGTCGGGCGCGCTCGCGGCGGCCAAACCCCACCACCGAGCTTCAGGGGAATCAACAGCGCGCTCGTCGCTCAGTTGAATGCCCAGGACCTGGGCGACATGGCGCCAACCGCCGCGGCTCTCGCCGCGTTCGCGAAAACGTGCAGTGACCTCGCGACCGTTGTTACGGCCTGGCAGCGTCTCAGCACCACGGATCTCGGCGCGTTCAACAGCCTGCTGACTGGGCACAGGAAGCCGGCCATCGCCGTGCCTGCCTCGACCCTGCGGGCTCCGAGCTGTTCGTGATTGCGAGGATGATTCTGCGCGCGTCGCAACCTTGTCGCGCTACTACGCCAGGATGGCCCGCTGGGTTCTCGGCGTGTGCATGTTGCCCCGACTGATCATCGGTGACTGGGCCTGCGCCGGTCCACCGAGCTCGAACAGCCGGTCTACGCCCAGCGCTGTGATCGCGAGGAAGCCGGTTTCAAGGCGAACGATCCAGCTGTTCTCCTTGAGGTACCAGCAGTGAAATCTCACGACCGGCTCAGGGCACTCGAGGAGCCGTTCCAGCTCCATCGCTCCGACGCCCGGTTCACCCGGATTGTTGCGACGGACGATATACAGAATCGACATGATCGCGAGGCGGATGCGCCTGTCGGTGCCGACGTCGTCGTCGGTGGTTTCCTGGCTGAACAGTCGCCACCGGGCCTCGCGGACGTCCTCGTAGCGCAGGTCGTATTTCGCCCGCTTGGCTCCAGAGGAAAGAACCTCGTACGCGTCGACGATCTCGGTAAACCGCTCGGCGTCGCCCGTCTCGCGATTGTCCGGATGGAAGCGATGGGCCAGATACCGGTAGACGCGCTCGATCATATCGCGGTCGGCGCGTGGTGATACCTGGAGAATCTCGTAGTAGTCCTTGAGGCCCGTCATTTGGGTAATGACTTCCCTGGGCTGGCGGACGTAACGGCCAACCGCTCCCCGGTGCCCGTGCCGGGTACGGGGTACCGGGTACCGGGCGGCGGATCTGTTCACGAGCCTGCCTCGATAGTAAGCCGGTGGAGTAGAACCAGCTCCTCCTGCGTCAATCTTGGCCCGACGTACCCACCCGCGAGAACGAACGCGATCGGCACGCGGTGCTCCATGCCCCATCCGAAGACGATCATCTCCCGCTTGGCGAGCATTGCAGTGTCGATCCCTCGCAGCCCGCCGATCGCAGAGTCTTCGTGCGGATCGACACCGGCGTTGTAGATGAGAAGATCGAATTTCGGCGCGGTGCGGAGGAGTCGCTTCAGCTCCCGATCAATCGTTGGCAGATATTCGTTCGCGGAGTCGACAAGAACGAGCGCTGCACGTTCTGATGAGTCGTAGCGATCGAATGCATCCACCGAGACGTCGACCTGCCAGATCCGCGGATCGTCCTTGATGAGGGAGTGCGTCCCCCCGCCGCAATGTGCGTCGAGATCGAGAATCAGCACCCGCTCGGCCCCTGCCTCGAGCGCGGCGTTAGCGGCGAGCACGAGGCCGTTGAAAGTGCAGAAACCGCGGCCGGTGTCGCGGCGCGCGTGGTGAAGACCGCTCGAGAGCGATCCGGCTTCCTGTCCGCACTCCAGCGCCACCAACGCCGCGGCGACGGCGCCGCCGTTCGTGGCGAGAACCATTTCCCAGAGACCGGGATCCCAGGTGAAGCCTTGCGACTCGGCTAACGACCGTGGCTCACCGGTTTCGATTGCCCGGACGTAGGCCGGGTCGTGGACCGTCGAGACCTGCTCGGCCGTCAGTGAAAGCGGGCTTCGAAACTCAATTGACTCGTTTGGATCTTCTTCCTGCGCCTCGGCCACCCACCGAGCCTTCCGGGTGGTGTCGAATGAGTGGCCGGAGCAGACGTAGGATGCGCTATAGAAGATCTGGGTCACGAGTCTGCGATGGCTCGCTCAATGGGCGAATGTCCTGATGTAGGCGGCCACTGCGACCATCTGGGCGTGCGACAAAATGTCCTTGAACGACTTCATGTCCGTGTTCTTCCCCTTCGTCAGTATCGTCACCACCGAATCGGCAGAGTGCGTGGCGAAGAACGCCGCATTGAACGTCGCGATCTTCGGGAACTTCGCCTGCATCGCCTTGGGTGGAGTGCCAATCACTCCGTGGCATTTCCGGCAGTTCTCCTCGTACGGAGCCTTGCCCGCCAGATCCCCACCCGCGGCGGCAGCGACTGCCGGAGCGGCTGGTGCCGGTGCGGCCGTGGGCTTGGGAGCAGCCACAACGGGCGCAGGAGTCACCGGCGCGGGAGTCACCTTCGCGGGCGCTGCTGGCACAGTCGCCGCGGACTTCGCGGGCACGGCGGCGGCCTTTGTTGGAGTCTTGGTCGCGGGGGAAGACGGCTTCGTGGAAGGCGCCGGAACCGCTGCGGCCGGCGGAGCCACCTGGGATGCAGCCGGGGTTGAAAGCGCGGTATCTGCCGGCGGCGCGGCGAGCGCGGGACTTGTAGCAAGTGTGTCGGACACGGCGGGTTTTTCGCTACTGCAGGCGGCCAGAAAAGCGGCGGTCGCCAGGGTCAGCAAGCAGGATCTGTTCATCGTTTCTCCGTTTTCGGTGATGCAGTTGTTGTACGAACTGCACCTCCTGCACTACCTATGCCCAGCTAGCCCAGCGGTTCCACCGAGTCGGTTTGAATCTCGATGCCGCCCGTGATCCCGGCGGCCCAGTTGTAGAGCCAGCAGACGATCAGCACCGCGATAAAACCGATCGCTCCATAAACGAGGGGCAGGAGGATGATCGCGCCGATGCCAAACATTGGGCCCATGACTCCACGCATCTCCGACCCGTAGCCTCCCGCAAAACCAATGAGCGAAACTATTGCGCCGATGACCAGGCCAAGGATCGCGTAAACCGTTGCCATAACCTTTGCCGCTGACATCGGGACAATGCGTCGGATAACCATGTGGCTCCCCTGGTAGAGTGCGACCACAATCTTGGTGCGCGGTGAGCCCTGCGGCAACGGGTGGTGCGCCGTCAGCTCGTCATGCGGTCGTCCCAGGTCGACGTCCAGCATCCCGGGAGGAGCCGTCGAAGAAACGAAACAAATACCACGCTGCGGCGGCACCCAGGACATGCCACACCGCGTGGCCCTGCATCCAGCTCTCCGGCCGGCAGAGTATGCGCGTGAGGTCGAGGATCCAGATAGCGAACGCCAGTCCCAGTAGCCCAACGGCAATCCACAACTGCCTTGTATTCGAACCGCGTCCGCTCTTCCGGCGGATGAGAAACTCGACGAACAGGACGGCCACAATCAGCAACCCGAACACCACTCGGCGCACAACCGGCACCCAGTAGAGCAGTGTCGCCAGCACCGCGTTCATTGCGATGTAGCCACCGGCCCACGCTGCTCCGGACAATGACCGCAGCCGGTCAATACTATATAGGAGGGCGAAGGTCGCGATGAGGTACATCCCGAGCACGTCCAAGAACTGGCCGGTGAAGCTCAAGGTCGCGTGGAAGAACGCGCTGCCAAGCCCGACCACAGCCAGCGTGAACGCGTACAGGAGTGGGTACGCTGGCCTGCCGGGGGATGGCTTGCGCGCCCATCGCAGGAGCACCATCGCGGCGACAACGACGAAGGCGAGCGACGACCATGTGTTGGCCGGCTGTTTGATGCCGTCGCTCCTTATGGCCTCGCAGAAGCACGAGTCCGGCATGCAACTGGCGGAGCGAGACTGGGTCATGGAACCGGGAATCTACCCTTGCCGCCGACGCCTGGCGCTTGCATGGTAACGCCAATGCCGCCCATCCCTGTTTCGGTTAGACCGTCGGACGAGGAGCTCGATCTCTTCGGCATCACGCACCAGGGAAAGGTGCGCTCCGACAATCAGGATCACTTCCTCATCGCCACTGTACACCCTGAGGTTGTGATTCACAGCACGAGCCTGCCGAGCACCGAGGGCTTGCCCATCCGTGGCACTCGGCTCGCCACGGTGATGGTTGTCGCCGATGGCGTCGGCGGTGCCGACTCCGGGAGCGAGGCAGCTCAGCTCGCAACCGAAGCAGTCACCGGCTATGTCTCGTCCACGCTCCGCTGCTACCACGCCGCCGGCTCGGCTAACGACGAAGAATTCCTGGCCTCGCTCAAAGCCGCTGCCATCGAGGCCCATGACGCGGTTCGCGCCGAGGCAGGTCTCCACAAAAGCGGCCGGCAGATGGCGACAACGCTCACAGTCTGCATTGCCGTCTGGCCATGGGCCTATGTCGTTCAGGTGGGAGACAGCCGCGGATATTTTTTCTCGGAAGGCAAGCTGCGGCAGCTCACGCGCGACCAGACCATCGGGCAGGCAATGGTAGACCAGGGCGCGCTTTCGGCCGACCGACTGGAGAATTCTCCTCTCAAACACGTTCTCTCCAGCGCCATTGGATCCGATGAGGCGCTTCCAGAGGTCACGCGGTTCAACATCGGCGAGCGGGGATCCTTGATTTTTCTCTGCAGCGATGGACTCACGAAGCACGTTTCGGACGACGAGATCGCGAGCGCAATTTCCACGATGACATCTTCCGAGCAGGTTGCGACTGACCTCCTCGAGCTTGCGTTGGCACGTGGCGGGACGGACAACATCACCATCGTCGCGGCACGCGCCCCACTGAGTACATAGGATTCGATCAGGGCACGAACAGCGCTCCGTGCGGCATTGCCATGCCTTTCAGTCCGTTTGGCCACGATGGCCGGTTGTAGCTTACGCCGCGCTTGGCGGCACCTGCATCTCTGAACGCTTCATCCCACGACAGGTGACCGGTTTTGCTGTCGAGATGGGCAACCATTACCATCGGCGCGCCGTCACCCTGGTCTGTGAAAACGACGCGGTCGCTCCCCGGATCGGCGGCAATCCAATGCGGAAAGAACGTCGTGTCGGTTGGGAATGAAGCGACCTCAACCGGATGAGTCGGGTCGGAGATGTCGATCGTCGCATATCGGTGGGCGTAGGCAATCGGCATGATCCAGAAATGCCCGGTGAGGAGCGGCACCGAGCAGCCGAAGTTCTTCGGCTCGGGTAAGGCGAGAACGCGGGTGATCTGCGGATTGGTGGCTATATCCGTGAGCCGGTAGAAGCCACACGCGTAACTGTTCAGGAGAACGGACCCGTCGGCGAGTGGGCGGATCTCGAACGGATACCGTTCTGCGGAATCGCCCTGAACGACCGGCACCGCGAGCGTCTTGAGCAGGGTGAGATCGGACAGTCGCCAGATCTGAACGACGTTGGCGGTTTTCTCATTGTCCATCGGCGAGCTGGTGGTTATTGCGCGGTCGGACGCCGGGAGCGCCGCGAGGCCGTAAGTGCGAATCCTGGCGCCAAGAAATGCAGCGTCTCGGGACGATCCCTGGCGGAGCAGTCGGCCTTGAGGGTCGAACACCGCGATGCCGCCGGGATTGCCCGCCACCGTGCTGTCGCCGAACTGGTAAGTGACGAGAACATTTCCGTCGGGCAGGCGGATGAACGTGTGGACCATGCGGCCGCCCGGCACGCGGTCGAGGCGCGCGCTCAGCCGCGGCTTCAGGGGATTGGAGAAGTCGATCAGGAACGACTTGTTGCCGGTGTAGTCATTTGCGAAGAGAGGTCCTTTGGCGGGGAGCACGTACTCGGTGTGATGCGGCATGAGGCCGCTCGAGTCAACGGTGAGAGCGGAGAGGACGGCGCCGTAGGTTTTGCTTGCGGGGTCGGCGTCGAGCACTGTGATCATGTCGAGGCCTTTCGTCGAGTCGTGGCCGGCGCCGGCCCATACATATAGGTAGCGTGACGGCTTGCCCTGAACGCTGTTGTTATTGGGCCGCGCGCCGATGGCGACGAGCAGCAGAACAGCGAGCGTTGAACGACGGAGCATGGAATCCTCGCGATGGGGCAAAAGGGGAGTTTTCAGGTCCCCAAAACTACCATGCCCTCCGTTTCGCGGTGAGACTGGCCCAATTCCACGCTACTTGGCGAACGACCTGATGTAGGCGGCCACCGCAACCATCTGGGCGTGCGACAGCTTGCCCTCGTAGGGTTTCATGGCCTCGCCATTCCCCTTCGTCAGGAGTGTCACTATCGACTCGTTGGAATGCTTGGCGAAGAACGCCGCATCGAACGCCGCGATCTTTGGGAGCCTCGTTTTCATCGCGCCGGATGGAATGCCATTCGATCCGTGGCATTTCCGGCAGTTTTCTTCGTATGGGGCCTTGCCCGCCAGCGCCTGGTCCGACGCACTTGGGGCGGCAGTTATCACCGGAGCGGGTGGCGGGGGCGGGGCCGTTGGCTTGGGCATCGCAACGGGTGCGGGGGTTACGGGCACGGGGTTCACGCGCGTGGGCGCCGCGGACACAGTGCTCTTCGGAACAGTGGTCGCAGCGCGAGCGGGCTTAGTCGCGGGGGAAGA
>Ga0097691_1000755_pt1 | contig 26253 bp, 28 predicted proteins | sample NGESurdeep072012_8_FD_72858 | JGI IMG/M metagenome (GOLD analysis project Ga0097691, IMG submission 72858) | Arctic peat soil microbial communities from Barrow, Alaska - NGEE Surface sample 210-1 deep-072012 | ecosystem: Environmental > Terrestrial > Soil > Wetlands > Peat ... | reverse complement strand
CGCGCTCGAACTCGCGCAAGACATCGTCAAGCGCGGGCTCAACGTGCGCCAGGTCGAGGCGGCGATGCGCAAGGACGGTCGCGCGCAGTCGCGCGACGTCGCCGGCACCTCACGCGCCAAGGACGCCGACACCAAGGCGCTGGAGCGGCGGCTGTCCGATGCGCTCGGGCTTGAGGTGACGGTGGATCACCGTGGCCAGGGCGGCACGCTGCATATCAAGTATCGCGATTTGGATCAGTTGGATGGGGTGTTGAGGAAGTTGGATAGGAAGTAATTATTTGTAGGGTGGGCAAAGCGAAGCGTGCCCACCACCTTGTCTAATTTGCTTTTATCTAAGCGGTGGGCTCGGCGCTTCGCGCCTTAGCCCCCCTACGCTCGCTGGTGATGTTCGTCAAAACGGCATAGCTGAACTGATCGCGTGGTTTGTCGGAAAAGTCCTTGCACACAGTAAAGACCAGCCAAAATCCATAAGCGATGTTGATTGCCGCGATCACAAAGCCGGCATAGGCGAGAACTTGCCACATCACAATTTGCTCCTGGTCGTTTGGAATGTGTCCCGGCGCTGCATTGCGTGTCAACCGCACCACGTTAGCTCCGCCGCTCACAGCGCCAAGCGCAATCCGAATGAGCGAGGCGATGATCGCGCCGAAGCCTCACGCGTTGGCGGGCCGGCGAAATCAAAAGTATTTCGGTCGTTTCAGTTATTTGGGTGTCATGGCAGCCACAGCCAACAAAACGATGGCGTCAATAGAAAATATTATCGCGAAAATGGCAAAGCGTCCTTTGTATTTGTACAGGTTCGCCCGGGCCGCATAAATACGTTGGTCCTTTGGCAAGTCTGAAAATTCCTTGTACGCGCTCGAAAGTACCAAAAACACATAAACAACAGCTGCTGTCGTAATACCCGCGAATACGTACGCAAGCGCTTGCCGCATCAGAACGCCCTCCTGAATGGTCAGAGTTTGTCGTGGCGTGGCTTTGCTTGTCAAACACACCAAACCAGCGCGTAGGGCGGGTTAGCCGAAGGCGTAACCCGCCGCTCTGCGGTCGAATGGCGGATTACGCTGCGCTAATCCGCCCTACAAGCTCTCATTTAGCTCTCGCGATCTCGGGCCCTGCTATCGCAAGTCGACGCCCGTATGTTATATTAAGTCCATGACCGCGAAGACCCTCAAGGAGGCGCTTCACCGCGTGGAAGCTTGGCCGGAGCATGCGCAGGACATGCTTGCCGAGCTCGCGCTCGAGATCGACCTTGAACTGCGCGAGGGGAAATATCATGCGACGCCGGCGGAGCTTGCTGGCATCGATCGCGGCCTGAAAGCGGCGCGCGAGGGCCGCTTTGCGACCGACGATCAGGTCGAAGCGGTCATCGCCAAACACCGGCCGGCATGAAGGTCGTCTTCACGCAAGACGCGCTGCGCGATCTCGACGAGATTCTCCAATACATTTCGACAAATTATCCGGGCGTTTATGGCCCGTTCGAGAAGCGTCTGCGGACCATCGTGACGCGGATCGGCACATGGCCGGAAAGCGCGCAGGAAGTCGTGCAACGGCCGAATATCCGTAGCGTTCCGTTCATCCGCTACCCGTACAAAATCTTCTATCGTGTGTTATCCGACCGTGTCGAAGTTCTGCACGTCCATCATAGTGCGCGCGACGACGACGGACGTTCGACCTAGACGACGGCGGAGAGGCGTTCGCGCTTTCCCTCTCCCAAAGGGGAGAACGCGTAGGGCGGGTTAGCCCATCGGGGCCCGCGCGGAGCGCGGCCCCACGGCAGGCTCCAGCGTAACCCGCCGCTCTGCCGGAGCATGGCGGACTGCGCTCCACTAATCCGCCCTACGATTTCTGCATTGATATTAGTCAAAAAAGACTTCTGACTGTTTGATAAACTAATTCATTAAATCGGGAGGGCTCGAATGGCACCACCGGGTATAATTGCCGCATTAACCGCTAATGCAAACGCTCGGGCACTAGCGTAGCGGCTCCACGCGAACGACACGCCGGGAGCGGTCTATGGGCTGCAGCAGTTAGGCATTGCCCAACCTGACCCCCTCCCGGCGTGTTTTTTATGCGCGATGACTCTCCCGCCGCACGAAAACTATTCCGCAGCCACGTAAGCTCCGGCGAAGAACGACGCTGTCGCCCCGACCAAGCCGCGTCGCTCCATGCGGGCTACGACTCCGACTCCGGCGACCCCCGGGGCTCCAATTTCTGGTGCAGGCGTTCGGCGTCGGTCAGGGTGGCAACGACGGCTTTAAAGTCGGCAACGATATTGGCGATGACGCCTTTGGGCTTGGGCTTGTTCTTGGGTTTGGCCTTGCGGGCCGGCTTCTTTCTTGCCGCGAGCTTGTTTCTTGCCGCGGTCTTGGATTTATTTTTCGCCGCGGTTTTGCGCTTTGTCTTGCGCTTTTTCTTGGTGACCGCGGCGGGTTTTTTCTTTGCCTTTGCAGCGGATTTTTTGCGCGCTTTCCTAGCCATCGCCAGCCCCCTAAGTTATGCAGGTTTGCCGGCATGAGACTAAGCGGCGTCCTGACTTTGCGCCAGGGCTTGCAGCAAGCGTAGCCCGATGGCATTTGCCATCACATGGGAGTAGGCATTGAGCCTGGATTGGAGCGGCCATGCAGAACAGCGCGGGCAAGAAAAAAGAAAAGTGCCGGAATTGCGAAGGCAAAGGCCTGGTCAAACTAGGCGACAAGAAAGTGAAGTGCCAACGCTGCGGCGGGACTGGTTATAAGCAGCGATCGACCGAATCCTCACCGTCGGGGTCTTGATCTCCGGCCGCGATCGGTCTCGCGTCGCTTATCCTATCCGACGGACTGCATTTCTTACGACGTGCTCGTGGCCGCGCCGGGCCCGGCCTTGCGCAGCATGGCGGTGAGCTCCTTGACCGCCGCCGTCAGGTTCACGACCTCGGTCTCGCGCAGCTGGTCGATCTTCTGATGCAGCAGCTCGATCTCCAGCTCGGCCTTGACGTTGACCTTGAAATCATTCTCGGCCGACTTGCGATCGATGTCCTGTTGCCGGTTCTGGCTCATCATGATGAAGGGCGCCGCATAAGCGGCCTGGAACGACAGCGCCAGGTTGAGCAGGATGAACGGGTAGGGATCCCATTGCTGAATGTAGGCGGTGACGTTGAGCATGATCCAGACCAGCAGAAGGACTGACTGGATGATGATGAATCGCCAGGAGCCCATGGTGGCGGCGACGGTGTCCGCGATGCGTTGCCCGATGGTGAGCTGATTTTCGACCGCCTCCGTGCCGATGCCTTTCTTGCGAACCCCACGGCGCACTGTTCGCAGTTCGTTGAGCAGCCGCTGCTCGGTCTCGTGCAGTTCGACTTTCAAGGCGCTGGAATTGTTCATGGTCTCGGCCCTCCCGCAGGTCCCCATCCGATTCGGATTTTATCTGTAATTTCGGACGCGGCCCACCCCGCGGCCGCGCGCGAGAGGAAAAAAGGAAGTGCGATCAAATCGCGCCGGGGCCGCCCTTGTCGTAGATGCCGAGGCGCTTTTGCGCGTCTTCCGGCATGTTCGGCACGCGCAGGGCGCGCCCCATGAACGTGACCCACGGCTTCTCGGCGACCGGCTGCAGCAGCGCGAAATTCCAGAACTGCCGCTCGCTCATCTCGATCTCGGTCACCTCGTGCTCGAGCACCCAATTGCGCAGCGTCGTCAGCCTGGGCTGCTGATCGGAATCGGTGAACATCGTTGCCGGCACGGCTTTTCGCATGGGTGCAGCTCATAGGCGGTTCTGCTTAACAAGGCCTGACAGAAAGGGGCGAAGTGCCAGTTGGCCCTTGTTGCGTGCGGGTTCTTCAATTGTGACTGGCATTGATATGGATCAATGCGAGGCTGCATAAATGCTTAGACTTTAGTTGTAGGCATACGTTCAGGCGGGCTTTATCCGTTCAATAACAGTCTGACGGCGTGAGCCTGTTTTTGCCACTGACGTATGCCGTCGATTCTTATTCGATGGAGGTTACACATGGCAGCAATACGAATTTTCGGTGTTCACCGCACGTGGGAGGATTGGATCGGCATCATTGTCGGTGCGCTGATCGTGATTTCCCCATGGATGGTCAATGCGTTCGATTCTCAGTTCGTGGTGATGAACACCGTCATTGTCGGCGTGCTGGTTCTGTCACTGGCCGGAATGGAGATTGTGGTCCTGCGGACTTCTGAAGAGTGGTTGGAACTGGCCTGCGGACTGTGGCTGACGGCATCGCCATTCATCTTTGGCTACGCTGGCCCGCTCCAGTCCTGGCATATCGGTCTTGGCACCATCGTCGCGGTGCTGGCGGTGGTGGAGCTTCTGCAGGACTGGAAGCTGAGTGACGAAGAGCTTGCTCGGCACGGAATGTAGGAACGAATTAAAGCGCGCCGGTTTTTGACGCCGGCGAATTGGGCCGTGGACGCTCCCGCGAGGGGTGAGTGCTTCGCTCCCCGCGCTCTCCCTGTTAGCTTGCCCCCATCGCGTCCAACACGAGAGGGCAAGCGCCGTGCAGCAGAAGTTCAACAACAAGACGGTTCTCATCACCGGCGGCAGCCGTGGGCAGGGGGCGGCCGAGGCGCGCATGTTCGCGGCTGCCGGCGCGCGGGTCGTGGTCGCCGACGTGCTGGACGCCGAGGGCGGCGCGCTCGCGCAATCCATCCGCCAGGCCGGCGGCGCCGCCGACTACTGCCGGCTTGATGTTGCCAGCGAGCAGGATTGGCATGATGCCGTGGCGTTCGCGAAGACTACGTTCGGATCGCTGCATGTGCTGGTCAACAATGCCGGCGTGTCGTTGCGCGGCGTCGATCTCGCCAACACATCGCGTGCCGATTGGGACCGCGTGCTGGCGGTCAATCTCACCGGGCCTTTCTTAGGTATCCGGGCGGCGGCGCCGGTCATGCGCGAAAGCGGAGGCGGCGCGATCGTCAATATCGGATCGACCGCCGGCATCAACGGGCATTTCGCGGCCGCCTACAGCGCGTCGAAATGGGGCCTGCGCGGGCTGACCAAGGCGGCGGCCATGGAATACGCCGACTGGAACATCCGGGTGAACGCCGTGCATCCCAGCATCGTGCGAACGCCGATGGTGGCGGGCGCCGACAAGTTCGTCGAAGCCATGGAGTATGTGACGGCGCTCGGGCGCAGCGCGTCGCTGGCGGACGTCGCCCACGCGGTGATGTTCCTGGCTAGCGACGAGGCGGGCTATCTCACCGGCCTCGATTTGCCAGTGGACGGCGGCTTCACCGCGCTCGGCACCTACCGGCAAGTGTGGCGGCGCGCGACCGGAAAGGCTTAAAGGTCACAAGCGGCCTTCAACTCAGCCCATCGTCGCGCTGGATCGCGGCCTGAAAAAACTGCTAATCATCATCTGAAACGCCAGGGAGGATACCAGTGCCCGCTTCAATGCAAGGCGAAATGCAGCCGACCATCTACCGCTTCAAGCTCGGCGGCTTCGAGGTCGCCACCATCATGGACAGCAAGGTGATCCGCTCCGGGCTCAGCCCCAGCTTCGGCGGCGAGGCGGCAGCCAGCGAGGTAAAGGCGCTCGCCGCCGCGAACCGCATCGAAGCCGACCGCTACGAGCATCCGTTCACTCCGACGGTGGTCAATACCGGCAAGGAGCTGGTGCTGTTCGACACCGGCAACGGCTCGTTGCGCGACGAGCACGCGCAGCTCAAAGGCCGACTGCCGCCGGGCAACCTGGTCGCGCGCATGGCGCAGGCCGGCTACAAGCCGGAAGACGTCGACGTGGTCGTCCTCACCCACGGCCACCCAGACCATATCGGCGGGCTGACCAAGGGCGGCCAACCGGTGTTTCCCAACGCGCGCTATGTCATCGGCGCCGCCGAGTTCGATTTCTGGCACAAGGGCGAGAACGTGCGCGAGGCGCGCAAGTTCAATCGCGAGCTCTACGTGAAGATCGTGGTGCCGCTCGCCAACCGCGCCACGATGATCAAGCCGGGCGACGAGGTGGTGCCGGGCATCACCGCGGTCGATGCGTTCGGGCATTCGCCCGGGCTGCTGGCGTTCCATATCGAGAGCGAGGGCAAGCGCCTGCTCAATTGGGCCGACACCTGCGGCCATTATGTGGTGTCGTTGCAGCGGCCGGACCTGCATCTCGACGTCGACGACGAAAAGGAGAAGGCGGTGGCCACCCGCAAGCGCATCCTCGCCATGGTGGCGAGCGAGGGGCTCATGGTCGCCGGCTTCCACATGCCGTTTCCGGGGCTGGGCTGGGTGGAAAAGGCGGGCAGCGCCTATCGCTGGGTGCCGCATAGTTATCAGATGAATTTGTAGAAAGACGTGCCCCGGACGCGGTACAGCGCGACAGCGGTGCACCGCAGATCCGGGGCCTTTCCAGATTCTGAGATTGTAACGGTCCCGGGTCTGCAGCGCATCACTTCGTGCTGCGCTGCGCCCGGGACATGCACGTTAGGATTCCCTCCGCCGCGCGCTCACCGCCAGCGACAGCAGCGTGCGCTGCGCGATCGCTTCGGCGAGCGCCGAATTGCGCCGCATGTCGAGCGAAGCCTCGGCGAGCTGTTGCATGGCGCGCAGCAGGCGCGGCGGCGTCCACGCCCGCAGCGCCGCGCCGACCATCTTTTCGCGGCTGAAATGCACCGGCGGCGCGCCGCGCTTCATGGCGAAGTCGATACTGTCGCCGCCCTCCACCGCCAGCTTCATCTTGTGCAGATTGGCGACCTGGCGGATCGCCGCGGAAACGATAGCGGCCGGCGAGGAACCGCCGGCGCGCGCCTTGCCGAATTCGGTTTCAACGTCGCGGGTCTCACCGGCAAAGGCCGCGTCGATCACGCCGTCGAGCGCCAGCGCCGAGGCATCGGCCACCACCGCCATCACGTCGGCGAGTTCGATGGTCTTCTGATCTTTGGCGTAGAGCGCGAGCTTGCGGATTTCGTTGCGCGAGGCGAGCCGGTCGCCGCCGAGCAGCGCCGTCAGCGCGGCGCGGGCGTCGGGCGCGATCGTCAAATTCGCCGCGCGCATCTCGTCGTCGATCAGCCGCGCCAGGTCGCGCTCGCCGTCCTCGTAGCAGGGCAGCGCGGCGGCGACTTTCGCTTTTTCGCACAGCGCGCGCAGCGGCGCGTTCCGTTTCAAGTCGCCGGCCTCGATGATGACGCGGCAATCGTTCGACGGCGCGGCGAGCACCGGCTCGAGCGCGGAGGAAATGTTGCGGCTGCCGGCTTTGACCAGCACGGCGCGGCGGCCGCCGAACAGCGGAATCGTGTGCGCCTCCTCCACCAGCCGCGACGGATTGGCGGAGAGCTCCTCACCCTCGATGCGCACAAACGCGAACGGATCGTTGGGATCGTCGACCGCGGCGCGCACCAGCGCGTCGACGCGCTCGCGCACCAGACCGGCGTCCGGCCCGAACACCAGCACGATCGGCTGGGCGGGATCGGGTTTGGCGATGAAGCGATCGACGTCGGAGGCTTTGATGGCGGTCATGGGCACTTCTTAACCCTCTCCCCTTGCGGGAGAGGGTGGCAAGTTGCGAGCGTTAGCGAGCAACGAGCCAGGTGAGGGGTCCTGAGTCAGCGTTTCACGCCGACCCCTCACCCGCCCTCGCTCGGCTTCGCCTCCGCATAGGCCGGCGCCAGCGCCGGCCGTTCTTGACGTAAAGAACGCGAATGCCAAAGGCATTCGCTATGCACCCTCTCCCGCAAGGGGAGAGGGGGAAGAGCGCAAGCCGCGACGTCCTACGTCCCCGCCACGAAATACGACGCCAGGCGGGAGCGGATGTTGTCCGAGATCACTTTGGCGGCGCGGTTCTCGGCGTCGCGCAAGCCGCGGTCGCCGGCGAAGCGCTGCTGCTGGCCGGGAATGTTGTAGGACACGCGCGAGAAAGTCTGCCCGGTGACGACCGTCTTGCCGGTCGTGATGTCCTTCAGCGTATAGGTGGCGTCGATGCCGTAGTTCTGGATGTCCGGGCGGGCGGTGGCGATGTCGACGATCACCTGCGTGTTGCTGGAGGTGAGCCGGATGTCGAGTTTGTAGTTGGCCGCGGCGGCGGCGGCGCCGCCGGTGAGTTCATACATCAGACTGTTGCGCACCTCGACGCCGACGCGGGTGAGGCGGGTGCCGTTGGGCGCATTGATCGGCGCGACTTCGACGCTGCTCAGCTTGTCGGTGATGGCGGGGCCGGCGCTCGAGGTCTGGGTGCCGTACAGCGGCTGGAAGCAGCCGGCGGTGAGGCCGGCCAGCGCCAGCGCGGCCAAGATGCGGGTCAATTTCCCACCCCGGAATGACATTTGGTCAGGCCACCACATTCACGATCCTCTGCGGGACGACGATGACCTTTTTCGGGCGCTTGCCGTCCAGGGCCCTTATTACCGCATCGAGGGCCAGAACGGCAGCCTCAATATCGGCATTTCCGGCGTCCCGGGCCACCGTGACGTCGGCGCGCTTCTTGCCGTTGATCTGGACCGGCAGGGTAATGGTGTTTTCCACCAGCAGATCGGGCTCGACCTGCGGCCAGGCCTCGGCGGAAACCAGGGTCTGGTGACCCAGCGCCGCCCAGCACTCCTCGGCCAGATGCGGCATCATCGGGTGGAATAGCCGCACCAGGATGTCGCCGGCTTCGCGCAGCGCCCAGGCGAAATCGGGCGCCGGCGCCGCCTCAGTCGCGCCGATGGCGTCGGAAAGCGCATTGGCGAACTCATAGATATGCGCGACGCAGCGGTTGAAGCGCAGCTTGGCGATATCGTCGGACACGTTCGCCAGCGCGCGGTGGGCGGCCTTGCGAACGGTCAGCGCCTGATCTCCGAATTTCGCCGGCCGCGCGGCGGGCGCTTTAACATCGGCGATCTCGCCGATCATCCGCCATAGCCGCTGCACGAAGCGCCAGGCGCCTTGCACGCCTTCCTCGGTCCAGATCACGTCGCGCTCGGGCGGCGAGTCGGACAGCATGAACCAGCGCGCGGTGTCGGCGCCGTAGGCGGCGATGATGTCGTCGGGATCGATGGTGTTCTTTTTCGACTTCGACATTTTCTCGATTCCGCCGATCTCGACGGCTTCGCCCGTCGCGGCAAGCGTGGCGCGGCGGGCCTCGCCCAGCCCGTCGATCTTGACGTTGGCCGGTTCGACCCAGTCGCCGGTTTTGCTGCGGTAGGTTTCGTGTACCACCATGCCTTGCGTGAACAGGCCGGCGAACGGCTCGTCCATGCCGGTATGGCCGGTCTTGTGCATGGCGCGGGTGAAGAAGCGCGAATAGAGCAGATGCAAAATCGCGTGCTCGATGCCGCCGATATATTGATCGACCGGCAGCCATTCGTTGACGCATTTCAGGTCGGTCGGCGCGGTGGCGATCCACGGATCGGTGAAGCGCGCGAAGTACCAGGACGAGTCGACGAAGGTGTCCATGGTGTCGGTCTCGCGCCGCGCCGCGCCAGAGCACTTGGGACACTTGACGTTCTTCCAGGTCGGATGGCGATCGAGCGGATTGCCCGGCTTGTCGAAGGTCACGTCCTCCGGCAGCGTCACCGGCAAGTCTGCTTGCGGCACGCCCACCACGCCGCATTTGTCGCAGTGGACGATCGGGATCGGGCAGCCCCAATAGCGCTGGCGCGAGATGCCCCAGTCGCGCAGGCGGTAATTGATCTGGCGCTGCGCGACCGGGCGATTTCCCCGCGTTTCCTTCTCCAGGCGCTTCGCCACTTCTTCCTTCGCCTGCTCGATGCTCATGCCATCGAGGAAGCGCGAATTGATCATGCGGCCGTCGCCGTCATAGGCGGTGGTGGTGATGACGAAAGTCGCCGGGTCCTGGCCGTCCGGGCAGACCACCGGGGTATTGCCGAGGCCGTATTTGTTGACGAAGTCCAAGTCGCGTTGGTCGTGCGCCGGGCAGCCGAAGATGGCGCCGGTGCCGTATTCCATCAGAATGAAATTGGCGACGTAAATGGGGAGCTTCCACGACGCATCGAACGGATGCAGCGCCTTGATGCCGGTGTCGAAGCCCATCTTCTCGGCGGTGTCGATGGCTGCTTGAGAAGTACCCATTTGGTGGCACTGCTCGATGAACTGCGCGAGCTTCGGATTTTTCGCCGCCGCCGCTTGCGCCAGCGGATGATCGGGCGACAGCGCCATGAACTTGGCGCCGAACAAAGTGTCCGGCCGCGTGGTGAAAATCTCCAACTCGGTTTCTTTATTGGGCGCGGTGGCCGGATCGAGCATGAAGCGCAGCGCCAAGCCTTCCGAGCGGCCGATCCAGTTCTTCTGCATCAGGCGGACTTTTTCCGGCCAGCGCTCGAGGGTGTCGAGCGCGTTGAGCAGATCTTCCGAATAGTCGCTGATCTTGAAAAACCACTGCGTCAGCTCGCGCTGCTCGACCACGGCGCCGGAGCGCCAGCCGCGGCCGTCGATCACTTGTTCGTTGGCCAGCACGGTGTGATCGACCGGGTCCCAGTTCACCTTCGACTGCTTGCGCTCGACCAGCCCCGCTTTCAGGAAATCGAGAAACATTTTCTGCTGGTGCTTGTAATAGGCCGGATCGCAGGTCGCGATCTCGCGCGCCCAGTCGAGCGACAGCCCCATCGACTTGAGCTGCGCTTTCATCGACGCGATGTTGTCGTAGGTCCACGCTTTGGGGTGCACCTTGCGGTCGATGGCGGCGTTCTCCGCCGGCATGCCGAAGGCGTCCCAGCCCATCGGGTGCAGCACGGCGTTGCCCATGGCGCGTTTGAAGCGCGCCACCACGTCGCCCATGGTGTAGTTGCGCACGTGGCCCATGTGGATGCGCCCCGACGGGTAGGGGAACATCTCGAGCACGTAGTATTTCGGCCGCGGGTCGTCGTTTTGGGTGGCGAAAATGCCGCGTTCGTCCCAGACGCTTTGCCAGCGGGCCTCAGCCGCGCGGGCGTTATAGCGCTCGTTTTTGCTCGAATCGGCGGTCATTTCCGGCTCTTTTTAGGGTGCGCGGAGGTGACATGAAAGAGGGCGGGGGGTCAACGGGCTGGAACAATTTCGCCAGCAAAATCAAGGAACCAACGGACTGCCGGGCGGGTTAGCCCGGTACATAACAGCGCGCGGGGTAAGCCCGGGCGTAAAAGGAGATACTGTATGATCAATACTCAAAGCATCAAGGAACACATGGAAGTCCTCGGCTCCGACGGCCAGCACGTCGGCGCCGTCGATCACCTGGACGGCAAGGACAAGATCAAGCTCACCAAGGCCGATCTGAAGTCCGGCGGCCAGCATCATACCATCCCGGTCGCCTGGATCGCCAAGGTGGACACCCACGTCCACCTCAGCAAGCCGGCCAAGGATGCCATGGCGCAGTGGCAGGCAGCCGCGTAACCGAAACGCGTTCGCGCACACAAGGCCCGGCCATGCGGCCGGGCCTTGTCGTTTGCGAACAGGCTGGCTTCGATGAGCGGCATTGGCTAAATGCCGGGGACGATGGTGACCGTTTCCACCGATGCCGCGACCCAGCTCGACGCCGTGCGTGCCGAGATCGCGCGCGCCTGCAAGGATGCCGGGCGCGACGCGGCGGAGGTCACGCTGGTGGCGGTGTCGAAGACTCATCAAGCCGAGCAAATCGAGCCGGTGATCGCCGCCGGCCAGCGCGTGTTCGGCGAGAACCGCGTGCAGGAGGCGAAGGCCAAATGGCCGCCGCTTTTGGCGAAGCATGCCGGGATCGCGCTGCACCTGATCGGCCCGCTGCAATCCAACAAGGCCAAGGAAGCGGTGGCGCTGTTCGATGCCATCCATTCGGTGGATCGGCCGAGCCTGGCCGAGACGCTGGGCAAGGAGATCGCCAAGCAGGGGCGCTCGCCGCTTTTGTTGGTCGAGATCAACACCGGCGCCGAGGCGCAGAAGGCCGGCGTGCTGCCGCAGGACGCCGACGCGTTTCTCGAGAAATGCCGCGCGGCCTACGGCCTGACCATTTCCGGGCTGATGTGCATTCCGCCGCTCGACGAAGCGCCGGGCCCGCATTTCGCACTCACCGCTAAGATCGCGCGGCGCAACGGGCTCAAGCTGTTGTCCATGGGCATGAGCGCGGATTTCGTGACCGCGATCCAGTTGGGCGCCACCCATGTGCGGGTCGGCAGCGCGATTTTCGGCGAGCGGAATTAAAAATACTGCCGTCCCCGCTTTCGGGGGGACGACAGCGGAGAGCATATATGGAGCTATCCGAATTCGACCGCTGGCAGGCGCGCTTTGCCGCGCCCGGCTATCTGTTTGGCACCGCGCCCAACGCCTTCCTCAAGAGCAAGACGCATCTGCTGCGCCAGGGCGAGCGCGCGCTGGCGGTTGCAGATGGCGAAGGGCGCAACAGTGTGTTTCTGGCGGAGCAGGGGCTCGATGTGCTGTCGGTGGACTTCTCGCCGCAAGCGCAGGCCAAGGCACGCGTGCTCGCCAAAGAGCACGGCGTGACGCTGCGCTTCGAGCAGGCCGACATGACGGCATGGCCTTGGCCGACGGAAGCGTTCGACGTGGTGGCGGCAATCTTCATCCAGTTCACCGCGCCGCCGGAGCGCGCGAAAATGTTCGCCGGCATCAAGCACACGCTGAAGCCAGGCGGGCTGCTGCTGATGCAAGGCTATGGCCTTAAGCAGCTCGACTACAAGACCGGCGGGCCGTCCGACCCGGCGCAGCTTTACACCCGCGAGCTACTGCAAGACGCCTTTGGGGATTTTTCCTCGCTCGACATCCGCGAATATGACAGCGTCATCCAGGAAGGCAGCCGCCACGCCGGCCTGTCGGCGCTGATCGATCTGGTGGGGAGGAAGTAGCGTCATCCGCGCGAACATCGGCAAGTCGGCACTTGCAGATGGCCAACGGCCATTCTAAGCGTTTGGCAGGGGCGACATCGGTCCAGCAGAGCGTGCTCATGAACGGGCGCGATTCTGCGGACGCGCCGGTCCTCAACCGGGCCCGCGTCACCAAAGCATAATAGAGCCGGCACGCCGAACCATGCGCGGGACCATTCCGATATCTGTTGAGCAGGCCACGCGTGGCATCACGCGCTGGGACGCGCTCGCCATCCTGCTGACGCTGGGGATCTTGGTCTTCGTCGCCGAGGCCAGCCGCCATTTCCTGCAGCCGTTGGTGGAATTGCAGATGGCGCCGATCTCGCTGGCGCCGGAGAACTTGCCGGAATACGCGGCGCGCACGACTCTGCGCATGTTCCTGGCCCTGGTTTTGTCGCTCGGCTTCACCTTCACCTACGCGACGTTCGCGGCCAAGAGCCAGCGCGCCGCAGTCCTGCTGGTGCCGCTGCTCGATATTCTCCAGTCGGTGCCGATCCTCGGCTTCATCTCGGTGACCGTCGTGTTTTTCATGTCGCTGGCGCCCGGCCGCGTGCTGGGCGCGGAATTCGCGGCCATTTTCGCGATTTTTACCAGCCAGGCCTGGAACATGGCGTTCTGCTTCTACCAGTCGCTGCGCACGGTGCCGGTAGAGCTGGTGGAGGCCTCGCGCACGTTCCGGCTCTCGCCCTGGATGAATTTCTGGCGCGTCGAGGCGCCGTTCGCCATGCCGCAGCTGATCTGGAACATGATGATGTCGATGTCGGGCAGCTGGTTCTTCGTGGTCGCTTCCGAAGCGATCAGCGTCGGCAACACTACCGTCACGCTGCCCGGCGTCGGCTCTTACATCGCACTGGCGATCGCGCAGAAGAATCTCGTGGCCGTCGGCTGGGCGATCGGGACGATGCTGGTGGTCATCCTGCTCTACGATCAATTGTTGTTTCGCCCGCTGGTGGCTTGGGCGGATCGATTTCGCTTCGAGCAGCAGGCCGGCGTATTGCCGCCGCGGTCGTGGGTGCTCGACGTGCTGCGCCGCTCCCGCGTGGCCGCATTATTGACCGATCGGCTGTCCAGACTGTGGCGGCGGACTTATCAGTGGCCGCTGCTTCGCCTTCGCTCCGGACCGGCGGGCGAGTCATCCGGCAAGCGGAGACGCTGGGGTGACCGCCTGTGGAGCGGCCTGGTCGCCGCTTTGGCGGCGGTCGCGCTGTGGCGCGTGGCGACTTTCATCTTCGCCAATATTTCACCGCCGGAAGCGATCAAGGCGATGGCGCTCGGCCTTGCCACGCTGAGCCGGGTGATCGTTCTCATCGCGATCGCCACGGTGATCTGGGTGCCGATCGGCGTTGTGGTGGGAATGCGCCCGCGGGTGGCACAAATCATCCAACCGGTGGCGCAATTCCTGGCGGCGTTTCCCGCCAACGTGCTGTTTCCCATTGCGGTATCGGCCATCGTCGTGCTGCGCCTTGATCCCAATATCTGGCTCAGCCCGCTGATGATTCTGGGCACGCAGTGGTACATCCTGTTCAACGTGGTGGCCGGCGCATCGGCGATCCCGTCCGAAATGCGCGACATCGGCGCCAATCTGCAGGTCCATGGCTGGCTGTGGTGGAAAAAGATCGCGCTGCCCGCCGTGTTTCCCTATTACGTCACCGGTGCCATCACCGCGTCCGGCGGCTCCTGGAACGCGAGCATCGTCGCCGAAGTGGCGAGCTGGGGCGACACGCGGTTGCAGGCAAGCGGGCTCGGCGCCTATATCGCGCAGGCAACCGAAGCGGGCGACTTGCCCCGCATCGTGCTCGGGATTGCCGTGATGAGCTTGTTCGTGGTCATTATCAATCGGGCGTTCTGGCGGCCGCTTTATTGGTACGCCGAGCGAAAATTCCGGCTCGGATGACAGGGCGATGTCAATGAACGACGCATTGCTGCAAATCCAATCCGTCCGCCAGGCTTTTCCCAAGCCGGATGGCGAAGACATGCTCGTGCTCGACGACATCAATTTCTCGCTGGCGGATGGACAAATCGTCGGCTTGCTCGGCCGCTCCGGCTCCGGAAAATCCACCATGTTGCGGCTGATCGCCGGCTTGGCGCCGCCGACCGCGGGCAGCATTCTCTATCATGGTCAGCCGGTGGTGGGGCCGGCGCCCGGCATCGCGATGGTATTCCAGACATTCGCGTTGTTTCCCTGGCTGACCGTTCTGGAGAACGTGCAGCTCGGCTTGGAAGCGCTCGGCCTGCCGGAGGCGCAGATTCGCCAGCGTGCGCTGGCCGGCATCGATCTGATCGGCTTAGACGGCTACGAGTCGGCCTATCCGCGCGAGTTGTCCGGCGGCATGCGCCAGCGGGTGGGCTTCGCCCGCGCGCTCGTCGTGCATCCCAACATATTGCTGATGGACGAGCCGTTCTCGGCGCTCGACGTGCTGACGGCGGAAACCCTGCGCACCGACTTCCTCGATCTTTGGATCGAGGGCAAGCTGCCGATCAAGGGCGTGATCCTGGTGACCCACAACATCGAAGAAGCGGTGCTGATGTGCGACCGCATTCTCGTGTTCTCGAGAAGCCCGGCCCATATCATCGACGACATCAATGTCGACATGCCGCAGCCGCGCAGCCGGCTGGAGCCTGCGTTCCGCGATCTGGTCGAGCGCATCTACGTTGCCATGACCGCGCGCGCGGTTGCGCCGCCGCCGCGCGTCGCGCCGGATCGCTTCCCGGGCATGGGCATCGATATGGAGCTGCCGCGGGCGTCCGCCAATTTGCTCGCGGGCCTGATCGAGGCGGTGGCCGGCGCGCCCTACAACGGCAAAGCCGACCTTCCGGTGATCGCGAGCGCGTTGCAGATGGAGGTGGACGATCTGTTTCCGGTCGCCGAAGCGCTGCAGCTCTTGCGCTTCGCGGAGATCGAAGGCGGCGACATCCGGTTGACCGATAGCGGCAAGCAGTTCGCGGAAGCCGGCGTCGACGATCGCAAGAAGCTGTTCCAGCGCCAGCTGCTGGACCATGTTCCGCTGGCCACGCATATCCGGCGCGTGCTGCAGGAGCGCGCCAATCACGCGGCGCCGAGGAGCCGGTTCCTCGATGAGCTCGAGGATCACATGACCTCGGAATCCGCCCAGCGCACGTTGCGCTCGGTGGTCGCGTGGTCGCGTTTCGCGGAAGCCTTCGCTTACGATGCCCGCTCCGAGACCTTCAGCCTCGATAACCCGACTTGAAGAAAGCCTAACTCAGCGGAACCGCTGCGGCGGCAGGCCCGGTTTGCCGCCTGGCGGGGCGCCGAACGAGGTCGTATCGAGCGGTTTCTTCAGCAGGCTCGAGCGCAGCGCCTCGCCGCGCGGCGAGGGCGGGACCGGCATCGGCATCGCCGGCGCCGCCGGCTGCAACGGCGCGGCATCGAGCGGCGAATTGTAGTCGGCGAATTCGTCGTCGCCGCCGCGATGGCTCATGCTGGCGCTGCGCCAGCGCTCGATCACCGTGGAGAGCAGATCGCGGCTGATATTGGTACCGGCATCGGAGCGGGTGTTGCCCGAGGCCTCGCTGTTCGGCCGCAGCTCCGGCGGCAAATGCTTGAAGCGCATGCGCGTCGGCAACGCCACGCCGGGGCCGAAGGTGAACACCTCGCGGGTGCCGAGCGACGGGATGAACGACAGCAGATTCAACGCCGCGTCGGACACCGCCGAGCGGATCAGGCTTTGGTCGCGGTCGTTCGACAGCCGCATGACGAAGAGCGTGGAACACTGCGAGATGATGGTGGAGTCAATCTCGGCCGGACGCTGCGTCACCAGGCCGAGGAACACGCCGTATTTGCGGCCTTCCTTGGCGATGCGTGAGAGCGCGCGCTTGGTCGGGCCGAAACCGATATGCTTGGCGGACGGCGCATAGCGGTGCGCTTCCTCGCACACGAACAGCAGCGGGGCGACGCCGTCGCTCCACAGCCCGAAGTCGAAGGCCATGCGGCAGAGCACCGACACCACCGAGTCGACCACCTCGGCCGGGAAACCGGCGAGCTGCATGATGGTCATCGGTTTGCCTTCCGGCGGCAGCCGGAACAGAGAGCCAAGAATTTCGGCCATGGTGTCGCCGCCGATATTGGCGTTCTCGAACATGAAGGCGTAGCGCGGATGATTGCGGAAGGTCTCAATGCGTCCGATCAGCTTGTGATAGACCATGCGCGAGTTGCGGTTTTCCAGCTTGCCCATGCGCTCATCGAGCAGGTTGATCAGGTCCTCGATGCGGTAGGGCACCGGCGTGTCGGCGGTGAAGCCGGTGTCACGCGGATTGCGCTTCTTGGCTAGCGGGTGCTCGTTGTTGACGCGGTATTGCAGATAGGCCGACTTCGCCAGCGGAATCACTTCGGAGAGGATCTCGACTTCCTCCTCGATGCCGGGCCGGCCGCCGAAAAAGGCGTCGACCGTTTCCTCGAAATTGAACAGCCAGAACGGTAGCCGCAAGTTGCGCGGGGTCAGCACCTGCGCCTTGTCGCCGAAACAGCGGCCATATTCGTTGTGCGGATCGACTAGGAAGATGCGCAGGTTCGGCCGCGTATCAAGAATCTTCTGCAGAATAATGGCGACGCCGCTCGACTTGCCGACGCCGGTGGCGCCGACGATGGCGAAATGCCGGCTCACCAGTTGGTCGATGTCGATGTGCACGCCGATATTGGTGTTCTGCTGCAGGTCGCCGACATGGGCATGGTCGTCATCGGCGCCGCCGTAGACCAGCCGCAATTCATTATCGCTGAGCAGCAGCGCGCCGTCGCCGATGTTCGGATACTCCATGACGCCGCGCTGGAAGCATGCCGCGCCGGCCTCGCCGGAACGAATCTCGCCGACCAGATCGAGGCGCGCGACTTTGCGGAACGTCTGTCCGCCGGCCGGCGCCAGCATCGCCTGCTCGCCGATATCGGTGACCAGCCCGATGATCACGGCTTTGCCGGCCACCATGCCCATGAATTTTCCGACTGTGGGATGTTCGCCGCCAGCGTTGCGCGCGTTGAGCTCGACGGTGGCCTGCGAACCGGAGACGGCCACCACGCGGCCGATCAAATCGGTTTCGGCGCGTGCCGGCGTATGGGCATGATGGGCATTATGATGCGCGGTTGACGTGTCCATGATCACCCCGGCGCGGCATTGTTTTGCAGTTCTTGCGTGACCGCCGCGCTGTCATCGAAATATCACAGGGCGATGCCCGTTCAGTTAATGCGCCGGCTATGCGAGCGGCGGCGCGCGACTATGCTTAATCAATGGTGGTCGTAGTGATGACGGTAACAATTACTCAACCATGATTTTGGTGCGCGGGCCGACGCGCGCGAGCAGCCGGCGCAGCGAATTCATAGGGAGCGCCACACAGCCGGCGGTCGGCGCGAAGCCCGGCCGCGCCACATGGATGAACACGGCGCTGCCGCGCCCGGCCACGCGCGGGCGCGTGTTGTGGTCGATCTCGATGATGAAGTCGTAGAGATGGTCCTTGCGCGCGAGCCGGTCGGCCTTGGCGCGGGGCGGCAGCTTGACCGGCCGATTGTAATGACGGTCACAGGGGTCCTCGCACCAGCCGTCGTCGGCGCCGATGCGCCGCACCGGCAACAGTGTCGCCGGGCGCGGATGCCGGTCGGCGCGCCACCACAACCGTGTGAGCCGGAAGGCGCCGCGCGGGGTCGCGCCGTCGCCTTCGCGTTTGTTGGCCTTGATGCCGGCGCGGCCGAGCGCCACCGGCAACGCCAGCGGCCCGGCTTGCAGCACGCCGCGTGCCGGCTGCGCCGGTTTGCGCCGCACGGCCAGCCGCCGCAACGAAGTTTCGCGTTTTGCCCGCGGCACGATCCAAAACCCCCGAATCCAGGCGAAATACCAGTTCACGCTTGCTCTTTTAGCTCTGAATGCTCTACTTCGCGAATATTCCTGTAGCGGGGCCTTTGAGTGATGCCCAACAGACGGACCATCCTGATCGTGGACGACGATGCCGAACTGCGCGAGGCGCTGGTCGAGCAATTGGCGCTGCATGAGGAGTTCGACGCCATCGCGGTCGACAGCGGCACCAAGGGTGTGCAGGCGGCCAAGGGCGGCCAGATCGACCTGGTGCTCATGGATGTGGGGCTGCCCGACGTGGACGGCCGCGAGGCGGTGCGTATCCTGCGCAAGAACGGCTTCAAGGCGCCGATCATCATGCTGACCGGCCACGACACCGACAGCGACACCATCCTGGGGCTGGAATCCGGCGCCAACGATTACGTCAGCAAGCCGTTCCGTTTTGCCGTGCTGCTGGCGCGCATCCGCGCGCAACTGCGGCAACACGAGGCGAGCGAGGACGCCGTATTCACCATCGGGCCCTACACGTTCCGCCCGAGCTCGAAGCTGCTGCTCAGCCCGAAGGGCAGCAAGGTGCGCTTGACCGAAAAGGAAACCGCCATCCTGCGCTATCTCTATCGCGCCGCGCAGAAGCCGGTATCGCGCGAGACGCTGTTGCAGGAAGTCTGGGGCTATAATTCCGGCGTCACCACCCACACGCTGGAGACGCACATCTACCGGCTGCGGCAGAAGGTCGAGAAGGACGCCGCCGCGCCGTCGATCCTGGTGACGGAAGCCGGCGGCTACAAGCTGGTGCCGTAGCGCATGATCCCAAAAAGTGAGAACCGATTTTCGTAAAGATCATGCGCAAAAAATAAGAACATAAGCCATGTCCCTCGAACACGACATCACCTTCTTCGAGCAGGTGCCCACCTTCGCGGTGCTCGGCAAGCCGGCGCTGCGCATCCTCGCGATCGGCGCGGAAACCCGCCACCTGCAAAGCGGCGCGGTGCTGTTCTACGCCGGCGAGCTCGCTGACGGCGGCTATGTCGTGCAGGAAGGCTCGCTGCTGCTGGAGCCGAACTCGCCGCTCGAAGGCGAGCAATTCACCGCCGGCCCCGGCTCGCTGGTGGGCGAGCTGGCGCTGCTCACCGACACAGTATGCGCGGCAACCGCGATCGCGAAAGGGCCGACGGTGGTGATCCGCATTTCGCGCAGTCTGTTCCGCAAGATGCTGGAAGGCTACCCGGCCGCCGCCCAGAATTTGCGCGACATGGTGGCCGAGCGCGTCGACGGCTGGACGCGCGAGCTCGGCGGTGTGAAGCAGGCGATGGATAGGGGCGGCGAGTCGCGCTAACTCCGCCGTCATTCCGGGGCGCCGCGAAGCGGCGAACCCGGAATCCAGATGCATACATGGAGTCCGCTTCTGGATTCCGGGTTCGCGCCTTCGGCGCGCCCCGGAATGACGGTTAGATTTCCACCGTCGCCGTCACCGGCACGTGGTCGGAGGGGCGCGCCGCGCCGCGATAGTCCTTGGCGATTTTAATTTTCGAGACGCGGTCGGCCAGCGCATCCGAGGTCCAGATGTGATCGAGTCGGCGGCCGCGGTCGGCCTCGCGCCAGTTATCCATCGCGCGATAGCTCCACCAAGTGTAGAGCTTGGTCGGCTCCGGCGTGAGCACGCGCATGCTGTCGATCCAATTGCCGGCGCTGCGCGCAAGGTTGAGCTTCTCGCATTCGATCGGCGTGTGCGAGACCACCTTGATCATCTGCTTGTGGCTCCATACGTCGTGCTCGAGCGGCGCCACATTGAGATCGCCCACCAGAATGGCGCGCTCGGCTTTCGCCGGACGCAAGTTCGGATGCGCGCGCATCTCGTCCAGAAACGAAAGCTTATGCTGGAATTTCGGATTGATCTCGGGATCCGGCTCGTCGCCGCCCGCCGGCACGTAGAAATTATGCAGCGTGATTGGATCGCGCAACGCTGCGCGCTCGCCCAGCGTCACCGCGACATGGCGGCAGTCGGTCTTGCCGCAGAAGCTCTGCACGTCGACGCGCTCGAACGGCAGGCGCGAGAGCACGGCGACGCCGTGATAGCCCTTCTGCCCGTTGAGCGCGGCGTGCTCGTAGCCGAGCCGCTGAAAGCGCTTGAGCGGAAAGGCGTCGTCCGGGCATTTCGTTTCTTGCAGGCAGAGCACGTCGGGGCGGGCACTCTTAAGAAACTTGGCGACCAGGTCGATGCGCAGGCGGACGGAATTGATGTTCCAGGTGGTGATCTTGAGGGGCATGGGAGCAACATACTCACCTGTCATGCCCCGCGAAAGCGGGGCATCCAGTATCTACAGATTGTCCAGTGATTACTGGATCGCCCGCTTTCGCGGGCGATGACGACCATCAGTTGTGATAATTCGTGTAGTCGATCTTGAACATGTCGGGATTCGGCCGCTTGCTGGTGTCGAGATTGTACACCGCCACGGTGGTGTCGTAGCCCTGCGGGTCGGTCACCGTCCACTGCTTGAGCTGCATGTCCTTGGCGTTGAACATGATCATCAGCCGGCTGGTGCCGACGACGCCGTTCTTTTCCTCGACCACCACGGTGACGAACACGTCGTCGGCGTAGACCGCCACCAGGCTGGTGTCTTTCGTCAGATCGACATGGTCGGCGAGCAGGAAGCGCAGCGGCGTCTGCGACAGCGGATAGACATCCTGCGTCGCCAGATTGCGGTCGCGCACCACCACCGACTGGCCGTCGGCGATCAGTTCGATCGGGCTCGGGTCGTCATATTCGAAACGCACTTTGCCGGGCTTGGAAATATAGAACGTGCCTTGGGTGCGGCGGCCGTCGGGGCCGACCTGGACGAATTTGCCCGACAAGATATGCATGGTGGAAAGATAATTGTTCACCCGCTCGATGATGCCGCGCTGCTCGGGGCTGAGCGCGGCGGTGGAGGTGGACCGACCCAGCAAGGCGGCGAACGGATTGGAGACCGGATTGGGCGCCTGCGGCGCTTGGGCCTGTGGCGCTTGGGCGCGGGCGCCGAGCGCAGCATCGGGAATCGCCGATTTAGGCATTGCAGACTTGGGCGCCGCGATCGCGCCCGTGGTCGTCGGGTGGGTGTTGATCGTTGGGCGCGGTGTCGGGAGCGGGATGCTTTGGGCCAGCGCCGAGGCGGCCGTCAGGCAAATCAACAAGGATGCGAACAATGCCGCTATCGCAAGTTTGTGGCCGGTTTGCGCTTCAAGGTATCGCGCCATCACGGTCTCCGAGCTTTGCTGGTGCATGGTCTATTCCGAAAACCGGTACCCACTTTTCGGGACCATGCGCTCGCGCCCTGCTTTGAGTTCAATTCCTTTATGGGCCGGCTGTGGCTATTTCGCGGCCCCAATTATGCTTACTTGCTTGCGCATGATCTGGTCCGAAAACCGGTGTCCACTTTTCGGGATCATGCGCTGATTCGGACTTAATCGCGATAATACTGTTTCTTATGCCCTGTCCGGAATGACGAGGTTCAAAAGCGATCGTCGGCCGGATTTTCCGGGATCAGAATCTCGCGTTTTCCGGCGTGGTTGGGTTGGCCGATGATGCCTTCCTGTTCCATGCGCTCCATGAGCGAAGCGGCGCGGTTGTATCCGATTTGCAGCCGGCGCTGGATATAGGAGGTGGAGGCCTTGCGGTCGCGTTTTACGACGGCGACCGCCTGGCTGTAGAGGTCGCCGCCTTCGGCCAGCCCCATGCCGGTGGCATCGAACACCGCGCCATCCTCGCCCTCTTCCGGATCGCCGGCGGTCACCTCGTCGAGATATTCCGGATGTCCTTGCGACTTCAGGTGGCGAACGACTTTCTCCACCTCGTCGTCCGACACGAACGGGCCGTGCACGCGGCTGATGCGGCCGCCCCCGGCCATGTAGAGCATGTCGCCCTGGCCGAGCAGTTGTTCGGCGCCCTGCTCGCCCAGAATGGTGCGGCTGTCGATCTTGGAGGTGACCTGGAACGAGATGCGGGTCGGGAAGTTCGCCTTGATGGTGCCGGTGATCACGTCCACCGACGGGCGTTGCGTCGCCAGGATGACGTGGATGCCGGCGGCGCGCGCCATCTGCGCCAGGCGCTGGATGGCGCCTTCGATGTCCTTGCCGGCGACCATCATCAGGTCGGCCATCTCGTCCACGATCACCACCAGATAGGGCAGCGGGTCGAGCTCGAGCTCTTCCTTCTCGTAGATCGCCTCGCCGGTTTCCTTGTCGTAGCCGGTGTGCACCGTGCGGTGAAGCGTCTCGCCTTTGGCCTTGGCTTCCGCGAGGCGCGCATTGTAGCCGTCGACGTTGCGCACGCCGAGCTTGGACATGCGCTTGTAGCGTTCCTCCATCTCGCGCACCGCCCATTTGAGCGCGACCACCGCCTTCTTCGGATCGGTGACCACCGGCGTGAGCAGATGCGGGATGCCGTCATAGACGGAGAGTTCGAGCATCTTGGGATCGACCATGATCAGCCGGCACTGGTCGGGGCGCAGCCGGTAGACCAGCGACAGGATCATGGTGTTGATGGCGACCGATTTGCCGGAGCCGGTGGTGCCGGCGATCAGCAGATGCGGCATGCGCGCCAGATCGACGATCACCGACCCGCCGCCAATGGTCTTGCCGAGACAGAGCGGCAGCTTGGCGGCGCTTTCGTTGTAGTCACTGCCGGAAAGCAATTCGCGCAAGTAAACCTTCTCGCGCGTGGGATTGGGCAGCTCGATGCCGATGGCGTTGCGGCCGGAAACCACAGCGACGCGTGCCGATACCGCGCTCATCGAGCGGGCGATGTCGTCGGCCAGCCCGATCACGCGCGACGACTTGATGCCGGGCGCCGGCTCGAGTTCGTACAGCGTCACCACCGGGCCGGGATGCGCATTGATGATCTCGCCGCGCACGCCGAAATCGCCGAGCACGCTTTCGAGCGCCACGGCGTTGGCGTCGATGAGTTCTTTCGACAGCGTGGTGCGCTCGGAGACGCGCTGCGCGGTCAAGAGATTGAGCGAGGGCAGCACATAGCCGTTGACGGAGCGGCGCACAGGCACGCGCGGCGCGGCGCGGCGGCGCGGGGCGGGCTGCGCGTCGTCCTCGTCCTCCTCGCCGGCGAAGGCCGCTTCGGCCGGCATGGCCACGCGGCCATAGGCGTCGAAACGCGGCTCCTGCCGCGGGCCGCTTGCGGCCGGCAAGTTACCCAACTTGGCGGCGGGCAGCGGCCTGCGCGGCGTCCGGCGCAACAGCCGGCCGGCGCGCGCCTTCCAGCTCAGCAGCGCGTGGGCGATCATGCCGAGCCAGGCCGAGGCGCGATCGCCCTCGTCTTCATCGATGTCATCGTCGGCGTCGCGGGCGAGCGTCCGCTCGGCGCGCCGCCTCCAGCCGATGCCGGCGGCGAATGCGACCGTCACCGCGGTGGCGATGGCGAGCAAAACGGACGCGATGAACAGCGCCATGCCGGTCAGCGGGGCGCCGAAAACCCTCGCCGGCGCGTGCAGCAGCGCGTCGCCGAAGACGCCGCCTAAGCCCGTCGGTAGCGGCCAGGAGCCGACGCGCGGCAGCGTGGAGACGAAGGCGGCGGCGAAGAAGGTGGCGAGGATCCACAGCAGGCCGCGCCATTTCTCGCCGACCGGCCGGTGTGCCAGCAGCCGCCAGCCGAGCAGCATTTCCGGCAGCAGCAGCATGATGGCGGCCAGGCCGAGCAGCTGCATCGCCAGATCGGAGAAAATCGCGCCCGGGAAGCCGAGCAGATTATGCACCGGCGTCTGCGTGGCGTGGCTGAGCGAAGGGTCCTGCACCGACCAGGTGGCGAGCGCGATGGCCGCCAGCAGCGCCAGCGTGATCAACGCCAGGCCGGCGATTTCGCTCAGGCGCCGCCGCAGGATGTCGCGGAAATGCTCGGAGACGAAAGCGATGGCATCGAGGCTGCGATCGATCGCGGGCATGTTGCCTTACCTCAAACAAGCACCGCGACGAGGCGATGCAGCGCCTCCGCCGTGGTCGCCTTGTCTTGAACCATGGCGACGCGGATGTAGTCCGCGCCGGGATTGCTGCCGTCGGCTTGCTCGCGTGCGAGATAGCGGCCGGGCACGACGCGCACGCCGGCCTCCTGCCACAGCCGCTTGGTCACGATCTCGCTGCCGCCGTAGGCCGATACGTCGAGCCAGAGAAAAAATCCGCCGGCCGGACGCTTGTAGCCGTAGCGGTCGCCGATGATCTGGTCGGCGAGATCGAACTTGGCCGAATAGAGCTTACGATTTTCCCGCACATGCGCCTCGTCGCCATAGGCGGCGACAGCGACATATTGCGCCGGTCCCGGCACCTGCGGCGCCGCGATATTGCGCAGCTCGAGAAAGGCCGACAGAAAGCGGCGGTCGCCGGCGGCAAAGCCGACGCGCAGGCCGGGCAGGCTCGAGCGCTTGGACAGCGAGTGGAACACCACGGCATTGGCGAAGTCGGGCCCGGAGGCTTCCAGCATGCCGGCAGGCTGATGCTCGCTGTAGATCTCGCAGTAGCATTCGTCGGCGAACACCAGGAAGCCGAAGCGGCGGGCGAGGCCTGCGAGTCTGTCGAGATAGGCTCGGGTCGCGACCGCGCCTTGCGGGTTCGACGGCGAGGCGATGTAGAAGGCGACCGTGCGCGCCAGCAGCGCGTCGTCGAGCGCGTCGAGATCGGGCAGGAAGGAGCTTGTCCGAGTCGCCGGCAGATAGACCGGCTCGCAATCGGCGGCGAGCGCGCCGGCGCTGTAGGCGGCATAGAACGGATTGGGGATCAGCACGGCGGGCTTGCCGGCACGCGGTTTGACCCAGCGCTTGGCGGCGATGGCGGCGAGGAACAGGCCTTCGCGCGTGCCGTTGAGCACCAGCACTTCGCTTTCCGGATCGACCGGCCGCGCCAGTTTGTAGCGGCGGCCGAGCCATGCGGCGACCGCGCGGCGGAACGGCTCGCTGCCCTTGTTGGCCGGGTAGCGGCCGAATTCGTCGAGATGGGCGGCGATCTCGGGGCCGACGAAGGACGGAATCGGATGTTGCGGCTCGCCGACCGACAGATTGATGGCGGGCTTGCCCGGCTCGATGCCGACGATCAATTCGGTCAGCCGCACGAACGGCGAGCGGCCATCGACCGCCGCAGCAGTGGGTGAGGAAGGCTCGCGCTGGGCGGTCATCATGGGCATGCGGATACTAAATGTTGCTCGCGCATGATCTTTCCCGAAAACCGGTTCCCACCCCCGATCAAGTCGAGGACAGGCTTTTTCGGGATCATGCGCCAAGCGGGAGTGGCCCGCGGCACAACGGTCCGACACAATAGTGAGGTCGAGGTTAAGACCCGATTAACCATCGGGAACTGGATTTGGGGTGGATTGAATCGGCGTTAAGGCTACGCCCCTAGGCTGCCTCCCGATGTCAACTGGGGAACAAAATGACCGATAATATGAAGCCTTCGATCTGGGGCATGGCGTATTGCTGCGTTGCGGCGTTGATGGTCGCGGCGGTCTTGACCGTCGCCATCGGCGTCGATCCGATGACCTTGGCGATGAACTAATCCGCCAGCCTGTTTGAATTGACGAACTAAGTCCGGCCAACTGGCCGGACTTTTTCGTTTTGTCGCGCCGGCCAAAAAGAGAGGCCCCCGGCTCTTGCGAACCGGGGGCCTCGACGGAAGGGACAGTGCCGGGTTTCCGCCCCTACCGCTAGCTTGTACTCAGGTTACTGCAC
>Ga0097691_1000754_pt1 | contig 26259 bp, 21 predicted proteins | sample NGESurdeep072012_8_FD_72858 | JGI IMG/M metagenome (GOLD analysis project Ga0097691, IMG submission 72858) | Arctic peat soil microbial communities from Barrow, Alaska - NGEE Surface sample 210-1 deep-072012 | ecosystem: Environmental > Terrestrial > Soil > Wetlands > Peat ... | reverse complement strand
GAATGCTTGCAACAGCTGTTTCAATCGTGAGGCAACCAGTCTTCGCCACCTGGCCCGTCTTGAAACCGAAGCTCCCGCGCGCGATATCGAACAGAGCCGAATGCAAGGCCCCGTTGGAGTCGCAGACAAAATCGTTCAACACCATGCGGGTGCTGTTGGATAGGTTGAACGCGGTACCGTCGATGAAGAGAATGCCGATCTGGCCGTCGGCCGCGGTCTCAATGACGTCGCCCTGGCAAACAGGATCGCCAACCTTGACTTGCGCAACGGCGCCGCTGGCCCGCGTCAGGGTGCCCGAACCGAATACCGCTTGAATATGGCCGATAACCTGGGAAGGCCCGCCCACCGGCAATTGGCCAGTCGCGCTATCCTCGTCCCCCGACGCGTCGCGCATGCTCCCTGACACAGGACCCTACCCCTCTATTTACCGCCTGGCGCCGGGTTGGTGTATTTTTGTTCTGATTTCGCCGCGCCAATTGTAAAAAGTACCACTTTGCGCCGCTTAATCAAAGGTTAACCACAAAAATAGGTTAAATTACGGATTTTTGAGTGTCCTGAGTGCCTTGCGCCGAGCCACAGGCCTCCTCCCAAGGGCTATATTCAGCGGCAGCCCGGGCTGGCCGAGGGATATTCGAAGCCAAGCTCACCGAAGGAAGCTGATCCGGTCAATTTAGCCATATCGCCGCTGTTGCTGGGCGAGGGTAATAATGCTAGGTAAATCGGTATTAGCTTATGCCTCAACCTCGGAGGGGAAGATGCGCACGCGTGTCATCGCCGTGATTGTGGCCGGGCTGGCTTTAACAGCAAACAGCTTTATACCTGGTCCTGCCGGGGCACAGACTGTGCCCGCAGTCCAGGCTGACACAGCAAAACCCATAGGAAAAGTCGTAACCGTCGCTGGTTCGGTCACAATCGAGCATGTGAACGCCGTGGTTGTGCAGGCCAATGTCAGCAGTCAACCCGCGCAGACGAAGGTTGGTGATTCGGTCTACTTGGGCGATGTGGTGCAGACCGGAGCCGACGGCAAGATCAGCATCACCTTCACCGATGACACGGCGTTCAATTTGTCCAGCAACGCCCGCATGGCCTTGAACGATTTCGTTTACGACCCGAACGGAAAGTCCAACTCGACCCTCTTCAATCTGACCAAAGGAACGTTCACTTTTGTCGCCGGCAAAGTGGCGAAAACCGGCGACATGAAGATCAACACTCCGGTCGCGACCATGGGCATACGAGGCACCACGCCGCACGTCGAGATTGCGGAAGATGGGTCCGCCAAATTTTCTACCCTTATTGAAGAAGGCAAAACTAAAGTTTTAGAAAAGCTCGCAGCGCCTGTTGTGCAGAAACACGAACCAAAGCCGAATCTCGACATCTGTCGAGGGTGCTAGCACTGCCAGATTTGGCGCATGCCGTTCTTGGTATTAGCGGATCCAAAGCGGCCATCTCCGGGCGAGCGCCCACGCTTCCCAGGAAACAGCGGGCGGGCGCTTCTTAATTTCAATGCCGGGAAGCTTGCCATGAAATTTAGTGCAAGACGGGGTATCGCCGACGGCGTGGCGGCTATGCTGATCTTGCTGTTTGTCGGGTCGGTGGCGCTGGCACAAGCAGCTCCAAAGCCTAATCAAGCCCCAAAATCAAGTAGTGCTCTCAAGAATCTCGATTTATGCAACGGGGTGAATCGCACGACGTCTCCTGAACCTCAAATTCTCGGTTGTACAACGCTTATCAATTCAGGCGACTTGACTACCAACGCCTTGGCTACCGCCTACAACAATCGCGGCGATGCCTATACCGCAAAGGGAAACTACGACCTCGCCCTTCTGGATTTCGAGCAGTCGCTCAAACATAATCCGACCTACGCCAAGCCGTTCAATAACCGCGCCGTCGTCAACTTGAAGAAGGGCGAATACGAGCGGGCACTCGAAAATTTAAATCAAGCGATCAAGCTCGATCCCGACTACGCTGCGGCCTTTGCCAACCGTGCCGAGGCCTACCAGAAAAAAAACGAATTCGACCATGCGGCCCGCGACTATGACGAGGCGCTTCGTCTTAAGCCAGATTTTAACGCCATATGGAACGGGCGCTGTTGGACGCGCGCCATCCTCGGTGAGTTGCAGGCAGCATTAGCGGACTGCAACAAGGCAGTTCAGTTTGAGCCGAACAATGCCGCGGCGTATGATTCGCGCGGATTCACCTACCTGAAGATGGGTCAATTCGATTCGGCGATCGACGATTATAGCTCTGCGCTGCGTTTCGAGCCCAAATTGGCGAGCGCGCTCTATGGCCGCGGGCTTGCCAAGCGCAAGAAGGGTGATTCAAGTGGCGCCAATGCGGATATTGCAGCAGCAAAAACGATTCAAGCGAAGATTGGCGATGAGTTCGCGCGCTATGGCGTGCAGTAAAGACGGCTCAGCGTAGAGCAGCCGGTCACGGTAAAATTTACAAAGGCTCAATCCGCGGGCGACTTTCGTCCGTTATGAAAATATTACTTAAGATGCACCACTTGCCAGCCAAGTTTCTGGAACTCACGCGAGGCCATCGGGGTAACCGCGCCGTTAGTCGCCAGAATCGGTTTGCGCGCAACGGCGCCATCACGCGGTAGATCATTTGTTATAGCGGTTACCGCTCTTTCAGTGATTGCCGTCCAAGCAATGTCGTCACAAGGAAACAACGCGACTACATTGCCAGCCCGATTCCGGTTGAGCGCAAAACCTCCGACATTTATGAAGTCCGCTATGCCACCAAGTTCCCGGCCCCGTTCGGACAGAAGTTCGGCCCGGCGGCGCTCGAAAAATGCAACACTGCGAGAATTGGCCTCGGCCGCCCGATCAATAAAGGCCTGAGTATTATCGGCGTTCAGTCGTGCCAGCGCCCTTGAGGTCAAGAGCAAGTCAGCGGGTGTAAAAGCGCGGTTATTGACGAAACGGTTCACCGTGTCGGGGGACACATTGAGCTGCAGCAGGGTCGCCTTAACCTCCTGCGCAATTTGCGCTGAGGTCTTGTCACGAAGCGTGTCGCTCGCGGATTGGATAGTCGATACCGAGGAAACGGCTATTACGGCCACCCCGCCAGGAATGACTGCCAAGGCCGCCTTAACCGAAAGACCTCCGGCCGCAGTAGCGCTCGCGACGTCCGTCAGCTTTTGGGCCAGGGGCGGGAAATTCGTATAGGGATCCACGCCAAGGCTCACCGCGAGCTCACGGCGCGCATCGTCGACACCCAATAGGCTATCAGCTGTCGTCGTGCGATCTGCATTGGGATCCGAGAGACTTGCGCCCGCGCGGTCAAACATATTGGCGACACCCGAGAGGGAGTCCCTTACCGTGCCCACGGGGTTGACGATGAGATTGGCGCCGTAACGGATTGGTGCAGTTGCCGAACGTCCGAGCGATTTCGCAAAAGTATCAGATTGCGAAATCTTTTCGAGCGCATCGATTGCCGTGAGTTCCTGGATAAATACTTTTGTGAGTTCGACACCGTCTACTTGGAATTTACCGTATTTAGTGTCGACTACAAAAATGAGCATATTTCCATCGCTGCGCACTCTTGCGGCGACGTGATAGTTATTCCCCTCGGTAAGCGCGCCAAGGTAAGTCGCCGCACTTCGTTCCTGGGGTATCTCAAATGCTGCCAAAGGAGCAAATGCGCTGCCGGTACCTAAGCAGCCCAGCACAACAGCGACTTGGATGCTTATTCGCGTCCTAGCCTTCCTAGTCAGAATAACAGGCATATGTCGACATTCCCCAGACAAACCCCGGAACGGCGTGGACGATAACAGACGGTGGGGTAACCAGGAAGCCATAGGCGGGCTGGACTCGAGGGCAATGACAGGCTCGCGGCGGATTGTACCTCGGGCCACGATATCCGCACCGCTCGCAGCGCAGACGCGGCGCGATTGACGGCACCGGAACATCATCGAATTAGCTATTCACGTCTTAAATGGTACGGTGTGCTGCCTCGCCCGGGAGCGGCACACAGCGATGGTGCGCGCGCCGTTGGCGAATTTGACATTAACCTTTCGTTAACCTTAAGAGTTAAACGGCATTTAAGATTCTTACCAATTTGTTAACTTAAATGTTGAGGTGCGTGGAGGACATCGGGCGGGCAACAATTTGCGCGAGATATGGCCGTGGATCATGGCCCTTGCTTGCCGATCGACCAGCGGCGCAACCGCAGAGTTCCGCGGTAACGCTTCCACCGGCTTACTCGTCCTGACTCATCGGCGGTCTGCTGAATATTCCGGCCCGAAAAGGGCCTTGCACAAGCATTCGGCACGCTTTTGCATCGACGAAGGAGCGGCATTGTGACGGCAGGGACCTTGATCAGCGGCCAATCACGCGGCGATGGCCTCGATCTTGCCGCAGCCGGATCGTGGACGGCCGAGCACGCGGGCACGCTCGAGCCGCAGGTCGACGCCGTGACCCGCACCAATTCGCAAGTGCGCAGAGTCGCTATCGACGTGGCGCGGATCGACCGGCTGGACACCTTCGGCGCCTGGCTTCTGGAACGCGCGATGCGCACCTGGACCATCCAGGGATGCGAGACCAGACTAATCGGCCTGCGCGACGATTATCGCGGCCTGTTCGAAAAGGTCCATGCCGGGACCCACAAGCTGACGCCCGAGCCGCCAAAGCAGAACTCCATCATCGCAACCTTGGAGAGCGTCGGCCGGAACATGGCGGGAGCTGGCGGCGACTTTGTCATGCTGGCGCAGATGATCGGGGCGCTGATGGTCGCGGCTAAGCGGGTGGCGTTGCGCCCGTGGACCTTCCGCCTCACATCGATGATCAACCATCTCGAGCGCGTGTGCTGGCATGCGGTGCCGATCATTCTGCTGATTACCGTTCTAATCGGCGCCATCCTCGCCCAGCAGGGCATCTTCCATTTCCGCAAATTCGGCGCCGACATCTACGTCATCGATATGGTTGGCGTGCTGGTGCTGCGCGAAGTCGGCGTGCTGATTGTCTGCATCATGGTGGCCGGCCGTTCCGGCAGCTCCTACACCGCCGAGCTCGGCGCGATGAAAATGCGCGAGGAGGTCGATGCCTTGCGCACGATGGGTTTCGACCCCGTCGAAGTGCTGATTCTTCCGCGCATCGTCGCGCTCGTTATTGCGGTGCCGATCCTAACCTTTCTTGGCTCGATGGCCGCGCTTTATGGAGGCGGCGTGGTGGCCTGGGCCTACGGGGGCATCGAGCCGCCGGTATTTCTGTCGCGGCTGCAAGAAGCGATCACGGTCGAGACGTTCGAAGTCGGGATCCTCAAGGCTCCGTTCATGGCTCTGGTCATCGGCGTTGTCGCCTGTGTCGAAGGGTTGCAGGTGCAAGGCAGCGCCGAGTCGCTCGGCGAGCAGACAACCAATTCGGTGGTCAAGTCGATCTTCCTCGTCATCGTGCTCGACGGCATGTTCGCCATGTTCTTCGCTTCGATCGGAATGTAGCCGATGGCAAACGCTCCGGCAGAAACCGTCATCCGCGTGCGCGATCTGGTTGTCGACCTGAAGGCGCATCGGGTTCTCAACGGGGTCAATCTTGACGTGTATCACGGCGAGATCCTCGGCTTCGTCGGCGCCTCTGGCGCGGGCAAGTCGGTTTTGTTGCGCACGATCATTGGATTACTGCCAAAGCGGCAGGGACGCATCGAAGTGCTCGATGTCGACCTCGATCAGGCTGATGAGGATCAAAGGCAGGCGATCGAGCGGCGCTGGGGCATCCTGTTCCAGCAAGGCGCGTTGTTCTCCTCGCTGACCGCCGGCCAAAACGTCGAATTTCCGATCCACGAATATCTCGATCTTTCGGATCGCCTCATGACCGAGATGGCGATCACCAAGCTGGAAATGGTCGGCCTGAAGCCGGACGTCTATCGGAAATATCCGTCGGAGTTGTCAGGCGGCATGATCAAGCGCGTCGCGCTCGCCCGGGCGCTGGCGCTCGATCCCGAGATTTTGTTCCTGGACGAACCCACTTCCGGCCTCGACCCGATCAGCGCCGGCGACTTCGACCAGCTCATTTTGACGCTGCAACGAACGTCGAATATGGCGGTTTTCATGGTGACACACGATCTCGACAGCCTGCATACGATCTGCGACCGGATCGCGGTGCTGAGCGAGGGCAAGATCGGCGAAGCGGGCACGATGACGACGATGCTGGCCTCGCAGCACCCGTGGCTGCGGGCCTATTTCCACGGCGCGCGGGGGCGCGCCGGCCGGCAAGCTGTGGTAGAAAGTTAACAGCGGAGTTGAGTGATGGAGCGCAAGGCGAATTACGTCCTGATCGGGTTGTTCACGTTCGCCGTCGTGGCTGGCGCGTTCGGCTTCGTGTTCTGGATCCATCATACGGCCGGCAAGAAACAGAGCGTGATTTACCGCGTGATCTTCGACACTTCGGTGTCCGGGCTGCGCCGCGGGGCACCGGTGCTGTTCAACGGCATTCGCGTCGGTGAGGTGACCGATCTCCATCTCACCCCCGACAAACCGGCACAGGTTACGGCCACGCTGCAAGTCAACAAGGCGACACCGATCCGCTCGGACACGCGCGTCGGCCTGGAATTCGCCGGCTTGACCGGCGTCGCGTCGGTGTCGCTCAAAGGCGTCTCGGCAACGACTCCGCTCATAGAACGAGAGGAGGGCGAGCCGCCCACCTTGAAGGCCGACCTGGGTGCCAGCCAGGATTTGATGCAGGCCGTCCACGATGCATTGAACAATGCCAACGCGGTCATCGCCGAAAATCGGGAGGCGCTGCATAAGGCGATTCAGGACTTGGCTGTTTTCACCAGTGCCCTGGCGCGCAATGCCGACAGCATCGACGACGTCGTGAACAACACCAAGCAGGCAACCGCATCGATCCGCGATCTCGCCGACCACCTCGACAAGCGCACCGACGATGTCGCCACGGGCATCAACAAGTTGACGGAGACTGCGACCAAGCAAATCAATGTCGTCGGGGGCGACGCGCACCGCGCTATAATCAATATCGACAAGGCGGTGACGGAGCTGGCGAAAAACCCGCAACGCATCCTGTTCGGCGGTGGCGGCGCCAAATAGCAGACATTCGCGGGCGCTGGTGGCGCGGCCCGTTGCGCAGATTGCCGTGACAAGATCACCACCGGGGAGCGCAAATGCCGATTGGGCCAACTTCAACCGTTCGTCATGCCACAGCACCGCATTGAAAATGTGTCTTCCGGATTCTGGCTATTTATTAAAAGCCGCGGTTATCGGGTTTTGCAATATTGCGTTCTGGCGGCCGGGCTTGTGGCGATGTCTGCGGCAACCGTCCCCGATGTTCGCCCCGAGCTGCGCGCTTGGCTGACAGTCGGCCTTTGGTTTTGCCTCGGTTTTTTCACCTTTGAGCTGGCGGTTAGGGTCTGGACGAGATCAGCTTCAGAACGCGGTCCGCGTTACCTGCTCGCCGCCGCTGGCGCGATTGATGCAATGGCGGTGCTGCCGATTCCGATCGCTTTGCTTGTCGGAGTTCCGGCCGAAACCGCCTGGTTGCTGGCGTCGCTATGGCTGCTCAAGCTCACGACCTCCATCCCCGGATTGGCCCTGCTCTGGCGCGTCATTTCGTTGGAATCAAGAGCACTAGCGAGCGTGTTCGCCATCTTTTTGATTGTTTTGCTGCTGGCTGCCGTGGCGCTTTATGTGCTCGAGCGCTCGGCTCAGCCGGAGCAGTTCGGCAGCTTGCCCCTATCGCTTTGGTGGTCAGTAACGACGCTGACTACCACCGGCTACGGCGATGCGGTTCCGGAATCATTCCTTGGTCGTGTGATCGCAGGCATGGTGATGATCTGCGGGCTCGGTGTGTTCGGACTGTTGACCGGCATTTTAGCCACCGGCTTTGCGGCCGAGCATCGGCGCCGCGATTTCATCCGCACCTGGGATCTCGTGACGCGCGTGCCGTTTTTCCGCGATCTCTATCCTGCCGCGATCGTCGAACTCACGCGCATGCTACGAAGGCTGGACGTGGCGGAGCGAACGGTTGTGGTACGGCGCGGGCGGCCTGGCGATTGTATGTATTTCATCGCTTCCGGCGAGGTCGAGGTGAAGCTGGAGCCACGGCCCGTTCGCCTCGGCCCAGGATCTTTCTTTGGCGAAATGGCGTTGCTCGAACGGGGCCCACGCACGGCAACCGTTGTGACGACGGCACCCACCACGTTGCTGATTCTAGACGTTTCTGACTTCCACGCTTTTACAGCGCTTCATCCAGATCTTGCGCAGACAGTTGAAGCGGAGGCCACGCGCCGTGCGAGCGCTCTCAAGGGCAAAGCATCCAGCGGGCAGTGACCAACTGCGCCTTCGCCGCAGCAAATCTCGCGAATAGGACGGGCTAGTCTCTCGCTATCCCGCTATTCTTTGAATGTGTGGCCATTCGCTTCGTATTGCTTGCCGATGGCATTTCGTACGCCACCGTCAGCTGGATTCACATGACAATACTCGCAATCCACGTGCTCTTTTTGGGCGTACGTCGGCAGCGCCGTAGCGGATTGAGGAGCAACCGCCAATCCTGCGAGCAATACGACCGCCGCCAATGCGCCCGATCCGGCAATGATGATGGTCATCGTGAGGCTTGGCGATCTCGATAGTTCTGCGTTTCCCATACCAGTTGCCTCGCTTTTTCTTCTCTCCTGTGACTGCCTGGCTATTCGCCGACGGCCCTAGAATTATTTACGACGGCGGCCGCTTTGAGGCGTTGGTCCAAGTCAAGGGGCGAGCTTTTTCGATGATGCCCTAATTTGATTTTTTGCAAGGAAAAGCCGTTGACTATATTGCCGAGCATCGCGCCGGCTGGGCTAAGCTGGATCAACGCGAACCCCGACGACTATACGGGCGCGATTGAAGTCGCCAGGAAGCGCCGCCTTATTGAAATCACTGCCGGGTTCCAGCCTTGGCTGCCTTGTCGGCGTCCCACCACCACAGGGTCGGGAACGCAGACATGCCGTATTTCGGCAACGGATTGGGATGGCTGAAGCGGTCCCAGCGCGCGGTGCGCAACTTGCCATAGGCCCATTGCGGCACCACGTAATGATTCCACAACAGCACGCGGTCGAGCGCCTTGGTGGCGGCGACGAGATCGGCCTGGTTCTTGGCGAAGACGACCTGCTCGATCATCGCGTCGACCGCCGGATTCTTGATGCCGATCACGTTGTCCGCCCCAGCCTGATCGGCCGCTTGCGAGCCCCAGTTACCGCGCTGCTCGTTGCCGGGCAAGAGCGATTCCCCCCAGGCGTAGGTGATGATGTCGAAATCCCAGTTGCGCAGCCGGTTCTCGTACTGCGCCTCATCAACCGTGCGCACCGACACGGTGATGCCGATGCGTTCGAGCGAGGGCTTGTAGAACAAAAAAACGCGCTCGAAGATTGGAGCATTGGCGAGAAATTCGACCGTGAAAGGCTCGCTCGTATTTCTGTTGACGAGCTGCTGGTTGACCATGTCGTAACTCGCCTCTCTGAAGAGCCGCAATGCCTCGCGCTGATTGGTGCGGACCGCCGTGGGATTGCCACTGACCGGATTGGAATAGGCTTTCGTAAACAGCTCAGCGGGAACCTTATCGCGCACCGTTTCCAAGAATTCGAGCTCGCGGCCGGTGGGCAGCCCGGTGGCCGCGAGTTCCGTGCCTTCGAAATAGCTGGCGATGCGTTTGTACTGGCCGAAGAAAATCTGCTTGTTTAAAGCCTCGAAATCGAACGCGTAATTAAAGGCAAGCCGGACGCGCGGATCCTTGAACTTGTCGCGGCGGATGTTGAAGGCGAAGGCCTGCATAATGCCGACATTGTTGATGGGGAATTCCTCGAGCACGACGCGCTTTTCGCTGACCGCCGTGAAGTCGTAGGCGGTGGCCCAGTTCTTGGCGCTGTTCTCGCTGCGCCAGTCGACCGTGTTCGCCTTGAACGCCTCGATGGCGACCGTTGCATCGCGGAAATATTCGAACCGCAGCTCGTCGAAATTGTTTCGGCCGATATTAACGTTGACATTCCTGCCCCAATAATCCTTGACGCGCTCGTAGACGATGCTGCGGCCGGCCGCGAACTCTTTGATGCGATAGGCGCCGCTGCCGAGCGGCGGCTCGAGCGACGATTCACCGACGGCGCGTTTCTTGCCGTCCTTGTCGGTGCCCTCCCACCATTCCTTGGACAGGATGGTGAGTTGGCCGATGATCTGCGGCAGCTTGCGGTTGCCGGGCGCGTCGAACGTGAAAGTGATCTCGCGATCGCCGGTCTTCTCGACCTTGACCACGTGGCGGTAAGAGGCGGCAACCTGCGGACTGAATTTATTGAATGCATTGAAGGAGAAAATCACGTCTTCCGGCGTGACAGGCTTGCCATCGTGCCATTTTGCCTCTGCCCGCAGTCGAAAGGAGACCGAGGAGAAATCGTCCGGATAGCTCATCGCCTCGGCGAGCAGTCCGTATTCGCTCGACACTTCGTCAAGCGCCGGCATGAAAAGTGTCTCGTAGACGAGTTCGATGCCGAGGACGAGCGAGCCTTTGATTCCGGCGACCACCATATTGAAGTTGTCGAAGGGGCCGAGCGCGATCTGACACGCCGCGCCGCCCTTCGGCGCGTTCGCGTTGACGTAGTCGAACTGCTTGAAGCCGGACGGATATTTCAGGTCGCCGAACGGCGATACGCCGTGCCGCCAAACCAGGCTTGCCGTTTTTTCCTGCGCCTCGGCGCGGCTCGTCCAGGTGGGTAGCGGAAGCTGCCGCGCGGCAAGCAGGAGCATGGTGGATGTGAGCAGGGACCGGCGATTCATCTGATGCTCCAATGCAGCCCGCAACCCCGCGAGCGCCAATCATTGTCGCTGATTATGTGCTTTTTATTTGCGGCGCCGCAAGCATAACGGCGCATGACGCGACGAAGGAACTTCACTCCCCGTGTGACCGAGATGCGCCGCTATCTCGCGCGATCCATTTCGTTGCGTGAAAATGTAAAGTTACGTGACGCTGTTGCGATGGCGTTGCGACAGCAGGCCTATGTCGGCCACGGTGTCGCCTGGTGAATTGAAGCAAAAAATGAAAAGCAATCGCCGTAATAGGCGATACAAGCGCTTGAACGTGGGTAAATTATACCTGCCGTGTCGAGCAGCGGGAGGAAAAAGGAGCATCTAAAAAAGAAGAGAACGAGGCGCCTTAATATCCGGCGCCTCGTTTGTGACTCTATCGATCTGGCGGTCAGGGACGAAATTAAGAAGCCATGACCAGCTTAATGGTCAAGCTGGGCAGACAGACAAACCGCTGCAGAACCCGAGTGTGTAGTTCCCGGCTTTCTCTTTCCCCGTGCCCGCCGCAGTCTCCAGCGCCTCGTCGGAGACTTCGTAGCTGAGGATCTCTTCATCAATCTGGTCGAATCTGGTGGTGTCGCTCATGGCTTTGGTCCTTTTCGTTCGCCAGCGGCGCCGGCAATCAGCAGGCAGTCAGAGAAATTCGGATAAACCCCCGCCAGCCATAATTAAATCATCGGCCATTAAGGGTGTAAAGTCCAATCTAAATAGGGCTGTGCGTGCCATCCTGCGTAGTACGGTTAATGCGGCAGACGGCTGATTTATGCGGATAATCCGCCCCATCTCCTCGATCTTCGAGCCGCAGGATCGTGTCCGGCACAGCCCGCGGCGCCGGCCCAATTCCCCCTTGTTATTTGGCACTTGAGACGCCAAAAAGACCCGCCTGATCCTCCCCCAAATGTCCGCCACAGACGCCAGTCGCCCCCGCGCGGCCAGCGTAGGCTCGGGCCGAAAGGGCCGGACGGGAGATGACATTAGGCTCCCCGGACATAGAATGACCGCGGCCCCGGAACAAATTGAGAAACCCGAGCGGAAAGAATTCGTATGGATGCTTTTTACGAGCGCTTGATCGTTCGCGCCGCAACCATCGACGAACTTCTGTCCGATGATTTCGAACCGCTGCCTGGCCAGAAAGGCGATACCGATTTGGCCGCACGGCGCCTCGCCGCGTGGTGCCGGTCGTGTGCCAGCGGCGACTGGTCGCTGTTTGGCCGGCGGCTGGATCGGGACGGCTGGACAATCGGTCAGGCGCTGTCGAGATTCGCCACCGTTCGCCGCAAAGCTTCCGCCTCAAAGCCCGCGTGGATCGACGACGCAATCTGGATCGAGGCGGCGTTGCAAAGCCCAACCAAAAACACCAAAACGATTGCGGCGTTTGAGCAGACCGAGCCTTGTGCATTCGAACACCTGTTCACGCCGGTGGTCGAACAAGCCGAAGCGCTGCTTTGGTCGGATATCAACGCACGGGTGTTCGACAACCTGAACGAATCCGCTCGTGCATGCCTGCGCCTTTCGCTTCTCAAGGAACTGTCCAGCCTTTCCACTCCGGCAATCTATGAACGCTTCGTATTGGCGCGGAAGGCTAGTGGAACGCCGCCCGCTGCAGCGAAGCCGCAGCAAGAGGCCGGCACATCGCGCTACGATCAATTCGTCGTCGAAATGGAAGCTGGCGGTTTCCGGCGTCTGTTCGAAGACAAGCCGGTACTTTTGCGGTTGATTGCCTCGGTCACGCGGCAGTGGATCGATACGTCGCGCGAATTCGTCCTGCGCCTTGATGCCGATCTGGCGACGATCCGTCGAGCTATCCTCCATGTCGGCGCCGACAGCCGGGTCGCCAAGATCGAAGGCGATCTCTCCGATCCACACAATAGCGGCCATTCGGTCCAGATCGTCAGCTTCGAGGATGGCTCGCGGATCGTGTACAAGCCAAAGGATTTGCGGCTCGATGTTGCTTGGTACGCATTAGTCGAGCGATTGAATCGGGCCGAGCCCCCACTCGAACTGAAGGCGGTGCGCACGATTTCGCGGGACGGTTACGGTTGGACCGAGTTCATTGATCATGCGGGATGCGCCGATCAGCAAGGCTGCCAGCGATTTTTCCGGCGAGCCGGCGCTTGGCTTGCGCTCTTCCACTGCTTCGCGGCCAATGACATGCATCAGGAGAATATGATTGCGGCCGGCGATCACCCGGTGCCGATCGATCTGGAAACGATCCTTCAGGCACCCGCCGAGGAGCACAAAGCCCAAGATCCCGAGGCGCAGGCTTTTGACGCCGCCATGGAAACCGTCGCCAACTCGGTCATGATGGTCGGCTTGCTTCCCGCCTACGGACGGTCTCCCGACAACAATATCTTTGCAATCGGCGGAATGACCGCGGACTGGAATTCCAAAACAAAGGTCAAGTGGAACAACATAAACTCCGACGAGATGCGGCCGGCGAAATCGAAGGAAGTCGGCAAGACCACTCCGAACCTGCCGCATATCGATGGCCGTTACGCCAAGTTTGGCGACTATATCGACGACTTCATCGCGGGCTTCGAGGACTACGCGAAGTTCCTGCTGCATCAGAGCAGGGACGCAAAGCAGGGAGGACTGTTCGACGGTTTTACCGGCGTTCCGGTCCGCAAGGTCATTCGTGCGACCAGATTCTATTACATGCTGCTCCAGCGCCTCAAAAATCATCGGACCATGGACGACGGCGTGGTCTGGTCCGCACAAACAGACTTCATCGCCAGGCTGGCGGATTGGGAGAAAGATTCCGATCCACTTTGGCCATTGCAGCAGGCCGAACGGTCAGCTCTCGTCGCGCTGAATGTGCCGCATTTCGTATCGCCCAGCGATGGAAACGAGATACGCGATGCGACCGGCATTTCGATTCATACCGAGGCCACCTCCGGTATGGATCGCGCGCGCGCTCGTGTTCAGAGCTTCGATGAGCAAGATATCGCCTGGCAGATTACGGTCATCACGCAGAATACGAGCTCGCTTCCGAGATCTGCCGGACCGCCGGCGCGGGGCGTGGAGCTGAAACAACCTTCGCGCTCGGAGGTAGATGTCGCGCCGACAAAGGAGGTTTTTGTCGCGGAAGCCGACAAGATCGCCGAAGAGCTTTCCCGTTATGCAATTCGCCGAGGGCCGGGCGCCGCTTGGATTGGTCTCGACTGGCTGGGAGACTCCGAGGTTTTCCAGCTCGTGTGTCTAGGCCCAGAACTTTACAATGGCGTTTCCGGCATTGCGGTCTTTCTCGCGGCGCATGCAGCGGTGACGGGGTGCAAATCGTCAGGCGAACTTGCGCTGGCCGGGATGTCGCATCTTCGCAAGAACCTTCGAGGCCGGAACGCAGCGCGCATGGCCCGATCCTTAGGGATAGGCGGCGCCACCGGGTTGGGCTCGATCGTCTATGCCCTGACCGTGATGTCCAAGAGCCTGCACGATGATGACTTGCTCGCGGACGCCCATGTGGCAGCGGAGCTGTTCACTGACGACCTCATTGCGGCAGACAAACAGTTGGACGTTATGGGTGGCAGTGCCGGGGCGATACTCGGTCTTCTTCGTCTTTATCGTGATACCCAATCCAGCGATGTGCTCAAGCGCGCGATAAAGTGCGGCGAATACCTGCTTCGTCAACCCCGGGTCGGACCGGAGGGCCACCGCGGTTGGAGCGGACAAGGTTCCGGCCCGCACGGCCTTAACGGCATGTCCCACGGTGCGGCCGGCTTTGCCTATGCGCTCGCTTCATTGTCGGCGGCAACGGGCCGCGACGAGTTCGCGAAGGCCGCGTCGGAATGCATCGCATTTGAAAATTTAAGCTACGACGCCGAGCGCAGTAACTGGCCCGATTTGCGCGGCGACGGAGAGCCGGGCTGGCCATGTCAGTGGTGTCACGGAGCTCCCGGTATTGGTCTTGCGCGCATTGCCATGACCAAACGGGGAGGATTGGATTCCAAGCTCTTGGCGACGGATATCCGGAACGCGCTTGTGGGCGTGGAGCGAGGCTGGCCTGGTCCCTTGGATACGCTCTGCTGTGGCGCGCTGGGCAGCATCGAATTCTTCTGCGAGGCCGGGAGCGCCCTTGGGCGGAGCGATCTTCGTGAACTTGCGTCGCGGCGGCTGATGAGCCTTCTGGAAGCTGCGACATCAACCGGCGATTACCGGTGGAACAGCGGAAATAGGCAGTTCAATTTGGGTTTGTTTCGCGGCCTTGCCGGTGTGGGTTACACATCGTTGCGTCAGGTCGATGGTTCTCTTCCCAACGTCATAATCTGGGAATAGCCGGGCTTTTGTGAACCGGGAATAATTCCACTGCGTGATCGCGGCTCCACGCCGGAGCGCTTCCACAGCGAACGGATCGCGGAATACGGAATCTACTGAGGCTTCACGGTTGCGCACGATGCGGTGAGAACAGCCTTGAACATATCAAAGGACTGGACTCCCACCTGACAGGTCGTCGACGGATCGAGCGCAATGTGAATGACGTCACCCGTGGCCGCCAATTTCTGCTTGCCGTTGACGTTGATGTTGACACTCTCGTTCGTGGGAGAACCGATTAATCCGATGGTCAAATGACCGCCCGCGACGATCAGCGATTGATTGGGACTGATGTTATAGGTGTTCTCCGAAGGCGTGATCGTGTGCAACGCGGCCTGAACACTTGTAAGCTCGGCTTGCAGATCGACGAGTTTTGCGTTTTGGTCAACAATTACCTTTTTGAGCCTCTGGCTTTCGGGCTGCAGCTGCTGGATCTGCTCCCTGGCGGCTGCAAGGTCGTGGTAAGTCAAATTCAGGCCGAACATGTAGCCCCCGATTGCGCCCCCTACCATGAGGACCACAATGGCGAGGACCAGCAGGAACTGGCCCCCTCGTGCCGTCAACAAGACGTACAGTCGAGGGATCTTCTGGTCCGAGCGACCTGATTCCATCCTTTCGGTCACTTTGCAATTCCTTCCCAATTCCTTCGCATGGCGTCCGCGCGACCGCCGGGCGCGCGTCTCCATGATTGCCGATTTGCGGACGCCATGGCAATTCGAAAAGCGAAGCGACTCATGTCGTTACTCGGGCTCCGGCACTCGGCCATCGACTACTGTTTCGGTTGCGCTCCTGTCGCAGGACTCGTCGCCGATCCGCTCGGGCGCAACCCCTCGGTGATCCGGGAAAGGATGGCTTGGATATCGGTGAGATCGAGCGGAATGGATGAGCTCGGCTGCTTATCCGAACTGACGGGCGCGGCAGAGGAAGTCTTCTTGTCGGCCGCCATTGATGAGCCACCGGCAGGCGTCGTTGATGAATTACCCGCCGGCAAATTGCCGATCGGAGCAGGCGGCGTTGCCGGCGTCTTATCATTCGGTGTCGTACCGCCCTCAGCGGGCTTCGGTCCCGGTCCTGGCGATGCAGGAGAATCAACATTGCCGAGAATGATCGGCAGGCCATCCTTGCCGTTGCCAATGATCACTATTTTTGTATTCGTGGACTGCGCGAGCGCAAGCGTGGCCTCGATGCCACGCCAACGTAGGTACGAATCCGAAATCCCTTGGCTGACCGTCTGCTGGAAGGCGGCTATGCCATTCGCCTCGATCTGCTTGCGTTTTGACTCCTGTGCTTCGCGCTCGACGCGGAATTTGAACTCTTGAATCTGGTAGTACTGCTCGGTCTGGCGATTGATGGCTGCAACGATTGCGGGCGGCAATTCGATGCTGAGCACAAGGGTATCGAGAATTTGGATCGAGTGTTGCAGGAATTCGTTGTAGTGTTTGGGGTCTGGCTGTTCCATGGCCTCGGGCTGTACCAATTTGTTGAGATGGGCGCCCAGACTCGTTTGCGCATTAACTCGAATTTTGTCCTGAATCGGCTCGCGCGAGGTGTAAACCTCTTGGGCTGTGTACTGAGAAATGACTTCACGCGCTTGGCTGCCGATTTCGGGACCCACGACCGACTCCAAGTATTGCGGACCGATAAATTTGTGGAGCACGGCGATGGAGTCATGCAGCAACTGAAACCTGATACTGATCTGAGCGATTACGCTCACGCCGTCCTTGGAAATAGCGTTGTATGTCTGCGGCGTGGAATGCAGTCTCAGGTCATAAAGGAACAGCTTGTCCCAAGGCCAGACAATGTGGAGACCTTCATTTCTCAGTTGCTTGGGATCTAGGATTGTGCCTCGGCCAACAAAGCACCAGCAGTAAGCGTCAAAACCGTTGAATCGCTTCCAAAGGACACCGACCTGCCCGCTCGGAACTGTAATCACCACGTAAGGATAAAGCACGGTGGCGGTGAGCAACGCCACCATCAACACGACGGATACGCCCGGCAGGTGGCGTCCGACAAATCGCCACCATCCGCGCTTCGGCGGCGGGGGCGGCATTGCGTCTAGCAACTCTGAATACTTTACCATCAGCCGTTCTCCATCGAACGCTGCTCGACAATACGGCCTTCCTCAAAGCGAATCCTGCGTGCGGGCATTTTTAGCTCGTCGAGATAGCGATCATCGTGCGTGATCGCCACGACGGTCAATCCGGCTTGCTTCATTTGCGGCAGCAGCTCGTCATAGAATTTGCGCCGAAATTCGGGATCTTGCTCAGCCGTCCATTCGTCCAGAATTAGGATCGGACGTTTCTCGAGCAAACTCACGATGAGCGCCAGACGTCTGCGTTGACCGCCAGAAAGTTCGAGCGTGCTAAACTCGCTGTCCGACAACGATATCTTGTCGGATAACCGAAATTGCTTCAGCAGGCGATCGACCTCGCCTGGTTCCGGTTCCGGAATTCCGTAGAGCTTCCGGAACAAATGATTATCGAAGAAGATCGCCGACATCAACGCACGATACTCGTCGCGCGTTTCGGTATTGATCCGCGCCCCGTCAAGCGTGATTTCACCGGAATCAGGAGGATAGAGTCCGGCGAATACCCTTAAAAAGGTCGATTTCCCCGAGCCGTTACCGCCGGTGATAAAGACGAGCTCGCCAGATTCCAAACTGAAATCCAGTGGACCGATTTGAAAGGTCGCTTCGGAATGTGCATCAAAATAACGGAACACAATATTGCGCATCTCGATCTTATCGAAACGCTTCGGTATCTTTATGTCGCGCTCGTCGGTTGTCGAAGCGGCCGCCCGCAAAGCAATTTCCAATTGGTCGATGCGGTCCGCCGCGGAATTCGCGATCAGCAAGATCGGTATCGATTGCACGAGTCCGAAGCATGCTCCGACAACGAACATGAGGGCCGTCGTCGTCTTGGTCAGCGACGCGCCGCCCAGCGTATCGCTAAATTGGGGAGCTGCGAACACGACCGCGCCGAGCAAGACATACATGGCGACCTGCGACGACACGATTAGTTTGAAGGTTTCCGCCTGGCTGCGAATTTTGAGGTTGGCGGCAGCCCGCGACACGTCGACGGAATCGTCGAACAGATCGTTACTGCGTGCGCGGTTGAGCCGCACCTCTTTGAACCCATCCATGAAGTCGGTCAGCCGATCGTATAATCGGCGTTCCCACTGCGCCGATTCCTGCTTCTCGGTGATCAGACGGCGATTCTTGACGTGGAATATGGCTGCAGCCCCGGAGACGATAATGACCGTCATGGCGAATGCCGCAAACGACAAGTACGCCACGTAGATACCGACGAAAAAGATGAGGACCGCACCTTGCACTGTAAAGCTGAGCGTATTGCTCGCTTGCGTCAGCACTGCGGTATCGCTGGTGATCGCGGCCACGATGCGCGAACGTCCGATGCTTTCCATCGCCAGAAGCTCCGAGCGTCTTACCAAATCCATAACGCGCAGGCGGAGCTTGTGGATGATGGCCTCGATCTCGGCCGTGGCCGTGATGGTCACGTAGAGTTGGGTTTTAATGAACAGAAAAAGCGAAACAATAAAAAGCGTGGCCGCCCACAGGCTGGGCTTATTTCCGTCGCCTGTGCCTTGCATGCCCGAATTGATGGAAGCGAGGATCGTAGCGGTGCTAATGCCCCCAAGGGCGGACATGAACAACAGCTTCGGCAGCGAGCCGTGCATTTCGCGGCGAACGAGCTCGAGGAAGGTCATAGGTGTGATGTCTTCTGTCTACGCTTGCACAAGACACCGCCGCCGGTTTAGCGAGGGAGGCGCTTGCGGACCCCAATCAAACAGTTGCTCTACGGACAGCGGCGCCATTCGATGCGACGTGATGGGCCGGTGAGCAGCAGCACAGGTAGCACCACTAACGGAGTGGTGATAATCGCAAGGATAAATGTCCCGAGAAAACCCATTCGGCGTTGGCTGCCGCAAAGTCCTGTGAGAAGGCACAGAATTATGTAGACGATGGGTTCGAGCATGGGGCTCGGTCTTCTCGCCGGTCCACGGCTGTTGCGCTTCGGCGGGTGGGGCCACTCCCGGATTGGCTAGCCCACGGCCGAGCGAATTAAGAGCTGGTCGCTGCCGCCCCCGTGGTCGATTCAGAAGAGCTGGATTGAGAAATCTTCGAACCGGCCTTTCGTGAGTCCCACTTCTCCTTTTGGGCCTTGATGAACTCACGATAATCCGGAGGGTTGAAATCAAGCAGAGTCCCGCCCGTCGTAAAGTGCTGAATGAAAGCTTTGCCGATGGCGTAGGTGGCTCCGGCCGAGAGCACCGGCATCACAAATCCAGCGACAATCGTTCCGAAGATTGGCACGGCCTTGAGCACACTGGCGGCGCCGATGCCACTGGTCGCCGGGATCATCGCTCCCGCCGTGCTCGCGATCAGCGCTTTGCCGCTATTTTCGGCGAACGCCACCTCGTAGATTTGTGAAAGACGACGCAGCATCTGGAGCTGGAGACCGCCGACGGCAATGGTGTCAAAAATGGGCAGCGGGAGAAGTCCGGCAACGCCGGACCAAATAGCAAACCGGTCAACCAACTTCGAAGCTACTTCATTGCGTTGCTCGGGCGTCATCTCGGGCGAGTCCGCAATGGCTTCGTTTTTCTCAGGACTTACGGACTCAGTCGGTTTTTGCGCCATAGCGGATCCTTTCTCGTCATCCCCGGGCCGGGCCCACCACTCGGTCGATTTGTGCTTATTTATCAGCTAAATCCACGTGGGCTCGTAAGCCTATCATGCAGGGTAGCCGCTGCCAAGCGTTCGCCTTTTGGAGTCTCTCTTGGTGTTGAGCGAAAGCGCGGCCGGCGCGCGCGCCGCTCGGATCATGTGAAACCGTCGGCGAGTGCCGCCACTCGGCGCTGCCTTGCCATGTTTGACCCGATCCGCGGGGCGTGGCAGGCGGCCGGTTCCTCCGCTGGTTCGAATCGGTGAACTGATAGAGTGCAACAGGTCGGCGATTGCCATCTCATGTCCGCTATTAAAACGGATGTTAGGCAGCCTTGCGGTGCAGCAGAGCCGCGAACAGCCGTTATCCGTGGGTTCAAATGTTTGACCGCGCTACGATTGGTCAGCGTTCGAAGCGCGCGTCACCTGAACCAAGGAATGTTCGATTCAAAAGTGGCATTAACGAGAAGTTTGACTTAGCTTTATCAGTCTGAGTTTAGCTTTCGGTTGCTGAAAAGCGCGCGACTTAGCTGCAAGCGGTTGCCTCTGGATTGGTGCATGGCATCTTATTTTTCCGCACTGGTGGACTTCGTTTCCGCGCATCCGCATTACGCGCATGTTGCGATTTTTCTGCTGGCCTTGTCGGAGGCTATTCCTGTGGTCGGCACCGTTGTTCCCGGCTCAACGCTAGTCATCGCCATCAGTGCTTTAGCGACGAGCGCTAATGTGAACCCGTGGATCCTTCTTATTGCTGCGATTTCAGGAGCGATTGTTGGAGACGGATTGTCGTACTGGTTAGGCCAGCGATATCACCAGGAGATTCTGACTTCCTGGCCGCTGAATCAGTATCCGCAATTCATTGCCCGAAGTGAAAGATTTATAACCCGATACGGCGTGGCAAGCGTCTTTCTTGCGCGCTTTACGGCCGTCGTCCGCGCCTTTGTGCCGTTGGTATCCGGCATCCTCCAAATGTCGCCGCGACAGTTTTATGCGGCAAATATCTTGTCGGCACTCATTTGGGCACCTGCTCATGTGTTCCCTGGTGTGCTGCTCGCAATGGCACTCCGATTGGCCGGCGCAAGCACAGAGCAGCGCGTAATTCTCGTGATCGCGGGGTTGATTGCTGCGACTTTTATCATCTTTGCCGCACGCTCGTACTTCAAGGCCAAGTGACCTTGCATGATCTAACGGCACCCCATCGACCATTTACCGTGTGCGTGCCTACGGCCTTCTCAATCGATCGGAACTGCGATAAAAACTTGCTGCGGGGCGCGAGGCGCCATGAGCACCGAAAGTACCATTGGAAACGGCGGAAACCGACTTGAGCCGCACCGTTTGCGCGCGGGGGTACTAGGCGAAAGCGCAGAAATGCAGCCTCTAACATCAATCGCCAATAAAAGATTTTTGCAGGAGGGCGAATGAATAGCCAATATCTAGATATGGCTGCAATATTAAACCGCTTTTTAGACCGTGCAGCACAAAATCTTACAATCGAAAAGCTGCTGATTCAACTTCATCTTGATCCCAGCAATATTACGTTCGACGCGATATTCCACCGGCTGGTCGAAATCGTGCTGGTCAACATTACTATTCCAAATATGTGCGCCCTGATCGCTGCGGGTTTCTATGCGGCAACTTTTCTGATGCGAACGATGGTGCCGCTGCGCGTTTTCGGCATCCTCAGCGCTTTGTTCTTCATGGCCTATGGTGCGCTGGGTGGAGCGATCACGACCTTTTTGATGTATTTATGTTTGTTGCCCATCAACAGCGTGCGTCTTTACCAGATTGTCAAACTCGTCAAGAAAGCACGGATCGCGGTGCAAGGCGATCTGGCAGTGGACTGGCTCAAGCCGTTCATGGACAAGCGCACCTACCGCAAAGGCGACATCCTGTTTCGCAAAGGGCAGGTCGCCAAAGAGATGTTCCTCACCACCACCGGAAAATATCTGGTGACTGAAATTGGCGTTGAACTTCCGCCGGGACGTCTGGTGGGAGAACTTGGCTTTCTCACGCCCAACAACAAACGGACGGCGACAGTCGAATGCATTGAAGATGGAGCGGTGCTGACCATCAGCTATGACCGGCTGCTCGAGGTCTACTTTGGCTACCCGGACTTCGGCTATTATTTTCTCCGCCTCGCCGCCGATCGCCTTCTGCAAAACAATGCGCGCCTCGAAGCAACCATTGAACAGTACAAAGCCAAGCTGCAAGCAGCCGGCGTAGACACGAGTGGAGCCGCTCCCACGCTCGGCGCAACTGCGCCGGACACAACGGCACCGGCGCCTCCGGCAGATTCGAACGGCTCGGGCGGCAAGTCCGAGGCGACGATGGCAACGGAAACGACTGGGTCTGAGGAACCCGGCAAGGACGCTTCGATCGTGGCGAATGAAGCGGCTTCGCCTGATGTGACCGAGACGCCTCCGGACGACCGCCGTGCACGTGCGGTGAAATTGGTCGAACGCTTCTCTTTGTGGTCTGGGGCTGCCGGACTTATTCCGGTGCCGTTCGTCGACCTGGCAGCCATCGGCGGCGTCCAAATTCAAATGCTCCGCCGCATTTCGCAAATCTACGGCGTTCCATTCGCCGAAAACCGAGGCAAAGCGCTCATAGCCAGCCTGGCAGGATCGATGATCCCGGCGAGCAGTGGGATAGGAGCCGCGAGCATACTAAAAAGCGTGCCATTAGTTGGAACGGCTATTAGCGCGATTGCGATGCCGGCACTGTCTGCCGGCGCTACTTACGCGATCGGGATGACTTTCATCCAGCACTTTGCCTCGGGTGGGACACTGCTTGATTTCAACCCACGGCATTATCGCGGGTTCATCAAAGCTCAGAAGGAAATGTGGAGCACCCGATCGGGCGCCGCCCGCGCTGATGCTAAAAACGCTCCCGCCTCTTAACCCAGCCCCTCCACACGATCTGACATGAGCCAGGGAGCCGCGACGGCGACGACGAGTTCTTGACCGGGCATTGATCCGGTTCGCCATGGAACTGCGATCGAATGGCCCGTTCAGCTCCCAAACACCGTTCGGGCTGGCGTCCGAACCGCACGCTTCTATCGAGTAGGGAAGCCGGGAAACACGAATATTCACACCAATTCGGGCGCCACCCGGGGAATCCAGGCCAAGAATCCGATAAGATCGGTTGCAAGCGATTCGCCCTACGGAAACTCGGCAGAGAGGCAGGTGGGTGATGCGGCAGATCATCACGGTTGCGACAATGAAAGGCGGCAGCGGCAAGAGCACGCTGGCGAGCTGCCTTGCGGTGCATTGGCACTTGTGCGGCCGGCCCTCGACCATCATCGATGCCGATCCGCAACGCTCGATCGCACGCCTCGCCGCGCGCGAAAAGGCGCTCGGCGGCGTGAAAGTGGTGGAGGACGCCACTGAGAACGCCTGGAAGACCGCGCGTAACCTCGCTTCGACCGGCCCGATTATCATCGACACCCCCGGCTTCCGCTCGCTGGCGACGCTCGCCTGCATCGCTGCGGCCGACTTCCTGCTGGTCCCCGTCAAGGCCTCGCCGCTCGACATCGACCGCATGCTCGATACGCTCAATTCGCTGCTCGAGGGCGACGAGGGCGAGCGGCGCTTCTTCCGCTGCGTGATGACGCAGACGACGCGGGATTCGGTGATTGCCAAGCAGATCCGCGCCGAACTGATCGAGGCCGGTTTCCCGGTGCTCAAGAACGAGATGACCAACCGCGTCGGCTATGCGGAAGCCGCGCTCTGGGGCGCAACCCCGAGCCTGATCGAGCCGGCGGGGACCGCCGCCCGCGAAATCGCCGCCATTGCCGATGAGGTCGACAGCATCGTCGGCATCAGGCAAGCTGCGTGACGATGAATAAGAAAAAGCTCCCAAGGGCGATTAGGCCGACCACCGCGGACACAAGCGGATTAGGCCCCGCGCTGGGTGCAGCTGCGCCGGATTCAACGGCACCGAGGGTGGGCAGCAAGTCGGAGGCGACGATGGAAAACGAAGCGGCTTCGGCTGACGCGACCGAGATGACCCCGGAGCGTCGCCGCGCAATGGCGATGAAACTGGTCGAACGTTTCTCGTTATGGTCTGGAGCTGCCGGACTTATTCCGGTACCGTTCGTCGACTTGGCGGCCGTCGGCGGTGTGCAAATTCAAATGCTCCGCCGTATTTCGCAGATCTACGATGTTCCGTTTACCGAAAACCGGGGCAAATCGATCATCGCCGGCTTGGCAGGATCGATGATCCCGGCCAGCAGTGCGATGGGAACCGCGAGCCTGATAAAGGGCTTGCCGTTGGTCGGCACGCTCGTCAGCGCGATTGCGATGCCGGCATTGTCTGCCGGCGCCACTTACGCGATCGGCATGGCTTTCATCCAGCATTTCTCTTCGGGTGGCACGCTGCTGGATTTCAAGCCCGGGTCTTATCACGAATTCATCAAAGCGCAGAAAGAGATGTGGCGCGGCCGGTGACTAGCGGATCGGCGGCGCATACAGAATCCCGCCGGCATTCCACAATTGATTGAGGCCGCGTGGAATGCCGAGCTTCGAGCCGGTGCCGACATTGCGCTCATAGACCTCGCCATAATTTCCAACGCGGCGAATAATCCGCACCGCCCAGTCCTTGGTGAGGCCTAGTCCTTCGCCATACTCACCTTCGGTGCCGACAAAGCGCATGACATCCGGTTTCTTGGATTTGAGCGCGGTATCGATATTCTTCGAGGTAATTCCGAGTTCTTCGGCGTTCAGCATCGCAAACAGCGTCCACTTCACGATCAGCAGCCAGTCGTCGTCCTTTTGCCGCACCACCGGTGCCAGCGGTTCCTTCGAAATGACGTCCGGCAAGATGACGTGGTCGCCCGGCTTGGCGAGCTTCTGGCGCAGCGCATAAAGTTGCGAGATGTCGGCGGTCAGCGTGTCGCATTCGCCGGATTCATAGGCCTTGAAGACGTCGTCCACTTTGCCGAATTTAACTTGCTCATATTTGATGTTGTTGGCGCGGAAATAGTCGTCGAGGTTCAGCTCGGTGGTCGTGTCCGACTGGACGCAGACCTTGCTTCCATTCAGGTCCAGGGCGGAGTCGATCTTGCGCGCCTTCGGCACCATGAAACCCTGGCCGTCGTAGTACGACACCCCCGCGAAATGCAGGGCGTAGTCTGTTTCGCGCGATATGGTCCAGGTCGAGTTGCGCGCCAGCACATCGACCTTGCGTTTTTGTAGCTCGGTAAACCGTTCCTTGGCATCGAGCGGAATGAATTTGACCTTGCCCGGATCGTCAAAAATCGCCGCCGCGATGGCACGGCAGAAATCGACGTCGAATCCCGACCAGTTTCCTTTTTCGTCAACGCTTGAGAACCCCGGCAACCCGGTGTTGACGCCGCAGAACACCGCGTCCCTGCGAATCGTCCGCTTGAGCGTTTTGGTATCGTAGCGATCGTAAGCGAAAGCGGCCGCTGCGACCGCAATGGCGATCGCGCAGCCAATCAACAGGCCGGATCGAAAATTCAGCGCGAATAGTTTCGGCATGCTCTCGCTCCAACGCGCAACATCGAAACACATCGTCTCATCAACGGCCGGGACATCACGATCACAATTCAGGTTGCTGCCGGACGACCACTTTGGTGCCGACTGGAATGCGGTCGTACAGATCGATGACATCGGGATTGATCAGGCGGAAACATCCGGACGACACCGCCGTTCCGATGGTCTGCGGCGCATTGGTGCCGTGGATGCGATAGACGGTATTGCCGAGGTAAAGCGCGCGCGCCCCCAGCGGATTGCCGGGCCCACCGGCCATGAAGCGCGGCAGATAAGGTTGGCGCTCGATCATTTCGTGCGGCGGTATCCAGTCTGGCCATTCTTGCTTGCGGGTGATGCGCAGCAGCCCCTGCCATTGAAAGCCATCGCGGCCAACGCCGATGCCATAACGGATCGCGCGCCCATTGGGCTGGATCACATAAAGGAACCGTTCGGACGTATGAACAATGATCGTGCCGGGGGCCTCACTGGTGCGATAGGACACCATCTGGCGCGCAAACTCAGGCGACAGCTCTTCATCGGCCGCGTCGGGAATCAGTCCCGGCTGATCGCCCTTGTCAACTTGCGCAAGCGCGTGCGGCATCGGCATGGCGAGCGACGCCACGAGGATGATCTGGATGCAGAAGCAGAAACGAATCAGCAGCATCTGGGAATTCCGCATTGGAATTGAGGCGATATTCGATCTGGAACTAGCCGACGCCTCATCCGTGAACCCAATCAAAGCTGACTTATGTCGGATCGGCAAGCGCCAACCGGCGAGTTTATGGCACCCGCAAGGGTCGTTTACTCAGTGCCGGTTTCATTATCACAGGAATTTGCGCTTGATCAGGCCGTCAACATCGCCGCCCGCGTCCAGAGCCTTGTCGACTCACGCGCGATCTTTGCGACCAAATCCGTGGTGGAAAATTCGCAAGTGTCGAAGATGTTGGAGGCGAGCAAGCTCAAGCTGACCGAACAGGGCGCGCCCCTGCGCG
>Ga0097691_1000752_pt1 | contig 26368 bp, 31 predicted proteins | sample NGESurdeep072012_8_FD_72858 | JGI IMG/M metagenome (GOLD analysis project Ga0097691, IMG submission 72858) | Arctic peat soil microbial communities from Barrow, Alaska - NGEE Surface sample 210-1 deep-072012 | ecosystem: Environmental > Terrestrial > Soil > Wetlands > Peat ... | reverse complement strand
TCGGGTGAGATCGACATTGCCGAGACGTACAGTGAGTACCCGGGCTTGGCTGTCCCCTATATCCACTACAATTTCGACCCGCTCGACGTGAATCCCCTCACCAATCGGAATACCGTCACCGCCTACAGCTGCATCATCAACCCAAACCAGTTCAACGATTACGTGGTCGAGTGGACGCCGAGCACGATCACCATGATCTACAACGGGAAGACCTGCTTGGTTGACCACTGGAACCCGCTGTTCCCCCAGACCAAGCCCCAGCCCTTCGACCAGCCGTTCTTCATCAACCTGACTCAGGCGCTCGGAATCGGCACCAATAGTTTCATTCCGGGGGTCACACCGTTGCCGGCGACCAGCGAGATCCAATACGTTCGGGTCTGGCAGCTGCACTCCTGATTCAGGCTCTTGTCGGGGGCAGGTGCCCGGCCTCGGCCCGGCACGTCGCATAGGGTGCGCCTGTGGATGATGATGGTGTCGACCGGGGCCTTACTGATGCCGAACTGACGGCACTGGCGCTGGGTGCCGATCCTGAGGCGGCGCTCGATGCTGACGCGGTGCCGATGGATATCTATCTGGCGCAGGCACCGGGGCTGTTGCCCGAATGGTACATGCCTCTCGGCGTGGCCCGGCCGGTCACGGGGTGGAAAGTACCGGTCGTGCTGGTGATCGTGGCCACCTTCGTGGTACTCGAAGCCCTCGGCCTGTGCGGTGCATACGGGCACATCGTCGTCGGCTGACTCCCCAGATCAGCAGACCCTCCGGTTGCCGGATCACACCGGCACCACGGATCAGCCCGTCATTGGTGGGAGACCGAACCGGGTACGGATCGCCGCCTGTACCGTGGCGACCGACTCGGTGGCGTCGATGGTGGCTACGTATTCCTTGCGCTCGAAGATGCGGAGGACCGGCGCGGTGTGTTCGTGGTACTCGCGGATGCGGATGGCCAGCGCCTCGGGAGTGTCATCATCTCGCGTTACCAAACGACCTCGGCAGACATCGCATATATCGGGTTCAGCGGGGCGACTGAAGATGAGGTTGTAGTCCAGGCCGCACTGTTCACAGTAGCGACGAGCCAGTACCCGGCGTTTGACCTCGTCGTCGGGGAGATGGAGATTGATGACGCCATCGATGTCGTAACTCTCGAGGAAGAATTCGGCCTGGCGCGAATTGCGGGGGAAGCCGTCAATGATGAACCCGTAGTTCCAGTCGTGATCAGCCAGCCGCAACTGCACGGCAGCCTCGACCAAGTCGTCATCAACCAGGTGGCCGTCATTGACGATTCTCTTCACCTGGGCGCCGAGTTTGGTGTGGCTCTGGATGTGCGAGCGGAAGAGGTCACCGACGCTGATGTGGACCAGGTCGAGCCCTTCAGCGAGAAGCTTCGCCTGAGTGCCCTTGCCACTCCCTTGGACTCCGATGATGACGTACTTGCGCACCGCTCAATCCTTGAGGAGCTCGGGATGACGGGTGGCCACCATCCGGCGCAGTCCGTCTCGCCACGCCACCGAGGTCGTGCCGACCAATGCGTGCATGCGGGAGAGATCAATCTGCACGCTGTCGATGGTGGACGCCGTTGGTTCGAAACGGGCCTCGATGCCGGTCAGCTCGGAGAGGTAACCGCACCAGGTTTCGATGCTCACCCCTTCGTCTCCTCCCCAGTTGACCACGGTGGCCGGCACCCCCGCCGCCGCCAACAAACCGGGGATCATCCCGAAGATGTCCTCTTGGTGAAGCGGGTGATACACGCTCGGAGCGTCGATATGGACAGGAATGGCACCACCGTTGAGCATCATCTCGAGATGAATGGCCGGCCACCCGCCCCTGTCCCCGTAGGGAACAGAGAGTCTGGCGATCGTCGTCGGTAACTCGAAACGCCGTGCCGCCCACCGAGCGGTGGCCTCGGCGGCGATTTTGCAGATGCTGTACGTGCGGAGGAAAGGCCAGACGGCGTGGTTGTCACCCAACTGGTCCTCCTCGGCAAAGACATGGTGGCCCATCGGTTTATACACGGCGGTCGATGAGCAGTGGATGAAGGCTTTGGCGTTCTGGTGGTGCTCCATCAGAGATGCCAGACCGCCGCAGTTGGCATCCAGATCGATATTCCAGTCGTTCGACTTCGCCACTGCGAAGTTTACGACATAGTCGGCGTCGACCGGCAGTCCGGATACGTCACCGGACGCCAGATCAATCGGGACACAACGCACACCGGCTGCCTCCAGCCGACTGCGGGCCACGTCGTCCCGGAACCGGGCCGCCCCTATCACCTCATTCTCTTTGGCCAGAGCCACGGCCACCGGCTCGGCCACCTGTCCGGTGGCACCAGTGATGACAATGGTCTTTCCGCTCAATGACTCTGCCGACACGAAACCCCCCTTGTCCCCGATCCCGAAGACCGAGATCCGACCTCAGCTGATCCTAGGGGATGGGGGCTGAGGCGATCCCGGGGGAGAGGCTGAGCCCCGGTGGTTCATCGAGTTGGAATGAGTCGCGGCAAATTGGTGCTAAGGGTGGACATCCCGACACTTCCTGGGCCATACTGTCTGTTCCGCCAGTTTTCGCCGGTAGGCCGCATAATCCCTGGTCACTGGAGCGATCACCTTGGCGGAACAGTCAGTATCCCCTATCAACAGCAAGAAAGTGACGTTCCCATGAGTGCCACCTGGCGCAAGCACGCAGCCTGCCGGGGCATCGATCCAGATGTTTTCTACCCGGTCTCCGATGAGGAGGCAGGCGAGGCAAAGGCTATCTGTGATCAGTGCGCAGTTCGGGAGGCTTGCCTCGAATATGCGCTGGCCAACCGGGAGCGGGAGGGTATTTGGGGTGGGGCCACTGAGCGCGAACGCCGCCGGATCCACCGCCAGCGTCGCAAGTCCGCCTGATCCGGTTGCCTGGGGTCGAAACCCCAAAACCCAGCAGAGCTGGGCGAACGGCGCGGGACCTCCACGTCAGACGTAGATTCTGGTGCGACCCACCGTTGACTGGAGCCGAATGACGATGACAGCTGGTATCGACCGGCCCGATCTCTCTGCTGAGGAGATCCGGGTCCTCGGCTGCCTGATCGAAAAACAGCTGACCACTCCACAGCAGTATCCGTTGACCCTGAACGCATTGGTGCTGGCCTGTAATCAGTCCTCGAATCGCCATCCGGTCATCTCTTATGACGAGGCCACCGTCGAGCTTGCCGTCCGGACCCTGAAGCAAAAGGGCCTGACCCGCTTCGTCCATCCGACCCACGGCCGGTCAGTGCTGCGCTACGAGCATGTGCTCCGAGATGCCTTGGGCGTGGATCAACCTCAACTGGGGATCCTCGCTGTCTTGCTGCTCCGCGGGGCCCAGACGGTCGGTGAGATCCGCACCCGGTGTGAACGCATGGTGGAATTCGACGACCTGGAGCAGGTCGGTCACGAACTCGACCTCCTCGAGGAGCACGCTGGAGGCCTGGTCGGACCGGTGCCCCGTCGTCCGGGTCAAAAAGATGGGCGGTTCGTCCATCTGCTCAGCACTGACGATTCTCTGACGGTGGCGCAGCCTCCGCCCGAGGGGGATGACCAGAGGGAACTGAAGTCGAATGTACTCGAGCGAGTGGAGTCGTTGACCGCAGAGGTAGCCGCGCTGCGTCGTGATCTCGATGCAATGAGGGCCGAACTCGGCATCGAAATCGACCGCGGCCAGTGAACGAGGCCCAACGGCTCCGAGCCGCCATCGAGTCGCATCAACCGGGGGATCAGCGCGAATCAGCTGCGCGGGCCACGATCTTGGCCGAGCTGGACAGTCTCGATCGACCGTTCGACGAAGACGCCGACCTCACCCATGTGACAGCGTCGGGAATCGTGGCCGGCCCTCGGGGTGTCATCCTCCACAAGCACCGCCGGCTGAAGCGGTGGATGCAACCAGGTGGCCATATCGAACCAGGTGAGACACCGGCCGAGGCCGGGCTGAGAGAATGCGCCGAAGAGACGGGATTGGCAGTGTCCTACCCGCGGTCTGGGCCGGTGATGCTGCACGTCGATGTCCACCCGGCAGCCAACGGTCACGTCCACCTCGACGTTCGGTATCTGATGTCCGCCCCCGATGAGGATCCGGCGCCTCCTCCCGACGAGAGCCAGGAGGTGGCGTGGTTCTCGTGGGAAAATGCCGCCGAGGTGGCCGATGACGCCTTACTCGGTGCACTGCGGTCGGCCCGTAGAGTCATCGATACCTCGGTTCACACCCCGGGGACGAGTGAGAGGACCCGCGATGGCTGAGCCGTTCGACACCCTGATGGAAGTTCAGCAACACGACACGACGCTCGACCAGCTCCGGCACCGCAAGAAGTCCCTGCCCGAGCAGGCTGAGCTGGCCATCGTGGAGGCCAACCGGACCCGGATCACGGCTGAGGGTGCCGCCATCCGAGTCCAGGTGGAGGACCTCACGGCCCGGCAGCTGTCGCTCGAGGAGCAGATCGCCGCGGCGACCAAACGTCGACACGAGATCGAACAGCGGATGTTGACGGGTGGTGTCTCTGCCTCCCGTGACCTGCAAGCCATGGATGGAGAAGTGCACCACCTGGCCGAACGACAGTCGCAGTTGGAGGAACAGGAGCTCGAACTGGTTGACGAGGAAGACCCGCTGGACGTGGTGCTGGCGGAAAACGAGAAGACAGCCGCGTCGCTCAATGCCGACGCCAGCCGACTTCAGGCGTCCATCGCCGAGGAAGTGGCGCTCATCGAGGAGACGATCGTTGCTGAGGAGGCGCTACGAGCCGAACAATCGACCGGTTTGCCATCCGGATTGGCCGAACAGTACGAAAAACTGCGTTCGCATCTGGGTGGGGTGGGGGCGGCCCGCCTGATCGGAAACCGCTGCGACGGGTGCCACCTCACGCTCCCTTCCAAAGAAGTGGAACGTATCCGTCGTCTCCCCGCCGAGGAGTTCGCCACCTGCGAGCAGTGCGGTCGCATCCTGGTGCATTGAGACCGTGGAGATGAGGAGTTTGCGATTGTGCTGATTCTGGTTCGACACGGTGAGTCGACGGGGAACGCCGACGGCCTGCTTCTCGGCCGTCTGGATGTTCCCCTTACCGAACGTGGTCTCGAACAGGCACGCTCCCTTGGGTCGTCGCTGGCTGGTGCCACCCGGGTGATCTCCAGCCCGTTGGCCCGGGCGCGGGACACCGCCGAGGCATTGGGTTTGGGACTACCTGTGGAGATCGACGACCGGTGGATCGAAGTCGACTACGGCGAGTTCGATGGCCAGCCACTCGGCGCGGTGCCCGCCGAAGTGTGGCTGAGGTGGCGAGAGGATCGGCACTTCCGGCCTCCGGGAGGCGAGACACTGGCCGAAGTGGGTATCCGGGTGGGCAAGGCGTGCGAGGAGCTATTTGCCACCCACGGCGACGGGGCGCGGGGAGATGGCGATGTGGTGGTGGTGAGCCATGTCTCACCCATCAAAGCGGCCACCTGTTGGTCCCTGGGGCTCGGGGATGAGGGAGCGTGGAGGCTCTACCTGGCCACCGCATCGATTACCCGGGTGTCCTGGGGTACCGACGGTCCGGTACTCAACCGGTTCAATGACACGCCTTGGTCGAGACCGACCTGACGGGTAGTCCAGCCGATACGGCCCGGAACTGTGCCATGACGCCGTCGCGCCCCCCATGGGAGTACTGTCGTCGGCACATGCGCAGGCAACCGACCCCAAGGGGGAGTTCATGACGATCACCGACACCGCCGACGGCTCGAAGGACAACGAGGCGACAGCAGAAAAAGGGGCCGCGTCGGACAGCGGTCGCGGCGGCAAGGGCTTCTTCAATCGGGAGCTGGACCACTACCCGCCGACCGGCAAGCGCTATGGCTACCTGGGCATCGTGGTCGTGGCCACGATCGTCCTCTACTACCTCTACTACGTGGTCGGCACTACGACGACGCTGTTCCTGCCGTACTTCCACATGTCGTTCACCTACTTCCTCGGGCTTCTGGTGGTGTCGAACGCCATCGGGGCGTTCAGCGCGTTCATCGGGGGGATCTCGGACAGGGTCGGCCGGGCGAACCTGACCATCCTCGGTGTGCTGATAGTCGGGTTGATCCAGCTCTTTGTCATCCCCAATACCCATACCAGCCTGCAGTTCTCGATCGCCTACTCGTTCATCGGGTTCTTCGAGGGAATCATCCTGGTGGTGACGCCGGCACTCATCCGGGACTTCTCCCCCCAGATGGGACGGGGCGCGGCCATGGGATTCTGGGCCCTGGGACCGACAGTGGGGAGCCTGGTGGCCAGCCTGGTCGCCACCCGCACCGTCAACCACCTGCACCCGTGGCAGGACCAGTTCATCATCTCGGGGATCGTCTGCATGGGGATATTTGTGATCTCCTTCTTCTTTCTGAAGGACCTGGCCCCGAAGCTCAGGGACCAGTTGATGGTTTCGATGCAGGAGCGGGCCCTGGTCGAAGCGAGGGCCCGCGGTATCGATGTCGAGACCGCCCTGGCCCACCCGCTTCGCACCATGATGAAGTGGGACCTCGTCACGTCGTCCCTGGCGATCTCGCTGTTCCTCCTCATCTACTACGCCTCGGTCAGCGTGCTGGTCATCTACTGGGCCGTGGTCTTCAACAAGACGACTTCGGACGCCAACGGCATCAACACCTGGTACTGGTCGTTCGACTCGGTGATGCTCATCGTCATCGGGGTGATCTCCGACAAGGTCCGGGTCCGCAAGCCGTTCATGGTGCTCGGTGCCATCGGCACCATTGTCACGACATACGTGTTCATACAGATGGCGAACCATCCGCACACGAGCTACTACTCGCTGGTGACCGTGGTGAGCTTCCTCGGTGTCTTCATCGCTACCGCCTACACCCCATGGATGGCCGCGTACACCGAGGCGGTCGAAGCGCGGAACCCGGCCCTGGCCGCCACCGGCCTGGCCGTGTGGGGCTGGATCCTCCGCATCGTGGTGGCCGCATCGTTCCTCGTGCTGCCGCACGTGATCACGACGGCCACGCCCATCGTCAACAACGAGTACTACGCCGCCCAGCTCCAGGCGCTCCAGTCGGCACAGCCGTACGTGGCATCGCCAGGGGGCGGAAGCGTGCAGCCTGCACCCCAGGCAGTGATCGATCAGTTGAACGCGACAGGAGCCCTGCCGACGCAGACCCTGGCCGCGATCTTGGCGAAGCACCCGACCACCTATGCCGCCACCATCGCGGTGGTGACCACGTTGCCGCCGGCCCAGATCAAGCAGGCCGTGGCGCTGCAGACGTTCCAACCGCTGGCCACCGCCATCCAGAACGGCCAGAGCGTCGGGCCGGTCAAGATCGCCGCTGTCGCCGCCGCGGGATCGCCGCAGCTGGCCCAGCTGCTCCAACAGGAGAAGATCATCATCCCGGCCCAGAAGGCCGCTCCCCAGGAGTGGAAGAACTGGTGGTGGGTCTGCCTGGGCGGCCAGGTGATCTTCCTCGGGCTGGTCTTCACCATGCGGGGCCCGTGGAGCCCGCGCAAGGCCCGTGAAGAGGACGAGGCGCGCCAGGCTCAGGTGGAACGCGAACTGGCCGCCATCAGGGCGGCGGCACCTGAACCGGCCGGCGCCGGGACCTGACCCTGGTCCCCCCGGGCTGGTCCCGCCGGGCTGGTCCCGCCCGGGCTGGTCCCGCCGGGCTGGTCCCGCCGGGCTGCCCTCGGACCAACGTGGGTTGCCGGTAGTCCGCATCATCAGCGGACCCATCTCATCGAGGCCGGCGGCCGCTTCGGGCATCGGTCTTATCCTGGCGCGGAACAGGAGTACCGGCACAGCGTCTCGATCTACGACAGCAGCGGCACACTGGTCAAGATTGTCGGTCGGCGAGGAACCCCGCAGCCTGGCCATTGCCTCCGACGGTCTGATGCTCTCTGTCGTCTGAGTGTGATCACTTGAATAGGCCCCACCGTGACCATCTGAACTGGCCCCACTTGGCGCCCAGCAATGGAGGGGTCCATATGTCGCGGCACTGCCTTGTCGTGGCTTGAGAATCTTTGGCTTCGGGGCATCCCTCGGGCCAGCTCTGGCGTAATTGCGAGGCCAACCCGCCAGCTCCACAGCTCATCGGGAATCCGTGATTTCTCGGGCCTCGCCGCCAGCCTGTAGGCGACCGCCCTCTTCTTCGTCACGGCCTGCCGTTGGCCCATCGATAGCTCCATGAAATGAGGCGTAACCCAAGGCGTGACCAGGATCGATCATGCCCCTCAAACGGAAGTTCACAAATTGGCAGCGTAGGGGGCGACCCGGGGGTGTTCAATGAGTCGATACGATCAAATCATACTATTACTCTAGTCTCAACTAGAATAACAAATGAGCCAGGCCCGGTACGCACACCAGGTCACGGTATGACGCGAAAAAGGAGTTGGATGCCATGACGATCACTCAGACCGAAGCCCTCGATACGATGCTCCGACATCACCGCACCCTGGAGGAGCACGTGGGTATCCGGATAGCCGCCCTCGCTGGAGCCGTGGGAAACGGGGTCGGCTACGAGCCGGCGGTTGCCGCACTCGTTACCTACCTCGCGGAGGAGGTGCTCTCCCACGCGGCGGCAGAGGAACACACCATCTACCGTGTCGCCGGAGCCCGTGCCGACCTTGCCGACACCGTGAACGAGATGATCGCCGAGCACCGCGTCCTCACCTCGGCCGTCGAATCTCTTGCCAATGCGCCAACTGCTCCTGCCGCACTCGAACAGGCCAGGGAGATCGGTACGTTTTTCACCGCGCACGTCAACAAGGAGAACGAGATGCTGCTCCCAGCCCTCCTCGAGGACGATGACGTTGACCTGGCGCAGTTGTTGGTGCAGATGCACCGCCTGACCGAAGAGGCCCAGGACACTCCGCTCATCGAGGATGCGGCGACGCCAGATTCCGAAGCGGTGGTGTTGTCGCTACTGTTGGAGGCGGCGAGTGAACTGGCAAATGCCGGTCACGGCGATCGGGCGTGCAAGCTTGTCGCGTCGGCATGGGCCGCGCTGCGGACCCCAAGACCGGCGCTCGCCGTCAGGACCACGGCAAGCCTGCACCGACTGGTCAGGCTGGTGTCCAGTGAGCCAGTCGCGTTCCGCTCGCCGGAGGAAGGCAACGGTGCGACTGCGGATCGTGAGCTCGACGTGCGTCATCTGGCACCGGCACAGCGCCACGAGACGATCTTCGCCGAATACCATGCCCTCGACCCCGGGACTGGCTATGTGCTCGTCAACGACCACGATCCCAAACCGCTCCGTTACCAGTTCGAGGCCGAGCATGCCGGTGAGTTCACTTGGGACGCGGTCGAGTCCGGGCCCGAGGTGTGGCGGGTACGCATCGGAAGGCCCCCCGTTCTGGGGGAAACCTGAATCCAATGATTGTGCGACGTTGCGTCCGCCCGGATGGGGCGAGAATGTCACGCGATCGCACGTACCTGAGCATCGGCGTCGACGGGAACTGCATGAGGCTGCGGCGCTGGGGCTCCGTCACGTCGGAGCGGTCGGATGCTCGTTGAGTGCAGATCCGCCTTCGACCAGGGAGCTCCATTCCCGTGGCGAACGGACCCGGGGTCTCGGTACCATGGCCGGAGATCAGGGAGCCGTCGACTCTTCCGCGCGGACGAGGCGGTCGGCGCCTGGGGCAGATAGCAGCCGAGTTGGTGTCGCAGACAGATTCGCCGCCACACAGAGCCCGGTGACGACGAACAGACCGCCGCCAATAGCGATGGCGATCGCAATCGACGCGGCGAATCCCAGGCACACCGCGGCAACGCCTGCTGTGACGAGCGCGTAGACGACGCCGGCCCAGCGATGGTCGTAGAGATCGGCGAACATGAGCGGCGTTCCGTCCGCCTTCTTGTCGATGCCGCGCCCTCGAAGCGCTGACCACAGAATGAAGGGCACGACTTTGTGAGCGTGGCCAACCAGGGCCACAAGCAGCCAGCCGCTGAACGCCGCCACTGCTGCCGCCACCAATGCGACGCCGGCATGGTGATGTCGCCCGATCGTCAGCTCTGCCGCCAGAGCGAGGGCGGCGCCGACGACCAACCAGACCGCCGACGTGATCACGAACAGCAGGTGCAGGTCGGCCTTCCGGCGGCGATATCGGACGTGCATCATCATGGAGAAGAGGTGCGCACCGAGGCCGACAGCCAGGATCGCCGCCCCGCACCACGCGAGCCACACCAACCCGAGGAGCAGCCCGGGCGAAAGCAGGAGCACCCCACCGGGAAAGGCCCACACGGCAAGCCACGCCGAGCGGCGCCGACCCGGCACATGGGCGAGGAGGAACATCGGCCAGAGCTTCTCCGACACGCTGACGTAGGTGAGTCCCAACCAGGCAAACAGGCCGACGCTGACATGGGCCAGGACCACATGACCGCTCAGGTCGAACCAGTTCCCCCGGCGGTCGATGACGTAGACGACCCCGTAACAAGCGGTCACCACGAATCCGACGATGGCAAAGCGCAATCCTGTTACCGGTGCCCCTTTGCCGCGAACCGACAATGGCGCGGAAACATTCACCACAAGCAACGTGACGGCCAGGGCGGCGAACGCCCCTCCGGTTTCTACGACGGACTCCTGCTGGTTGGCAAAGCCGAACGGCAGCAACCAGGCACCGGCCAGCCAGCTCAGGAATGTGGCGCGGGAGAGCCGTACCGAGCGCAACGGCCGTTGGGTGATCACGGGCGTGAACTGATGGATGGCGCCGAGTACCCCCATCGAAAGAGTTGCCAACATGGCGAAATGCGCCGCCGCGACCACCTGGTCGGCGGTGGGATCCACAACGCCGAAGGCCCGGGACCAGACCAACGCCGCGCCGCACGCCACCAGCCCGAGGGACGCGGCGGCGAGAAAGCTCAGGGGCACCGACGGAGGTGGGATGCCGCTCGGGAGTCCGGGGGGGCGTCCCTGCCATGCTCCCGCGTTCGGCGCCGGAGGCGCTGTCTCAGATGTCACGGTGGCCTCCGCTGGTTAGTTCGGCAGCCCTTGACGCTGCTACCGCCAACACCGCCATTGCCGGATCGAACAGATCGGGATCGATCTCCGAGCCCAGCGTGCGTTCGCCGAACTCCTCACAGATCGCTCGCCACAAGTGCAACGTGCCATCGCCGTCGACGCCGAGATCAGCGAGGATCGTGCCGCCCGGTTCGTCTTTCTCGGACGGACCAAGCAGCGCCTCGGGCAACGCCAACACGCTGTCGGCGTCGATGTCACAACCGATCTGGTCTGTCTCACCGGGCATATCCGTGTTCTCCGCGACTGTAGATGACCCCTTGGACCGTTCGGCTATAACTCTAGTGGAAACCAGAACAACCATACCGGCCGGGCAAGTTACCGGAGAGGGAGGACCACCATGGCGACCATCGATGCCCGTCGCTCATCGCCGCAGGTGATGAGCCGTTCGACCTGATCATGGCCACGGTCGCGGACCTCGACGAACACGAGGAGCTCGTGGTCCTGGCACCGTTCGAACCGGTTCCACTTGAAGGTGTCCTCGGCGCACAGGGCTACTCGTACGAGGCGGTCGAGATTGGCGGCGGTGACTGGCAGGTCACCTTCCGGAGGCAATCATGAGTGCTGAAGACGAGATGAGAGGGCCGGTCTCGATCCGGTCGTCCCTGGCCGGCGTTCGCGGACGACAAACTGGCCGTGCTGGCCGTGCTGGCCGTGCTGGCCGTGCTGGCCGTGCTGGCACGAGGGGTCACCGACGGTCGCGACACCGTTGCCGACGAGCTCGACGTCGACACGCAGTGCCAGCTCAGAGGCCTAATCGAAATAGTGGTGCCCCTCACGCCATCGCGCGTCGCCAGCTCGAAGCAAAGGCGGTAGCCTTCGCCCGGGACGTGGTGGTGAGTGCTTGGTCGGCTGCTCCGGCGGAGATGGCACGCGCCGTCACCGGTTCCCGCCATCGCGGCGAGTAGCCGTAAACGACGAGCCCGGCGCAGTGGAGGCCGGGCGGAAGGAGGAGCCATGACCCCCACGACCTCACCGGAACCGGTGCCCTACGGCCTGAGCGTTCTCGAGGAGAAGCTCTACCGTCACCTGGCCGACCACGTCTCTTCGGAGGCCGACCTCATCGTCTCCTACCGGGAGATGGCCGAGGCGCCCGCCACCCCGGACGCGGCGCGCTACCTGCTGCGATTGGTGGTCGAGGACGAGGTACGCCACCACCGCATCATGCACGAGATCGCCACCGCCATCGGCGAGGGCATCGCCTGGAAGAACGATGCCGACACCGTGCCCAACCTGCCGCATGGAAATCCCCACCCCGCCCTCGAGGAGGTCACCGAGCGATTCCTCGCTGCCGAACGCGCCGACCGCAAACAGCTGAGCGCCCTGCGTAAGGAACTGCAGCCGTACCGCGACACAACTCTGTGGTCGCTGCTCGTTGAGCTCATGGAGCACGACACCGCCAAGCACATCCTCCTCCTCACCTTCGTCCGCGACCACGTCGCCCGGCGCCCAAAGCGGTGAGGGCATCGCCCGACGCGAGGCTTGCAGACACCAGCCACCGGCAGTCAGTTCCACTCGCCCTCTGAGAGTCACATCCGCCACGAAGACGCGATCCTCCTTGAGCTGGTCGATCGGAAATCGATGGAGACAGGCCAGCGAGGAGTAGCCAGTGCCGAAATCGTCGATGGCCAGCTGAACGCCGAGGTCCTTCAACGCGATCATCACCGCCTCGTAATCAGCCTGGTCGCCGAGCAGAACGCTCTCGGTGATCTCGAGTACAAGCTGCGCAGGGTCATACCGGTCGATGCCAACACGTCGGCGACGTGGCCGACGAACGAGGGCTCGCCAAGTTGTCGGCCAGAGCCATTGACCGCCATCCGAGGAGTGCTCCCGAAGGTACAGCTCCACGTCACTGCCTGGCGGCACGCCTCTTCGAGGACCCACGCCCCGATGGCAACCACGAGTCCTGATTCTTCGGCCATGGGAATGAAGTCGAACGGAGGGATGGTTCCCCGCTCAGGTTGGTCCCAACGCAACAGTGCCTCGAATCCGACGAGCGCAAGGTCCTCGGCTACGTAGACGGGTTGATGGACGAGTCGGAACTCTTGCTGCCTCGGCGCACAGTGGAGCCCACTGGCCGTGGCGAAGCGGACCGGTTGGGGCCTTTGCCGCACCCCATGGTGACAATGTTGTTACGTCCCGTCTTCTTGACCGAGTACATGGCCGCGTCGGCCTGAGCGAGGACCTCATCCGAATAGCAACCGGGTCCCCGAACGACGGCGATCCCGATGCTGATGGTCATGTGGAAATCCTCTCCGTTCACCCTCACCGGCTCTGTGACGATGGAGTGCAGGCGCTCGGCCATCGTCTGGGCCGCATCCAGCGGATCGGACAGATCTCCGAAAATAGCGACGAATTCGTCACCCCCGAAACGGGCGACGACATCCTCGGGACGCATCTGGGCGGCCAGACGTGATGCCAGCTCGATGAGCACTTTGTCCCCGCATGCGTGTCCGTACGCATCGTTCACGTCCTTGAAGTTGTCCAAGTCCATGAAGGCAACGGCCAGTCCTCCCGGATGCCGGGCCAATCGAGCAAGCGCTCGGTCGAGCCAATCGACCAGCATGGTCCGATTGACGAGGCCCGTGAGCGGGTCGTGGAGCGCAAGGTGCGACAGCCGCTCGTAGAGAGATTGGAACTCTGCGTCGTACTGCTTTCCCATGCGCACCAAGCTCGAGTGACAGCTCTTCACCACCATGTCGCAGGCCTCGTCGAGCGTGGCCTTGCTGATCTTCAACCGGGCGGCCTCCTCGGCCAGCACTGTGCGAGTCGCTTCGCTCCACCAGAGGTTGAGCCGGGTGAGGAGAGCGACCGACAGCTGGAAGCGCTGGTCCACTTGCGGGTCGGGCCCGGGACCGGGCTCGGCGCCCGGTTGCTCGCTGACGCGGGCCGACGACATGTCCACCTCTCGCTGCTTTACTGCCACCCTGCCCAGCGAAGCAATCCGTTCGCGGTCAAGGAGATCGGCCGAAGCACCGCTCCTGAGCCAGTTGACGATCACATGCACCGCCAGGGAGGTGGTACTCCACTGGGAGTCCTGCGCAGCCACCTCTTCCAAGGTGGATCCTGACTGCTTCATGGCCTTCAGCTGGCACCAGCGGAGGATGTCGTCAGTTCGCTCTTCGAGTGCATTTCCGAGCGCGAGGCGCTCGGCGGTTCGCTCCGTTACCTCCGTTGGCTCGAAGCCCCCCGCTGCGCTCTCCCGCGGCTGCGATTCGCCTGTCGAAGTTGGCGGATCTGCGCGACCCATCATGATGAGAAAAATCGGCGCCGCACGGATAAACTCGAGAGGTAGAGCATCAGGCTGCAGGCTATATCACATCCAGACCGCCAGCACTGCCCAACGTTGAGCCCTGCGCGGCCAGGTCAATGGATGCCTCGACCTTGTACCGCAAGGGGGGTCCCCCTCCGGGACAGTCAGGCAGCAACAGCGCCGAAGCGAAGTGATCTGGACGCACTGAACGCTTGGCTCCAGACGACCCATGAGGAACCGACAGCAGTAGGCGTCACCGTGTTCACGCGTCCCGAATCAGGCGGTTTGGGCACGCCGGCTCGGTTGCGGTTTGGAACCGCGGCCCGCTACCGATCGCAGGCGCTCGACGCCGCGCTCCTCCTTGACGCACCCGATCTCAATCGTTCACCCAACTCCAGCGGAGCTCTCCTTCACGCTCGAAGCCACACGGCGTTCGACCGACTCCACCTTTCGACCCAGCCGGCCGCTCGGTTCGCCCGGACGGTGGTCCAGCTTCACCACGACCGAGACGCGCGGCGCGGCTTGGGCCATCGTGTCGACGCATGTCTTGATGACAGCCATGATCTCGTCCCACTCGCCCTCGACGTTGGTGAACATGGCATTGGTCTCGTTGGGGAGGCCACTCGCCCGCACGATGCGGACTGTCTCGGCGACCAGGTCGCCGACAGACTCGCCGGTGCCCAGCGGGGTAATGGAGAACGCAGCGAGCATTGTCGGCATTGTCTCACCCGAGGACCTGGACCGCCAGCGGTCACCGATCGCGACGCCGGCTCCGGGACCAGGTGTCAGGCGTCAGGCGTCAGGCGTCAGGCGTCGTAGGGTCGTGGCGAGGATCTGGGCCGCATTGGCATCTGGACCTCAGCGGACGACCGCCAACCGGCCGCGGACCCTCCCGAAGTGTGGGAGGCCTTGGCCGCCAACGGGGCCGACGGCGCTCCCGTGGTCGGCCTCCCGATGCCTGCGCATGCAAAATAGATCTAGTTATTACTAGTGATGACTAGATATATATGGTAAAATATCTACGGCAGACGAGAAGAGGAGGCGCTGATGAGGCCTGCAGTCACGACCGCGAAGCCGCCTGCAGCCGGCAGCGTGGCGGCGCCCCCCACCCGTGCGGTCGTTGCCACTCGAATGATCGGGGCGCCACTCGGCAACCTGGCGATGGACCGCTTCATCGGGCAGTCGACGGCAGAAGCGTTCATCGACAAGTTCGGTCGAGCCATCGGGGCCGACGTCACGCAGAGCCGTCATACAGCAAGGGTGATGGCCGCGACGGCCGCCGAGGAGGCTTGAGCCATGGCTGATGCATCCCAACCCGCCCGGGGCCCGCGTCACTCCCAGGTTCGCCTGTGTCCAGAGCGCTGGACAGGCGAGCATGGTGTGCACCTCCCTTGAGGCCCTGCTGACTCTGGCGCGCAAGGTCCATGCCGCCGCTGACGACGACGATCCGCAACGCCTGGAGCAGGCAGCGCTGCACCTCTTCGATGCACTGGCGACCCATGTGCGCGACGAGGACGTCACTATGGGCGCACTCTCCCCAGCGCTGGTCCGCATCCTCGGACGTGGCCAGGAGCGCCTCCTCTCCCTGGCCGCCGAGCTTGCCGCCGAGGCTGCTGCCGGTTGCACGTCGACATCCGAGCTGTGCCGGACACGCACTGAGGAGCTGCTGGCCCTCCTCGTGCTCCAGGCCCGAGACGAACACGTCGCCCTGTACGACCCCGCTGCCTGAGTCACCGGGCGAGGAACTGAGAGGACGGACATGCCACGCGTTGCCGAATCGAGTCGCCCGGCGACCATGCTGCGTTCTGCGGCTGCCTCCGAGCCGTCGATGGTCGACTGCGCAGACGCGATGTTCTTGTTTCGCGGGCATCCTGGCCGGATCACGGTCGACATCGACGACACCGCCTGGGTCTCGGACTCCTTGTCCGGCCCCATCTGGCACGTGGCGTCCGATGGCACGCCCACACCGGTCCTCTCACCCGCGGTCAGCCGCCACCTCGCCGGGCACGGCGCGGCCCCGCTTGCACCGGCTGGTCTTGCCTCGGCCCCCGGAGGCGAGTGGTGGCCTTTCCCGAGCCACAATCACCGGTCGAGATGTCTACTATCCGGGTGCTTTTGGCCGATGGTGCCCTTGTCATCTGTGCCGGTGGGGGCGGCGTACCGGTCTGTCGTGGTGCAGACGGTCAACTACACGGAGTCGAGGCGGTCATTGATAAGGACCTGACGGCGGCACTGCTGGCCAGGGAGCTGAACGCCGACGCCCTTCCTGCTTCTGACCGACGTGGCCAACTTCGAGCTCGGCTTTGGCACGGAACACCCGCGTTCAATCCGCCATATCAGCTCAGAAGCCCTCCGGGCACAGCCCTTCCCCGCCGGCTCAATGGGACCCAAGGTCGAAGCCGCGTGTTGATTTGTGGAGGCAACAGGGAACAGGGCGATGATCGGTCGGCTCGAAGATGCGGTCGAGCTAACGAAAGGTACAAGGGGCACCATCGTGGACCCGACGGCTGATGAGATCGATCATGCCTGATGATCTACCGTGGAAGAAGGGAGGCGATGGTCAGTCGCCTTGCATGTGGAGAAGCAGTGACACGCGAGGAGGCGTAGGAACCGTGGCAGTCACACCGAGTATGAGCAGGAGAGCAGCCAGCGCCACACACCGGATCGTGATCGGTGTCCACGGGTCGAAGAACGCCAACGCAGCCTGGGACTGGGCGGCCGCCCAGTCCCAGCGAACTGGTGGCGTCCTCGAGATCGTCACCGCATTTGGCTCGGGCTACGTCTTCGTGACCCCGAGTGAAGCGAAACAGGCCATGCAAAAGGTCATCGACGAGGCTGCCGCGGGGGCGGAGCGGATCGCACCGGGAATCAGCATCGCGGACAAGACCTACCAGGGTTCGCCGGACGTTGCCCTCGTTGGGGAGAATACCGAAGCAGATCTCCTCGTCGCGGGTTCGCGGGCCGTGGCTGATTCGGCGGCATGTTGCTCGGCTCTGTCAGTCGACAGTGCGTACATCGCGCACGATGCCCCGTGGTCATCGTCGGCCAGCACAAACACGACACCGTTTCAGCCGAAACCAGCGGGACCGAGACCGAGATCCGGCCCGGGCCCAGCACGATCGAGTCTTCAGAGGAGACAGCCGTGACGAGCACCCAAGCAGCAGCCACCCACCGAATCGTCGTTGGCATCGACGGTTCGCCGACCTCGATGGCTGTCGCAGAGTGGGCTGCCCACCAGGCAGAGCTCACTGGAGCCATCCTCGAGGTCCTGATGACATGGGAATGGCCGACCAACTACGGATGGTCTCTCCCGATCCCCTCCGATTACGATCCGGGACACGACAGCGAGACCCTGCTCGACCAGGTTCTCGAACCGGTCCGTGAAGCACATCCCAGCGTCTCCATCCAGGCGACCGTCATCGAGGGTCATCCTGCCCCCTTGCTGGTGAAGGCGTCCCAGGGAGCGGATCTGCTCGTCGTCGGCAGTCGCGGTCACGGCGGGTTTGCCGGCATGCTTCTGGGCTCGGTGAGCGAGCACTGCGTCACCAATGCCCACTGCCCAGTATTGGTGCTGCGCGACCGGAAGTGAATACGCCGGGCTGTCGTTAAAGGTATTCCGACGAGTTCCGAGTGGGGCCATTGGACCCTTCCCAAGCTTCTCTTGTGCTCTTAGGGTGAAGTCATGGACGTTGGCGACGAGGCGGTGATCGACCGTGGTGGTCTCGATGCGCTCATCGCGGGGCTTCGATCAACGGGCTTCAGGACGATGGGCCCGGTTGCGCGCAACGGGGCCATCGTGCTCGGTGAGGTGGCCTGGTCAGGTGACCTGCCCCTGGGCTGGCGTGACCACCAGGAGCCCGGCCGGTACCGACTGGAACAGAACCAAAGCCCCGAGCTCTTCCGTTGGGCCGTCGGCCCGGCCTCGTGGAAGTCGGAGTTCTTCTCTCCGGAAGAAGTGGTGTGGCGGACCTCCACCTCCGACGGCCAGGTGACGCTCACCGAACCCGATGAACCCGCAGGACCGATCGCCATCATTGGGGCGCGTCCTTGCGAATTGACCGCGCTCGAAGTACTCGACCGGGTTCTCCGGGGTGGCGATGTGCCTGACAATCGATATGCAGCACGGCGCGACGATGCTTTTGTGCTGGTAGCCGAGTGCGGGACACCCGCTGGCACCTGCTTCTGCACATCCATGGGCACCGGCCCGTCCGCCGGCACCGGCTACGACCTGGCACTGACCGAGCTGGTCGAAAGCGAGCACCGGTTCTACGCGCAGGTCGGGTCTGCGGCCGGGGCTGAGGTACTCGCCCAGGTCTCCCACCGGCCTGTGACCACTGATGACCGGTCAGCACGCCAAGCAGTCCTGGCTCGTGCCGAGGCCCAGATGGGCCGCTCCCTCGACACTGAGGGGCTGCCCGGCCTCCTTGCTCGCAACCTCGAGCACCCCCGCTGGGAAGAAGTCGCCGAACGTTGTCTGTCCTGTGGGAACTGCACGCTTGTCTGCCCGACCTGCTTCTGCAGTGACATCAAGGACGTGAGCGACATTTCCGGCGCCGTCGAACGACAGCGCCGTTGGGCGTCCTGTTTTGACCTGGAGCACTCGTATCTGCACGGCGGGCCGGTGCGACCGACCACGGCATCCCGCTACCGCCAGTGGCTCACCCACAAGCTTTCGACCTGGTGGGACCAGTTCGGCGAGTCGGGTTGCGTGGGCTGTGGTCGTTGCATCGCCTGGTGCCCAGTCAGTATCGATCTCACCGAGGAGGCGGCGGCTATCCGGGCGACCGACGGTGCAGTGGCAGCCGGGGAGGGCCGGACATCGTGACCGAGTCGTTGGAAGAGGCACTCGGCGCCCATCGCTTCCTTGCCGGGCTCCCCGAGGGCACCACGACGCTCGTGGCAGGCTGTGTGAGACGTGTGAACTTCGAGACCGGCGAACTCCTGCTGAGCGAAGGCGCACCGGCCGACACACTCCACCTGGTCGAGCAGGGACGGGTGGCCATCGAGATCCACCGACCGGCACAGGGAAGCCTCGTCATCGAGACCGTCGAATCTGGTCACGTGGTCGGGTTGTCGTGGGTCTCGCCCCCGTTCCGCTGGCACTTCGACGCCCGTGCCCTCGAGCCGGTGACGACGCTCGCCATCGACAGCGAGTGCCTCCGGACCCAGCTCGGCCAAAACCCGGTGATCGGCTACGCGCTCCTCGAGCGGCTGTCGTCGATGCTCCTCGAGCGGCTGCAGGCGACCCGTGTCCGACTCCTCGACCTCTACGGCCTTGGTGATGACCACCCGCACTGAATCGTCATCGGAGCCGGCGACACTGCTCAGCCCGCTCACCCCCGAGCTCTACCGCATCGTGGGGCGGCGGGTCGAGGTCGGCGACGTGGTCACCCTGGCCCTCGAGTCTCCCAGCGGGCGGACGTCATCGGCATTCGCCCATGGCCAGTTCAACATGATCACCGCGTTCGGGGTTGGCGAGGTTGCCATCTCGATCTCCAGTGCTCCTGGGGCCCCGGGCCCGATCGAGCACTCCATTCGCGACGTGGGGGCGGTGACCCATGCGCTGTGCATAGCGCCGATCGGCGCAACCGTGGGCGTACGTGGGCCGTTCGGGACCAACTGGGGCATCGACGAACTCGAGGATGGCGCCGACGTGGTGGTGGTTGCCGGGGGAATCGGTCTCGCCCCGCTGCGCGGCGCCGTGCGGGACCTGGTCGAAAGGCGGCGGGCCGGACGGGGAGAGGTGTTCGTCGTGGTGGGAGCGCGTTCGCCCGGACAGATCCTCTTCGCCGAGGACCTAGAGGAATGGCGCCGATCCGGTGCCCATGTGACCGTAACCGTCGACGTGGGCGCACCGGGGTGGGAGGGCCCGGTCGGCGTGGTCACCTCCCTCCTCGATGGGGCACCGTTCGATCCGGACCGATCGGCGGCCTTGACCTGTGGGCCCGAGATCATGATGCGCTTCGCAGCCCGTGCTCTGGCCGACCGGGGGGTCGATCCGCTGCGGATACGGGTCTCACTCGAACGGAACATGCAGTGCGCGATCGGGCTCTGCGGCCACTGCCAGCTGGGACCCCTCCTCGTCTGCCGCGACGGTCCCATCGTCCCCTTCGGGGGCACGGCCGACAGGCTGTTCATGGAGCGCCAGCGGTGACGGACACCCGACCTACCCTGGCCGTCTGGAAGTTCGCATCCTGCGATGGCTGCCAGTTGAGCCTCCTCGACTGCGAGGACGAACTGCTGGCGATCACCGGCGCCGTCACGATCGCCCACTTCACCGAGATGTCCCGGGCCCACGTCGAAGGGCCCTATGACGTGTCGCTCGTCGAGGGGTCGATCACCACTGAGGCAGACGCCGAGCGGATCCGAGAGGTCCGCCGGTCCTCGCGCCGCCTCATCACCATCGGCGCATGTGCCACTGCCGGGGGCATCCAGGCGCTGCGCAATTTCGCCGAAGATGGTGCGTACGCCAGCACGGTCTACCCACACCCCGAGTTTGTGTCTTCGCTCGACACCTCGACACCGATCTCAGGCCATGTGGCCGTCGACCTCGAGCTTCAGGGCTGCCCGATCGACCGCCGCCAGCTACTCGAGGTGATCGCGGCCGAGTTGGTGGGTCGCCGACCGGTCATCCCCGGCTACACCGTGTGCCAACAGTGCAAGGGCCGCGGCACCGTCTGCCTGCTCGTCTCGAAAGGGACCGCCTGCCTCGGCCCGGTCACCCGAGCCGGCTGCGGTGCACTCTGCCCATCGATCGGCCGCGGTTGCTACGGGTGCTTCGGGCCCTCGGAAGGGGCCAACCCCGAGGCTCTGGCCGGGCGCCTGCTCAGCGAGGGCATGGCACCTGTCGATGCCTCCCGATTGTTCGCCACCTTCTATGTGGGTAACCCGGTCTTCGGCAACCAGGCGACCGCCCTGGCAGCGTCGAGTGAGACAGGATTGAACGAGCAGGAGGAGGAGTCCACGTGACCCATGGATCGGGCGCGCACCGCACCGTGGCAGTTGAAGGCCTGTCCCGGGTGGAGGGTGAGGGCTCGCTCCGAGTCGAGGTACGTGATGGCGTCGTGCAGGATGTTGCCCTCTCCATTTTCGAGCCGCCCCGCTTCTTCGAGGCGCTGCTCGAAGGGAGGCTGGCGAGCGAGGCGCCGGACATCACGGCGCGGATCTGCGGGATCTGCCCGGTGGCCTACCAGATGAGCGCCTGCGCCGCCGTAGAGGACGCTTGTGGCATCACTGTCGACGAACGAATCACTGCGCTGCGCCGCCTTCTCTACTGTGGCGAGTGGATCCAGAGCCACGCCCTCCACATCTACCTGCTGCACGCCCCCGACTTCCTCGGCTGCGCCGACGCGGTCGAACTGGCGGAGCGGGACCGGGCCGCCGTCGAGCGCGGGCTGGCACTCAAACGAACCGGCAACCTGATCATGGAGACCGTCGGAGGGAGGGCCATCCACCCGGTCAATGTGCGGGTCGGAGGCTTCTACCGAGCCCCCACGGTGGCTGAGGTGGGCGCACTGGTTGAACCACTACGGAGGGCGCTTGACGCCGCGGTAGCCACCGTCGCGTGGGTGGGGGGCTTCGACTTCCCCGATGTCGAAGGTGACTACCGTTTCGTCGCCCTGAGCAGCCCCGGTCGGTATCCGATCGAGTCCGACCGGGTCGCTTCATCCGACGGACTCGACACCAGCCCAGCCGGCTTTGCCGACATGGTCATCGAGGAGCATGTGGCCAGGTCCACCGCGCTCCACGCCCGGATCGGGGGCCGGCTCGACTACCTCACCGGACCGCTGGCCCGTTATGCGCTGAACTCGTCCGAACTTCCCGAACCAGCCCGCCAAGCAGCGGAAGGTGCCGGTCTCGGAACGATCTGCACGAACCCGTTCCGGAGCATCATCGTGCGAGCGGTGGAGCTGGTCTTCGCCTGCCACGAGGCGCTCAGGTTGATTGCCGCCTATGAGCCCCCCGACCCACCCGCGGCATTCGTGCAGCCGAGGGCCGGAGTCGGTACCGGCGCCACCGAAGCTCCACGAGGCCTGCTGTTCCACCGCTACGAACTCGATGGCAACGGTCTGATTCGAACGGCCCGTATCGTGCCCCCCACCTCGCAGAACCAGATCACCATCGAATCCGACCTCCGCCGAGTGGCCCAGGCAGCTCTCGAACTTCCTGACGACGAGCTCACCTGGCGGTGCGAACAGGCAGTACGCAATCACGACCCGTGCATCTCGTGCGCTGCCCACTTCCTCGACGTCACGGTGGTCCGGCAGTGAACGAGCACGACGGGACGTCGCCCGCGCTACGGGTGGTGGTGGTCGGGATGGGGAGTGAGTACCGCCGCGACGACGGCGCAGGCCCTGCCGTTGCCGATCGAGTCGCCGAGCTCTTCGACGGTGTGGCCAACCTCGGGCCGATCGCCGACCCCCTCGACCTCCTCGGCCTCTGGGACGGAGCCGAATTGGCCGTCGTGATCGATGCCGTGCACTCCGGAGCCGAGCCGGGCACCGTTCAGCTGATCGAGGTGGGTACTGCACCCGAGGGGGAGTCGGGTGGCGTTCCAGCAGGGACCACCAGCACCCACGGGATCGGACTGGCCGGAGTGCTCCGACTGGCCCGGGCGGTAGGCAACGCTCCGAAGCGGGTGGTGGTGGTGGGCATAGAGGGGGACGACTTCGGCCAAGGCACGGGCCTGAGCCCGGCGGTCGACCGGGCCGTGCCCCACGCGGCCCGTCATGTGATGAAACTGATCGAGGAGGTCGAATGATGTGCACAAGCCGATTGCACCGTGTAGTGGCCCCGGCAGAACCCGGCGCCGTCCTGGTTGAGGATGTCGACGGGAACCGACACCGGGTATCGCTGCTCGCCCTGGAACCGCCGGAGCCTGAACCCGGCGACTGGCTGGTCGTCCACAGCGGGTATGCCATCGACCGGGTCGACGAGAGCGAGGCCGAGTCGGTGGTCGCCGAACTGCGATCCGGCGGAATCGACGTCCCAGTGCACATGGGGGCCGGCCGGTGAGCGACGAGCCGGCCACATCGGCGGGGGCCGGCCTCGGGGGCGTCGCGGTAGCGGGGATCACTGCAGTGATCAGCGGAGTATCGGTGTTCGTGAACAGCTACGGCGTGCACGCGGTCCCCTCGCCCTCGGTGTACACGACGGCCAAGAACCTGGTCGCCTTCGCGGCGTTGGCCATTGGGGCGCTGCTGGCGGGCGCGTGGCGCCGAAGGAGTTCGGGAACTGCGGCCGCCCGTTGGATCGACGCGCCACACCGAACCCCTGTCTCCAAGTCCGGCACCGGCGCCCGGCCGGGCCTGCTCCAGTGGATCGGGCTCGGCTATGTCGGTGTGGTGGGCGGCGGACTTGCCTTCGTGTTGTTCTTCAACGGTTTGGCCCGGACCGCGGCCACGCCGGCCGCCCTGGGCCGGGACACCCTGGTCATCTGGGTCGCCGTGCTGGGCGTGCCCTTCCTTCACGAACGGGTCACCGGCTGGAACATGGGTGCCATCGCCCTGCTCATCGGGGGCGAGGTTGCGCTGTCCTTGTCGAACGGGCACTTCGACGCCGGATCCGGCGACGTGCTGGTGATGGCGGCGACGGTCCTGTGGGCCGTGGAGGTGATCATGGCCAGGCGCCTGATGGCCGATGTCGCACCGGCGACACTGTCGCTCGTCCGCATGGGCGTCGGTTCGGCGACGCTCCTCGTCTACCTGGCGGCCACCGGGGCACTCGGGGCGCTGCTGTCACTGGGCGTCGGTCCGGTCGGCTGGGTCCTGCTCACCGGTCTGCTCCTGGCCGGCTACGTCGGGACATGGATGACCGCCCTCTCGAGGGCCCGGGCCGTCGATGTCACCTCGGTGCTGGTGGCCAGCGCACTGGTGACCGCGCTACTCCAATCGGCTGCCGGCATCCAGTCCCTGGCACCTCAGCTCGTGGGTCTCGCCCTTATCGCAGCGGGCACGGCGGTCGTTGTATGGCGCGTCCCCCGACGCGTGTCAGCGTGAGCAGCGAGGCCGCCGGGGCCACCGGGGCCGCCGGGGCCACCGGGGCCACGTCACGGGCAACGGCGACACCTGGACCTCTGCTATTCGCCCGCTATGCCTACCCTCCGAACGAGCTCGGCTACTGCGGTCCGGCCGACCCCGGCGCCCTGCTCGGGACGGCCGCCGAGGGGGCCGACCTGCCGGCGCTCTCCCACCTCGCCTCCCAGTTTGCCGGAGCGTGGCCCTATCTCGAGCTGATCGCCGGCAGCAACGGCATCGCCGACCCGCTCGATGCCCGGGTGGTCGAGGCCTATTGGGTGGGCAACCGCTTGCTCGAACGAGTGCCCACCCCGGCGCTGGTGGCATCGCTCGGAGACCGCTTCGAGCGGCGGGCCGGGTCCCACTTCAGCTCGATGGCCGCAGCCGCCCCCCTGGGCGGGGTCAGCCATCACAGCTTCCACGTCTTTGCCGTCTACCCGTGGTTGGGGCTTCTCCGCGCTGGAATGGAGGGCGCGCCGCTCACCGTGCTGGACCGCTGCCGGATCCGTTGGGGCCGGGTCGAGACCGTCTCCGGTGACCTGGTCACCGTGCGGAACCGCACCCTGGCCTTCGAAGGTTCCCGCCTCGTTCTCGGCCCCGAGTGCATCGAGGTGGCGCGCCTTAGCCTCGACGGCGTCGGGCTGGCGCCGGTGGTGATTCCCGGTGACGCCGTCTCGCTCCACTGGGACTGGGTGTGCGACCGACTGTCACCGACAGGGCTGGGCTGGCTGCAGCGGTGCACGGCGATGAACCTGGCCGCGGTCAACGCCCTTCCGACGCCTGGACCCGCGGAGGTGTGCGGAGCCTGACTCCCGCCCTCCGAGGTCCTTGAACGGGGCCGACATGGTGATCTCCCGTCAAACGGCACGCGGTGACTTTCGGCCCTAGTGGCCGGCGAGCCATCGCCGGAGACTTGAAGCAAGGAGTGGGCGACCCGGCGCCCGACGGACAGGGAAGGAGCCACATCGTGCGGACTGTGTTCGTGAATCCCGAGCGGTGCATCGGTTGCCTCCAGTGCGAATTGGCGTGCGCGGTCGAGCACTCGTCCAGCCAGGACGAGACCGTTGCCTTTCTCGAGACACCGGTTCCGCGCAAGCGCGTCCATGTCGAGGCGGGCCCGGTACCCACCTTCGCCTTCCCCAACCGGTGTCGCCACTGCGATCCGGCACCATGTCTGCAGGTCTGCCCGACCGGGGCCATCACCCGCGATGATGAGCACGGACTGGTGTTGGTCGAACCGAAGCGGTGCATCGGCTGCGCGATGTGTGCGGTGGTGTGTCCCTTCGACGTTCTCACGTTCCATCCATTGGCCGATGGCCCGGGACCCGACATCGCGGTGGCTGTGAAGTGCGACGGATGCGTCGACCGAATGCGACGGGGCGAGACACCGGTGTGTGCGGAGGTTTGCAAGGTCGACGCTCTGGTGTTCGGCGAGCTGAACGAGCTGATGACCGCAGGTCGGCTCCGCGAGACCGGTGCGGTCCTCGCGGCCGCGGGAGCGACACCCACCGGGCTGCCCGATGGTGACCCCCTCGCAGGCTGGCGCGCATGGGGCGGGGCGATCCAAGTCGCTGCTGCTGCCGCTGCTGACTGGGTTGCCGAACGGCATGTCTCGGACGGCGCGATCCAGGGCAATGGTCATGCCGGGAGTAGCCCCTCGGGTAGAGACGAGAGCAAGGGAGAGCCACAATGAGTGGGACCAACATGAACGGCCGGTCACGGCGCCTGACCATCAACGAGGATGCCCAGGCGATGATCGATATCGCACAGCGCGAGGGCATCGAGACAGTATGGGATCGGCTCGCGGCCCAGCAGCCCCAGTGCGGGTACTGCGCCCTCGGGCTGAGCTGTCGCAACTGCGCCATGGGCCCGTGCCGCATCGACCCGTTCGGCGAGGGCCCCCAAAAGGGCGTCTGCGGTGCCGATGCCGACGTGATCGTGGCCCGCAATCTGGGTCGGACGATCGCCGGCGGCTCGTCGTCGCACTCCGACCATGGCCGAGACATCCTCGAGACGTTCAGCTCCCTGACTCACGGTGAGGCCACCTGCTACCAAATTGCCGACGAGGAGAAGCTCCGCCGCCTGGCCGCAGAGGTGGGTGTGGCTACCGAGGGACGCACCGC
>Ga0097691_1000751_pt1 | contig 26369 bp, 23 predicted proteins | sample NGESurdeep072012_8_FD_72858 | JGI IMG/M metagenome (GOLD analysis project Ga0097691, IMG submission 72858) | Arctic peat soil microbial communities from Barrow, Alaska - NGEE Surface sample 210-1 deep-072012 | ecosystem: Environmental > Terrestrial > Soil > Wetlands > Peat ... | reverse complement strand
ATGAAGTAGTCGTAGGCATCCATCGTCCAGCCGAGGAAGCTCGCGAGGAAGGCGTTGCGCTGATCTGAGGTGAGCGGTTCCCTGCTGGGTGCGTCCACAGTCATGTCCACTCCTCATCTCGCCGTGACCCCCGTCACCACGGGTTCGAGCAAGATTCGCAGGACTGCCACGTCACCGCAAGCGCTGGGCAACGAACACAACGAACACAATGCCCGGCCGCTGCGACGAATGACCTTCGCGCCCCGACTTGCGCCAACCGATGAGCCGTGGGCCCGGCGCTGGTACGAAGCGAGGAGGAACCTACACCGGGCGACCGGCATCTCAGCCAAGCTCGGCGTCACGTCCTGACAGACGCAGCGTGCTCAGTGCCCGATAACGGATCGGCGAGTTCAATCGGTCGTCGCAACACCCGTTCTGCAATCGGGACGGTGGACGGTCGACAAAACGCGACCGACATGCCGATGCTCGGGCGTCGGCGAACCGGGCTCGCATCGTCGGCAACCGTAGCGAACGACAGGCCTGGTCGGCGGCGGCGTCGGCGCCCTGCTCGGCCACCCCTCGACGCCGCGGGGCTCGCTTGGCTGCTGTCGGCTCGGTAGTCGCTGACTTTCTAACTGCGGTCTTGTCTTCGTGTTCGGTGGAGTCGCGTGCACCTGGGTGTGCACCACTGCCCGAAGTGATCGGTGCTACCTTGCGGTGCCCATGACTGCCCTCACGCTGAGGGTCTTTCTTGGGTTCCCTGTGGTGAACGGGTTTCCTGCCCGTCCCCTGAGCCCGGGGGTGTCCGATCCCTGGCAGCCTGCCCAATGGGCGCGACGTTCCGGCTGCGTCTTTTGGTCCCTGGACTGGCGGCGGGGGCGAATATTGGTGCGGGCGAAGGAGATGAGCATGCCCACTGTTACCAGGTTCAGCACCAGGGCCTCGGGAGCCAGCAGGAGCCCACCACCCACGCAGAGATCCTGGCCGAGGGGCCTGCCGCCGCCCGGCGTGCAGCGGAATTAAACGGACAAGCATGAGGGCACTATCCGGAGGTGCGCCGCAGTACGCGTAGCGAGCCGTGCTCGCCCACCTGGGTAAAGGTGCCTTCGCCCAACGCTCGTTGCACGACGTGCCAGGGTGGCTGTCCGCCATCGCGTGGGTCGGGAAACACGTCGTGGACGGCGAGTACGCCACCGGGCAGGAGGTGCCGGGCGAATGCGGCGTAGTCGTGCTGGGCGACTTCTTCCGTGTGATTGCCGTCCAGGAATAGAAAGGTCAGTGGGGTTGTCCACCATGGCGCGACCTGTTGTGTGGTCGCGACCAGGACGCTCACGACACCTTCGAGGCCGGCTTCGGCAAGGGTGCGCCGCAGGGACGGTAGCGTGTCGAGCCGTTCGGTGCAGGGGTCTACCAGGGACTCGTCGTGCCACTGCCACCCCGGCTGGTTCTCTTCGGAACCGTGATGGTGATCGAGAGTGACCAGGTGCGCGCCTCGTTCGGCAGCCGTGGCCCCGAGGTGCACAGTGGATTTGCCGCAGTAGGTGCCGATCTCGAGCCACAGACCGGGTGCGGCGGTTGCTGCGGCCTGGCGCAAGGCCGCCGCTTCTTCGTCCGGCATGAAACCCTTCGTGCGTGCGGCCAGCGCTGCCAGGGCGGGGTCGAGCCTCACGCCAGATCTCCGGTGAGGGTGGTGCACTGGGCGTCGCAGTCTTCCGCGCCAATCCGGATCAGTATGGGCAGCCCGTCGCCACGGAAGAGCCCGTTCCCCAAAGACGAACTCGCCAGCGCGTCGGCTGCAAGGACGACAGCCGCCGCGGTCCACGTGCTGCGCTCCTCGGGCCAGATCGCGTCGTCGGGCCAGACGTAACCGGTCCAGAAACCACCGTCGTCGCCGCGCAGGTGCTGCACGGTGTCGAACAGATCCCGCGCCCGTGGGCGGTCGCCGATCGCGTCGAGGGTGAGTACCAGCTCGCAGGTCTCCGCTACGGTCACCCACGGCCGGTCGGAGACGCAGCGGGCGCCCACGCCGGGTACGACGAACTCGTCCCACCTGCGGTTCAGGTGCGTCCTGCCCGCAGGGCCGCGAACGGCGCCGCCGAGCACCGGGTAGTACCAGTCCATCGAGTACCGGCTCTTGTCCAGGAAAGCATCAGGGTGGATCGCCACCGCGTGCGCGAGCCGCGCGGCCGTGAGCTCCCAGTCCGGCTGCGGGTCACCAACCAGCTCGGCGAGTGCCATGGCGCAGCGCAGGGACATCACCGTGCTGGAGCTGCCGGTGAGCAGGGCACTCTCGTTCACCTCACCGGCCTCGTTGCGCGACCAGGCGATCCCGCCGAAAGGCAGCTGCAGCGCGACGACGAGCTCAATGGCTCTTCGTACGACCGGCCACATCAAGTCGACCTGAGCACGGTCCCCGGTGATCAGCCAACGGTGCCACACCCCGACAGCGAGGTAGGCGCACTGGTTGGTGTCGACTCTTTCGTCGCCGATGACGCTGCCTGTGGTCTCCATCGGCCAGCTGCCGTCGGGCGACTGGTGCGCCGCGCTCCACTCGAACGCCAGCTCGGCTGCGTCGTCGAGCCCGCAGACGGTCAGCGCCATCGCCGCCTCGACATGGTCCCAGGGGTCCCCGTGGTGGCCGCGGAACCAGGGGATCAGCCCGCTGGCTAGCTGTTGGTCGGCAATGTGTTCCCCGGTTATCCGGATCTGGTCGGCGGTCACAGTGCCCGGCAGGTGCGGCAGGGACCGCCTCACGCGGTGACGCCCGGCTTACGGAGGTAGAGCACCAGGCTCTTCCCGAGGATGGGGTTCAGCAGACGTTCGGCGGTCTGGGTGAGCCACGGGCGGCGCATCATGTCCCAGACCAGGAGCCTGTGGTAGCCCTGGGTGAGCGAGTTCTCCTGCTCGACTCCTGAAGCGCACTTCAGCCACCAGTACGGCGAGTGGAGGGCGTGCGCGTAGTGGCTGCCGAGCGGCTCCAGGCCTGCGATCTCGAGCGCCTCGAGGAGCTGGTGGCCGCGGTAGATGCGCACGTGACCGCCTTGGACCTCGTGGTACGCGTCCGAGAGCGCCCAGCAGATCCGCTCGGGCCACTGCCGCGGGACACTGACGGCGACGAGACCGCCGGGCCTGACGACGCGAACGATCTCGGCGATCGCCGCGCCGTCCTCGGGAACGTGCTCGAGGATCTCCGAGGCGATCACCCGGTCGAAGCTGTCGTTCGGGAAGGGCAGGGCGAGAGCATCGGCGCGAAGCGTCACTGGGCCGTCGGGCGGCGTGACCTCGCCCGCATCAACCATCGCGGCGACCATCAGCTCGACGCCCAACAGGTCCTCCGCATTCTGGTCGAGGGCGACTACGTCTGCGCCTCGGCGCAAGGCCTCGAACGTGTGCCGGCCGGTGCCGCAGCCGAGGTCGAGAAGGGCGTGGCCCGGCAGGACACCGAAGCGGTCGAAGTCGATGGTCAGCACGAGGCCACCGGCAGCCGGTCGGTGATCGGGCCAGTGGCTGCTTCGGCTATCGCCTTCCGGTACACCTCGACCGTCGCCTGCGCGGTGGCCGTCCAGCTGAACCGCTCCTCAACCCGAGCGCGTCCGGCCGCCCCGATGGCGGCCCGGCGCGCAGGGTCGCAGAGCAGACTTCCGATCACTGTCGTCAGCGCGGCCGCGTCTCCGGCGGGGACCAGGACTCCGGCACGCCCGTCACGGCCGACCACCTCCCCCAGAGCGCCGACGTCACTGGCAACCAACGCCGTGCCCGATGCCATAGCCTCGACCGCCGGCAACGAAAACCCTTCGTAGAGCGAGGGCACGCAGGCCACCTCGGCCGAGGCCATCAGCTCGGCGATGCCGGTGTCTGTGAGACCAGACACGAAGTGCACGCGTTGGGAGAGACCGAGCGTGTCGACCAGCTGCTCGGTCTTGCCGCCCGGCGCCGGCTTTGACACCACGGTGAGGTGGGCGTCCTGATCATGCGGCAGGGCGGCAAGTGCCTGCAGCAGCACGGCAAGTCCCTTGAGGGGAACATCCGCGCTGCACAGGGCCACGATGCGTCCTGGTACTCGGTGCCCCCGCGGCCGAAACAGCTCTGTGTCGACGCCCATCGGTACGACGTGCAGCTGGTGGGGCTGAAGGCCGAAGTCGCGGGTCGCGTCCTGCGCGCTGCTGAGCGAGGGGACCAGCACCTGATCGATCCGTCTGGCAACGCGGGCCTGCATCCGCACAAATCCGAACCAGCGGCGCACCATGAGCTGCCGGTACCACGGTGCGGCCCCGATCTCGACCTCACGGTCGACAGAGATCGGATGGTGGATGGTGGCCACGAGCGGCAGCCCGGCCCTGGTGACCTCCAGCAACGCCGGACCAAGGCCCTGGTTGTCGTGGACGACATCGAACTCGAAGGCGCGGGCGGACAACAGCGGCGCGACGCGCCGACTGAATGTCCGCGGCTCGGGAAATCCGGCGGTGCACATCGTGCCGAACTCGAGCAGGTCGGTGAGGTCGCGAAACTCCGAAAGGCGCGGTAGCCGGAACGGGTTGGGCTCGGCATACAGGTCCAGACTCGGCACGCGGGTCAGCGCCACGCCCTCGTCGAGCTCGGGGTACGGGGGTCCGGAGAACACCTCGACCCGGTGGCCGAGGGCGACGAGCGCCCGCGAGAGGTGCCGGACGTAGACACCCTGTCCACCACAGTGAGGCTTGCTGCGGTAGCTGGTGAGGGCAATGCGCAGCGCACCGGTCGGGCCGAGGGAACTCACAAGTACTCCGGTCTTCGACTGGAACTGTCGATGGTCGCGCTGAGCCTGGCTGGCCTGCATCATATGCGGATCCACCAGCATGTCGGCATTTCGGGTAGGGGTCGGGTTGTGACACGGCGGGTCATCGGGATAGGCGGATGTGGACCTCCCGTTGCACGCAACCCCACTCGTGGCCCGTCCAGCACTGGCAGCCGTGAGAGCACTGGCAGGCCCGGACCGGTCACCGGCTCGATGCTTTCGACGTGCCTGGCGCCTACCCGGCCTCCGGCAAAGCCGTTGGTCGGCCTGGACTTGGCACTGCCAACCCTGTCCTGCCCGTGCCCGTTGACCGGACGGCGTCAGCGGGCCTGGTCGTCGGTTCCGTAGTAGCCCAGCTTCAGCAGATCAGTGATCTCGATCACCAGCGGCATCCGAGGGTTCGTGCGGTTGCTCAGGTCCTGGAAGGCGTTCATCGCCAGCTCGGGCAGGGCTTGGAGGAACTCGTCCTCGGCGATTCCCACAGCCTTCAGCGACCGTGGCATGTGCAGCCGGTCGAGCAAGTCGCCCACACCCTGGAACAGCCGCCGCCGGCTCTCCTCCGGCGCACGTCCCCCGAAAACCACCCGACCGAGCTGTGCGTACTTGTCCGGGGCGATGTAGGCCGAGTAACCGGGCGCCGGCATGAACTTGCTGGGCATCGCGGCGTTGTAACGGAGCACGTGCGGCAGAAACACGCCGTTGGCCCTTCCGTGGGCGATCCCGAATCTCGCCCCAACCGCGTGGGCAAGCGCGTGATTGGTGCCCACGAAGGCGTTCGCGAACGCCTGCCCGGCCAACGTGGCGGCGTTGGCCATGTCGGTCCGAGCGCCGAGGTCGCCCGGGTCGTCATACACCTTTGGCAGGGCGTCGAAGATGAGGCGGGCGGACTGCACACAGAAGGCGTCGGTATATGGCGAGGCGAAGATTGAGACGTCCGCCTCGAGGGCATGGGTCAAGGCGTCGAGGCCGCTGTCGACGGTGGCATCGACAGGGTCAGGAGGGGGTCGACGATGGCGACGTCGGGGACCAGGCAGTAGTCGACCAGCGTCTCCTTGCGATCACCAACCGTCACCACTGCGGCGGGTGAGACCTCCGAGCCGGTACCCGAGGTCGTGGGCACCGCCACCAGTTGCACCGTGTGCGCTTCGCGCGGGTAGTCGGCCACGCGCTTGCGGGGGTCCAGGAACGGCAGAGTGAGGTCCTCCATGGTCTTCTCAGGGTGCTCGTAGAAGAGCCGCATCGCCTTGGCCGCGTCGATGACCGAGCCTCCGCCGAGGGCCACGACCAGGTCGGGTTGGGCACGCTCGAGCAGCGCAACACCCCGACGGATCATCGTCTCGTCGGGCTCGGGCTGCACCTCACTGAAGACCTGGACGCGGCTCGTCCGTAGCTTGCTGCGCACCTGGTCGACGACTCCCCGCTCCTGGTTCGGGCCGTCGGTGACCACCACGACGGACCGGCTGTCGATGTCACGCAGGTTCTCCAACGCCCCCGCGTTGAAGAAGATGTTGGCCGGGACCCTGAACCACTGAGGAGGGGTACGCCGGTGCGAGACCGTCTTGATGTTGAGCAGCTGCCGGTAGTTGACGTTCTCGGTGGTCGACGAGCCGCCCCACGTGCCGCAGCCGAGCGAGAACGTCGGCGTCAGGTTGTTGTAGACCCCACCGAGCGCGCCGACAGCCGTGGGCGCGTTGACCAGGATCCTGCCCGTACGCACGGTGCGTCCGTACGCCGCAACCACGTCATCGTCGTTGGCGTAGATGGCGGCAGTGTGGCCCAGGCCGCCATGCTCGGTCACCAGAACGGCGGCGTCAATCCCGTGCTGTGTACTGCGTGCACGGACCAGCCCGAGCACCGGCATCAGCTTCTCCTGGACCAACGGGTGCTCACCGAGCTGCCCCAGGTCGGCGGGCAGCGGGGCCAGCAGGATCTTCGTTGCCGGCGGCACCGAGAACCCAGCGCGCGCCGCGAGCTCGGATGCTGGCTGTCCGATGGCCTTCATGTTGACCCTGTCACCGGATCCGAAGGCAAAGGCGGCAAGCGCGTCCGTCTGCTCGCCGGTGAGCAGGTGAGCGCCCATCCGTTCGAACTCCGCCAACATCTCGTCGTACACCTCGTCGTCGACGATGCAGGTCTGCTCGGCCGGACAGATCACGGAGGCGTCGAAGGTCTTGGAGATCAAGATGTCGACGACCGCGCCCCTGACGTCGGCCGTCTTGTGGATGTATATCGGGGCGTTGCCCGGTCCGACACACAGACCGGGCTTGCCGGCCGCGTTGGCCAGGGCGACGATCTTCGGCCCCCCGGTGACCCAGATGAAGTCAACCTGGGGGTGCGCGAACAGGTAGTGGGTCACCTCGTGCGCCGCGTCCGGGATGACCTGCAGCGCCCCCCGGGGCATACCTGCCTCCTCGGCAACCTCGGCAAGGATCTCGACGCTTCGCTCACAGCACCGCACCGCGTACGGCGAGGGCCGGAATATCACGGCGTTGCGCGTCTTCGCGGCCACGATTGCCTTGTAGAGCACAGTCGAGGCGGGGTTGGTGACCGGAGTGATCGCGAGTACCACGCCGATCGGCTCTGCGACATGGACGATGTTGCGCTCGACGTCCTCATCGATGACACCCACGGACTTCTTGTCCTGCAAGTAGTCGGCGAGGAACTCGGTCGCAACATAGTTCTTGACCACTTTGTCCTCGAAGACCCCGAAGCCGGTCTCTTCGATCGCCAGCTTCGCCAGATCGGCGGCCGCCCGCACACCGGCCCTGACCATCGCGTCGACGATGCGCTCGACCTGCTCCTGGTCGAGCTGGCGGAACGCGCGTGCCGCCTCAGCTGCCGCCCCGACCATCGCGTCGACCTCGTGGTGCCTGCCGTTGTCCGTCATTGGTGCCCCCAGCCGTGGTGAATCTCTCGCCTTCTTCCAACGCTTTCCCTGCCGGGCGCGAGACGACAGGGCCGATGGTCCCGCATGCCTTAGGTCACTTCCGAAGGATCGTTCGATGAACCGTCCCTCGCGGCTTCATGCCACACCCCACAGGTCACCGTTGACGTCTACCACCTGCAACGACGGCGCCCGATGCATCATCTGCGCAACGGCCTTTCGCCACGGCCATCGCTGCGGCGATCACCCTCGCCCACGACCAACTCGGCGTCAGCGTGACCATCGAGGACCCCGCGGGGGTCGACCCTCCCATGTGCCGGGCCAAAGACGCTCCGAAGGACCTCGGACGCCGAATGGCCAAGACGTGATCCTCACGTGGACCGTGACTCTCCCACGGCAAGAACCCGAGCCAACATGCCCGAAGAGAGCGAAGTCCTCGTCGTCGGCCGCGCCACCTCGGACGGGGCCAGGCCGCACGACGCCGTCCAAGCCATCCTCAGCCCCGCAACGAGGTACTGACGTTGCTGGCGCACATGCAAGGACGGATCCTCGGGCGTCTATGGTTGAACTTCGTCGCACGAACGCACTAGGAGATCGAGCAGGAGCCGTTGCGGTGGGACTCCGGGGCCGACCCGAGGTTTGGCGAGGTGTCGCACCATCGCGGACCGAAGCGCCGAAGAGCAACGGGACTGCACGATCTGCGGTTGCGGCCACGATGGCGTTGTCGCTGATCCGCCGCCTGGCGCACATAGAATGCCGATTTCAGCCCTGAAGCACCAACTCAGCCATCCGGGGCTTGTTGCAGTCCTGGCCTACCGTGAACAACGGCGCAGCGCCGCCACTGATGGCCCATTCGTTCAAGGCACTGGAAGTTGAGGGAGCAGCATGACTGAGGCATTTCTGGTTGGTGGCGCACGGACCCCGGTTGGTCGCTACGGCGGGGCCCTCTCGGGTGTACGGCCGGACGATCTTGCGGCCCTGGTGCTGAAAGAGTCGGTGTCACGGGCCGGCATCGACCCTGCCACCATCGACGAAGTCATCATGGGCAATGCCAACGGTGCAGGCGAGGAAAACCGCAATGTCGCCCGTATGGCCGTCCTCCTGGCCGGCCTGCCTGACGCCATCCCGGGCATCACCGTCAACCGGCTCTGCGCCTCGGGACTGTCCGCCATCATCATGGCCTCCCAGATGATCAAGTCCGGCGCAGCAGACATTGTTGTGGCCGGCGGCGTGGAGTCCATGAGCCGCGCGCCGTGGGCCCAGGAGAAACCCCGCTCGGCCTTCGCCAAGCCAGGCGAGATCTTTGACACCTCCATCGGCTGGCGTTTCGTCAACCCGATCTTCCAAGCCCAGGAGAAGACCACCTTCTCGATGTCGCAGACCGCCGAGGAGGTCGCCGCCCTGGACGGCATCAGCCGCCGAGACGCGGACACCTTCGCCGTCAGCTCCCATCAACACGCCATTGCCGCCATGGAGGGCGGCCGGTTCAAGGATGAAATTGTCCCGGTGCCGACCAGACAGGGCAAGAAGGATGTTCTTGTGGACACCGACGAAGGTCCCCGTCCCGGCACCACACTGGAGGTCCTGTCAGGTCTGCGCCCAGTGGTCAAGCCCGGTGGCATCGTCACCGCGGGCAATGCCTCATCCCTGAACGACGGAGCCTCCGCGATCGTGGTCGCTTCCCAGGCTGCCATCGCCAGGTTCGGTCTGATCCCGCGCGCCCGCATCATCGACGGCGCATCAGCAGGCCTGCCTCCACAGATCATGGGCCTTGGGCCGGTTCCCGCGACCCAGAAGGTGCTGGCACGGACCGGCCTGAGCATCGCAGACATTGGTGCCGTCGAACTCAACGAAGCCTTCGCCACGCAGTCACTGGCCTGCATACGCCGGCTCGGCCTGGACCCGGAGATCGTCAACAACGACGGCGGCGCCATCGCCCTTGGTCATGCCCTGGGCTCCTCCGGCTCCCGGATCGCCATTACCCTCCTGGGACGGATGGAACGGGAGGGCGCCAAAGTGGGCCTGGCCACGATGTGTGTGGGTGTCGGCCAGGGCACCGCGATGCTGGTCGAGGCCATGTAGTGACCCACGCCACGGTGGGGGAGCCCGTTGAGGCGCATTCAGGCATACCTGGACAGGGAAAAGACCAGATGAGCAACCGCCTGAGCCCGGGAACAAGCGTTCCCAGCCGTGTCGGCGTCCTGGGCGGTGGCCGCATGGGTGCCGGTATTGCGCACGGGTTCGCGCTGGCGGGAGCCACCGTCGTCGTGGTGGAGCGAGATGGTCAGTCGGCCGAGGCGGCCAGGGAGCGGGTCGAGAGCTCACTGGCCAAGTCTTTGGAACGTGGCGGGTTCGACGGGAATCTGGACGAGCTGACCGGGCGTCTGAACGTCTCAACCGACTACGGGTCGTTCGCCGGCTGCGCCCTGGTGGTCGAGGCCGTGCCGGAGGACATGGAGCTCAAGGTCAGCGCACTTACAGCTGTGGAGGCGCAGTTGGGCGAAGACGCGTGGCTGGCCAGCAACACCTCGTCCTTGTCCGTCACTGCGCTGGCGGGCACTCTCCAGCGTCCCGAGCGTTTCTGCGGGCTGCACTTCTTCAATCCGGTTCCTGCGTCTCTGCTGGTGGAAGTGGTGCTGGCCAAGGACACGTCCGCTGAGCTGGCCGTACTTGCCCGCCAGTGGGTTGACGCGCTGGGCAAGACCCCGGTGGTCGTCAATGACACCCCTGGGTTCGCGTCCTCCCGCCTAGGTGTGGCCATCGCGTTGGAAGCCATCCGTATGGTGCAAGAAGGCGTGGCCTGCGCGGAGGACATCGACGCTGCCATGGTGCTGGGCTACAAGTTCCCTGTGGGCCCACTTCGACTAACGGACATCGTGGGCCTGGATGTCAGGCTGGGGATTGCAGAGTACCTGCACTCCACCCTGGGCGAGAGGTTCTGCCCGCCGCAGCTTCTGACGAAGATGGTGGCCCGGGGCGAGCTGGGCCGCAAAACCGGCAAGGGCTTCTATGACTGGAATGACTAGGCCCGACTGGTCCAGCCATGGTGGCCTTGATGCCCGAGTATGCGATACCGCACATTCATGTAGCCTAATAAATTACCGAACGATCGGTCAGATAACGGCCCTCGAGGGTGAGGACTCCGCTTCCTGGCTGGCCCGGCCCGGTTCCTTGGATCAGATGTGAAAGGACCACCCGCGATGACGCCCGCCGTTGCCTCCGAAACCACTGCAGAACTGGTCTCCAGCTTCGTGCGCCAGCAATGGTGGATGCCGGATCACAGTGCGGTGGCCGCTCACGCCAGCCCCGTCCGCGACGCCAGCACCGGCGAGGCCCTCTTCCATGTCAGCGCCGATGGCCTGGACCTGGCCTCTGTTGTCGACTACGGACGCACGGTGGGCCAACGGGAGCTCGGCAAGCTGACCTTCCACCAGCGGGCGCTCAAGCTCAAGGAGCTGGCCCAGTTCCTCAGGGGGCACCGCGAAAGCCTGTATGAGCTGTCCTTGTGTACCGGAGCCACCAAAGTCGACAACCTGGTGGACATCGACGGCGGCATCGGTGTCCTGTTCGCCTACAGCTCCAAGGGGCGGCGCGAGCTGCCGAACGCCCAGATCGTGGTGGATGGCCCAACCGAGATGCTGTCCAAGGATGGATCGTTCGTCGGTGAACACATCTACTCGCGGATTCCGGGTGTGGCGGTGCAGATCAATGCCTTCAACTTCCCGGTCTGGGGCATGCTGGAGAAGCTCGCTCCGGCCTTCATCGCCGGCGTACCCAGCATCGTGAAGCCGGCCACGCCCACGGCCTATGTGACCGCTGCGGTCGTGAGGCTCATCATCGAGTCCGACATCCTTCCGCCCGGTTCGCTTCAACTCATCTCAGGCTCCGCCCGGACCCTGCTGGATGAGCTGGACTACCGCGACCTCGTCTCCTTCACGGGTTCTGCCGCCACGGCAACCCTGTTGAAGTCCCACGACAACGTCGTCAACGGAGGCATCCGGTTCACCTCCGAGACGGACTCGCTGAACGCGGCCATTCTGGGGCCGGACGCAGCGCCTGGTACCCCTGAGTTCGATGCCTTCGTCAAGTCGCTGGTCACGGAGATGACCGTCAAGGCCGGCCAGAAGTGCACCAGCATCCGCCGCGCCATCGTGCCCAAGGCCTGGGTGGATGACGTTGTCGCCTCTGTGAGGGCCCGTATCGAGCGGCGCGTCGTCATCGGCGATCCGCGGGCCGAGGGGGTCACCATGGGTGCGCTGGCCTCCATGGAACAGCTTGACGACGTTCGGGCGACGGTGCAGGCGATGGTCGATGCCGGTGGCGCGCTTGCCTACGGCTCCCTGGACCCACCGGCAGTCACCCGGGGCGACGGTTCTGTCGGTGTCGTCGACTCCGGCGCCTTCATGGCTCCGTTGCTGCTGACGTGGGCGGATCCCCAGGCCCCAGAGGTCCACTCGCTGGAGGCCTTCGGTCCGGTGTCCTCCGTCATCGGGTACCACGACGTCGCGGACGCCATCGCGCTGGCGGCAATGGGTACGGGGTCCCTGGTGGCCACAGTGGCCACCAATGACGCCGACGTGGCCCGGGAGCTGGTGACGGGGATCGCCGCCCACCACGGCCGCGTTCTGGTGCTGAACCGCGAGGATGCCCGCACGTCCACCGGCCACGGGTCACCGGTGCCGCAACTGGTTCACGGTGGCCCCGGGCGAGCAGGCGGCGGCGAAGAGCTTGGCGGGATGCGCTCGGTGCTGCACCACATGCAGCGGACCGCTATCCAGGGCTCTCCCAACATGCTTACCGCCGTCACCGGCGTGTGGCACACCGGTGCGGACCAGCATTTCGGGGAACATCCCTTCCGTAAGAACCTTGCCACGCTCCGAGTCGGTGACGCGGTCACCTCGGAGCTTCGCCAGGTCACACTCGCGGATATCACTGCCTTCGCGAACACCACCGGTGACACCTTCTATGCGCACACGAACCAGGAGGCCGCGGCGGCCAACCCGTTCTTCCCGGGGATCGTGGCCCATGGCTACCTGCTCCTTTCCTGGGCCGCCGGCTTGTTCGTGTCTCCCGAGCCGGGACCCGTGCTGGCCAACTACGGGCTGGAGAATGCCCGATTCGTCAAGCCGGTGGCAGCGGGGGACTCCATCAGGGTCACGCTGACGGCCAAGAAGATCACTGCGCGCGAAACGGATGAGCACGGCGAGGTGTGCTGGGACGCTGTGCTGCACAACCAGGACGACGAGGTAGTGGCCACCTATGACGTACTGACGCTGGTCGAGAAGTAGCGGACCCAGGGCAGGACTCTTCCGGATCCGCCGGGTCTTCCCGGGGCTGCGCCGGCCGCTCAGGAAACCGGCACAGCCGCCGGCAGACGCAGGCCGTCGAACGCCATCGTGATCAGGTGGTCGGCCAGTTTCGGCACCGTGATGGCGCCGCCTGGGCGGTACCAGTCCACGATGGAGTTGATGGTGCCGAAAAGCAGGCGGCTGGTGATGGCTGGGTCGATATCGCCGCGCATGGACCCTTCGGTGGTTGCGGCTTCCACGAGCTTTGTCACGCGTGAGTTGAACTTCCGGCGCCGGGTCATGGCGCCCCGTTCAACCTCCGTATTGCCGCGAACGCGAAGCAGGAGGGTGACGAAGGGCAGCTCCTTGACCATGACCTCGAGCGTGCGTCTGAGCACATACTCGAGCCGATCGTCGGCGCGGCCCTCGTAGGCGCCGGGTTCGCGCAGGATCCCTTCCAGTCCGTCGAGGGCACGGTCCAGCGCGAGGCGAAGGAGGTCTCCCTTGGACGGGACGTGATAGTAGATGGCGGATTTGCTGATGCCCAGGCTGTCCGCCAAGACACCCATTGACGTCGCTTCGTAGCCGTGCTTGTTGAATACATCGACGGATATCTTGAGAACGGACTCTTGGTCGTAACCCGGGCGGCCGCGGCGTTTCGCCGCGGCTACCTGCGAAGGGGATTGCGGAGGCATGGGGGTCATCTTCGCACGTAGAGGTCGCCCAGTTCTTTGTTGCGCAGGTCGTAGATTCGGCGCATCTTTCCGTTGGATCGAGCCAGTGAACCAGGTTCAACAACGTCGGTCCGGCAGGTGGAGCCGACATGGATCTTGATCTGTCTGGTCAGCTCCTGGCCTGCCGAACGTGCGTCGTCCGCGGAAACACCCTCCCGGTGCTCGATCTTCACTGACAACTGGTCCAGGTGCTGCGGCCGGGTGATCTCCAGCTGGAAGTGGGGACTCAGCGCGGGGATGCGTAGGGCGATCTCTTCAATCTGGGAGGGGAACACGTTGACGCCCCGCAGGATGATCATGTCGTCGCTGCGCCCGATGATGCGTCCCATCCGACGCATGCCCGGCCGGGCTGTCCCGGGCAGCAGCCGGGTGAGGTCGTGGGTCCGGTAGCGGATGATGGGCAGGGCTTCCTTGGTCAGCGAGGTGAAGACCAGCTCACCGTGCTCGCCATCGCCCAGCACCTTCGTCTCGTCGAACGGGTCGATGATCTCGGGACGGAAGTGGTCCTCCCAGATGTGGGAACCGTCCTTGGTCTCCACTGCCTCACCGGCCACCCCCGGTCCCATGACCTCCGAGAGGCCGTAGATGTCGCACGCGTGAATGTTGCCTGACACCTCGATCTCACGTCGCATCTCCTCGGTCCAGGGCTCGGCTCCAAGTACTGCGTACCTCAGCGACGTCTTGGTGGGGTCGATGCCGGACGCGCGCATCGCATCGAAGATGGTCAGCAGGTAGGTCGGTGTGCTCAGGATCACCGATGGCTCGAAGTCCTGGATCAGCTGGATCTGCTTCTGCGTCTGGCCGCCGGAGATGGGGATGACGGTGCAGCCCAGCTTTTCGGCGCCATAGTGCGCGCCCAGCCCACCGGTGAACAGGCCGTAGCCGTAGGCATTGTGGACCTTGTCGCCGGGGCGAACACCTGATGCGCGCAGGGAACGGGCCACCAGCGTGGCCCAGTTCTCAAGATCGGTCCGCGTGTATCCCACCACCGTCGGCTGGCCAGTGGTTCCTGAGGAGGCATGGATCCGGGAAACCTGGTTCATCGGCACGGCGAACATGCCGGATGGATAGGTCTGGCGCAGGTCCTCTTTGGTCGTGTACGGGAATTTCGCCAGATCCCCAAGCTCCCTCAGGTCACTGGGATGGACGCCGTGGTCCGCGAACTTCTTTGCGTAGTGCGGCACCCGCTCGTAGGCGTACTGCACGGTGTGCTGGAGACGGCGCAGCTGAAGGGCCTCAGTCTCATCTCGGCTCATCCGTTCCTCGGGGTCGAGGGCGGCCGTGTCGATCTCGGTAACTGTGACGGTCATTTTGCCGATCCCTTTATGGCGTCGTTGCGGGTGGTGGATGTAGCCGGCCCAGCGGCTCCCGGGTAGGGGATGGTGCGGCTGCGCCCGCGGAACTCAGCAAGGATGTCCGGGCTGCCGTCCGAGGCCGTTGCGGTGATCTGGATGTCGTAGATACCGCTGCGTCCGGCGTTGCTGCGCCGGTTGGCCACCGCGGTGAGTGTCTGTCCCAGGCGGGCGGACTTGATGAAGTTGATATCAGCGCCGGTGGCGACGGTGATCGTGGACCCATCACCGTCCGGGGCGTTGCAGGCGAGGGCGAAGGCCGTGTCGCCGAAGGCGAAGATCATGCCGCCATGGGCGATCCCAAAACCGTTCAGCATGTCCTGGCGCAGGCTCATCTGAATCGTGGCGTGTCCGTCGCGCAGGTCCAGGACCTCAATGCCCATCCATTCAGATGCCGGGTCGTTCGCCAGCATTGGGTGGGCCACCGGCTTGCTCGCTGAGTCCAGATCCATGATGTCGGTCTCCTGCCTGTCTACCGAATGGTCGTTCGGTAAGCCAAAGTGTTAGGTAAGCCTAAGTGGTGATTCCTGTCAAGCCACAGGGCGCGGCTCACTCGAGGCAGTGACTCGTGGGGCTTGACGGGCGCCAGAGCGTCGGCATATTCTGACCGATCGATCGGTAACTAAGTCACACCTAAGTAAGTCCCACCTAAGTCCCACCGGTGCCAACCAGTGACTCCACAAAGGGTGAAACATGGCAACACAGAACGGCCCCGCGCGCGCCGCTGAGAACGCTGATGGGCAAGACGCCGCCGAGGCAGGCCAGGCGTATTTCGACCAGATCATCGCTGCCGACTCGCGGATCGAGCCGCGCGACTGGATGCCGGATGCCTACCGCAGGACTCTGATCCGCCAGATCTCCCAGCATGCGCACTCGGAGATCATCGGCATGCAGCCGGAGGGCAACTGGATCAGCCGGGCGCCCTCCCTCAAACGCAAGGCCATTCTGATGGCCAAAGTCCAGGACGAGGCCGGGCACGGGCTCTACCTCTATTCCGCGGCTGAGACGCTCGGAACCTCGCGCGATGTGCTCAACGACCAACTCCTGGCCGGCAAAGCGCGCTATTCATCGATCTTCAACTACCCCGCACGTAGCTGGGCGGACATAGGGGCCATCGGCTGGCTGGTCGACGGCGCCGCGATCTGCAACCAGGTACCGCTGTGTCGTTGCTCCTACGGTCCCTACGCCCGGGCCATGGTCCGCGTCTGCAAGGAAGAGTCTTTCCACCAGCGCCAGGGGTTCGAGATCCTGCTCGAGCTGGCCAACGGCACCGAGGACCAGAAGCAGATGGCCCAGAACGCCGTCAACGGCTTGTATGCGCCGTCACTGATGATGTTCGGCCCGCCCGACTCGGACTCTGCGCACTCCAGCCAGTCCATGGCCTGGAACATCAAGCGATTCAGCAACGACGAGCTCCGCCAGCGCTTTGTGGGCATGATCTTCGAACAAGTCAAGGTCCTGGGCCTCACCCTGCCGGACGACGACATCAGGTTCAACCAGGAAACCGGCAAGTGGGAGTACGGCGAGCTGGACTGGGATGAATTCAACGAAGTCCTCGCCGGGCGCGGACCATGCAATGCGCAGCGGCTGGAACGCCGCCGCCAGGCACATGAGGACGGCGCATGGGTGCGCGAGGCAGCCGCAGCATATGCGGCCAAGAAGGCACGGAAAGAGCAGGTGGCTTGAGTGAGCACGCAAGACACGCAGGCCGGTTCCGGCGACGCCCACTGGCCGCTGTGGGAAGTCTTTGTCCGGTCTGCCCGAGGCTTGTCCCACGTCCATGCTGGTTCCCTGCACGCGCCCGACGCCGAGATGGCGCTGCGTAACGCCAGGGATCTGTACACTCGCCGCAACGAGGGTATATCGCTCTGGGTGGTGCCGGCCTCGGCCATCATCGCCAGCGACCCCGATGCCAAGGAAGGGTTCTTCGAGTCCCCGCAGGGCAAGGACTACCGGCACGCCACGTACTACACCAAGAGCGAAGGTGTGAAGCACCTGTGAGCTCCCTCGAAACCACTCCTGCCGTGAGCACAGCCACTGGCGATGCGGCAGCCAGCGCCACCCGGATCACCCCCGGCAACGCCCTGCGGCCGGAGGACATAGCGACGCAGGTGGCCGCCGGCTCCGCCGTGGTTCCGCAGGACGTAGCCCACTACGCGCTGCGGCTGGGGGACGACTCGCTGATCCTCGCCCAGCGGCTCGGCTGGTGGATTTCCCGTGCTCCGGAGCTGGAAGAGGACGTGGCCCTGGGCAACATAGCCCTGGATCTGCTCGGCCATGCCCGGTCGTTCCTGACCTACGCAGGCGCCGCCTGGGGAAAGACCGAGGACCACCTGGCCTACTTCCGCGATGAGACGCAATTCCGCTCGGCACATCTCGTGGAACAGCCCAATGGCGATTTCGCCCGCACCATTGTCCGGCAGCTGGTGATCTCCACCTTCCAGTACCTGCTCTACAGCCGGCTGATCGACTCCGCCGATACGACTCTCGCCGCCATCTCAGCCAAGGCACTGAAGGAAGTGGAGTACCACCAGGACCACAGCTACCAGTGGACCCTGCGCCTGGGCCAGGGCACGCAGGAGTCCAGACGCCGCATGCTGCACGGGCTGGAGCTGACCTGGCCCTACATCGCTGAGCTCTTTGATGACGACGACCTGGTCGAACGTCTCGAAGACGTCGCCGTGCGTCCGTCATCTCTGCGGGCGGAGTTTGACCGCCGGATCGCGCAGGTCCTGGCGGAGGCCGAGCTTGAGGTGAGCGAGGTTCCCAGAGCATCGGGCGGTGGTCGTACGGGAATGCACTCCGAGTACCTGGGCCCCCTCCTGGCCGAGATGCAGGTTCTGGCCCGGCAACACCCCGGCGCCACGTGGTGAGCGTTCCACGCCGTGACCAAGCGGCCGCTCAGGTCTGGGATGTCGCCGCCACCGTGTGCGACCCGGAGATTCCCGTGCTCACCATCGAAGACCTCGGCATCCTGCGGGATGTCCGGGTGGACGACGACGCCGGCCACCGGAGGGTGGAAGTCACGATCACCCCGACATACTCCGGATGCCCTGCCATGGACGCCATCGGGGATGACGTGGTCACAGCCCTGGCCGGGCAAGGTTACGCAGATGTCCGCATCAAGCTCGTACTCTCCCCGGCGTGGACCACGGACTGGATGACGGACTCGGGCAAGGCCAAACTGGAGGAGTACGGCATTGCGCCACCCACTGGCCGCTCCGGAGTGAGGTCCGGCCCCATCCGTCTGGGGCTGAGCGTCAAGTGCCCACAGTGCTCCTCCTTGAACACCCACGAGCTGGCCCGCTTCGGCTCAACCTCCTGCAAGGCCTTGTATGTCTGCCAGGACTGCAAGGAACCCTTCGACTACTTCAAGGTGCTGTGACAATGACTGATACTTCGGCGGTCGTTGAGGGTGTCCAGACCACTGAGACCGGCCCACGCCGCCGTGCTTCGTTCAACCTGCTGGCAGTTGCCGGGGTCCGGCGCCTGACCGCGGACGCCATCGAGGTCAGCTTTGCGGTGCCCGATGACCTGGTGGGGGAGTACGACTACCTCCCAGGCCAATATGTGGCACTGCGAACAAGCATTGACGGGCAGGACGTGCGGCGCAGCTACTCCATCTGTGCCGAGCCCAAGCCTGGCGAGATCCGCATCGCCATCAAGCGCGATCTCGGCGGGCTTTTCTCCACCTGGGCAAACCAGAGCCTCAAACGCGGAGACGTGCTGCACGTGATGAGCCCCCAGGGCGCCTTCATCTCCCACCACAGCATGACCGGGCTGAACCACCCCGATGAGCTTCAAGCTGAGATTGCCAGGACTCCGACGGCGAACTTCGTCGCCTTCGCGGCGGGATCCGGGATTACCCCCATCCTCGCCATTGCCACGACAGCTCTTGCGGCCTCTCCCTCTACCCGCTTCGACCTGGTCTACGCCAACAAGGCCGCCATGGATGTGATGTTCATGGAGGAGCTTGCCGACCTGAAAGACAAGTACCCGGCCCGCTTCGCCGTCCACCACGTTCTTTCCCGCGAGCAGCGCATCTCACCCCTGATGACGGGCCGGATCGACGCCGAGAAGCTGGCAACGATTCTCGACACCGTGCTGCGGACCGACGACGTCGATGAATGGTTCCTGTGTGGCCCCTTCGAGCTCGTGCAGCTGTGCCGCGACACTCTGACCGCTCGCGGGGTGCCTGCTGACAGGGTGCGGTACGAGCTGTTCACCACTGGTGACCCGCAGAAGCCAGAGGGCAACGTCGGACGCCCGGTGCTCGTGGACGAGTCGGCAAAGAAGGTCAACATCACCTTCAAGCTGGACGGGCTGCAGGGCACGGTTGCCAGTCCTGTCCACGCGCAGGAGTCCATTCTCAATGCGGCCTTGCGTGTCCGCCCCGATGTGCCCTTCGCCTGTGCGGGCGGTGTGTGCGGGACCTGCCGCGCGAAGCTGATCTCAGGGACCGTTGAGATGGCGGAGAACTATGCGCTGGAACCGGACGAGATCGCGAACGGGTTCGTGTTGACCTGCCAGTCCCATCCGACCAGCGACGCCGTCACCGTCGACTACGACGCATAGTCTCGGCGCCGCGACTATGCAGAACGCGGTTCTTCCCGTGGTTGTAGGACCTGCGGCCCTGCCATGCGGCGCACTTACGAAGCAACGTTGTCGCATGGGCAGAGTCGGGCGGTTGCAGCAGCAGCTCGCCGATGCTCGAGGGGGCCGCGTCGTCCTGCTCAGCCACTGCCTGCTCAACGAGAACGTCCGCTACCTCGGTGGCGCAGACCGCGCCAGAGGCGTCCAGGAGGTCGTCGACAGCTTCCTGCCCCGGGGCGTCGGCATCTACCAGCTGCCCTGCCCGGAGCAACGCGCATGGGGCGGCGTCCTCAAGCGCTGGATGCTACTGGCATACGGTTCGGGAGGCACCCTTCGGGCACCCGCAGTGCGACTGTTGCTGGGCACCTTCCTTCGATATACCAAGATCGTCTTTGCGCAGCTCGCGCGTGCTGTCACCCGCGACGTCCTGGACTACCGCCGCGCTGGCGTCGAGGTAGTTGGCATCGTCGGCATTGGCGGCTCGCCCTCATGCGTTCGGACAACGCTCGATCTGCCCACGGCGGTCAACGTCCTGACCCGATACCCGTGCGCGCGACTTGATCGCCGGACCGTCAACGAAGACGTCGTCGCTGCCAGCACCTGCCCGGGCCAAGGCCTTTTTGTCTGTGCGCTGCGCCGGAGACTGGCCCGAGCCGGCGTCGTTGTCCCGTTCGAGGAACACGCCCTGCCCAACGGACCTGTGACACCTGATCCTTGATCTGTTGGCGCATCGATCCGTGATAGGCGGATGTATGTCATTGGCTATCAGACAGAACAGAACTCGCCCTTCCGCCCGGGGGCACCCTGCAGCACCTGAAGCCGAAAGGATCACCGGTTCAATCCCTGAAACACCACCAGCGCGAAGCGGTCCCTGACCCGCGAACCGCAGGTCAGGGACCGCTCCTTTGTCCAGGACGTGCGCGGTCCTGGACAAAGGGCTTCGGACGGTTGTCCGTGTTACTTGACAGTCGGGTGCCCGATCTCGCAGCCACCGGAGCTGCCGTTGTAGTCGTTGGCCCAGGTGGACTGCACGGGGTAGCTGCCGGTGGTCAGTGCGATGTTCTGAGCTGCGCCCTGCCCCGATGAGATCCAGGCACACTTGTCGCCGTTCTCACTGCCTTGGATATCCGTCCAGCCGCCAGCCGGGAACTGGTCGCTGATCGTCTCGGCGTACTCGTGACCTTCCACGATGGTGACGCCGTCGGCGACACCGCCGGCCCCAGCGTTGACGAAGTTCGCGCCGCAGTTGGACCCTGCGTCGGTGACGTAGGGCTCGTTGGTGAACGCCAACGGACCGTACGGGGAGTTAGGTGCACCCCCGGACAGCGACGTGTCGCCGGTGTAGTCATGCCACGCGCAGAACTGGCTGCCGGTGGTGTTGAAGCCGTCCGGGTGAGTGCTGGGCGGCGACAACACGATGTACTGCACGTTCCGGTTGGACGCGGCCGTGGTGTTGCCGAAGTGCCCGGACGCTTTGACGGCCTCGGCGCCGATCTGGTTCCCGGTGGCCTGGGCCGGCGCGGCGGCCGACGGGTCCACCCAGACACCGGCGAGCGCACCGCCGGTCGGGTAGCCCACGTGGGCAGCGCCCGCCGCACAGGAAGTCGCACCGGAGGCAACGCCCTCGCAGTACTGGGTCATCACCCCGGACCACGACTCGGCACCGGTGCCAAGGCCTTTGAAGAAGCCTTGCAACCGCGCGGCGCTGGCCTGCGGGTCCCCGGTCAGCGTGGTGTAGCCGTTGGCATCGGTTCCTGCGGTGCCCCACTGGGACCCCCAGAACACCAGAACGACCCGCGGCGCGCCGGTGGTCACCCCTACTCCGGCGGTACCCCCGCCGTAGCTGAGGTTGGTGAGCCCCATCAGGCCCGGAAGATTCGTCCCGAGGGTCTGCACGAGGCCGTGCCGGTACGGATGGCTGAGGACGTTGCCGACGGACGCGCCATCGCCAGCTGTCATTGCCTGCGCGTTGGCAGCCGGCACTGCTCCGAGCAGCAACGCGGCGCCGATCACGGTCAGCGCATGCGTACCGAGGCGGCGGCGACTGCGGCGCTTGCCTGATCTGAGGTGGTGCTGATGCACGATGCTCGACCCTTCATTGGGGGATCCGATTTGACGTTGATTCAACGAGGGGACAAGGCAGAAGTTACGTCGGCTACCCGAAGCTGAACATTGAATGAACGCTTCTCTTTCTGTGGGCAAATCGCCCGATCCTGGTCTGAGGCCGACATAACCAGTGGTTAGGGTTCCCCAAATGACTCTGACCAGGCGCGCATTCTTGGGAACGACTGCTTTGATGGGGGCGACAGGCATCGTGGCCGGTGGCACCTTCGCGGCGCGCAACGCACTAGCCGCCGGGGCGGCCGTTACCGGGCTTCCCGCACCGTCGGCTTCGGGCATCGACCACGTCGTGGTGGTCATGATGGAGAACCGGTCCTTCGACCATTTCCTGGGTTGGCTGCCGGGCGCCAACGGGAAACAGGCAGGCCTGACCTACGTCGACCGTTCCGGCGTCGCGCGCCCGACGCACCACATGACTAGCTTCAGCTCCTGCGGGCATACCGACCCGGATCACTCGTACGAGGGTGGCCGGATCCAGCTGAACAATGGCCGGGTCGACGGATGGCTGAAGGCCGGTGAGGACGATCTGCTCCCGGTCGGGTATTACCAGCAGCCTGACCTCGCGTTCCTGGGGCAGGCCGGGCCGCGGTGGACGGTCTGCGACCAGTACTTCTCCGCCGTGATGGCGGAGACCTACCCGAACCGCTTTTACATGCATTCGGCGAAGACCGACCGGCTGCACAACTCGACGGCCACGGCGAGCATGCCGACGATCTGGGATCAGCTGGCGGCGGCGTCGTTGACCGGGCGGTACTACTTTTCAGACATCCCCTTCCTGGCGCTGTGGGGCACCAAGTACCTGCCCATCTCGCACCCATTCGCGACCTTCCTGTCCGACGCCGCCACGGGGCAACTGCCGCAGGTCAGCTTCATCGACCCCCGTTTCGAGGACGAAGGCTCCGGAACCTCCCAGGATGACCACCCGCACGCGGACATCCGCGCCGGTGAACAGTTTCTCAACCAGGTGTACCAAGCGGTCACCAGCAGCCCGAACTGGTCACGGACACTGCTGGTGATCAACTTCGACGAATGGGGCGGCTTCTATGACCACGTTGCGCCGGGCAGCGCCCCGGATGCGCGTCCTGACACCACCTTGCGCGGGTTCCGCGTTCCCGCCCTGGTCATCTCCCCACGGGCGCGTCGCGGGTTCGTGGCGCACAACACCTATGACCACACCTCTGTCCTGAAGACCATCCAATGGCGTTGGGGCCTTGGGGCAATGACCCCCAGAGACGCCGCGGCGCGCAACATCGCCGAGGTGTTGGACTTCACCACCCCGGCACAGACCAGCGCGCCGCAGTTCCTCGTTCCGCCGTTCGCTGCCGCCGCCTGCGTGCCCTCACCGGTCGCTGGACCTGAGGAGTCCGAATGGACCGCCCTGAGAACCAAAGCCAAGGCCGACGGATGGAGCCTGCCGTGAGGATTACCACCACAACCCCCGCGACCCGACGGGTGTTGCTAGCCGTGACCTCGATCGCACTGCTTCTGACTGTCGCGGCTGCCGCGCCGGCGATGAGCAGCCAGGCACGCACTGGTATCGCGGCATACGTGCCGCCCGTCAAGCACGTGTTCGTCATCAACCTCGAGAACAAGGGGTATGACCGGACCTGGGGCCCCGGGTCGGCGGCTCCGTATCTGGCCCAGACCCTGCGAGGCAAGGGCGTATTGCTGAACACGTACTACGGCACCGCCCACAACTCCCAGCCGAACTACATCGCGCAGATCTCCGGCCAGGGCCCGAACCCCCAGATGCAGGCCGACTGCCAGTTGTACTCCGCGTTCGCTGGGGCCGCCACTTCCCCGCCCGGACAAGCGGTCGGCAACGGGTGCGTGTTTCCCACCTCGGTGCCGGACCTGACCCGACAGCTGGAGTCCAAGAAGCTGTCGTGGAAGGGCTACATGGAGGACATGGCCACCCCGTGTCGCCACCCGGCGCTGAACGCGCAGGACCCGACCCAGTCCGCACAAGTCGGTGACCAGTACGCCATGCGTCACAACCCCTTCATGTACTTCGCGGCCATCACGGGCTCGCCGGGCTGTGCCCACAAGGTCGTCGACCTCACCCAGCTCAGCACGGACCTGGGCAAGGTCAGCACGACGCCCAACCTGAGCTACATCACCCCGAACCTGTGCCACGACGGCCACGACTCACCGTGCGTGGACGCCCAGCCCGGCGGCCTGGTCAGCGTCGACGCCTGGCTTAAGATCTGGGTGCCCAAGATTCTCAGCTCCCCGGCGTTCAAGACCGACGGCGCCCTGGTCATCACTGCGGACGAGTCCGACGGACCGCAGACAGACGCCACCGCGTGCTGCGGGGAAGGCCGAGGGCCGAACTCGCCGCTTCCCGGCATCGCCGGCTCGGGTGGGGGCCGGATCGGCGCGCTCGTGCTGTCCCGCTGGGTCAGCCCCAACACGTGGAGCACCACCTCCTACAACCACTACTCGCTGCTGGGCTCCCTCGAGGACATCTTCCGGCTGCCCTACCTGGGCTATGCCCAGACTCCCGGACTCCAAAGATTCGGCCTTGATGTGTACAACAGCGGCTGGAACTTGTCGTAGCCGAAGTTGCACGCATCGGTTGTGGGAGGGGCCGTGCAAGGCAGACATTCTCACGCGGCTCACGCGGCCGGGGCGTCTGACCTGGCCATCCGCCTGCCGTCGAGGTCAGCGGGCGCACCTGCGTAACCCAGGGCTGCTTCCCAGGTGGGGTAGCGCTTCCCCACCACCGGTGCATGCGCGCTGGAAGCCCGGCGAACCGCAGGCTCGCGACCACTGGTGTGTGGCGCACCGCTTCTAGCCACAGCTTGGTGTCACGAACTCATGGTTGTGTCTTGAGTTTTCAGGCTGCCTTTCCCAGGCGGGCGTGGTCGGTGTAGGTGTGGACGTGCCGGTCGATGGTGCTCAGGGCGTGACGGAGCTCGGCCGGTGCTGGTGGCCTGTCGGCGGCGATCAAAGGTCGTAGGAGCCGGTCGTGGACCTTGGTGTAGAACACCGCGACACGTTGGCCGTCTGGGGTCAGGTCGTAGGTGTTGGTGTGCTCGCGACGCTCGATGAGTTCGTTGATATGCAGCCGGGCCAGGTCGTAGCTCATCTGATTGGTGCTGTAGGCCGCGCCGAGCAGTTGGCTCACCTGGGCGCGGAGGCTCCGGTGGGTGAACCCGACGGCGTTGAGGGCGAAACATAAGGCGCCGAGCAGGGCCATGACCCGAGGGTCGCCGAACCGTAAGGCTGGGGCCCTCCTCCCGTCCGCGGTGAGCGTGGGGAGCGCGACCCGCTCAAAGGCTGGGCTCGCAAGGACACAGCTCTGCCCGACGCGTTCAGTATTGAGCATGCGGGCGTTGACGTCACGGCCTTTGGCCTGCAGTTCGTCGAGGTTCTGCAGGCGGCGCAGGCAGCGCACGTCGGTCGGTGAGTTGATGACGGTCTCGATGCGTAGTGCGCGACCGTCTTTGAGGTACTGCTTGACGCGGGAGTGCTTGTAGAAGGCGTTGACGGTGACCATGGTGTCGCGGGTGACCACTTTGGTTTTGAATACCTGCTCGACCTTCGGTAGGCGTCCGCGACGGCCCTTGTGCCCGGTGAAGATGAGTTCGACGCTGTCGGGGCGCCCGACGTCCAGGTTGTCGGCCACCAGTGCCTCGAAGAACGCCCGCGCACGCCGTGGTGCGTTGAACACCATGGTCCGGGAGACCTCGACCTGACGCATCGACAACTCCCACCAGAAGCCGCCGACGCAGTCGTGTTCGGTCAACGGCAACGGTAGGACAGCCATCCACCGGTCGAAGAAGGCCTGGATGGTCCCGGGTCCGAGCCGGTCACAGATCCCCTGGAGTGCGGCCGGGTCATCGCAGGTGGCGAAGCCGTTGGACAACGCGGTCCATCCGATCCCAGCCGCGGTCGCTTGGCGTTTGGCCCACTCATGGCCGTTGACCCAAACCTTGATCGGGTATGGGAAGTACGTACAGATCTTGATGAACGCGGGCCCGAAGTCGACGTCCCACAGGTAGAAGTAGAAACACGTCACCCGCCGGTCAGCCTTGGTGAACGAAAACCACGGGAACCCGCCCGAGCGTTCGCGCTGCGTGGCCGCGAACACGTTTTGGTACTCCTGGGCCACCCCGATCGCCGCCACCCCCGAGCGACCGTTAGCCGCCTGGGCAGTCAGGTAGCGGCCCATGACGTCGATCTTGCGGTCACCCTTGCGGAACTGCACGACCGGGATGTGGTTGGTATCGGCGAACCCTCTGACCGACCGGCGGAAGGACGTGCCCATCTTCTCCATGATCGCCGGCGAGGGAATCGGATAACCCAGGTGCTGGGTCATGAACGACGCCACCTGCCCACCGACCTGAAGATTCGGCACATAGCCATTGAGATAGATCCGGTCCAGGCACTCAACATCCAGGGCCACGTGACCATCGAGAAGCTCGTCCACCGTCAACGAATCTGCCATGTCAACAGGATGACTCCCGCTCGACCCACCAGGCCAGCCCGAGCCTCGGTGGTCAGAGGCGAAGCCTCACTGGGTGGCTGGTGTTCTACGGGGGTTTACGGGGGTGGGCGTGACCCCTTGGGCGGCCGTGAGCGGTTCAACGGGTGGTCGCCGTTGTCAATCTTGTTGCTGGCAGTTGGGTTTGAGGGCTG
>Ga0097691_1000750_pt1 | contig 26380 bp, 24 predicted proteins | sample NGESurdeep072012_8_FD_72858 | JGI IMG/M metagenome (GOLD analysis project Ga0097691, IMG submission 72858) | Arctic peat soil microbial communities from Barrow, Alaska - NGEE Surface sample 210-1 deep-072012 | ecosystem: Environmental > Terrestrial > Soil > Wetlands > Peat ... | reverse complement strand
TCGGTGCTGACGACCCCGGATGGCTTGACCGCCCTGGCCGAGGCTGCGCACGGCACGGTGACCCGGCACTTCCGCCAGCATGAGCAGGGCAGGCCGACCTCCACCAACCCGATCGCCTCGATCTACGCGTGGACCGGTGGCCTCAAGCACCGCGGCAAGCTTGACGGGACCCCGGAGGTGTCGGCCTTCGCCGAGACCCTCGAGCGCGTCTGCGTCCAGACCGTCGAGCAGGGCAAGATGACTAAGGACCTCGCTCTGCTGGTCGGCCCTGACCAGGGGTGGCTGACCACCGAAGAGTTCCTGGCTGCGATCGACGAGAACCTTGCGGCGGCGCTGGCCTGATCCGCTGAGCCGGCGGGTCATTCCCTCGGGTAGGACTTCGCACCTGGCAGATTGAGCCGATTTGTCTTCAGCCATTCGGGCACTTCTGGTGACCGAATGGCTGAAGGGGCCCCAAAGCCGCTATGTGCTCAAGGGGTCATCGCGACGTTTGAGGCATGAGATTCGCATCGAGAGCTCTTGTCCGTCGTTTCGAAGGCGTGCTGGTCATGGTCCTTGCCCTGGGCCCGGCGGCCATAGTGGCGGCTCCCCCCGCACAGGCGTACACCCCCAGCTCAGCCACAGTCGCCGCGTACGAGGCCCGGGTGGCCTACCGGATTAACGTCATACGGGCGAGCTACGGTCGCGGCAGGCTCAACTCGGCGCAGTGCCCGGACTATTACGCCGAGAGATGGGCTCCCTACCTGGCGCGCACCTGGAGCTTCTATCACCAGTCGATGTACACGATCCTGCGGGGCTGCGGAGCAAGAGTAGCGGCCGAGAACCTGGCACGCGGCAACGTCAGCGCTGACGCCATCGTGGCCGCCTGGTGGGCTTCGCCCGGGCACCGCGCCAACATCCTGGACGGCCGGCTGAACCGGATCGGCGTGGCTGCGGTCTACGCCCGAGGCCAGTGGGTCGTCGTCGCCGACTTCACCCGCGTCTGAGGCCGATCGGCACCGGGGGTCACCCCCAGACTGTCCTCCGACAGGCGGACGCGACAGAATGGCGCGCATGCGTGCGCACGAGATCCCGAAGACCAACCGCAAGCCGCGTCTGCTGTCCGGTATGCAGCCGACAGGCTCGCTGCACCTGGGCAACTATCTCGGGGCCTTGGTCAACTGGGTGGAGATGCAGGAGACGCATGACGCGTTCTATGTCGTGGTGGACCTGCACGCTCTGACGGTCGAGGTCGCACCGGCAACGCTGCGCGACCGCACCCGGGCTACCGCCGCGCAGTACCTCGCAGCCGGCGTGGACCCAGCCCGATCCACCCTCTTCGTCCAGAGCCACATCGGCGAGCACTCCCAGCTGGCCTGGGTCCTGTCCTGCCTGACCGGCTTTGGTGAAGCCAGCCGGATGACACAGTTCAAGGACAAGTCCGGCAAACACGGCGCCGAGGGCACGACCGTTGGCCTGTTCACCTATCCGGTGTTGATGGCGGCGGACATCCTGCTCTATGACGCGGATCAGGTCCCGGTTGGCGAGGACCAGCGTCAGCACCTCGAGCTCACCCGCGACCTTGCCGGGCGGTTCAACAGCCGCTTCGGCAAGACCTTCACCGTCCCCGAACCGCACATCGTCAAGGCGACCGCCAAGATCTACGACCTGCAGGACCCGACGTCCAAGATGAGCAAGTCCGCGGTCAGCCAAAGTGGCGTGATCGACATGCTCGAGGATCCCCGCACCATCGCCAAGCGGATCAGGTCTGCGGTTACCGACGCGGGCCGCGAGATCCGTTTCGACCAAGCACAGAAGCCGGGGATCTCCAACCTCCTGCGCATCTTGGGCGCGTTGTCAGGGCGCTCGATCGAGTCATTGGAGGCCGACTACGAGGGCAGAGGTTACGGCGACCTCAAGAAGGACGTCGCCGAGATCGTCGTCGACACCGCTACGCCATATCGTGATCGCACCCTCGCTCTGCTGGCTGACCCTGCCGAGCTTGACCGCATACTCGCTGAAGGGGCCGAGCGGGCCAGGGATGTGGCCGGCATCACCTTGGCCAGGGTTTATGACCGAGTCGGCTTCTTGCCCAGTAAGCGATAGCGGGTGAAGATGATCAGCGTGTCCATTGCGGTCCCTGCGCCGTTCGCGGGTGAGCTTCAGAAGTTGCGAGCGTCGTTCGGTGACCCGTCGGCCAGGTCGATCCCGACACACGTGACGTTGCTCTCGCCGACCGAGATCGCAGATGACGAAGGTCCCGAGATCCACGAGCACCTGCAGCGTGTGGCCGACGCGCAGCGGCCCTTCACCATGTTGTTGCGCAGCACCGGCACCTTCCGCCCGATCTCCCCGGTCGTCTTCGTCCAGGTGGCAGGTGGCATCAGTGCCTGCGAACGGATCGAGCAGGCCATCCGCACCGGCTCGTTGAAACGGGATGTGCAGTTCTACTACCACCCGCATGTCACCATCGCCCACAACGTCGATGACCGGGCGATGGACCGTGCTTTCAACGAGCTTGCCACCTACGAATGCTCGTTCGAGGTCAGGGCATTCGACCTGTTCGAGCACGGGAACGATCTTGTCTGGCGCCCGGTGAGCAGCTTCGACTTCGGCGGGGTAGCGAAGAACGACTCAGCCCGTATGCCGTGAAGCCCGCGGTCGCGCGGTTCATGGCGAGCAGGCCCGGGCTGGCGTGGAAGCGCTATGGCGATGCACGCGGCAACATCCTGGCAGCGGGCATGGGCTACTTCGCCTTCTTCTCGCTCTTCCCGGCTGCCGCGCTCGGGTTCAGCGTGTTCGGGTTCGTGCTTCGGGGACACCCCGATCTGTTGCGCTCGGTCATTAACCAGCTTGGTGCGTACCTGCCGGGTCTGGTCAGGGATGCCCAGCACCCCGACGGACTCATCCCGGCAAAGGCGCCGCAGGCTCTTGCCCTGACGATCACCGGTGTCATTGCCTTCGTGACCCTGGTGCTCGCCGGGCTTGGCTGGTTGAGGGCTGTTCGTGAGGGCATCCGGGCAGTCTTCGGGGCGAGGGGTCCTGGGGGAAACTTGATCACGAATACGGCCCGAGACCTCGGTGTGCTCTTCACACTGGGGCTGGGCATCGCGCTCGTCGCGGTGCTGACCAGCGCGGTCGGCGCCGCTGCCGGCTGGATTGCCCAGGGAATCGGGATGTCCGGTAACGGCTGGATTCTCATAGTCGCTGGGTTCGCGGTGAGTGTTTTGGCTGACACCGCCCTGATGATCGTTCTGTTGCGGGTGGTCTCCGGTGTGCCTGTGCCGTGGCGCGACCTCTTCCAGGGGGCGTTGGTGGGCGGGGTGGGGTTCAGCCTGCTGAAGATCTCCGCAGCCGCGTTGTTGCCCAGGGTGACGGCCAATCCCTTGTTTGCCTCCTTCGCGATCGTGGTTGGATTGTTGATCTGGCTCAACCTGATCGCACGACTGACCCTGATCTCGGCGGCATGGGCGGCCAACGACGTCGACCAGGTTCTCGCTGGCGAACTCTCTGTCCAGACCCAAGCGCACGGCCCGGCCCCTGAGACGGTGGGCATGTCCGGGACGAAGGGTGTTCGAGGCGGCGGGTTGCCGACCTTCGGTGTGCGCTCTCTTGACCGCATGACCTTGGGCTCCGGATTCATTCTCGGTGCCGCGGCCATGGCGGCCGTGGGTGCGCTGGCCCGCAGCATGAGGTCCATGGTCCGTCTCGGCAGGGACTGAACCAGCTCAGCTGCGCTTGCCGGTGATTCTGCGTCGTGCCCAGACCCCGGCCATGGCCAGCGCCCCCATCGCGCAAGCCGCACCGACCCATGCAGGGAGCCCTGAAGGGCCAGCCGACTTGTGGGGCGACGTGATGGTCGGCGCCTCGGGCCGGCCAGCCGACTTGCGGGGCGACGTGATGGTCGGCGCCTCGGGCCGGCCAGCCGCCGCCACGGTTGGCTTGGACGCGGCCGTTTCGCCGGGCTCGACCAGCTCGCCGATCGGGCTGACGGAGGGTCCATGGGCGAAGGCCCAGTTCATCAGCGCCGCAGCCGGCTGCCAGCTGCCCAGAGGGCTGGCCATCTCGCTCACGAGGTAGGTTTTGCCTCCCCGCGTGGCCGCTTCCATGTAGGTGTACTTGGCGGCGATCGTGTAGCCGTTCTTGATACCTATGGTGCCCGGGAAGTTGTGGAGCAGCTGGTTGTGGTTGCTGATCATGAAGCCTGGCCTCATCGTGCCGTCGACGGACCTGCCGCCGGGGAAGGATGCCTGCTTGGTGCTGACGTAGCGCCGGAAGTCGGGGAGCCTCATCGCGGCGCGACCGATCAGCGCCAGATCGTAGGCGCTGGTCCTTTGGCCGGCTTTGTCCAGGCCGCTGGGGTCCTTGGCCACGGTGTCGGAAGCGCCCAGATCTGCCGCGATGGCGTTCATGGCCGCCAAGGTGAGCGCCATACTGTGGTTTCCGCGGGCGAGAGCGTAGGCAGCATCGTTGCCGGAGGCCATGAGCATCCCTTGCAGGAGGGTTCCGACGCGGTAGGACGTGCCGGCCAGGATGCCGACGTGGGTCCCGTCGGCGTTCACGTCCTGTTGCTTCACCAGGATCTTCGCGCTCGGGTCCAGGATCGGGATCAGGGTCAGTGCTGTCAGCGTCTTCATGGTGCTGGCCGGCAGGTGGGGGGCGTGTGGCGCCCTGGCGACCAGGATCCGCCCCGTGTCCATGTCAGCGAGCAGGAAGGACGCCCCGGGCATGGCGGGCGGGGCCGGGACCCCTGGCCGAAGGTTCACGATGACCCCAGCCGCGGCGAGCTGTTGGCCTCCGACGGGGTTGCCGGCGGCAGCGGACGCGGGAGGTCCCGCCAGGGAGAATACGCCCACGGCGGCGACCGTGAGGCTCAGCGCGAGGCCGCGCACCGCAAACCGGAAAGAGGTCATGTGCAGAGATGACCTCAGTGGGATGGAATCGTCAATACCTGGTGGTAACGAAGTGCGTGGTTGGCGTCGCCTGTACCGTCTGCGCCATGGCTGAAGGCGCTGGAACGGTGACCCCGATCGCGGGCACAATGACAGAGATCGCGGCGATATGACACAGACCGCGGGTACCGAGACAGAGATCGGGGACGACAGTGACGCCCCGGCCATTGCCGGGTTGTGGGCAGTGATCCCGGCGGGAGGTGCCGGGACTCGACTGTGGCCCCTGTCTCGGTCGTCGTCTCCGAAGTTCCTGCACGATATGACGGGAGCCGGAAACTCGCTGCTTCAGGCGACGTGGGACCGGCTCAGGCCCCTGTGTGGCGACCACATCATGGTGGTGGCGGGGGTCATGCACGAGGCGGCCGTGCGAGTCCAGCTACCCGGGCTGGCCCCGGCCAACCTGGTGGCCGAGCCCTCGCCGAGGGGCTCCATGGCGGCGATCGGGCTCGCAGCGGCGATACTCGAGCGCCGTGAGTCCGATGCCGTCATCGGCTCCTTCGCCGCAGACCACGTCATCGGCGAGCCGGAGGTTTTCGCCGACTGCGTACGCGAGGCGGTCGCGGTGGCGCGGGCCGGATACGTCGTCACCATCGGGATCGAACCGACCGTTCCGGCAACCGGTTTCGGCTACATCCGCGTCGGTGACCCTTTGGCGATCGTGGGTGCTCCGCATGGCCGGCAGGTCCGGTCCTTCGTGGAGAAGCCTGACGAGGCGACTGCGCGGGCGTTCCTGGAGACTGGCGAATACCATTGGAACGCAGGGATGTTCGTCGTCAGAGCCACGGTCCTGCTCGACCTTCTGGCGGACTTCCATCCCAGGCTGGCGGCGGGCCTTCGTGACATCGCGGCGGAGCCCGCCCGCCTTGAGGAGCTGTGGCCGGGGCTGACCAGCGTGGCCATCGATCACGCTGTGGCCGAACCTGCCGCAGCGGTGGGCCGTGTCGCCGTGGTGCCGGGGCGGTTCACCTGGGATGACGTGGGCGACTTCGCCTCGCTGGGCTCGCTGTTGCCCGAGGTCGCCGGGGTTCCCGGGCTGAAGGTCCTGGGCGAGGTTGATCTCGTGCTGGCCAAGGACGCGACGGGCGTGGTCATCCCCGGCTCGGGCCGGACAGTTGCCGTGCTCGGCCTGGACGACATCGTTGTGGTCGACACCCCGGACGCCCTACTGATCACCACTCGTGCGCGCGCCCAGGAAGTCAAGACTCTGACCCATCTGCTCAAGGCCTCCGGACGCGCCGACCTGACCTGAGCCTTCCCGCGGGCGAACCCGGCACGCGGGACCACCCAGCACAGCATGGGTCGCGCGGGTTCACTACGCTCGTGACATGGCTGAAACTCCCGTCGCCCTCAGTGAGTCCGACCTACCGATCGCCCAGGTCTATGACCATTCGGCGCTGGATGGCTTCGATGCCGCGGAGCGCCTCGGGACGCCGGGGGAGTTCCCTTTCACGCGTGGTGTCTACCCGACGATGTACACGGGCAGGCCGTGGACGATGCGCCAGTATGCGGGGTTCGGCAATGCCAAAGAGTCCAATGAGCGCTACCACCAGCTGGTCAAGGCCGGCACCGGTGGCCTCTCAGTGGCCTTCGACCTCCCCACTCAGATGGGTTATGACTCCGACGAGACGATCGCCAGCGGTGAGGTCGGCAAGGTCGGTGTCGCGATCGACTCCCTGGACGACATGTCCACCCTGTTCGCCGGCCTCCCGCTGGACAAGGTCAGCACGTCGATGACGATCAACGCGCCGGCCGCCACGCTTCTGCTGATGTACCAGCTGACGGCGGAGAAGCAGGGCGTGGCCGGCAAGGCACTGACCGGCACGATCCAGAACGACGTGCTCAAGGAGTACATCGCCCGCGGCACCTACATCTATCCGCCCAAGCAGTCGCTGCGCCTGATCAGCGACATCTTCTCGTACTGCCAAAAAGAGCTTCCGCGCTGGAACACGATCTCCATCTCCGGCTACCACATGGCCGAGGCCGGGGCCACACCCGCGCAGGAGATCGCGTTCACCTTGGCAAACGCCAAGGAGTATGTGCGGGCAGCACTGCGCGCCGGCCTGGAGATAGACGACTTCGCGCCGCGGCTCTCCTTCTTCTTCGTGGCCCGCACGACCCTGCTGGAGGAGGTCGCCAAGTTCCGCGCGGCCCGCCGGATCTGGGCGCACATCATGAAGGACGAGTTCGGCGCCAAGAACCCCAAGTCCCAGATGCTGCGTTTCCATACCCAGACCGCCGGCGTCCAGCTGACCGCCCAGCAGCCTGAGGTCAACATGGTGCGCGTCGCCCTGCAGGGTCTGGGAGCGGTTCTGGGAGGCACCCAGTCGCTACACACCAACTCCTTCGACGAGGCTCTTGCGCTGCCGAGCCAGAAGGCGGCGCGGCTGGCGCTGCGCACCCAGCAGGTCATTGCCTATGAGACAGACGTGACCAAGACGGTCGACCCGTTTGCCGGGTCCTACGTCATGGAGTCCATGACCGATGACGTCGAAGCCTCGGTGCTGCGGCTCATGGAGCAGGTCGAGGACCATGGCGGCGCCGTGGCCGCTATCGAGCAGGGCTTCCAGAAGGCCGAGATCGAACGGTCGGCCTACCGCATCGCCCTGGAGATCGACCACGGCGAGCGCATCGTGGTGGGGCTGAACAAGTTCACCCTCGACGAAGAAGAACCCTTCGAGTCGCTTCGCGCGGACCCGCGGATCGAAGCCGACCAGTGCGAGCGCCTGGCAGTTCTGCGCAAGGAACGCGACAACGACGAGGTGTCGCGAGCGTTGGACTCCCTGCGCACCGCGGCCGGAGGCACGGACAATGTCCTGCTGCCCATGAAAGAGGCCCTGGCCGCTCGCGCCACCGGCGGCGAGGTCGCCCACGCGCTGCGTGACGTCTGGGGCACGTACGTCCCCCATGACGCTTTCTGACGCCCCCGGGGTTGGGATCGTGGGCGAGAGCGTGGCCGCGCTGGAGGACGAGCTCGTGGCGTTCCGCCGTGACCTTCACGCACACCCCGAGCTGTCCCACGCCGAGACCCGCACCACCAGCCGTGTCGCTGCCAGGCTGACTGCTGCGGGTGTTCGGGTGCGGCCACTGACCGGCACCGGACTGATCGGTGACATCGGGCCCCTCGAACCGGCATACCGGGTGGCTCTGCGGGCGGATCTGGACGCGCTGCCAGTGGCCGAGCGGACTGGTCTGCCGTTCGCCTCGCGCTCGGACGGGGTCTGCCACGCCTGCGGTCACGACGTCCACGTTGCGGCGGTCCTGGGTGCCGGGCTGGCCCTGCAGGAACAGGCTGACCGCCTTGCGGCACAAGGACTCGGTGTGCGTCTGATCTTCCAGCCGGCCGAGGAGGTCACGCCCGGGGGTTCTTTGGCGGTGATCGAGCAGGGCGGCATCGCGGGAGTGGACGCCATCTTCAGCATCCACTGCGATCCCACCTTCGACGTGGGTCTGGTGGGGCTGCGCGAAGGCCCGATCACTGCCGCCACCGACTCTGTCACCATTACGCTGCGCGGCCGCGGAGGCCACACATCGCGCCCGCACCTGACCCAGGACCTGATCTATGCGCTGGGCAAGGTCGTCACCGACGTCCCAGCGGCGCTCTCGCGCCGGGTCGACCCTCGGGCCGGTGTTGTACTGGTATGGGGGGCCATTCACTCCGGGGCCGCAGAGAATGTCATCCCGTCGACGGGCACCGTCAGTGGCACGCTGCGGATGCTCGATGCGCAGCTGTGGGAGGACATCGGGCCTCTGCTCGAGGAGCTCGTCCATGCGGTGATCCGCCCGTATGCCGTGTCCGCCACGATCGAGCACCGGCGGGGGGCGCCGCCTGTGGTCAACGACCCGGTGTTGGTGGGCAGGCTGCGCGCCGCCGCCGACCTGATGCTGGGGCCGCAGGCACCGACGCCGACCGTGCAGTCCCTGGGTGGGGAGGACTTCGCCTGGTACCTGCAGGCTGTGCCGGGGGCGATGGCGCGGTTGGGGACCAGAACCCCGGGCGGTGCGACCTACGACCTGCACCAGGGCGATCTGGTCGTGGATGAGCGGGCGGTCGCCATCGGCGCACGGCTACTTCTGGGCGTCGCAACGACACACCGTCCCGACTGACACCGCGGCACCTAGGGCCCAAGAAGTTGCGGTAAAACGTTGCTGGTGTTGCCCGGTAAGCCGACGGGCGTAGTCGCCAGGGGGCGGGTAGAGTCACAAAAAGTGCGCCACTTGGTGCATCTCGCAGATGTGGTGCACAAAGGGGAGAGCGCCTTGAGATCATCGATGAGAATCGTTGCCGTCGCCTCGGTGGCTGCCATGGCTCTGGCCGCGTGTGGGACCAAGTCCACCACCAGCGCGTCCCCGAGTAGCTCGGGTTCGAGCGCGGCAGCCGGCAAGGAATTCAAGGCTTGCATGGTGCTGGACACCGGAGGCGTTGACGACCGCTCGTTCAACCAGTCCTCGTGGGCCGGTCTTCAGGCGGCCAACAAGGCCAATCCCCAGATCAAGATCTCGTACATCGCGTCCAACTCCCAGAACGACTACACCCCGAACCTCAGCGCTGAGGTCAACAGGGGTTGCGACACGATCATTGCCGTGGGTGGTCTGATGGGCGATGCGGTCAAGGCATCCGCGAAACAGAATCCCAAGCAGCAGTATGCCCAGATCGACAGCGGATCGTCGGGTCCCAACGTCTACGGTCTTCAGTACAACACCGCGCAGGGTGGCTTCCTCGGTGGCTACCTCGCCGCAGGCATGACCAAGACCGGCAAAGTCGCGACCTTCGGTGGCCTGAACATCCCGCCAGTGACCATCTACATGGATGGCTTCTGGGAGGGCGTGCAGTACTACAACAAGACCAAGAACAAGAACGTCCAGGTCCTCGGCTGGGATGAGAAGAACCAGAAGGGTGGCACGTTCGCCCAGTCCTTCACGGACCAGAACAAGGGTCGCTCGATCACCCAGGCCTTCGTCCAGCAGGGCGCCGACGTCGTGTTCCCGGTTGCCGGCGGCACAGGCCTGGGCTCGGGCGCCGCGGCCCAGGCTGCGGGCGGCAAGGTCAGCGTGCTGTGGGTCGACACCGACGGCTGTACGAGCGCTGCGCAATACTGCAAGTACTTCCTGTCAAGTGTGACCAAGAACCTCACCGACTCCGTGACCCTGTACGCCACCACCTCTGCCGGCGGCACCTTCCCGACCGGCAGCTACATCGGTGACCTCAAGAACAACGGCACCGGTCTGGCCCCGTTCCACGAGTTCGAGAGCAAAGTGCCGGCCGACCTCAAGACCCAGCTCGCCAAGGTCAAGGCGGACATCATCTCCGGCAAGATCGTGATCACCTCGCCCAGCCAGCCGAAATGACGCGGCTGAGGTGATGTAGCGATCTGAGGGGGAGCACCACAGTCCCCCTCAGATGGTCCGTTCGCACCGGTTCTGGAGGTCACGCTGAAGCTCGAACTGCGAGGCATCACCAAGCGCTTCGGCGGGCTCGTTGCCAACGATGCGATCGATCTGGTGGTCCAGCCCGGTGAGATACACGCCCTGCTCGGCGAGAACGGTGCCGGCAAGAGCACGCTGATGAACGTCCTCTATGGGCTGTACCAGCCCGATGACGGCGAGATCCTGATCGACGACAAGCCGGCCACCTTCAGGGGCCCTGGCGATGCGATGGCGGCGGGCATCGGCATGGTCCACCAGCATTTCATGTTGATCCCGGTGTTCACCGTGGCCGAGAACGTCGAGCTCGGCCACGAGCAGACCCGTCGCCTCGGGTTCCTGGACCATCGCAAAGCCCGGCATCTGGTGGCTGAGGTGTCCGCTCGGTACGGACTCGACGTCCCACCCGATGCCCTGGTGGCCGACCTGCCGGTCGGGGTCCAGCAACGCGTCGAGATCGTCAAGGCGCTGGTCCGCAATGCCAGCGTGCTGATCCTGGATGAGCCCACTGCCGTGCTCACCCCGCAGGAGACCGACGACCTGATGCAGGTCATGCGTGCCCTGCGGGACGGGGGCACGTCGATCGTCTTCATCACCCACAAGCTGCGGGAGGTGCGTGCCGTCGCCGACCGGATCACCGTGATCAGGCGCGGCACAGTGGTCGGGGAGGCGTTGCCCTCCGCATCCTCGGCCGAGCTCGCTTCGATGATGGTGGGCCGCCCCGTGCTGCTGACGGTGGACAAGGGCATCGCGGCACCCGGTGAGCCGATCCTGCAGGTCGAATCGTTGCGAGTGGTCGATGAGGCGGGCCAGGTCGTCGTGGACGACGTCAGCTTCTCGGTTCGCTCGGGCGAGATCTACGCCATCGCCGGGGTCCAGGGCAACGGCCAGACCGAGTTGACGGAGTCCTTGATCGGCCTTACACGACTCACCTCGGGACGGGTTCGCATAGACGGCGATGACGTCACCGACGAAAGCATCGACGAGATTCTCGCGCGCGGGGTTGGCTACGTTCCCGAAGACCGTTCGCACGACGGACTGGTGGGAGGCTTCACCATCGCCGAGAACCTGGTCCTCGACATCTTCGACCAGGCGCCGTTTGCCAAGGGGATGAATCTGGATCTCAAGGTCATCGACGACAACGCCGAGCATCGGGTACAAGAGTTCGACATCCGTACGTCATCGATCCGCGCGAACGCCTCGACATTGTCCGGTGGCAACCAGCAGAAGCTCGTCCTGGCCCGCGAGCTGTCTCGTCCGCTGCGGATCCTCGTGGTGGCCCAACCCACCCGCGGGGTCGACGTGGGCTCTCAGGAGTTCGTTCACAGACGCATCATCGAGGAGCGCGACAACGGCGCAGCCGTGGTACTGATCTCCAGCGAGCTGGATGAGGTTCTCGGGCTCGCCGACCGCATCGCGGTGATGTTTCGGGGTCGCGTCATCGGCGAGGTGCCCGCCGGCACTTCGGCCGAGAAGATCGGGCTCCTGATGGCTGGGGCGAACGTCGAGTCCACCCGCGATGGGCCGGCCGCGGCGACACAGGAGGATGCCCCGTGAGCGAAGACCACGCGACCGCGCAGGACTCGTCCCCGATCCCAGCACCTCCCGAGACACCGACGGGTGGCTCTCGAGCGAGCCTCGGCATCCGGATGCTGGATGCCGTGAGGTACGGCAACACCGCCGTCCTGACGCTGCTGGCTCTCTTGGTGGCAATGGCCGTTGGCGCCGTGCTCATCGCCGTGGCAGACGCCGATACCAGGACCGCTGCACAGTATTTCTTCTCCGCCCCGATGGATACGTTGGGCGCTGCCGCACGGGCGATCGGCGGCGGCTATGCGGCTCTGTTCCAGGGAGCCGTCTACAACCCCGCAACGGCCTCGAAGGGCACTCTTGCCGGTGTCCTCGGCCCGATCTCCGAGACGCTCGTCAATGCCACCCCGCTGATCCTGGGCGGCCTGTCGGTGGGGCTCGCGTTTCGCGCCGGCCTGTTCAACATCGGCGGCCAGGGACAGATCATTATGGGCGCGATCTTCGCCGGTTACGTGGGGTTCGCCTGGCACCTGCCGCTGGTCCTGCACCTGATTGCCGGCATCATCGCCGGCATCGTCGGGGGAGCGCTGTGGGGCGGCCTGGCGGGGTTCCTCAAGGCTCGCACGGGGGCGCACGAGGTCATTACGACGATCATGCTCAACTACATTGCCTTCAACTTCCTGGCATTCCTGCTCGGCCTGAAGGGTTTCCAGCGACCACCCTACGGGCAGGCGATCAGCAACGTGGTTGACACCAACGCCCAGCTGCCTCCCCTGCTCGGCAACGGGCTCCGGGTCCACGCAGGTCTCTTTGTGGCTCTGCTGGCGGCCCTGGGCGTGTGGTGGCTGCTCTCTCGAAGCACCCTCGGCTTCCAGCTGCGAGCCGTCGGCGCCAACCAGTTCGCAGCCCGGACGGCAGGCATGAGCGTCGAGCGCAGCTATACCGTCGTGATGCTGCTCGCCGGCGGCCTGTCCGGTCTGGCCGGGGTGTCGCAGATACTCGGCACCAACAGCGCCATCACCCAGGACATCGACGCGGGCATCGGTTTCGACGCCATCACGGTCGCCCTGCTTGGCCGGGCCACCCCCGGTGGCACGGTGCTCGCGGGTCTGCTCTTCGGTGCCCTGCGGGCGGGTGGTGTGCAGATGCAGTCGAGCACCGGCATCCCGATCGACCTGGTGCAGGTGATTCAGTCGCTCATCGTGCTCTTCATCGCGGCGCCCGCCCTGATCAGGTCGATCTTCCATCTTTCAGCCGCACGCGGCGGGATCGGACAGCAACTCGCGAAGGGATGGAACGGGTGAGCTCGCCGACATCTCCAGCACCGCTCGGAGCGGACACGCCGGACATCATCGTCCACACCGTGCTCGAGGTGCCTATCAGCAAGCACCGTCGCATCGTCACCGGAAGTGCGATCTTCCTGGTCGGCCTGGTCTGCGCCCTGCTACTGGGCATGGGCTCGCGGTCCGGGTATCACGCCTCATTCCGGCTCGCGCCGGCCGATGCGAGCATCAAGGTGCCCAACCTGACCCTTCCAGCCCGACTGACCGGAGTCCTGCTCGGCCTGGTCGTCATCAGCCTCGGCCTATTTCAGATCGTCCGTGGGTTCAGCAAACGCTCGATGAGATGGGTGCTCTCTGTCACCGGGCTCTGTTTCATAGTGGCCTTCTTGTGCTGGGCGGCAACGGGCGGGACCAAGGGCGGCACACTGGACCTGCTCGGACTGCTGCAACAGTCCATCTTCCTGGCCATTCCCCTCATTCTGGGCGCGCTCGCGGGCGTGCTGTGTGAGCGTTCAGGTGTCATCAACGTGGCCATCGAGGGTCAGATGCTGGCCGGTGCCTGGGCCGGCGCGCTGGTCGCCACCCTCCTTCACAACAAGGGCATGGGCCTTCTCGCCGCAGTGATCGCCGGCGGGTTGATGGGTCTGCTGCTCGCCGTCTTCGCCATCCGATACTTCGTCAACCAGGTCGTGCTTGGCGTCGTGCTCAACGTCCTGGCCCTGGGCCTCACCGGGTTCATCTACGACGCTCTCATGCAGCCCAACCAGGACACCATGAACAACCCCGGGTTCTTCGACCCGATAAAGATCCCCGTGCTGGGCGACATCCCCATCGTGGGGCCCTTGCTGTTCAACGCCAACATCATTGTGTATCTGACCTACGTCCTGATCGTGGTCGTCGATGTGGCGCTGTTCCGGACCAGGTGGGGTCTGCGCACCCGAGCCGTCGGTGAGCACCCCGAGGCGGCTGACACCGTGGGCATCAACGTGTTTCGCACGCGCTACCGCAATGTCGTCTACGGCGGCATGGTTGCCGGCATGGCCGGTGCGTTCCTCACCATCGGTGCGGTCGGCGCATTCTCCAAGAACATCTCCTCGGGCAAGGGCTTCATCGCGCTCGCGGCGGTCATCTTCGGTCGCTGGAGCCCTCGTGGAGCCATCGGGGCGGCCCTGCTGTTCGGTTTCGCCGACGCCCTGCAGACCGTCCTGTCGTTCACCCAGACCCCGGTCACCATCCCATCCAGCTTCCTGGCCATGCTGCCCTACCTCGCCACGCTGTTCGCCGTGGCCGGACTGGTGGGCCGAGTTCGGGCACCGACCGCCGACGGTGAACCCTATGTCAAGGGATGAGGCAATGACTACGGCCACATCCGTTGACTGGGAAGCCTTGCGTGGCAGGGCTATCGAGGCGATGCGGAGGGCCTACGCGCCCTACAGCAGGTTCCCGGTCGGTGTTGCCGGCCTCGTCGACGACGGCCGCATCGTGTCCGGCTGCAACGTCGAGAACGCGGCCTACGGTGTGGCGCTGTGCGCCGAGTGCGGGATGGTCTCCCAGCTGCATCTGAGCGGTGGTGGCCGGCTCGTGGCGGTATCCTGTGTGAACGGCAACGGCGACCCGCTGACGCCCTGCGGTCGGTGCCGGCAGTTGTTGTGGGAGCACGGCGGACCCAACTGTCAGGTCATGACATCTGCGGGCGTGCGCACCATGGCCGAGGTACTTCCGGATGCCTTCGGTGGCGAGGATCTCGACGAGTTCGAAGCGACACAGGACTGACACATGGCGTACCGGAAGCGGCCAGCCGGCATTCCGCATGAGAGAGGGTCATTGACGTGGCTGAAGCGTTTGTCGCCGCTGTTTTCGATGCGGTTGATGTCATCGTCGCCAAGCGCAACAAGCACGAGCTGTCCGATCCACAGATCGACTGGGTGATCGACGCCTACACGCGTGGGTTGGTGGCCGACGAGCAGATGTCATCCCTGGCCATGGCGATCCTGCTCAACGGGATGAACCGTCGTGAGATCTCTCGCTGGACAGCGGCGATGATCGCCTCCGGCGAACGCATGGACTTCTCGTCGCTGTCGCGTCCGACCTCGGACAAGCACTCGACCGGCGGGGTCGGTGACAAGATCACCCTGGTGCTGGCGCCCCTTGTTGCGGCGTGCGGCGTTGCGGTTCCTCAGCTTTCGGGCCGCGGTCTGGGTCATACCGGCGGAACGCTCGACAAGCTCGAGTCGATACCGGGCTGGAGCGCGGTTCTGTCCAATGACCAGATGTTGCGTCAGCTCGACGACGTCGGCGCGGTGATCTGCGCTGCTGGCGACGGGCTCGCTCCCGCCGATAAGAAGCTCTATGCCCTGCGCGACGTCACCGGCACCGTCGAGGCCATTCCGCTGATCGCGAGCTCGATCATGAGCAAGAAGATCGCCGAGGGCACCGGCGCCCTGGTGCTCGATGTCAAGGTCGGCTCCGGAGCGTTCATGAAGGACGTCGACACTGCTCGTGAGCTGGCCCGTACGATGGTCGACCTTGGCAAGGGCTTCGGGGTGAACACGGTGGCGCTCCTGACCAATATGCAGACGCCGCTGGGTCTGACGGCCGGCAACGCCCTTGAGGTTCGGGAGTCGGTCGAGGTCCTGGCGGGCGGTGGCCCGCCGGACGTCGTGGAGCTGACCCTGGTGCTGGCCCGCGAGATGCTGGCCGCTGCCGGTCGTGGTGACCTCGACCCGGCCGACGCGCTCAGGGACGGACGAGCCATGGATGTATGGCGCCGCATGATCGCGGCCCAGGGCGGCGACCCCGACGCTCCCCTGCCGGTTGCCAGGGAGACCCACCAGATCCTGGCCACCGGTTCGGGTGTTCTGACCCAGATGGACGCGCTGAAGGTGGGCATCGCCGCGTGGCGCCTCGGCGCAGGTCGGGCCCGCAAGGAGGATACGGTCCAGCCCGGTGCAGGGATCGAGCTGCACGCCAAACCCGGCGCCGTCCTGCGAGCCGGCGACCCGCTGATGACGCTGCATACCGACGCCCCTGGGCGGTTTGTCCGGGCCGTCGAGGCGCTGGTTGGTTCGTGCTTCATCGCCCCAGAGGGCTCCCGGCCGGACCTGCTGCCGTTGGTGATCGAGCGGATCAGCTGAACGGCGCAACATCTAGAGGTTCCTGCGCTGGACCTGACGCTACTGTGAGGGCGTGCCTCGACTCATCACCGAACCCACGCGCATCCCGGTCCCTGGCGGCAAGGTCATCAACGAACACGTCGGCCGGGTCAACACCGGCAGCGAAGCCGTCTCGGTCGCCCACATGATCGCGCCCGCCGACTGGTCCGAGCCCTTCCAGAGGCCGGCCTTCGACGAGATCACTCTGGTCCTCAAAGGTTCAGTTTTGGTTGATCACGAGGGCGGACCCACGGCCGTTCTGGCGGGACAGTCGATCCTCACCAGCGCTGGCGAGCGAGTCCGATACTCCTGCGGACCCGGCGGCGCTGAGTACGTCGCTGTCTGCCTCCCGGCGTTCGGCCCTGATATCGCCAACCGCGAGGACTGAATGCTCACCGAAGAGACACTGCGCCGTGCACCGAAGGCGCTGCTGCATGACCACCTCGATGGCGGGCTGCGCCCACAGACGATCATCGAGCTTGCCGATACCGTTGGCTACCAAGGACTTCCGGCACACGAGGCAGGACCGCTCGGCGCCTGGTTCCGCGACAGCGCCGACTCGGGTTCGCTGGAGCGTTACCTCACGACGTTCGAACAGACGCTGGCCGTCATGCAGACCGTCCACGGACTCCACCGGGTCGCCAGCGAGTGCGTGCAGGACCTTGCCGCCGACGGGGTGGTCTATGCCGAGGTGCGATATGCCCCGGAACTACATCTGGTCGAAGGGCTGTCGCTCGAGGACGTGGTCGAGGCCGTGAACGCCGGCTTCCGCGACGGCGAGCGGATCGCGGCCGCGTCGGGCCGCCGGATTCGGGTTACTGCGCTGCTGACGGCGATGCGCCATGCCGCCCAGGGGAGCACGATCGCGGGGCTCGTAGTGCGGTATCGCGATGAGGGCGTTGTGGGCTTCGACATCGCCGGCGCTGAGGCAGGGTTCCCGCCTACCCGACACCTGGATGCGTTCGAGTACCTCCGCCGCGAGAACGCCCATTTCACCATTCATGCAGGCGAGGGGTTCGGACTCCCCAGCATCTGGGAGGCGATCCAGTGGTGTGGCGCCGACCGGCTCGGTCACGGCGTGCGCATCGTCGACGACATCCAGGTGGCGGCCAGACCATACTCCGCGGACGTCGCCTACGCGGCCATGGCGGACCCGTCCGAGGTGGATCTGGGCGGCCTTGCAGGATACGTGCGCGACCGGCGTATCCCGCTTGAGATGTGTCCGAGCAGCAATGTGCAGACCGGCGCAGCCGAATCCATTGCGCTGCACCCGATCTCACTGTTGAAGCGGCTCATGTTCAGGGTCACGGTAAACACCGACAACCGGCTGATGAGCGGGACCTCGATGACCCGCGAGATGTCGCTTCTGGTCCACGACGCCGGATGGACGCCGGAGGATCTGCGCTGGGTGACGATCAACGCGATGAAGTCCGCGTTCATCCCGTTCGACGAACGGCTGACGATCATCGATGACGTCGTCAAGCCTGGCTTCGCGGCACTGGTCGAGGCCTGAGCACCGGAGTCGAGGATAAGCACTTCCAGAAGATCCGTTGAGGTGTGGCTCATGGTCTGTGCTGGTTGCTGAGAGCATCCTCGACTGCGCCCTGCGGAAAGGGGTCTTGATGCAGAGCTTCTGTGTCCCTTCGCCCCTTGCTCTCAGCTTGGTCGTCAAGGCTGACTAGTGTGCCGCACCGGAGATCCGTGTAAGAAGTCGCCCGATTGACTCGAGGATCTGTTCGGCGGGTTTGGTCCAGATGAACGGTTTGGGGTCTTCGTTCCATCCCTTGGCCCGGGCGCGGATGTCGGCTTCGAGAGCTTGGACGCAGGTGTGGCTGCCTCGGCGGATGAGTTCGTCGGTGATGAAGCCGAACCAGCGTTCGACCTGGTTGATCCAGCTGGAGCTGGTCGCGGTGTTGTGCATGTGGAAGCGGGGGTGCTTGGCCAGCCAGGCGTTGATTGCCGGCGTCTTGTGGGTGCCGTAGTTGTCGCAGACCAGGTGCACCTCCAAGTCACCCGGGACTTCGTCGTCGATCTTGGCCAGGAACTTCTTGAACTCAATCGCTCGATGACGCCGGTGGATCGAGGAGATCACGGTCTCGTCGGCGATGTTGAACGCGGCGAACAGGTTGGTCACACCGCGGCGGACATAGTCGTGGGTGCGCCGCTCTGGCATCCCGGGCATCATCGGCAGCACGGGACTGGTACGAGCCAGCGCTTGAACCTGGCTCTTCGTGCGCCACGAGGCGCTGCATTACCGAATGGAGGTGGAAGGACTCCATCGCTGGGCCGTCGCAGCGGCCTGGTGAAGCTGAGGGCAGCGCGACAGCCTCAGCCCGATAGCGCTTTCGTGCCCACGCTCCTAGGGTGAGTTTTCCGCCTCGAAGGGACCTGCAGACATGTTGACCGGTAAGAGAAGATCGAAGGTCAAACTCATCGGCGCGTTCATCATCATTGCCGGTGCCCTCGTGGTCGTGGCAGCCGGAGTCACCCTCGGTATGGTGTCCTCAGAGCTCAAGGCCGAGCACATCACGGTCCCCGGGGTGGCCCCTGAAGGGCTGGCAAGGCCCGCCGCCAAGCCTGACGCCGACGTGTTCGACTCTTACGCTCCCGCCGGGTTGAGCCAGGCGAGCAGCGCTACTGTCATGCCCCTGCCCGAGACGCCGGACGCCATGACGAACGGGTCGTTCCTGCGAGCGTTGTTCTTCATCGCAGCCGTCGCTCTCGGCGTCGCTGCCCCGGTCATGGGCGTCGGCGTCATGTTCGCAGTTGTCGGAATCGGCCCGTTGAAGGGCTCACGGAAGCCGAAGCCTCGCACTCGGTTGCAGGCGAGCGACCTCAGCTGAAGGTGCTGCGCTGAGGCGACGTCGTCATCGCGGGGTCCAGCTGGACCACCGGCTTCAGGACGTCGTCGATGGCGCTCAACAGCCCGGCCTCGAGCTTGACCCCGGCGGCCTTAGCGTTCTCGATGACCTGCTCAGGCCGTGAGGCACCGATGATGGCGGCGGAGACGTTGTTGTTCTGGAGCACCCACGCGAGAGCCATCTGGGACATCGACAGGCCTGCCTCCTTGGCCAGCGGGGTCAGCTGCTGCACCGCGGCGAGCACCGGGTCCGTGAGCCACGCGCCGATCATGTCGGCTCCACCTGCCTGATCCGTGGCACGGGATCCGGCAGGTGGAGCCTGCCCGGGTTGGTACTTGCCGGTCAGGACGCCCTGAGCGATCGGTGACCAGACGACTTGTCCGATGCCGAGGGCTCGAGACGTCGGGATGACTTCAGCCTCGATGACTCGCCACAGCATGTTGTACTGAGGCTGGTTGGAGACAAACGGGATTTGCAGCTCGCGAGCAAGGCGGTGTCCCTCTCGAAGCTGGGTCGCATTCCACTCCGAGACGCCGATGTACAGCGCCTTGCCCTGGCGAACGACGTCGGCAAACGCTTCCATGGTCTCCTCCAAGGGCGTCTGGTCGTCGAACCGATGCGCTTGATAGAGGTCCACGTAGTCCGTGCCGAGGCGACGCAGCGAGCCGTTGATCGACTCGTGGATGTGTTTGCGTGACAGGCCGTGGTCGTTCTGACCGGGCTGCCCCATGGGGAAATAGACCTTGGTGAAGATCTCCAGGCCGCCGCGTCGCTCGCTCTTGAGCGCCTCGCCCAGGACGGACTCGGCTTTGGTATCGGCGTAGGTGTCGGCGGTGTCGAACGTGGTGATGCCGACGTCCAGGGCCTGTCGCACGCACGCCAGCGCCTGTTCCTGTTCGACCTGCGACCCGTGAGTCAGCCAGTTGCCGTAGGCGATCTCGGAGATCCGCAGCCCGCTCTTGCCAAGGTTTCTGAATTCCATGCAACGAGCCTATGCAGCCAGGTGGGGCGGATGTTAACCGCCCCGCTGTGTCGAGGGCGCACCGAGGCTGGGTGTAGGTCCCGGATCGGCGTCCCTGGGTCCGAGCCGTCGGAGCCGCCCCCGTGGCGCTTGCTGCTGACTTCGGCCGTCAGCGGTTGCCAGAGCGCGGGCAAGGATGCCGCCGATCAGGCGGCCAAGCTTCAGATGACCTGCGCCAGAGAGGTCAAGCCCGTTGACCTGCCTGCTGGATTCCCGGCGGCAGCCAAGCTGCCAGACGGCTAGGTCCTCAGCGCGATCGACACGTTCTACGGTGGACGCACGGTGGTTTCGGCAGTCTCGCCAAGGTCTTTGGAGCAGACCCTGAAAGACATGCAGACCAGATACTCGGCCAGCGGCTGGAAGGTGACCCACCAAGAGGTCGAGGCTGCCGACGCGGAGTCCAACTTCTGCGGCAACGACGTCATCGGTCGGTAGGCCATCCGGGCGATGACGGCCTGTGAGTGAGGGCAATACGAGTGTCGCGCTGGTCACGGCCAGAGCCGGTTAAGCGCCGAGGCGGCATCTGCATGTATTGGTGGAAGTGCTCTGTTTCGTGTTGTGCACTAGTCGGCAGGTGAGTCCGCTCCTTGGTCCGTGCACTGACTCCAGCCTCGCAGGTCAGCGTGGCACTGCCAGAGCGGATCGACATCGGCAGATCCCCTGATCAGGGTGGTTGTGCTGCATCTGAGGCGATAGTGCTCGCTAGTATTGGTGCACGGCCCGTATTCGAAGTGGGTGCTATTCCTCTTGCTGATCCGTTCGGGGCTTCTCGGAACCTGGCCGTCTGCGGGGGCATGATCGGAAGATGAAGTCTCGGCACGTACGCCCTTCGCGGCGCCTAAGTCCTCGCACCCGTGCTGGTGGGTGGAGGCAGGCGAGACAATGGCCGTCATGACTATTTCGCTGCTGTATTTCGATGGCTGTCCGAATTGGCACGTCGCGGACAAGCGATTGCGTGCGGCGCTGGTTGCCGTTGGCCGCCCCGATGACGCGATAGAGCACGTCTTGGTTTCCACGCCGGAGGAGGCGGAGGCGGCGCAGTTCCGGGGCTCCCCGACCGTGCTCGTGGATGGCCGGGATCCGTTCGCTGATCCGGACGCCCTGATCGGGCTCGCGTGCCGGTTGTATATGACCGAGCAGGGTTTGGCCGGGTCGCCCACGGTCGAGCAGTTGGTAGCGGTGCTCCGGTGAAACGGCCGCTGCGGTGACGGAGCTGGGCAGCACGCCGTGCGTGTTCATCTGCCGACGTTGCGCCGTGTGGGCGGCCGTCCGGGTCGGGCGTAACAGGTAGGGGCTCAGGAAGACGTCTTTGTTGCGATCACCCGTTCGGTCGGTTGAAACACCAGCCGTCGGTGCGCCCGAACCAAGGCTCAGTCCGAAGCGCCGAGGGTGAGCTGACGACGGTGATGCTCGAAGTGCTGGGTCGGGTATCGATAGATATCTGCCAACGTCATGTACGCCTTGAAGTAGGGATCCCACGAGGTCGGATAGTGCATCCCCCGCGCCAACTCAGAGTCACTCTCCCGGGCCAGGCGACGCAGCAACTTGGCGACCACCCGGTCGAACCGGCGCCCCATCCCGGCGTACCCGAGCAGCCTTGGCCCGCCTAGCGATCCGAAGTAGTTGATGGCGTGGAAAGGTCTGGTCGAGGCCTCGAGTGCGGACGCAAACACTCGGCTGAAGCCGTCGGGCAATCGGCCGAAGATCCGTACGAGAGCCAGCAGTCGCAGGACGATCAGGTAGCCGAAGAGCATGTGGAACAGCAGTTGCCCATTGGTCCACTTCGTGCCGTTCGACGGCCGGCTTAACTCGGCCACGGTTGCCGTGTCCAGCAGATGGTGGAACGTCTGCCTCGCTTGCTCCATCTCGTCGCGGACGACTTGGCGATCCAGCCTCACGGCTTCGATTCCCACCTTGGGATCGTATCGCTGGGAGCTGGGTTTGCTCCTCTGAGTGCGACGTACTGGCTCCAGTCACGTGCAGCCAGTGCCGCCCACCGGACGGTTTTCTTCGGTGCGAGGCCGAGGATGGACCCCGGAACCTGCGCCAAAACCAGTTCAAGGTGTCAGCTTAAACACGACAATGTCGCCTTTAAGGAAACACCTTGGGATCCCTGCAGGTGGCACCGCATGCACCAGAACCGTTCCTCTGGAATACACCCCAAGCGCGCACGCGGGATGTCAACCTGTACGCGATAGGCGCTCTTGCGGCATACAGTGCCAGTTGTGAGCACGTATGCGGCGGCCGATCGCGAGCGGTGGGTCCGTGAGGACCCGGCGCACAAGCAGGCCGACCGGGACGACTTCGCCAGAGACCGCGCACGGGTTGTGCATTCGGCCTCGCTGCGGCGATTGTCGGCCAAGACCCAGGTGGTGCAGCCGGACAGTGACGATTTTGTCCGGAACCGGTTGACCCACTCGCTGGAGGTTGCCCAGATCGGCCGCGAGTTCGGCGCCGCGCTCGGGTGCGACGCGGACGTGGTCGATACCGCGTGCCTGGCGCACGATCTCGGCCACCCGCCGTTCGGGCACAACGGCGAGACGGCCCTGAATGACATCGCCGCCGACATCGGCGGCTTCGAGGGCAATGCCCAGACTCTGCGGCTGCTGACCCGTCTGGAGGCAAAGCGCGTGCATGCGGACGGGCGTCCAGCAGGACTCAACCTGACTCGGGCGAGCCTGGACGCGGTCACGAAGTACCCCTGGGCCAGGGACGAAGACCGTTGGGGCACCGGCAAGTTCGGCGTCTATGCCGACGACCTCGAGGTCTTCCACTGGTACCGGGAATCCCGTCCGGACGGCCGGCGCTGCCTCGAGGCGCAGACCATGGACTGGTCGGACGACGTGGCCTATTCGGTTCACGATGTCGAGGACGGCGTCGCCTCCCAGCGGCTGGATCTGCGGGCGCTGCGCTCGACGTCCGCGATGGCGCCGGTCATCGCGATGACCCGAGAGCTGTATGCGGCGGACCTGGAGGCAGCGGAGCTCGCCGAGGCGTTGGGGCGGGTGCTCGCCACAGGCTGGATCCCGCAGTCCCACAACGGTTCTCGCACTGATCTCGCAGCTCTGAAGGACATGACGAGCCTGCTCATCGGGCGGTTCGTCCAGGCCGTCGGAGTGGCCACCCGGGCGAAGTACGGGGATGGCCCGTTGACCCGCTACGCCGCCGACCTGGTCATCCCTGACGGAGTCCGGGCCGAGTGCGCGGTTCTGAAGGGTACGGCTGCCCATTTCGTGATGTTCACCGACGAGAGGCGCGCGCTCATGGGCGGTCAGCGCACGCAGATCCACGAGCTGGTGGACGCTTATCGGGCTCAGCCTGCGGCTCGTCTGGATCCGCTGCACCGGGGCGACTTCTTCAGTGCGGCTGACGACGGGGCCGCCCTGCGGGTGATCATTGACCAGGTGGCTTCTCTGTCGGATCCCCGGGCCAAGGTGTTGCACGACAGCTGGTGCTGATCGGCCACTGCGCAGGGCAACCGCCTAGACTCCCTTACGGCGTGGAGGAGGCAGGGTGGCGGGTCTGATCAAGGCCGACGACGTGACACAGGTCAAGGAGAGGTCGTCGATCGAGGATGTCGTGCGCGAGCACGTGACCTTGCGCGCCGCCGGACCTGGCTCACTGAAGGGGCTGTGTCCGTTCCATGACGAGAAAAGCCCGTCATTCAACGTCCGCCCGGTCGTGGGGGCCTGGCACTGCTTCGGCTGTGGCGAGGGCGGTGACGTTATCTCCTTTGTGCAGAAGGTCGAACATCTCACCTTTGCTGAGGCGGTCGAACGCCTCGCCGCCAAACTTGGCATGGAGCTCCACTACGAAGAGGGCGGTCCGCCTCGCAGCGGTGAAGGGCTGGGCAAGAGGTCGCGACTGGTGGAGGCACACCGCGTCGCTGCCGAGTACTACAGCGCCGCGCTGGTCACCCTGCCCGAGGCACGCGCCGGTCGTGATTTCCTGCGCGAAAGGGGATTCGACCGTGTGGCAGCCGACAAGTTTGGTGTGGGCTTCTCACCTCGCGGGGGCGAGGAGCTCACCAGACATCTACGCGACAAAGGTTTCACCGACGACGAGATCGTCGCGGGCGGGCTGGCCGGTCGTGGGCGCGGCCTGTATGACCGATTCCGAGGTCGCCTGATGTGGCCCATCCGCGACATCACTGGCGATGTGGTGGGGTTTGGCGCCCGGCGCCTGTTCGACGATGACCGGATCGAGGCCAAGTACCTCAACACCAGCGAGACGGCGATCTACAAGAAGTCGTTCGTGCTCTATGGCCTTGACATGGCGAAGAAGGCGATCGCCAAGGAACGCCAAGCGGTCGTGGTCGAGGGGTACACCGACGTGATGGCCTGCCAACTGGCCGGCATCGAGACCGCGGTGGCCACCTGCGGCACCGCATTCGGCGTCGAGCACATCAAGGTGCTGCGTCGCATCATGCGTGACGAGCCCGACTTGGCCCCGGCCAAGGTGGTCTTCACCTTCGACGGAGACGCTGCAGGCCAGAAGGCCGCCATGCGCGCGTTCGGGGAGGACCAGCGCTGGGCATCGCAGTGCTTCGTGGCCGTCGAGACGTCCGGCAAAGACCCCTGCGAGCTGCGGCAGGCCGGGGGAGACGCGGCCGTCCTTGCGCTCATTGAGGACGCCGTGCCGATGTTCGAGTTCGCGGTGCGCACCACCCTCGCCCGGTTCGACCTGACCAGTGCCGAGGGCCGGGTCCGGGCGATGGGAGCTGTCGCTCCCATCGTCGCTGACATTCGCGATCGTTCCCTGCGCCCGGAGTACACCCGCACTGTGGCTGGATGGCTGGGCGTCGAGGTCGAACAGGTGGCCAATGAGGTTGCCCGGGCCACCCGGATGGCTGCACGCGCGGCGGGCTCGGCGTCGAGAACTGGTTCCGGCACCGGGACCGAGTCAGTGGCCGGCCGGGAGCGGGGGCACGAGCAGGGTGACGGGCACGGTGATGAGCACGCTTTCGAGCTGTCGCGCCCGGACCTGCGCGACCCGGTTGTGTCCGCTGAGCGGCAGCTGCTGCAGGCGGCGCTGCAGTTCCCGAACCTGGTCGATCCGGCTGGCTTCGAGTCCATCACTGCCAGCTCGTTCAGCGCCCCTGCGCATCGCGCCGTCCATGACGCCATCCAGGCAGCTGGCGGCATCGGGGCAGCCAGCGGCGGGCACAGCCGTTGGGCTGACCGGGTGAGCGAGGCCGCAGCCCTTTCCGTTCGGCCCCTCGTCAGCGAACTCGCGGTGGCATCGGTGCCGGCCCGCGTCGACCCGCTCACCGGGCTGCCCGAGCGTCGCTACGTCGACGAGCTCCTTGTCCGGATACAGGAGGTCGCGCTGACTCATCAGATCGGCGATGCGATCAGCGCGATGCGTCGTGTCCCCCCTGATGACACCACGGCCGGTCGTGAGCTCGGTGTGCAGCTGCAGATTCTGCAGCGGCAGCTCGCCAGCCTGCGCTCGAAGCTTGGCTGATGGGACTGTTCAACCGCCGGCCCTCGCGCGCTGAGCTGCCCCAGGCCATCGTGGCGGCCCTTGAACTGGTCAGGGGTGAGCGGGTGCTGGCATTCGGTGTCGATGTCAACACCGGTGGGTATGTCGTCGCGACAACCTTCGCCCTGGCTGTGGTGACATCGGCCACGGAACGAACAGTGCGGCGTCGCTGGCTGTTTGTGGACACCGGGTCGTGGGAGCCGGAGACTGCGACGTTGACCGTCACCTGGACAGACGGTCGACGAGCCGGGCAGTGGTCCTTTCGCGATCAGCCGACCCGGTTGCCCGAGACGCTGCGTGAGCGGGTCCAGGCCAGCGTCGTGATCGCGACGCGCCTGAACCTGGGCGACCGGCGAACGGGCCGCGTCGCTATCCGCCAGGACTTTGAGACCCGCGAGCTCATCCCTCAGACGATCCTGGGACGCTACACGCGCGCCGATGACCCCGAGGTTCAAGCGCATGTTGAGGCCGCCCTGGCCCATCTGAAGGACCAGGTCGGTCTCCTGGGCTGACCGGATTACCGCCAGGAGCCAGTTACATGACTAGCGAAACCCTTTGCTACAGTTCGACGCGCAGCATTCCCCTGTAGCTCAATTGGCAGAGCAGCCGACTGTTAATCGGCAGGTTACTGGTTCGAGTCCAGTCGGGGGAGCAAACCCGCAGGTCAGAGGCTTATGGCCTCTGGCCTGCTGTATTT
>Ga0097691_1000749_pt1 | contig 26441 bp, 24 predicted proteins | sample NGESurdeep072012_8_FD_72858 | JGI IMG/M metagenome (GOLD analysis project Ga0097691, IMG submission 72858) | Arctic peat soil microbial communities from Barrow, Alaska - NGEE Surface sample 210-1 deep-072012 | ecosystem: Environmental > Terrestrial > Soil > Wetlands > Peat ... | reverse complement strand
CACGTTGACATCGAAGAGGTGGCGGACCCGGCCGAGGGGAACGTCGGCCATCGGCCCGGTCTGACCGGCGCCGGCGTTGTTGATGAGCACGTCGAGATCCCACTGGGCGGCGTGAGCCACATCGTCGGTGGTGATGTCGAGCTTGGCCACCGTCAGCTGCGGGGCCTCGGCACCGAGGGCCTCGGCCTGCGCCTCGGTCTCGGTGGTGGCGATGACCTGGTGCCCACGTGCGGCGAGGGCCAGAGCGGCACCCTTCCCGAACCCCGATCCTGCACCGGTAATCATCACGGTCTTGCTCATGGCGGGACACTCCTTCGACGCGGCGGTCCCTGCACTGTAGGACGGTCGGTGCGGGACAGCGGTTGGCCCGTCAGCCGTCGGCGTCGAGCAACATCCCCCGCACGATCAGATCGGTCATGTCGTCGGCGTGCCGCTCAGGATCGAGCGGGCCGTCGAGTGTGTCGAACGCCTCCGACAGCGCCGTCAGTGTGTATGGGGCCTCGGCCCCGTGGGCGATGAGAAAGAAGAGCGCCCGGGCCGTCACGGGGCGGATCCGCCCCGACTGCTGCAACCGCTCGAGATAGCCGCCGACGGAGCCCAACAGCTGCTCCATGACGTGGTCGACGATGTAGTCGAGCCGGGCCGTGCGGTAGAGCCCCTCCTGGTTCATGAGCCGTCCGAGTTCGGGACGGATCAGTGCGGCACCGAGGTAGGCCCGGATGGTCACCCGCAGGTCGGCCACGTCGTCACCGGGGTCGATCTCGGCGAGGGCCTCCCGTCGGCGCTCGGCGAGGTCGGCCAGGAACGACGCGAACCCGAGGTCGACGGCGGCGAAGTAGAGCCGTTCCTTGGTGCCGAACCGCTGGCTGATGGTGCCGTGGCTGAGGCCGAGGTGGGCGTTGAGCGACCGAAGCGACATGGCGTCGTAGCCCTGGGCGGCGAACGACTCGAGCGCGGCCTCCAGTATCTCCTCGTCCTGGCGGATCCGTGGACGGCCACGGGTCTCCCGCCGGGTGATCTGGTGAACGGGGGTCGTCACGTTCGTCGCTCCGAGTTCTCCCGCCAGAGATGCGCTGGTTGAGATCCACTGTACCCACCGACGTCGGTCGGCAATCTGTCGCCCCAGCGACCAGGAACGATGCCCCTGGGGCACGGGCACGGGCGTTTGCACGCTGCGCTGCACGAACAGCTGGGCCCCGAGTTCACGGCGTCGCACCCCCGTCGCGTACGGGCGACGCCCGGGCCGAGCGCTCGGCTGGCACGGACGAGACCAGACGCCTCCAAGGTGGGTTCTGTGGTCAGGCCCTGTGGTCAGGCCCTGGGTTCAGGCCCTGCGGTCGGCCTGTTCGGCCAGATCCAGCCACCGCTCCTCGGCCGCGTCGAGTTCGTCCTGCACCGACCGCAGCTCCGCACCGAGCCGGATGAGCTCGACGTGGTCGGCGGTGGACAGAAGCTCCTCGTGGAGCTTGTCCCGCTGACGACCGAGTCGGGTCATCTCCTTCTCGGACTCCCGCAGCAGCCGGCCGACCGGAGGGCCGTCCGACGGGGCCCGAGCCGAGGTCGGGACTGGAGACGGAACCTCCGACGCCGCACGGGTGGACTCGGGCGGGGCGGCCAGCCGGGCGATCCAGGCGTCCAGGCCACCGGGAACCGGGACCACCCCATCGGGGCCGACGGCAACCACTGTCTCGATGGTCCGGTCGAGGAAGGCGCGGTCGTGGCTGACCACGATCAGCGTCCCGGGCCAGTCGTCGAGGAAGTCCTCGAGGATGCGCAGAGTGTCGAGGTCGAGGTCGTTGGTGGGCTCGTCGAGGAGGAGGACGTTGGGCTGCCGGGCCAGGACGGCCAGCAGTTGCAGCCGTCGGCGCTCGCCGCCGGATAGGTTCCCCACCCGGGTGAAGGGCAGGTTGCCGGTGAACCAGAACCGCTTCATGAGGGCGATGTCGGACAGTGACCCCGGCGACCGCAGCGGTCCGGCGACCACGTCCTGGACTCGCGCCGCGGGATCGAGATCGGTGCTGTGTTGGTCGTAGTAGCCGACAACCACGGTGGGACCGGTCTCGACGGTGCCGGTGGTCGGCACCCGTTCGCCGGCCAGTACGTCGAGGAGCGTCGACTTGCCGGTCCCGTTTGCTCCGACCACACCGATGCGGTCGCCCGGACCGACAACGAGGTCCACGCCGGACAGGACCGGGGTGTCCATGTCGAAGGCGACGCCCACGCCGCGGCACTCGATGACCTTGTCACCCAACCGGGCCATGGCGGTCTCGAGCTCCATGTCCCCGGGCCGGGCCGCCTCGGCCGCCCGTTGCCCGATCAGCGCCTTGGCTGCCGTCACCCGGGCTTGCGGCTTGCGGCTGCGGGCCTTGGCGCCACGCCGCAGCCAGGCCAGCTCGCTGCGGGCCAGGTTCCGCCGCCTGTCCTCGGCCGAGGCGGCCTGCTCCTCGCGCTCGGCCCGGGCTTCGAGGTAGGAGCCGTAGCCACCCTCGTGGAGGAAGTTGGCGCCCCGGTCGAGCTCGAGCATGCGGGTGGTGACGCGGTCGAGGAGGTAGCGGTCGTGGGAGACGATGACCAGGCCGCCCGGGTAGGCGGCCAGCCAGTCCTCGAGCCAGGCCACCGCGGCGAGGTCCAGGTGGTTGGTCGGCTCGTCGAGGATCAGCAGTTCACCGGGGGACGCCAGTACCCGGGCCAGCGCCACCCGCTTGGCCTGCCCGCCGGACAGCTCGGACACGTCGCGGTCGACGTGGGCGGCCATCCCGAGCCGGTCCAGCGCGGCCGCCGCCTCCCACCCGGTCCCGACCGCGTGCCGTACGGTGCCCGGGGGCAGCACGGGCGTCTGGTCGAGGAACCCGGCCCTCACGCCCCGGCCCTGGCGGACGATCCCGGCATCGGGGTCGAGCCGGCCGGCCAGGACCCGCAGGAGCGTCGACTTACCGGTCCCGTTGATGCCGACGACGCCGAGCCGGTCGCCGGTATGGATGGTGACGGACAGGTCGCCGAACAGTGTGCGGTCGGCCATGGTGACGCTCACGCCCTGGAGATCGACGAGCACGCTCACCGGTCCCACGGTACTGCCGGGCCGTCAGTGCCCCGACCGGGAAGGACGCCCCGACGGGATGCGGATCAGCCGGGAGTCATCCCTCGCTCGGCGGCGGGAAGGAGGATGGCGAGGATCCGTTCGGCGTGGGCATCCACTTCGCTCCGTTCATTGCCGCCATGGATGCCGAGCCGCGTCAGCATCGGGGCGTTGGCGAAGTGCAGGGCACCGAGGCCGGTCACGACCTCCCAGACCTCGGCTGCCGTCAGATCGGCGCCGTATCCGGCACCGCGGAGGGCGGTCCACTCGGTGGCCACGATGTCGAATCGGGGCCGGAGATAGGTGGCCACCAGCCAGTCCAGCCGAGCCGACGGGACGGTCGCCTCGAGGTTGATGATCCGGTCGAGCTCGGGGTGCTCCGCCGAGAATCGTACGAAGCCGCGCACCAGTGAGGCGAACGCCACCTCGACGGACAGGTCGAGGTCGACGCCGGGCAGCGCGGTGTCCATCGGGGCGAAAAGGTGGTCGACGGTGGCCCGCCAGAGCTGCTCCTTCGAGTCGAAGTGGTAGTTGATCTGGGGCTGGTGGGCACCGGCCCGCTCGGCGATGCGCCGGGTAGAAGCGCCCCGGAACCCGTGGGCGGCGAACTCGACGGCGGCGGCGTCGAGGAGGTCTCTCGTCACGTGCTCGGATGGTCGGCGGGTCCGTTGTCTGCGCGGTCCGGCGGCGGTTGCGTCCATCATATCGATCGATAATACTGTGTTATCGAGTTATAACAAGGAGAACCGATGTTCCGATTGCTGAACGTGTCCGGAAGGGCGGCCCTCGAGGTCGACGGCAACTGGTATGACCTGGGCCGCCTGTCCGGTGATGAGTCGCTGGCCGACCCGATGGCGGCGGTGGCCCGCGCTGACGAACTGCACGGCCTGTCCGACCGCTGCAGCGGCGCCACCGCTGATGGTTCCCTTGCCGACGTCGAGCTCGGCCCACCGGTGCCCCGGCCCCGCCAGGTGTTCGCCATCGGCCTCAACTACGCCGACCACGCCGCCGAGAGCGGCATGCAGGCCCCGCCGGCCCCGTTGACCTTCACGAAGTTCCAGAGCGCGATCGCGGGCCCGACAGCCGACGTCCCCCTGTCGGGCGAGATGGTCGACTGGGAGGTCGAGATCGTGGTGGTGATCGGGCGCACCTGCGCCTACGTGCCCGTGGAAGAGGCGTGGGACGTGGTGGCCGGGCTCACCCTGGGCCAGGACGTCTCCGACCGGCTCGTCCAGATGACCGGCACGCCCCCGCAGTTCTCGCTCGGTAAGAGCTTCCCGGCCTACGCACCGATCGGGCCGGCCGTGGTATCGATCGATGGGCTGGCCGACCCCTCGGATATCGCCCTTTGGTGCGATGTCTCGGGCGAGCGCATGCAGGACAGCCGGACGAGCCACCTCATCTTCTCCATCCCGACCCTGGTGGCCTACCTGTCCTCGGTCTGCACACTGGAAGCGGGTGACCTCATCTTCACCGGCACGCCCGACGGAGTGGGTATGGCGCGGGGCCGCTTCCTCGTGGCCGGCGACGTCATCGCGTCCGGGGCAGAGGGCATCGGTGAGCTGCGCAACGCCTGTGTCACCGGGAAGGGACCGCTGGCCACATGAGCATCCACCGACTCCTCGGGATCCACGTTTCGGTCCCCGAGCCCGGCGGTCTGTCCGCCTTCTACGGCGAACTGGGTCTCGCGGGCGACGCCGGCACCGGATTCACGGGAACCGACGGCGGCGCGTCGGTAACGGTGGACGACGGCCCGTTCCGCCGGCTGGACTCGGTTTCGCTCGGTTGCCATGACGAGGCTGACCTGGCGACCATGGCCACGCGTCTGGTCGACGGGGGGCGGCCACAGTGGTGAAGGACGACGGCATCCTCGCCGTGATCGATCCCGCCACACGTGTCCGCTTCGAAGTGCGCGTAGCCGAGCCGTTCGCAACTCAGACGCCGCCGGACCTGGTGGCCCCCAATATGCCGGGCGCCGTGGTGCGGCCCGACCGACGGTCCCCGACCGTGTTCGGCGTCCCGCGCCCGCCCCGTCGGCTCGGCCACATCGTCATCGGCTCCCCGGATCTGGCCGGCACGGTGACCCTCCTGAGCGAGGGGCTCGGCTTCAAAGTGACTGACTCGGTTGCGGGCGTCATCGCCTTCCTCCGGTGCTCCACCGATCACCACAACGTCACCGTGGTCGAGTCACCCGTGCCACTCCTGCAGCACTACTCGTGGGAGTGTGACGACGTCGACCACGTGGGCCACACCGCCACCGCCCTCTACCGGGCGGATCCCGAGCGCAACGCGTGGGGGATGGGCCGGCACTTCGCCGGCTCCAACTTCTACTGGTACCTGCGTGATCCGTCGGGCTCGTTCCTCGAGCTCTTCTCGGATCTCGACCAGATCCTCGACGATGAGGCGTGGGAGTCCACCGGGAGGACCGAGTTCGACCTCGAGCACGTGGCCAACTCATGGGGCCCGAACTTGCCGGTCGAGTTCATCGTGCCGGCTGACCTCGACATCGTGCAACAGGGCTGGGAGCGATGGCCGTCGTGAGCGGAGGCGACCGCACGGCGGACGTGGCGATGATCGGCTTGGGCCCTGCCGGTCTGACGGTCGATGGGTAGGCTCGACTCCGTGAGTGACCCAGTGCTCCAGACTGTTCCCCTCGGCAGGCAGTGGGGGACGGCGGACCCGTTCCTGTTCTGCGTCCACCACCTCGATCGCTACCCGCGGGCCAATGAGCACATGGGCCCGGCGGCATCACTCGAAGCACGTGACCTGGGTATGGACTTCTCGGGGGACGAGGGATGGAGCATGTACCACGGCAGCATCGTCCCGGGCTTCCCCCAGCACCCTCACCGGGGATTCGAGACGGTGACGTATGTGCGCCAGGGGCTCATCGACCACTCGGACTCGCTCGGGGCCACCGCCCGCTTCGGGCGTGGCGACGTGCAGTGGCTGACCGCCGGTGCGGGCATCGTGCACTGTGAAATGTTCCCGCTGCTCGATTGCACCGGCCCGAACACCACCGAGCTGTTCCAGATCTGGCTCAACCTGCCGGCCGACGACAAGATGGTCGACCCGTACTTCACCATGCAGTGGGACGAGGAGATCCCCCGGTTTGCACTGATCGACGACCAGGGACGCCAAGGCGAGCTCACCGTAATCGCCGGGTCCATCGGGGGTATCCGGCCACTGCCCGCGCCACCCGACTCCTACGCGTCGCGTCCCGATGCCGACCTCGCCATCTGGCACCTCGTGCTGGAGCCGTCCGCCGGGTGGGTGGTCCCTCCCGCGGCATCGGTTGAAACGACGCGCACGCTGTTCGTCTTCGAGGGTGCCCTTTCGGTGGCCGGTCAGGCCGTCGAGGCGTCGACCGGCGTGGTTGTCCGACCCGACGAACCCGTGGCTGTCACCGCCGGGCCGGACGGTGCCGAGGTGCTCGTCCTCCAGGGCCGGCCCATCGGTGAACCGGTCGTGCAGTACGGCCCATTCGTCATGAACGACCGGGCCGGCATCGAGCAGGCACTGGTCGACTACCAGACCACCGGTTTCGGGGGATGGCCCTGGCCGACCGACGATCCCGTGCAGCCGCGCGATGCCGGACGTTTCGCCCGCCACGCCGACGGTCGCCTCGAGGAGCGACCAGTCCCGGACGGTACGACCACGGTCTGACGCCCGGATCCGATCGGCCCGGCGTCAGTCGGTGAAGTCGCCGACGTCCGTCCGGAGCTTGCGGATGATGCGGATGATGCTCCGGAGGTCGCCCTCGTCGAGCACCCCGAGTCCGAACGACACCTGGTTGACCGCGGTGGTAGCCCGCAGGGCCAGCTGACGGCCTTCTGTGGTCAGTTCGGCCAGCGTGGTGCGGCCGTCGGAGGGATGGGGGACCCGCCGGACCAGGCCCTGCTGCTCAAGCCGGTTGATGATATTGGTGACGCTGGTGGGATGGATCATGAGCCGCTGCCCCATCTTGCCGAGCGGCAACGCTCCCCTCCGGGAGAACAACAGGAGCACCAATCCTTCGTAGCGGGCGAAGGTGAGCCCGAACGGCCGCAGGGCGCCGTCGACGGCAGCCAGCACCACCTGCTGGGCACGCATGATGGACGTGGCGGCGGCCATATCGTCGCTCACGTCAGCGTCCCAACGAGCCGCCCACTGCGCCCGGGCCTCCTCGATGGGGTCGAAGTCGAGCGGTTCGGCGGCCACCGGTCGAGGCTAGCCCGGCGTCGCCGGGGGAGACCGGGGGTGCAGGCACTGCAAGCCGCCTCCATTGCCCGGGCACAGCCCCCGGTACAGTCGTGCTGACCGGCGGCCACACCACCTCGGTTCCGACGAAGGCATAGGCGGTGCCGGCAGCAGGCGGAGCACCCGCCACCTCGCCCAGGAGATCCCCTGTGCACACCCTGGAAGACGATCTCGGTGAGCTGATCACACTCACCCGCGCACCTGCGCGGGTCGTGTCGCTGGTGCCCTCACTCACCGAAGCCCTCGCCGTGTCAGTGCCCCACGTGCTGGTGGGGGCGACCGAGTGGTGCACCCATCCGGACGACCTCGATGTCGCACGGGTTCGAGGCACCAAGAACCCTGACCACGCGGCCATCGCCGCGCTCCGTCCCGACGTCGTCGTGGCCAATCGGGAGGAGAACCGGCGGGTCGATGTCGAGCGGCTCCGCGCCGCGGGTATTCCTGTCTGGGTCACGGCCATCGAATCGGTGGACCAGGCGCTCCACTCCCTGAAGCGTCTCCTGGTGGACCTGCTCGATGCCGGGGAGCCGACCTGGTTGACCGACGCCGAGGCGACGTGGAGACGCCCGCCGGAGTTCGCCGGGTTCGGTGTGGTGGTCCCCATCTGGAGGGATCCGTGGATGGTGGTCGGACCGTCGACCTTTGCGGGTGACATGGTTGCCCGCCTCGGACTGGTGAACGTGGCAAACGGTGCCGACGAGCGGTATCCGAAGCTGACGCCGGCAGAACTCGTGGCCCTCGGCCCCACTGTCGTGCTGTTGCCCGACGAGCCCTACCCGTTCACGGGGGACGACGGACCGGAGGCCTTTCCCGACCTGGTCCCGGTGCTCGTGTCCGGTCGGGACCTCACCTGGTATGGCCCGTCGATGGCGACGGCCCGCGCCGAACTCGTCGACCGGATCACCGCGGCACTGGCCGGGGACGGCCGCGAGCCACCCGGGCTTTGATCCGGACCGGTCGGTTACGTCAGATGCTCCTGCGGTAGGAGCCACCTACGTCGAACAGGGCGTTGGTGATCTCGCCGAGGGTGGCGTGCCGGACCGTGGTCATCAACTCGTCGAAGACGTTCCCCCCGCTCAGTGCGGTCTGACGAAGCGCGTCGAGAGCGGCCTCGCGGTCGAGGGCGTGCCGCTGCTGGTAGTCCGCCAATCTGGACAGCTGGGTCTGCTTCTCGTCCTCGGTGGAGCGGACCAACTCGATGACCTCGGGCGGTCCGTCCATGGTGGGGGAGGTGAAGGTGTTGACTCCCACGATGGGGAGCGAGCCATCGTGCTTCCTGTGCTCGTAGAGCATCGAGTCGTCCTGGATGCGACCGCGTTGGTAGCCGGTCTCCATGGCGCCGAGCACGCCACCCCGCTCGCTGATCCTGTCCAGCTCGGTCAATACCGCTTCCTCGAGTAAGTCGGTGAGCTCCTCGACGATGAAGCTCCCCTGGAGCGGGTTCTCGTTCACGGCGAGCCCCCACTCCTTGGTGATGATCATCTGGATGGCCAGCGCCCGTCTCACCGACCCGGCCCCCGGCGTGGTGACCGCCTCGTCGAAGGCATTGGTGTGCAGGCTGTTGGCATTGTCGTAGATGGCGCACAGTGCCTGGAGGGTGGTGCGGATGTCGTTGAAGGTCATCTCCTGGGCATGCAGGGACCGCCCCGACGTCTGGACGTGGTACTTGAGCTTCTGTGAGCGCTCGTTGCCGCCGTAGCGCTCCTTCATGGCGATGGCCCAGATGCGGCGGGCCACTCGGCCGATGACCGTGTACTCGGGGTCCATGCCGTTGGAGAAGAAGAACGAGAGATTGGGTGCGAACGCGTCCACGTCCATCCCCCGGGCCAGGTAGGACTCGACGTAGGTGAAACCGTTGGCCAGGGTGAAGGCCAACTGGGTGATGGGGTTCGCGCCGGCTTCGGCGATGTGGTAGCCCGAGATCGAGACCGAGTAGAAGTTGCGCACCTCGCGCTCGATGAACCACTCCTGCATGTCGGCCATGACGCCGAGCGAGAACTCGGTCGAGAAGATGCAGGTGTTCTGCCCCTGATCCTCCTTCAGGATGTCGGCCTGCACGGTGCCCCGCACGGTCCGGAGCACGTCGGCCGCAATGGCTTCGGCCTCGGACTCGGTGACCGCGCGACCCTCTTCTGCGGCCAGCCGGTCGAGGCGCTGGTCGATGGCGGTGTTTAGGAACATGGCCAATACGGTCGGGGCCGGCCCGTTGATGGTCATCGACACCGACGTGGTCGGGTCGCACAGGTCGAACCCGTCGAATAGTGCCTTCATGTCGTCCAACGTGGCGATCGAGACGCCCGACGTGCCGATCTTGCCGTAGATATCCGGCCGCTCACCGGGGTCGAATCCGTAGAGGGTGACCGAGTCGAATGCCGTGGACAGGCGGGTGGCCGGCTGCCCGTCGGCCAGCAGGTGGAAGCGGTGGTTCGTCCGGAACGCGTCGCCCTCGCCGGCGAACATGCGGGCCGGGTCCTCTCCTTCCCGCTTGAAAGGGAAAACTCCGGCGGTGAAGGGGAAGTGCCCTGGGAGGTGCTCGGCCCGCAGCCACCGGACCAACTCGCCGTGCTCGGTCACCCGGGGCAGTGCCACGCGGGGGATCCGGGTACCCGACAGCGAGGTCCGCCATCGCCCGGGCTCGTGGCTGTCGGCGTCCTCCTGTACTTCAACCGTGCCCGGCGACCGGTCGAAGAGGAGGGCCGATCGGAGGCCCTCCCACTCCTGGAGCAGGCGCACGGCCTCGGGATCATGCTCGGCGTCGAGCTCGGTGGCGAGTTCAGCGAGCGATCCCGTGTCGACCTGCATGGCAATCCCGAGCTCCAGCACTGCGTGGACCTGCTCGGATCTCCGGGCCTCGTCGGCCTGCCTGGCGGTGCTCTGGTGGTAGGCACGGATCGACTCGGCGATCTCCGCCAGGTAGCGGCGCCGGGCGGCGGGGATGATGGCCGCGGCCATGGTCGACGTGCGGTTCCCGCCGGCGGCGAGCACGCCGTCCGTCGCCTCCAGGCCCGCGGACCGGAGCTCGGACTTCAGGCGATGGAAGAGCGCGGTGACGCCGTCGTCGTTGAACCGGGACGCGATGGTGCCGTACACGGGCTCGTTCCCGTTCCCGGCCGACGGACCGGGATGATCGCGGTTCCACTGCCGGCACACGTGGCGGAACGCGTCGTCGGCCCCCTGCCTGTCGAACTTGTTGATGGCCACCACGTCGGCGAGCTCGAGCATGCCGATCTTCTCCAGCTGGGACGCGGCGCCGAACTCGGGGGTCATCACATAGAGCGAGACGTCGGCGATCTCGGCGACGGCGGCGTCGCCCTGTCCGATGCCCGGTGTCTCGACGATGACCAGGTCGAAGCCGGCGGCGGTGCAGGCAGCTATCGCCAACGGGACATGGGTCGGCAGCTCGGACGCGGACCCACGGGTGGCCAGCGACCGGAAGTAGATGTTGGGTGCGTCGATGGCGTTCATGCGGATCCGGTCGCCCAGCAGTGCTCCGCCACCGCGGCGACGGGTCGGGTCGACGGCCAGCACGGCAACCGACAGCTTGTCCTCCTGGTCGATGCGGAACCTCCGGATCAGCTCGTCGGTCAGCGAGGACTTTCCCGACCCCCCGGTCCCGGTGATTCCCAGCACCGGGGTCGGATGCTGGTCGGTGCGGGTACGGAGGTCCGCGGCGGTTGCGTTGTCGACAGTGCCGGCTTCGATGTGGGTGATCCACCGGGCCAGGGCACGGTGGTCGCCGGCCAACAGGGCGTCGAGTGAGGGGGGCGACCCGGCAGCCAGATCACGGTCGCACTCGTCAATGAGTACGTTGATCATGTGCTCGAGGCCGAGTCGCTGCCCGTCGGCCGGTGAGAAGATCCGCTCCACGCCGTAGGCTTCGAGCTCCTCGATCTCGGTGGGCACGATGACCCCGCCGCCACCGCCGTACACCGTGATGTCGCCCCGGCCCTCGGCGCGCAGCTGGTCGACCAGGTACCGGAAGTACTCCATGTGACCGCCCTGGTAGGAGCTGATGGCCACCCCCTGCACATCCTCGGCCACGGCCGCCCGCACGACCTCGTCGACGGACCGGTTGTGTCCCAGATGGATGACCTCGGCCCCCTGCGACTGGAGGAGTCGCCTCATGATGTTGATGGCCGCGTCGTGGCCGTCGAAGAGACTGGCCGCGGTCACGAACCGGATCGGGTGCACCGGTCGGTAGAGATCAGTCATGACGGAGTGGATGGGGGCGCAGTAGGAATCGGGGCGCAGGCGCCGGCAGCGACATGCTCCGAGATTACTACAACGTCCTACTAAATGCTCTGGCAGGTCCGGTTCGGCCCACCCGGGGCTATGCCGATGAGCTGTCGACCCGCCGGTAGTCCATCGGGCACGGATCGCTGGCGCGGGCGACGCCACCAATCTGGGCCCGGACCGGTTGGGGCTGCCCGATCCACCCGGTGGCGAACTCGTAGGCGGACAGGAGCCTGGTCAGCGATGCCGTCATGGCGGCCAGCGAGAAGGGCTGGGCCGGACAGGTATGGCGTCCGTGGCCGAAGGTCGTCACCAACTCGATGGCAGCCAGTGTCGAGGTGTCAGCGAGGCGACGTCCACGCCATCGGGTGGGGTCCCACTTGGTGAGACCTGGTCCGGACGACGTGTTGGTCAGCGGCAGCAGCGTGGCCACCGTCGTCCCCGGGGGGACCTCGAAGACGGCTTCGCCGACATCGAGAAAGATCGGAGAAAGCACGTATCGGGACATGATGGAACGCTGGGCGAGCCGGACCGACTCGAGGGTGCAGGCCTCAGCCCAGGCCCGATCGCCTGCGACCACGCGGGCCGCAGCGTCAGGATGGGCGAGGAGGTCGACCAACGCCCAACCCAACGCGGCGAAGAGGTTCGACATCGACGCGACATGGATCAGCGCCACATCGCCGGCCACTCCATCGATCGCAATCGCAGTCGGTTCATCCGCCCATGCGGCGACGAGGCGGGCGAACAAGGGGTGGTCAGGTTCGTTGCCGGGAAGTTCGGCGAAGGCCTTGCCGAGGTGTTCGGCCACGATGGCGAGGGCGTCGACCTCTGCCGCTTTGCCAGATGCCGCAACCGCGGCCATGGCATCAGGGTGGACGAAGGCTTCCGATCCGTCGAGGGTGTCGAACGCCACCACCAGGGCCTCGAAGCGTGGGCCGGAAGCCGAACCCGGGCCACCCCACGAGGCAAGTCCCACCCGGTGGCCGAGTCGCCGGGTCAACGCAAAGGCGTCGACCGTTCCCCGGTCACCGAGCTCGAGGAGTGTGTCGTCCATCGCCCGGTCGACATTGGCCAGGAACCGGGTGACGTCGTCGCGGCCGAACAACTAGTGAGGAAGCGTCCGCCTTCCCACGAAGATCTCGTCGGGGAGCTTGCGGCGCAACATCCGCCAGTCGGCCATCCCCTTGCTCGCCTGGTCCTCGGGAAGCGTGTAGAAGGAGGCAACTCCGACGGGTGAGAAGGTGAAGAGGTAGCGGTCGTCCCCACTGTCGACGACGAAGGTGTCGCCAAATTCCCGTCGGGCATCGGCGAGCGCACGGATCGGGTCTGCCGATGAGGCGTCCCATGGCAGGGCGCACCCCGTGGCCACCGGCGGCATCGGCACAATCGCCGGTCGTTCCATCCGTGTGTGCCTCCATCGGGTTGCCGTTACGTGTCTGATCGGGTCCAAGCCATGTCATACCTCACCGTGTGACGAGGCGAATCCCGACCGCATCTTCGCACCGGTGAGCTGTGCCCCGGCGAACCAGCGTTGTCGGTAGACCGCGCCGATCCCCGATATGGGGATAGTCGATCGTGCGACCTTGGGTGTACCTACGCGGCAGATGACCCAAAGCTGCGCCTAGCGTCGCGTCGGTGGCCGACGGACCGTCCGCAGGCCGAAGGGATGGGCAATGGTCGAACACGTGATCGGACGCCGCTTCGACGGGAAGGTCGCCATCGTCGCGGGTGCATCGACGGATCCAGGAATCGGGACGGCAACCGCCCGTCGGCTGGCCAGCGAGGGTGCCTCGGTGGTCATCAACGCCCGACGTGCCGACCGTCTCGAGGCGACCGCCCGGGGCCTCGCAAACGAAGGGCTCACTGTCGTCGGGGTGGCCGGCTCCACTGGGGACGATGGTGTGCCGGCCCGACTGGTGGCCACCGCGCTCGAGCAGTTTGGCCGGATCGACCACCTGGTGAACGCGGTCGGGGGTGCCCCGTATGTCGGTTCGGCGCTGGCGATGAGCCGCGACGACTTCCTGGACACGGTGGCACTCAATACGTGGCCGACTCTCGCGCTGATCCAGGAGGCCATGGCCCACGGCCTGGCTGAGGGCGGCGGTTCCATCGTCAACATCTCGAGCGGATCGCCCGGCAAGACGACCCCGGCCATGGCGGCCTATGCGGCGGCCAAGTCGGCGCTCAACGCCCTCACCCGCACGTTGGCCAACGACCTGGGCGCCCGCGGAGTGCGGGTCAACGCCGTCAGTCCGGGACTGACGAGGACGGAGGCGACACGACCGATGTGGCAGGACGACCACGGTGCCGCCGCCGGCGCCAATCTGCTCCTCGGCCGGATGACCGAGCCCGACGACATCGCCGCGGCTGCTGCATTCCTGCTCTCTGACGAGGCGGCGTCGATCACGGGGATCCTCCTCGACGTGGATGCCGGCAACCATGTGTCGACGGGCTCGTGGTCGCCGTTCCGCGCCGACGCCCTGGGCCGGCCTGGTGGCGGCCAGGTGCCCTGAAATCGGACGCCGCTCGCTTCACCCGCCTGCTGAGGTTGCCGACCGCCGGGATTGGGTGATCGGTCGCGTGGGCCCGGTGCCAGCTAACGGATTCATCCCGTCGGTCCCTGTCCCGAATGCCCGATGGCTGTGACGGACGAATTCTTGGAGTGCCGGCGCGTGGTTGGCCTTCCAGACGAGGGCAAGCACCGCGGGGTTAGGGGCGTCGCCGATGGTGAGTTGATGCAATCGGTCGCGGTGGAGGGCCACCATGGACGCCGAGAGGATGGCGACGCCGAGGCCCCGGATGGTGAGGTCGGCAATGGCCTCCGGAGAACTGGCTTGAAAGGCGATGTCTGGCCGAACGCCGGCGGCAATACAGGCACTGTCCAACACGGCCCGCACGCCGGTCCCTTCAGGCATGGTGACCAGCGGGTAGGTGGTGAGGGTGGCCAGGGTGACTCGGCTGCGGGAGGCCAACGGATGGTCGAAGGGAACGGCGGCCGCCAGCCGCTCACTGACCACGGTGATTGTGTCGAGGTCCTCGGGTAGTTCGGCGGCACCGACCAGGGCGATGTCGGTCTCTCCGTTCCGGACGCCTTGGATGAGCCGGTCGGAGCTGCCTTCGAGGAGGGTGACCTCGATGCCCGGATGCGCATGGTGGAAGGCGGCGAGGGCATCGAAGAGCGGCGTGACGGTACAGCCGGCCACCATGCCGACGGTGAGCTGTCCCCGGATGAGACCGTTGACTCCGTCGACTGCACGGCGGAGCGCGTCGACGGCATGGAGCGCGGCGCGGGCATGGTCAACCGCGGCTGCACCGGCAGGGGTGAGGCCGGCGTGGCGGGTGGAGCGATCGATGAGGGTGGTACCGACCTCGGTCTCCAGTTGACGAATCTGGGCGCTGACACCGGACTGGCTGATGTGGACGCGTTCGGCGGCCCGGGTGAAGCTCGCCTCTTCCGCCACCGCCACCAGGTATTCGAGTTGTCGCAGTTCCATAACTGTACATTCTAGAATATAGACAGAAGATCTGTTGGACTTCTGAATATTCGGCGCTCAGACTGGTGTCATGACTACTGATGCCGAAGAGAAGTGCAGGTTCCCGAGAGACGAAAAAGCTCAGCGGCCGGAAGATCTGACGCGACTGTTCGTCGAACGGTCCAACGCCGGTGACGCCGCCGGCGTGGCCGCTCTGTACGAGGACGAAGCGGTGATGGCCTACCCGCCGGGAAGTCAGACCGTCGGTCGGGAGGCGATCCGGGTGTTCTGGGAGAACGTGCTGGCCAGCGGACCGCATTTCGAGCCCGAGCCGCCGTTGCCCACGCTTGTCAGTGGGGGCATTGCCCTGACCTCTACGCCGCCGAAGGACGGCGCGGGGGCCCGAGCCCAGGTGTGCCGGCGTCAGGCTGACGGGACGTGGCTGCGGCTGCTCGACCAGCCCGAGTTCGTCACTCCGGTTGATCACGTCCGTTGAAGCCTGACCAGGTACGCGCAACTACGTTGGGTCTGTCGGGGGTCGCTGAGCGCGAGACGTGGGGCAAGCCGACGTTCCGGGTCGGCGACCGCTTGTTCGCCACCTTGGCGGCCGACGGTTCCACGGCGACGGTCAAGGCGTCCCTTGGGGACCAGGCCGCACTGGTGGCCGCGGTGCCTGAGGTCTTCAGCGTTGCGGCGTACGCCGGACGGTTCGGCTGGGTCACCGTCCGGCTCGACGGAGTCGATCCGGATCGGCTGGCGGAACTCGTCGTCGACGCCTGGCGGCGGGTGGCGCCGGGCAACAGGCAGACCCGGCGACGTGGCCAGGTTTCGAGTTGCACCACGGACCCAGTGCCCTGAGTCCACGATGAGGTCATTTCCGCAAAGCTGACAGTGCGTCGGCAGCCCCGTTCGCCCGGGTTGGAAGCGAATGATGCAGTGTGCGCAATAAAAGGTTGCGCATCGCTGATCCTCATGTTACGTTGATGCGCAACCAAACGTTGCAGGAGGAAAATCATGGAATTCGGAACTATCGAGCGCGAGATCTACGTCGAGGCGTCTCCCGACGTCGTCTTCGAGGTGGTGAGTAGCCCCGACCACCTCCAGCAGTGGTGGCCCGACGAGGCGCACTACGAGCCGGTGCCCGGATCGACGGGCGACATCGTCTTCGGCGAGCACGGTGCCGGTGGGACGGTGGTCCCGTTCACTGTCCTGGAGGTCCAGCCGCCGCGGAGGTTTTCGTTCCGCTGGACGCAGCCAGTCGGCGAGCCGCCGGTCACGGGCAACTCGCTCCTGGTCACCTTCGACCTGACCCCGTCCCGTGGCGGCACGCTGCTGAAGATGACGGAGAGCGGTTTCCGCGAAATGGGCTGGGAGGTTGCCGTTCTCGAGCAGCAGTACCAGGACCACGTCAGCGGCTGGGACTTCTACCTGGCACGGTTGGCGCCGTATGTCGCCACGCTGGAAGTGCGGTCGTGAGCGGAGCAGTCCTGGAGAGGATCGACGACGATCTCTGGTCGGCGATCGGCGACCCCACCCGACGGCGGATGCTCGATCTTCTCCTCGTCGACGGTGGCGGCACCGCCACCACGCTGAGCAAGCAGCTTCCCGTGAGTCGACAGGCGGTGTCCAAGCATCTGGGTGTCCTCGACCGGGTGTCGCTGGTCCGGGCCTCGCCGGAGGGTCGTGAGAAGCGCTATCGGGTGGACGACCTCCAGTTGGCCCGGGCCGTGGCACAGCTGACCTCGGTCGGCTCCGCCTGGGATGCCCGGCTCCAGAGGATCAAGCACATCGCCGAGGCGATCCAGCGCAGCCAGGAGAACTGAACAGACCGGCCGGGGACCGTCCCCCGGCGCAGTGGCGGATCCGTCGCTGCGACATGCATCACGAGCAGAGGAGAGTAGTCAACATGGTGGACATTCTTCACAGAGTCGGGGTCGAGACCCCGACGCCGGTACAGATGTACGAGGCGCTCACGACGGTGGAGGGTCTCGCCGGCTGGTGGACCGACGACACGACGGGCAGCGCCGAGGTCGGTGGCGTGCTGAAGTTCCGGTTCCCACCCGGTGGCTTCGACATGGAGGTCGTCGAGCAAGAGCCGTCCGAGCGGGTGGCGTGGAAGGTCGTCGAGGGCCCGGAGGAGTGGGTCGGTACGACGACCGACTGGCAACTCCGCCAGGACAACGATCTCACGATCGTGCTGTTCAAGCATCAGGGTTGGAGGGAGCCGGTGGAGTTCATGCACCACTGCAGCACCAAATGGGCGACCTTCCTGATGAGCCTGAAGTCTCTGGTCGAGACGGGCAAGGGTGCTCCGTCCCCACGGGATGTGCACATCGCCTTCCCGGACTGATCCGGGACCTGGTCCGCCGCAGCCACATCGAGCATCTGGCTGTGGCGGACCGGCCTCGCGGCGGACGCCGGGTATCGGGTCGGAGTTCGACGCTGTTCCTTCCAGGTCCCTACGGACCTCGCACTACCCGCCCTCGTTGACCCCGGCGATCACGGCGTCGAGTAGGCCGGGGAACTTCGCATCAAGCTCGGGGCGGCGAAGACTGGCCAGTTTGCGCTGGCCTTCGTACCGGGTCGCGATGAGGCCGGCTTCGCGCAGTACCCCCAGGTGGTGGGTGGTCGTCGACTTCGCAGATCCGGTACCGGCCCGTTCGCCCAAGGCTGCGCACGAGAGCTCCGGCTCGTTGTCCAGGGCCGCGACCATCCGCAGGCGCGACGGGTCGGCCAGGGCGTGCATGACCGAGGCCAGGTCCATTTCAGCTGTCGCTAGTTCCGCTTGTTCACGCACGTGCCACCTCCTCGAATGATCTCACGGCCGGGAATATGGGCGCCGACCACTCTGTTCAGTAGTTGTACAAACGTCGAACTATCTTCGCCGATTCCCCCCGGCGAAATGGAGCCATGCCATGACCTTGACCGAATCTCACCCGTCCACCTCGTCGGAGCTCCGAGCACAGGTGTCCGAACCGGTCGCTGAAGAAGCCGCCCAATCCTATGACCCCCGCCGTTGGCGGGCGCTGCCGGTGGTGCTATCGGCGACCTTCATGTCGCTGTTCGACATCTTCGTGGTGAACGTTGCGGCACCCAGCATGCAGCACGATCTGCATGCCTCATCGTCGACGTTGGAGCTCGTCGTCGCCGGCTACTCCTTCAGTTACGCGTCCGGCCTGGTCACAGGAGCCAGACTGGGCGACCTGTATGGACGCCGGCGCCTCTTCATGATCGGCCTCGCCATCTTCGCCGCGGCTTCATTACTTTCGGGAGTCGCACCGACCAGTGCCGCCCTCGTGGTGGGTCGCCTGGCCCAAGGGTTCGGGGCTGCAGCCATGGTTCCCCAGGTGTTGTCCATTCTCACCGCCAACTTTCGCCCGGACGAGCGACCACGAGTGTTCTCCCTCTTCGGCGTGACCGTCGGTCTGGGCACGGTGGCCGGACAGATACTCGGCGGCGTGCTGTTGCACCTCAACCTCTTCGGATGGGGCTGGCGCCCGATATTCCTGGTCAATGTGCCGATCGGTATCGTTGCCATCATCCTCGCCCGACGACTGCTTCCGGAATCCCGGCCGGCTGTCGCCGATCGACTCGATCCCCTCGGTGTGGTGCTACTAACCACGGGCGTCGGCGCCATCACGGCGCCGCTGGTGCTCGGCCAAGCGGAGCACTGGCCCATGTGGACCTGGGTTTCATTCGTTGTCGGGGCGGCCCTGGTGGGATCCTTCCTGTGGTGGGAAGACCGCCTGGGCAAGCGGGACGGCCATCCGCTCCTGCCTCTCAACCTGTTCGAGCACCGGGCGTTCAATGTCGGACTGCTGGTGAACTTGGGCTTCTTCGCGTTCTTCGGGAGCGTTCTTCTCACCCTGACCATCTTCCTGCAGGACGGTCTGCACTACTCCCCGATGCGGGCCGGCCTGACATTTGCCGCCTTGGGCGTCGCGTTCGCACTGTCGTCGTTGCGGGGTCGCCGCCTCCACGCCCGCTACGGGACGACCATCATCGCAGTCGGGGCCGCGACCGCTCTGTTGGGCGTCATCGGGTTGGCCGTCGTCGTCGGCACGGCCGGGCTATCGGCTACTGCGTTGGAGCTGTCTCCCGCTCTGGCGCTGATCGGAGTCGGCAACGGTCTGGTGATCCCACTGATCGTGTCTGGAGTACTCCAGAGCGTGCCCGCCACCGAAACAGGTGCAGCATCGGGAGTGCTCACCACGACCCAACAGTTCTCCATGACGCTGGGCATCGCCGGGGTCGGAACACTGTTCTTCGCCCGCCAGGCCAGTGCTGGCGTGGTCTCTGCGCTTCAGGACGCGCTGCTGGCCGACATCGGACTGGTGGCCTTCGCGTTCGCCATGGCGGTACTTCTGGCCCGCAACAGCATGGCTCCGAAGGTGGAGGCCGCCGTTTCTGAGCAGGAGGCGCCTCCAGGTCAGCATGAGCTGGCTGCGGAGCTTGTGAGCTGACGTCCGGATGTCAGGGGCGGGTAGCCGGCGATCGTTGGACACGCGACGCTGCGTGCCGACCGGATCCGATAGTTGGTGACGCCGCCAGCGCACAGGAGTCCGCGCCCCACGGGTGCGATCAGTCCGTCTCCGACCGCGGCCAGAGGTCGCGGCCCGAGCTCCGGATCGAGAGCGCCCTACCTGTCGGCGCCCGGTTCCGGCTCCGTACGGCTCATGGTCCGTGGACGATTCGTCCGGAAACCATGGTGAGGACCGGTTGCACGTGCGGGAGTGCATCGAGGCACTCGTCGAGCGAAGCGGGGAGTAGGCACAGATCGGCTCTGGAACCGGGTGCCACCGTCCGGGGCGTGCCGGGTCGGTCTGCCGAGCCGAGGAAGAGTTGCAACGCATCGTGTGGGACGAAGCGCTCCTCAGGAGTGAACTGGGCGCCAGAAGCACTTCGGCGCTCGGTTGCGGCGTACATCGCCGCCCATGGGTCGAGCGTTCCGAAGGGGGCATCGGAGCCGGCCGCAACGGGGATCCCGGCCCTGCGTAGCGTCTCTCCACGGTAGAGCGACGCCACCTCATCCGCTGGGACGTCCCGCAGGTACTGGTCACCTCGCGTCACGAGGAAATGGGGCTGCGTCACCACCGTCACACCGAGATCTACGGCGAGCTGGTCCAGGTGGGGGGACAGCACCGACCCGTGCTCGATGCGGGCTCCCATCACATCCCCTACCTCTGACAGTGCTGTCAGCGCGACGACGGCCTGGACCTGCGTCACGCAGTGGATGGCAACTGCACGGCCGGCATCGCGCACCGCGGAGAGTTGGTGCCCGAGTTCGTCGACAGACGGCAACGAGGCATCGTCGAGCATGATCTTCACCGGCCCGATGGTGATCCCGTCCCCTTCGACCCGGCCGATACCCACGGGGGCCATCAGGTGGAGTCGCTGGGGGATGATCCCCTGCCCGTGCAGTTCCGCCAGGTGTTGCAGGGAGTCGATGCTCTGGTCCGGAGTCGCATCGGTGAATCCGGTGATCCCGAAGGAGGCGGCTCGCGCGCCAAGCGAAGCGAACTGATCAGTGGACACGGTGGACAGCCCGACGAGCAGTTCATCGGCACGCCAGAGTCGTCCGGTCGGACGTCCTGAGTCATCGCGCTCGATGCCGGGATGCCGGCGGCCGTCGATGCCGGCAACCCGGATGGCCAGAGTGTTGAGGATCCACAGGGAACCTGATCGATGCTGGACGCGGACGGGGCGTTCGCTGAGGATCGCGTCGAGAGCGTGGCGATCGAGGTCGCCGGCGACCGACTCGTGGTAGCCCACGACCCGGATCCAGCCATCAGGGTCTGACGTTGGTGCCAGCTTGAGCTGCCTGCGCAACGCGGATGCGCCATGGACTTGGTTGGCATCGACGGAGATCGATGATGCCGCCGCCGCAGCTGATCGGAGGTGGATGTGGTGGTCGTGGAGCCCGGGGATCAGAGCCATCCCGTCAGCGTCGACGACGACGTCGGCGAACGGCATCTCGTGGATCGGACCGACAGCCTCAATGAGGCCATGGTCAATAAGGACAGAACATCGTCTGCTATCGACCGCTGCATCCCGGATCATCACGCTCATTCGGCGCCTCGAGTGCGGCGGACCGTGTCACTGGGCGACCAGAGGAGATCGCCGAAGTAGAGATGTCCTGCGGAATCGACACGGGCCTGCCAGAACATGTCGGAAGGGAGCGACATCTGGCCGGTGTTTTCGATGTGCAGAACGACTGGCGGATGTATGGGCGGAGGACGAATGGAGTGAGATCCCGGTCGAAGGAGGGTTTGCCCATCTGACGATAACGCAGCACCTTGTCTTGAGGCTGCCGCCGGTGACGAGTGCACGTTCGTTCGATGCGGTACACACTGACCCAGTTCGGTGGTACCGACAAATTCCCGGCGATCGGTCAGACACTCCGGGCCTCGCCAGACAGGTGTCTCCGAGGGATGTTCCCGCTGTTCCATATCGGACGTACCGATACATTGGCGTGATGGATGATCCGCGGCAAGTGCCAGTGCCAATCGACGAAGAGTCGGACGTGGTGGCGCTGTTGGGCTGCGGTATCTCCGATGCGGTCGGCGAATTTTCGGAGCGTCCGGTAGTCGTGGTCCGTGTCCACGACCGAGACCAACTGACTCGAGTGGCAGCGCTCGTCTCGACATTGCCGTGTGTGACCGTTGCTGTTGCTGAACGCGCTTTGCCGGCAGCCCCCGGATTCGACGTCTACCTGTGCGAGGAGTCCGGACCTCCGGCACCGTGGGTCGGCTGTCCCGATGGCGTCCTCGATCAGACCCATCGGATCATTAACACGGTCATCGCCGGGCCACGTGCTTCGCTCGTGCTCTGCCAGCTCCTCCGCTTCAGTGTCCAATTGCCTGTCCTCGACGGGCTTGTGGCCGAGTCGCTGGCGTACGCGGCACTTCAAGGGGGAAGGGAACATCGACTCTGGCTGGAGCGCCGTGGCCTCCGGCCCGTGACACCGGAGCCGGCACCCGATGACCCTCCGGTTCTCCTCGAGCGGAGAGGAGACGAGCTCACCATCACGTTGCACCGTCCTGATATCCACAACGCCTTCAGCGCGGCCATGCGGGACTCCCTCGTCGAGGGATTGCGTGTCGCTCTGGTTGACCCGACCATCACGTCCATCGTCCTGGCCGGGGCGGGTGCCTCGTTCTGCAGTGGTGGGGATCTGCGTGAGTTCGGCACGGTAGGTGATCCGTCGCTGGGACATGTGGTGCGGACCACCAGGAGTCCGCCGTATCTTCTCGACCAGCTGGCTTCGCGTTGCACCGCACGCGTACATGGTGCGTGCGTCGGTGCCGGCATCGAACTCGCCGCATTCGCAGGCACCGTGACGGCTACCGCGGACGCGAGGTTCAAGCTCCCTGAGGTCGGTATGGGTCTGATTCCAGGTTCAGGGGGAACGGTGAGCGTTCCCCGACGTATCGGAGCTGCGCGCACCGCATTTCTGGCTCTGGCCGGCACCTCGCTCGATGCAGAGGAAGCAGCGTCCTGGGGATTGATCGACGACATCCGCTAGTCGTGACGTTGCTGGATGTGAGCGCCGCCTCAGCGCGCTGTCGGTCGATCCGGAGTCAGCTGCCGAAATACTTCGGTTCACGCCCTTCGCGGTTGGCAGCCTGGAACTCGGCGAAGTCGTCCGACCGGTTGATGAAGGTCTGGTAGATCAGTTCGTCGGCCATCGACGAACGGACCTGCGGTTCGCTCAAGTGCTGCAGCACGCGCCTCGCCAGCTTGACGGTCACCATCGGAGCGGCGGCAATCTTCTCAGCCATGTCCATTGCGGTGTCATCGAGCTCCGCCGACGGAACGACACGAGAGACGATGCCTCGCATGTAGGCCTCGTCGACGGCCATCACCCGCCCGGTGGTGATGAGGTCGCTGGCGACACCCGAACCACAGAACTCGAACAGTCGACCCATGCCGCCCGTGTCGGGGATCACTCCCTTGCTCAGTTCGGGAAGCTGGAACTTCGTGCCTTCGGCTGCAATCCGCATGTCGCACAGAAGTGCCCGTTGGAACGATCCTCCGATCGCCCAGCCATGGATGGCCGCGATCACCGGCACGTCCAGGTCGAAGAGCTGGAGGATGCCCTTGTGGCCCCTTGTCATGAGCTCGTGGTGACTCAACTCTGTTGCGTTGGTGCCGATCACCGAGACATCTCTACCCGCTGACCACACGGTTCCCTCGCCCCGCCAGACGACAGCCCGTACGTCCTTCCGTTCCTTTAGTTCGGACAGGATCTCGAACAGACGCACATCCATCTCGTCGTCGAACGCATTGCGTTTTTCTGGACGGTTATTGGTGATGACGGCAATGGGGCCCTTCACTTCCAGCAAGACCTTTTCCGTCATGACGTCCTTCCGCACTCGATTGCCCGGCCCCTGGTTCGACTCGCCGCGATCCTAACGGGGGTGGAGGGCAATCGGCGAAGCCTTCGTGCGGGCGGCATCTGCGCCATGCCCAGGGATCTCGACTGGTCCGCGCAGGCCGGTGAATCGCCAGCTTGGAGGGGGCAAAGGCCGGACCGGACATGCGGATCGCTTGGCCGAAGTGTCCGTGCGAGTCTCGATCTCGCCGCGCCGGGATCAAGTCGAAAATACGAACAGCAGGACGATGAGAAGTATTGTGCCGAAGATCAGCCAGACGACCGGTCCGCTGAACCCGTGCCGGCTCGTCTCCACTCGGTGTCGTCGCCGAGAGTCCGATCTCGCGGAGGTTCCGAGTCATCGGACACTCGTTCCTGCCGGTTCCCGTGAACTCCCGCCGGAGAATCCTGTCACGTCACGTGGTCCCACCTCTGACGGTCGCACCGACCGATCCGACGGTGTGCACTCTCCATGTGGAAAACTGGGCTTCGCCGGACGGTGGCCACCCTGTCGACCGTTGTGGACAGTGAGGGGCCTTGCGCGTGAAGTGGTTCGGGGAGTGGCGCCGGCAGGTTCACGGACCGAGGTGGAGCGTTCGGCCGGTCCGCGGCACGGATGGGATCGGAAGATTCATACGGCTCGTCGTGTGCTCCGTTTCGACCCTGGTGATCCTGCCGACCGCTCTCGTAGTCGGAGCGGGCGTCGCCGCTTCGACAGTCAGCCTCCCGGGAGTCCCCGTCCGATCGGCCGACACCCCGTCGGCGGCTCCGGCCACCTGGGACATAAGCGACCGGGTTATTCCCTCACTGACCCCGAACGCGGTGGCGTGTCCGAGCGCAAACATCTGTTACGCCACAGGATCGGGGTCGGATAGCGGGATCCTCGCCACGACCGACGGCGGCGCCAGCTGGACCGCTCAGCCGATACCGTCCGGAACGGACAACCTCACCAGCATCTCGTGTCCCACGACCTCCACCTGCCTGGCGGGTGGCGGACCCCGCGGTTCGGGCATTGCGAGCTCCATCGTCGCCACCTACGACTCCGGAGCGACGTGGGTCTCGCCGGAAACGCCTGGTGTCTACGACGTGGCCGGCATCGCGTGTCCCAGTGCGCTCATCTGCTATGCCGCGGCGGATCCTGGTGCCGTGCTCTCCACCACGGATGGAGGTGCCACATGGACCGACACCTTGCTACCCGGTTTGTGGGGCTTGACCGGGATCGCCTGTCCGACCGTCACCGACTGCCACGTCATTGGCTCCGGTCCCAACGGTGCCGCAAGCGTCTTCGTCACCACGGACCGAGGAGCCATCTGGGCGAATCAACCGCTGCCCCAGCTTGGCTCCAACTACGACCAATTGAGCGGCATCTCGTGCCCGACCGTGCTCGCCTGCACCGCCATCAGTACGAACGGTGGAGTGGTGGCGACCATCGATGGCGGGACTACGTGGACATTCCAATTGCGCCCTGCCGGGTCCATCACTCTCTTGGGGATCTCCTGTCCGACCACCGCCGTGTGCTTCGCCACTGGTATCGGCAGTGCCTCGATCAGCATCGTCTCGACCACCGACTCCGGCAACACGTGGGTGCTGTCGTCCAACTTCACCTACCCGTCATCGTTCCTCGGTATCGCCTGTCTGACAGCCTCCGACTGCACCGCCGTGAGTCCACAGGAGATGACCACCACGACAGACGGCGGAATCACGTGGAACACAACCAGTCCGCCCGTTGGCTCGAGTGACTTCGAGGACATTGCCTGTCCCACAGTCAGTGTCTGCTATGCGACCAACTCCTACGGAGGTGAAGTCTTCACCACAATTGACGGAGGTGGCACCTGGACGCCGCTGACAGTTCCAACCGGGGGCTCATACTTGAATTCAATTGCGTGCCCGAGCGTCACGACCTGCTTTGCGTCCGCCAATAGCGGCCCGGTCTTTGCCACCACCAACAGTGGCACCACATGGAGCATGGTCGAGAACGGGCAATTCCAGGACATTTCCTGCCCGTCCATCACCACCTGCTTTGCCGTCTCCTTCAGTGGGCACGCCCCGATCGAGATGACGACAGATGGTGGAGCCACATGGACATCCGAGGCTCCCAACCCGTACGGTGCCGAAACGATCACCTGCCCGTCGACGAGCACGTGCTACGCGGCGCACGGCAGCGGCATCTTCGCCACCGTCGACGGTGGAGCCACCTGGGTCGACCAGACGTCGGCGGTGACGATGGCAGCGGGAGGCATTGAAGGTGTCGCGTGCCCCTCAACATCCACGTGCTTCGCCGCCGGCTTCAACGGCGCGGTCATCACGACAACCGATGGAGGCTCGACGTGGACGGACACGGCATCTCCTCCGGCGGGCACCTGGCCCTCGATCATTGGAATCGCCTGTCCCACCACGACAACGTGCGTTGCCACCGCCGATGGCAACATCGGCCCCGCCGACGTCATTGCGACCACCGACGGGGGTACCAGCTGGTCCTCGCAGACGCTGCCCGGCGGGACCACCCACCTGCACGGGATCACCTGCCCGTCCGCGAGCACCTGTTACAGCTCGGGATTTGACGACGCCAACTACGGGTTGATCCTCTCGTTGAACTCACCCGACGCTCCCACCGGACCCTCGATCACCACCAGTTCGCCGGTCGGCGGCACGGTGGGCTCGATCTATTCGGCCACCCTCGCCGCCACTGGCGGGACGGTCCCCTACACCTGGTCGATCCCGATCGGGTCGCTGCCCGCCGGACTGAGTTTGAATGTCTCCACCGGGGCCATCACGGGCACGCCCACCACATCTGGGACGGCCGATTTCACGGTCGAGGCAACCGATGCAGAGGCACCGACAATGAGCACGACGGCAGCGCTCTCCATTGGAGTGGCCCCCGCCGCGACGACGATCACGACGTCGGTCGGCCCCACCGAATCACTAATGACCTTCGCAAAAGACCCTGCGAGCCGAGATCATCGGGAACCCAGTCGTAGCCTGGTCGCCTGTGGAAAAGAGTCCGCGCGGTATTACGCGAAGGTCATTAATGACCTTCGCAAAAGACCCT
>Ga0097691_1000747_pt1 | contig 26489 bp, 22 predicted proteins | sample NGESurdeep072012_8_FD_72858 | JGI IMG/M metagenome (GOLD analysis project Ga0097691, IMG submission 72858) | Arctic peat soil microbial communities from Barrow, Alaska - NGEE Surface sample 210-1 deep-072012 | ecosystem: Environmental > Terrestrial > Soil > Wetlands > Peat ... | reverse complement strand
CCGATGACGGCGCCCATGATGGCGAAGGCCTTTCCGCGGGTCCGACCGGTGAAGAGCAGCTGGATGTATGCCGTCACGGCGGGGAGGTAGATACCTCCGGCGAGCCCCTGGACGACCCTCGCAACGATCAGCTGGGTGCCGTCCTGGGCGAGCCCGCACGCGAGACTCGCAACAGTGAAAAGAGCAAGCCCGCCGAAGAAGACCCACTTGTGTCCGAAACGGTCACCGAGCCGCCCCGCGGGGATGAGGGCCAGGCCGAATGCGAGCGCGTAACCAGAGATGATCCACGACAGGGTCGCCTCCGACGCGTCAAGGCTCGTGCGGATCGTCGGCAGGGCAACGTTGACGATCGTCGCGTCGAGCAGCGACATGAACATCCCGATGAGCAGTACACCCAGTGCGCGCCAGGCGCGATGCGGCGTGGCCCCAACACGGTTCGATGAGGTGGTCGTCTGCGACAAGGTCAAGATCCTTTCGGGACAGGACGATTCGGTCGCCACGCGTGCGAAGCGGCTAGCTCCTCACGCGGCTCATGGTCGGGTCGTACAACGGTCGGAGCGAGGCAACGGCCGGGTACGAATGTCCGGCGATGTCGACCTCCCATGTGGCGGCGTCGAGATAGGCCTGATCGACCGGTTCACCCGCCTCGATCATGGCCAGCCCTACGGCACCCCCGAGCGTGAAGCCGAACGACGCGGCCCGGATATAACCGACGGCAAGGCCGTTCCGGCGGACCACCTCGGCGTGGAAGAGCATGGGCTCGGGGTCCTTCACCAGGATCTGCACCAACCGTCGGGTCAGCGGCCCGGCCGCCTTCCTGGCTTCGACCGCACGACGTCCGATGAAGTCGGTGGGGCGGCCCAGGTCCACCGCAAAACCGAGTCCGGCCTCGAGCACACTGTCGGTGTTGTCTATGTCGTGCCCGTAGTCGCGGTACCCCTTCTCCATCCGCAGACTGGACAGTGCCTTCAGGCCGGCGTGGCGCAGGTCGACCGAGCGCCCGGCCGCGGCGATGCGGTCGTACACGTAGAGCGCCTGCTCGGTCGGCACGTACAGCTCGTAGCCCAGCTCGCCGAGGTAGGTAATCCGGATGCACAGCGCCCGGGCAAAGCCGCAGTCGATCTCGCGAGCCGTACGGAACGGGAACGCCTGGTTCGAGACGTCCGCCGTGGTGATGGCCGCCAGGAGCTCGCGGGAGCGCGGCCCCTGAACGTTGAGCTGCGCGTACCCGGACGTCATGTCGGTGACGAAGACGTTCTCATCCGCGCCGATGTGCCGCCGCATCCAGGTTTCGACGTGCCGGTGGGCGGTATCGGAGGCCACGACAAGATAGTTCTCGTCGCCGAGCTTGCTGACGGTCAGGTCAGCCTCGATCGACCCACCGTCATTGAGCCATTGCGTGTACGTGATCGTGCCGGGTTCGCCATCGACGTTGTTGGCCGACAGACGGTCGAGGAGACGTCCGGCGTCGCGCCCTCGCACTGCGAACTTCGACATGAACGACATGTCCATGAGGATCACGCCCTCGCGAGCGGCCCGGTGTTCTGCTTCCCAGCAAGGGAACCAGTTCTGCCGTCCCCACGAGAGCCGTTCGACCACCGGCTCGACTCCCTCGGGAGCAAACCAGTCGGCGCCCTCCCAGCCACTGACGTCCTTGAAGTAGGCGCCCTCAGCAGCAAGCCGTTCGTGCACCGCGGACTTCTTGATGCCGCGCGCCGTCTGCATCGACTTCGTGGGGTAGTGGCAGAGGTAGACCGAGCCCAGCGACTCGACGGTGCGGGCCCGCCGGTACTCGGGGTTGGCCTGGTACCGGTGCAGCCGGTCGATGTTGATGCCCGTGACGTCGACGTCGGGTCGCCCGTTGAGGATCCAGTGCGCGAGGACACGACCCAAGCCGCCGCCGGTGAGGATGCCGACCGAGTTCAGACCGGCTGCCACGAAGTAGTTCTTGAGCTCGGGGGCTTCGCCGACGACCGGCTGCAGGTCCGGGGTGAAGCTCTCTGGCCCACAGAAGAACTTGCGGATGCCGACCTCGCTGGAGATGGGGATTCGCGACATCGCCGTCTGGAGGTAGGGGCCCATCCGGTCCCAGTCCGGCGGCAGCTCACCGAACGAAAAATCCGCCGGAATACCCTCGACTTTCCACGGTGCGCAGACCGGCTCGAACAAGCCGAGCATGAGCCCGCCGCCCTCCTCACGGAAGTACCCGTGCGAGGCGGGGTCCTCGAGGATGGGCCAGGCGTTGGACACCTCGGGAATCGACTCGGTCAGCAGGTAGTAGTGCTCGGCAGCTTGCAGCGGGATCGTGACCCCTGACCTCTCGCCGAGCTGCCGGGCCCACATCCCGGCACAGTTGACGACATACTCCGCCTCGATGTCCCCCTGGTCGGTGCGAACTCCTGTGACGACCCCACCGCGCTCGAGCACATCGGTCACGGGGACCCCCTCGATGATGGTTGCGCCGCGCAACCGCGCGCCCTTGGCCAGCGACATGGTGACGTCGACGGGGTTGGCCCGGCCGTCCTCCTTGACGTAGAAGCCGGCCAGGATGTCATCGACGCGCGCCAACGGGAAAAGCTCGCCGACCTCGGCCGCCGAGATCTCGCGGACGTCCACGCCGCAGTACCGGTTGAACACGGAGACCCGTCGGTACTCCTCGAGCCGGTCGAGATCGGTGGCGATCTCGATGAAGCCGACGGGGTTGAAACCGGTGGCCAGACCGGTCTCCGCCTCAAGCCGGCTGTAGAGGTCGCGGGTGTACTTGCGCATCTCGGTCGAGGTCTCCGAGGTGGACCCGAACGTCACCATGAGCCCCGCTGCGTGCCAGGTCGTGCCGGAGGTCAGGCGGTCGCGCTCCAGCAGCACAACGTCGGCACACCCCATCTGCGCCAGGTGATAGGCAACTGAGCAGCCGATCACTCCTCCGCCGATGACGACCACGCGGGCTCGGGCCGGCAGGGTTGAACCACCTGTCGAGCGCGTGGCGGGGGACTCATCCGGGGACGTCGACATCGGCGGTAGCCCTACTTTCGGCTGGTTTGTCCAACTGAGCGTTGTCCCCTGCGATTCTGTCAGTTGTCAGGCACGGAAGGAGCGGCCTCGATTGCGTGTTACACGAGACTGAGAGTTTCGAGAAGAGGAGCACGAGGTGGCCGAGACGAACGGCTGGAACACGAAGATCATCGCCGAGTTCAGGGCGAACCAGGGCCGCGTGGGCGGCCCCTTCGAAGGTGCGCCCATCACATTGGTACATCACAAGGGACGGCGGAGCGGCCGCGAATACGTCTCTCCGATGATGTATCTGGCTGATGAAGGTGACGCGGCGACCATCTATGTCTTCGCATCAAAGGCCGGGGCCCCCATCCATCCGGACTGGTACCACAACCTCATCTCCGCTGGCGTTGCCCACGCGGAGGTGGGAACGGAAACCTACCCGGTGACGGTGAGCGAGCTCGTCGGTGCGGAACGTGACCGTATCTTCGAGGAGCAGGCGCGCCGCTATCCCGGCTTTGCGACGTACGCCGAGAACACAGCCGGCATCCGCACGATCCCTGTCCTCGCGCTGCGGCGCGCCTAGGCAAGAATCCCACCATGCTCTTCCACGGCTGGACTGATGCGTTCCTCGATTTCTACGATGGCCTTGAGGTCGACAACTCCAAGGCCTACTGGCAGTCGCACAAGGAGATCTACGACGAACAGGTTCGCGGGCCCATGGAGGCTCTGCTGGCCGAGCTCTGCGACGAGTTCGGGGACGCGAAGATCTTCAGGCCCAACCGTGACGTCCGGTTCAGCGCCGACAAGAGCCCGTACAAGACGCAGCTGGGGGCCACTCTGGCCGGCCATGGTTATGTACAGATCTCCGCGGGCGGGCTCGCGGCCGCCAGCGGTACCTACGTCTTCGCGAGCGATCAGCTGGCCCGTTACCGCCGCGCGGTGGCTCTTGATCTGGCCGGCGAAGCCTTGGTGAGAATCGTGGAAGACGCCCGGGCCGGCGGGTTGACCATCACCGCAGCGAGCACTCTCGCGACGGCTCCGCGCGGCTACCCGAAGGATCATCCCCGGATCGAGCTGCTGCGGATGAAGGGCTTGGTCACCTGGAGGGCGTGGCCGGTGGAGCCGTGGCTGGCGACGGCCAAGGCGAAGGACAAGGTCGCGGCGGTACTACGAGCCTCGGGGCCCTTGGCCGATTGGCTTGACGTCCATGTCGGTGCCTCGGAGCAGCGCGCCTACCGGGACTGACCAGGCCATCTGATCCGGCCGGAGGGCCCGCTCTGCCTGGCACGCCATGATGCCTTGGTACGGGTGGCGGACCCCGCTTGGCATGTCCGTTCGGACGAGAGGCCCATCATCCGAACGGACGAACTTGCACCTCAGACCGCTGAGGTCGACGAGATCCCAACCCGGTTCTTTACCTCCACCAGTACGTTCTCTTACGTATGGCGGTCCACCGGTCTGCCTTTGCCGAAACAGAGGTTCGGGCATGAGCCTTCGTGGTGGCTCGGGCCTGACCTCATGGGGGTCGCGGATGACGGTGCGACGAAAAGTGTCAGGGCATCCGGGGTCGCCTACGAGGTCGACGTTGGTGCCCTACCTGGCGCTCGGGGCCTACCTGTTGCAGGCTGCCGGCCTGACCATCGCCTACTTCTCCTGGGCCGAACTGCGCACGGTGTGGTGGGGGGCGCTGAGCCTGGGCAGTGTCGTCGCGATCATCATCGGCGTACGCCGGAACCGGCCTGAGCGGCCGCTGGCCTGGTATCTACTGGCTGGAGCGATCGCGACCTTCGCCGCTGGTGATCTCAGCTACAGCGTCCTGACCTCGGTGCTGCACCAGAACAACCCCTTCCCCTCGATTGCCGACGGTTTGTCGCTGGCCATGTACCCGCTGTGTGCAGCCGCGCTCGCCTTGTTCATCCGCTCCCGGATGCCGTGGGCCGACAAGTCCAGCCTGATCGACGCGTTGATCATCTCGGCGGCTCTGGGGCTGCTGTCCTGGGTCTACCTGATCGAGCCCCTCTTCCACAATGGCGAGCTGACCTGGCAGCAGAAGCTGGTCTCTGTGGCATACCCGCTTTTCGATGTGGTGCTGCTCGCCATGCTGACCCGGCTTCTGTCCGCCGGTGGCTTCCACTTCCGGTCGGTGCAGATGCTGACCTTTGCGGCTCTTGGGCTCCTGACTGCGGACGTGATGTTCGGCCTGATCCAGCTCAACGGCACATGGTCGGTCGGCGGGCCGGCGGACGGTGGCTGGGTCCTCTTCTACGTCATGCTGGGTGCGGCCGCCCTACATCCCTCGATGGGCGAGATGACGAGTCCGCTGCCACCGCAGCCGGTAGGCATCGGGCGCTTGCGGCTGTTCCTGATCGTTGCGGCTTCGCTGGTGGCTCCCGTTGACGAGATCGTTCAGGTGGTGCGAGGGCATGGCCAGGGCAGCATCGTCCACGCAGGCTTCGCCGTCCTGCTCTTCGGGCTCGTCACGACCCGCATGTCCGGCGTTGTGCGCGCCCATCAGCAGGGCATCGCACGAGAGAGAACCTTGCGCGCCGCCGGCGCAGCACTCGTCGCCGCCAGCGATGAGCAACACGTGGATGAGGCGGTCCACACGGCCCTTTCCCAGCTGTCCTTCGGCCAGCCTGAGCTCGGTGTCGCCCTGGTTCCGTTTGAGGGCAGGGAGTTTCGCAGCATCGAGAGCGGAGTATGCGCACGCATCGCCGACCTTGAGGCGGGTGCCGTGCGAGCCCTCAGCGGGCTCGCCCCACTGCTGGTGGAAGCAGCAACCGTGGAAGCGCTCTTGTCCTGCCCGGTCCCAACCGGATCGACGGCCCTCGTGCTGCCCCTACGCTCGGCCGACTCGATCATCGCAGCATTGCTCGTGTCCGGCGACGCTCGGCAGCTCATTCTCATGCAGGACGCGATTGAGGCCCTCGGGTTCAAGGTGGCACTTGCACTGCAACGGATAGCACTTGCGGACGAGATTCATCAGCGGGCCAGTGAAATGCACTTCCGGTCTCTGATCCAGAACGCCTCGGACGTGATCCTGGTCGTGGGAGCAGACAACAAGATCACCTACCAGACGCCGTCGGTCACCCGAGTCCTTGGCTATCAGACCTCGGACCTCGCCGGCGGGCAGCTTGAGCGGCTGCTGGACCGGGACGATGTCGCGCGATCCTTGTCGACCCTTGATCGGATGCGTCAACCCGGCGTCCACCGCGACACCCACGTCGACTGGCGGCTGCACCACGCCGACGGCAGATGGATCGACGCAGAGGTTGTCTGCAGGAACCTGTTGGACGACCCCGACGTGAGAGGTCTTGTCCTGACCATCCGGGACGTCACCGAACGACGGGAGCTGGAGCGAGAGCTCAAGTACCGCGCCTTTCACGACAGCCTCACGGCGCTGGCGAACCGCGCTTTGTTCGCCGATCGACTTGACCACGCGCTGCGTCGAGGGGCTCGCCTGAACAAGCTGGTGGTGGTGCTGTTCATCGATCTGGACGAGTTCAAGGTCATCAACGACACCCGGGGCCACGCCGTCGGGGACGAGGTGCTGAAGCGGGTCGCAAGTGTGCTCGCGGCGTCCATCCGGTCGGGGGACACCGCAGCCAGGCTCGGCGGAGACGAGTTCGCACTCCTGGTCGAGGAGGCCACCTCCATCGCCGAGGTTGAGGCGCTCGCAGGGCGTGTTCTCAAGAAGCTGAGCGTGCCGATGGACCTGGACGGGCAGAGCCTCTCCGCTCGCGCCAGCATCGGCATCGCTACCAATGAGCACACCATCGACGCCGGCGAGCTTCTGCAGCTTGCTGATCTGGCCCTGCACGAAGCCAAGACCGCGTTCAAGGGCAGCTACCGCTTCTTCCGCGATTCTCTGCGGACCGACCTTGTGGACCGGATAGAGCGACAGGACCTCCTGCAGTGGGCGCTAGACGACGGGAACTTCAGGCTCGCCTACCAGCCCATCGTGCACATGGAGTCGTCGCGGGTCGTCGGCGTGGAAGCCTTGGTCCACTGGCACGACCCGGGCCGTGGTGTCATCCCACCTGACCAGTTCATCTCCGATGCTGAGGAGTCGGGTCTGATCGTCCCATTGGGGAAGTGGGTCCTTTGGCAAGCCGTCGAGCAGGCTCATTCGTGGCAAGAGGCCTATCCGATGGACCCGCCGATGCGAATGAGCGTCAACGTCTCCGCGCGGCAGTTCCGCGAGCCGGGCTTCGCCGCGATCGTGGGCGACGTCCTGGCCCGGTATCCGCTCAAACAGCGCACGCTGGTGCTGGAGCTGACCGAGAGCTTGCTCATCGAGGGCGACGGTGCGGCCGAGATCCTGGGCGAGATAAGCGCACTGGGTGTGCTGTTTGCCCTCGACGACTTCGGCACGGGCTACTCGGCCCTCGGCTACCTGCGCAGATTCCCCATCAATATCTTGAAGCTCGACAAGAGCTTTGTCGACGACCTGTTGACATCCCCCGACCGGGGGGCGCTCGTCGAGGCCATCATCCACCTCGCCCAGATCCTGGAGCTCGACCTGGTCGTCGAGGGGATCGAGAGCCCAGCGCAGAACGAGAAGCTCCGCACGATGGGCTGTCAGCTGGCGCAGGGCTTCTTCTACAGCCATCCGGTCGCTGCCGCCGACATCGCGCTGATGCTCCATGACCAGGTCCCCCCACGAGGGGTTGTCACCTCGAAGGGGGCGCGCTCGGCGCCACCCCGCCCGGGCGCGGACAAGGGCGCTTCCGCCGTGCAGATCTGGCGAGCCTGACGAGCCGGTTCCTTCGTGCCGGCGGGGAAGGCACGAGGGATACTTGGCCCGCGTGTTCCTCGTCTCGTGTGACGCAGAACTGTAACCAACCGAACCGATGGCAACCAGGGCGGTGCGTGATCGGGTGGCCGAACCGACGTTCGCTACGATCTGGTAACAGCGACGGCAAGGGGAGAGACAGTGGACTCAAAAGTAGTGGTGACGGGATCAGCCGAGCGGGTGGCTTCGGTCTCGGAAGCCCTGAGGAACGCGGGCGCCGATGTGACGGCGGTCGATGATCTCGGGAAGCTCGAGGCGAGCTTGGCCGGGATAGCGCCCGGCTCCCTGGCTTGCTACGTGCAGCTTCCGGCGCACGTCGTTGCACGCGGGAGGACGGTCATCGAACGCGTGCGCAACTTCCTGGAGGATGGCCTGATCGCCCGGTTCACTGCCGCCTCGGCGATCCTGCCCGCGATGTCCGAAGGCGGTCGGGTCGTTCTCGTCGGGGGCAATACTCCGGTGGAGGCTTCCGCGCCCGATGATCAGAGTGCGCGGCTGGCGTTGCTGGACGTTCTCGCCCATGCCATTCAGGCCGACAAGTCGGCGACCCGGATCCGGGTTCGCGTGCTGCCCCACGACGAGCTGGCTGAGCACATCGCGGCCGTTGCGATGGGCGGCGCCCCGACTCGCGAGCAGGCGGTGGCCGAGCTGCGGGCCCGCGAGCCGGAGATGAGTTTTGCTGACTGGCGTATCGAGGTGATGGGGCTGGTCAACGGCGAGTTCTGAGCGCTCCGGGCTCCGGGCCGTCGGGTAGCCGATCCGGCACTCGGCGTCGTAAACCGTGCCCAAAGGACGAACCGACACCAACAAGCAGAATCGCGCAATGCCTTCTGTATCCACTCGAGGAAGAAGCTCGATGACCATCATCAAGATCAATGCGATTACCGTGCCCGCCGACAGCGGCGACGATCTGGCACGCCGGTTCGCCGCACGCGCCGGCGCGGTCGACGACCAAGCAGGTTTCGAGGGCTTCGAGCTGCTCAAGCCGACAGACGAGCGCAACACCTGGTTGGTTATTACCCGCTGGGCTGACGAAGAGTCCTTCCAGGCCTGGGTCGACTCGCCTGCGTTCGGGCATGGGCACCGCAGTGAGGCCGAGCGGGGCGACGAGCCCGCGCAACCGCACGTCGGCATGAGTAGTGAGCTGTGGTCCTACGAGAAGGCCGGAGGCGCGCACGGTTGATCTGCTGAGTGTGACCTGCTGACCGCGGCTGGTCAGGGATCTCGTGTCATGCCGGGGGAACGGCGGCGTCTGGCTGCGAGAAGAACAGGGACCTGCCCTGGTGGCCCTCCAGACTGATGCTGAAGCTGTGGAGGTCGTCCACCTCGCCCAGCACCTGGTCGGTGAACATGTCGACCACCACAGACCCGGGGGCCAGGTGCGCCGAGTTGACCGTGCCCACGATCTCGTCCGCGGAGAAGTTCAGCACGGTGACCTGATGCTTTCCGGGGTGGCTGAGCTGGTGCACCATGACGAGCATCGCCTTGTTGGACACCTCCGGCACATCGACCTGGGTGCTCGTGGCAATGCCGTAGCGGCGGCGCAGGGCGAGGATGCGGCGAAGCTGTGAGACGAACGAGTCCGGGTCCTTGAGCTGCTCGGGCAGCGGGCCATACATGCTGACCGCCTCCGGCATCCCCTCGGCCGGTTGCCCAGACTGGTTGAACCCCATCAGGTCGTAGGTGGATCGGTGGATCCAACGGGTGTCACCGGTCTCCAGGAGGGGCGCGATCTCGTCCGGGTCGATGGTCAGCATGCCGAGCAGATCCCAGCCCGAGATGGAGAACACCCCCGGCTGAAGTGAGTTGAACATGGCCAGCAGAAGATGCGCCTGCCTGATCCGGTGGATCTGCTCTTCCGTGAGGTTGTCGATCCTCGTGTATCCAAGGGCGGCCGCGATCACGGTGCCCGTGGTTGAGGCGATGCCGTTCGTCGTGAAGATCAGGTTGTATGGCGCGGACTCACCGGTCAGGCGATCACAAAGGTCCTGACGAATGGTGTGGGCGAGATACTCGCCGGTGATCTCCTCACCGTGGTAGACGTAGAGGTCCTCCTTGTGCGCCGTTGTGAAATGGACGAGCTCGTACGTCAGCTCGTCATGGTTCTGCAAGGCATGGACCAGCTGAACCGGGTTGACCCCCATCGTCAGCGAGGCGTTGAGCGTCAGCCGGAGGAACTCGGTGTCGGCCATGGCCAGCGCATGGTGATATGCGGGACGGTTGATGAAGTCGTACGACAGATCGGTGCCGGCCTCGGAGGTGACCTTGATGTCGTCGATCGTGAGGTTGAGCTCCTGGAAGGTGAAGCCGCCGACCTTGCGGACCATGCTCGCGATCAGCTGGTTGGCCGCATCTGAGAGCGGGTGGCCCTCGGACCAGGCGGGCAGCCCCACGGCACTCTTCTCGACGCCCAGGAAGCCGTTGGCATCAAGGCGCAGCGCGCCGGACCCGAGATCGCTGAGCGAGTGCAGCGCATCGCCGATGACCATGCGAACTCCGGCGAAGGTGGGATCGAGCCAGTTGATCGTGGGCTGACCCTGCTTGAAGTAGTGCAGATAGACCCACCTGCGCTCGACGCCATCGGGACCGGTTACCGGCGCGGTGATGCTCCAGTTCGTGTCCTTCACCCCGGGCTGGTGGAAGATCACCCGTTGAAGCTTGCCGATGATGTAGCCGGCCTTCCCGAGCTGGTCCTCGGTCTCGAGACCGATGTTGGTCGAGTCGCGCCCAAGCGGGACCTCAGGCAGGAGATGCCAGTCGCTCGGGTCGATCTCGACCATGTGGTAGATGCCCGGGTACTCCCCGACGTTCATCTCGGCCAACCGGAAGTCGGCGCCCTTGCCCGTATGCCCGGGAACAAGGTCGTCGATGATGGTCCCGCCATGTTCACCCGCGACCCCGCACATGGTCCGGAACTCGGCTTCCGTGCCGAACGCCGGGTCGATCTGGGTGCTGATGCGGTCGAAGTGTCCATCGACACTCGGTGTCGGTGACCAGCCGCGGATACCGCCTGCTCGTTTGACCGGGCCGGTGTGAAGCCCCTGGATCCCGATGCGCTGAAAGACTTTCCACAGCTCTGGGTCGCCGAGCGTGGCAAGGAAGGAGTGACCCGGCCTGCCCAGGACCGAGATGGGGTACGCGGTGAACCAGACGGATGCTGTCTGGATGGCAGTGCGTGGGTCTGGTCTGGCGAAGGGGTTCTGGAACATGCTTCCCCGGCCTGAGAACTGTGTCGCGATGACATTGGCGTCGCCCAGCATCGACTCATGCCGCAGCCACGCGACGTATGCCGGGTTGGAACCGACCGGCTCGCCGAGCCGTTCCGCGCTGGCGACCTTCGCTCCCCGCAGACGAACCTTGGGTCGCAGGTGGGGCGGTCTTGCCGGATAGTACTGCTCCGCGAAGGTGATCTCACTCGGCTGGTGGGGGGGCAGCTCGGCCAGACCGTGCTCCAGGGCGCCGACTTCGGTCACACCCTCCTCGGTCACGCTGTCGTTGGTCATCCGACCTCCGTTCCTGGTCTGAAGCGCTAGGGGCTCTACGGTATTGGCCTACACCCCCTGCGGGCCAACCGCGGGGGGTATCTGTTCGAACCCCCGCGGACAGCCACCTGCGAGCTGCGGCCCCGACGGGGCTAGCCTGCGACACAGATCCGACATTTGTCCCAAAGTGCCCCACGAGGGCCGTCAATGAAGGAGTGCTCCGTGCCAACACCGATCACCCGCCGCACAGTCCTGACCAGCGTCGCGGCCGCCGGAGTGCTGACCGCCGCCGGTATGAGCTCCGCCGAGGCCTCGAAGCGCCGACCGCCGCATCGTCCGGGCACCCCTGTGAATCTGACCATCATGGGCACGACCGACCTGCACGGCAGCCTGTTCAACTGGGACTACTTCAAGAACCTCGAGTACACGGACTCGGCCGCCAACGACATCGGTCTGGCCAAGGTGGCAACCCTCGTCGAGGCCGTGCGGGCCCAGCGCGGCCGCGAGCACACGCTGATGATCGACGCCGGCGACACGATCCAAGGGACGCCGCTGGCCTACTACTACGCGCGTATCGCGCCCATCACCGACGGCAATGTGCACCCCATGGCCGCGGCCATGAACCACATCGGCTATGACGCTGCGGCTCTGGGCAATCATGAGTTCAACTACGGCATCCCGTTGCTTCGCGCCTTCGCCGACCAGCTCGACTTTCCGCTGCTCGGCGCCAACGCGCTGGACGCCGCGACCGGGCTGTCTGCCTTCGCGCCATACATCATCAAGACAGTCGAGGTGGCGGGCGAGGATTCGATCAAGGTCGGCATCCTGGGCCTGACCAACCCCGGCATCGCGATCTGGGACAAGGCCAACGTCGAGGGCAAGATGACATTCCCGGGCCTTGTCGAGCAGGCCAGGATCTGGGTGCCCAGGATGCGCTCGGCCGGCGTGGATGTCGTTCTGGTGGCGGCGCACTCGGGCGCCACGACATCGTCGTCGTACGGCGACGCGCTGCCCTACCCCGAGAACGCCTCGACGCTTGTGGCGCAACAGGTTCCGGGCATCGACGCGATCCTGGTCGGTCACGCGCACGTCGAGATTCCGGAACGTCGGGTGCGGAACGAGACCACCGGTCGCGAGGTCGTTCTGACCGAGCCCCTGCGATGGGGAATGCGGCTGTCGCTGATCGATCTGGCGCTGGTCAGGCGAGGCCACCGGTGGGAGGTGCAGAGCATCGGGTCCAGCGTGCTCAACAGCAACACCGTCGCCGAGGACCCCCACGTGAAGGAGCTGCTCACGGCTGACCACGACAAGGTGGTCTCATACGTCAACGGGGTGATCGGCAGCTGTACCGCGGCGATGTCGTGCGCCACGGCCCGCTACGAGGACACGGCCGCGCTGGACTTCATCAACCTTGTGCAGGCGCAGGCGGTCCGCACGGCACTGGCCGGCACCCCGGCGGCCGCACTGCCGATGCTGTCGATCGCCGCACCGTTCTACCGTGACGCAAATATTCCGGCCGGTCCGGTGAGCGTGCGTGATGTCGCGGGCCTCTACATCTACGACAACACCCTTCTCGGGATCACCTTTACGGGGGCGCAGGTCAAGGCTTACCTCGAGAAGTCGGCCAACTACTTCAAACAGGTCACGGCCACGGGCCCATTCGCCTCGGCCGACCTCACCAACGCGGTCACGCCCGAGGCGCCCGGCGGCACGCCGGACTACAACTACGACGTCATGGGTGGTCTGGACAAGCCACTGACCTACGACATCGACGTCGCCCAGAGTCCGGGATCGCGGATTGTCAACCTGGCCTATGGCGGTGCGCCGATCGACCCTGAGGCCACGTTCGTCGTGGCGATCAACAACTACCGGCAGTCAGGCGGTGGCGTATTCCCCGACGTCACGACCGCTCCGGTTGTGCACAACGCCCAGCAGGAGATCCGCCAGCTGATCATCGACTGGGTCACCAGTCACGGGGTTGTTGACCCGAAGACGTTTGCCAGCATCGACTGGAAGCTCGTCTCGAACGGGCAGCCGGTCCAGATCACGCCCTGATTTCCGCTCCGGGTCGGTGACCGTGTATCTTTCTCGACGCATCACCGGGTGAAAGCTGTCGCCCGGGTGCCCCTATAGCTCAGACGGTAGAGCGTCTCCATGGTAAGGAGAAGGTCAACGGTTCGATTCCGTTTGGGGGCTCGGTTCGGAGCATGGGTGGCCGCCCTCAGCGTCAGCTGGCGGCGGCCGTCACTTTTTTCGGACGCCCTTGGCGGGGTAGCTCAGGTGGTTAGAGCACACGACTCATAATCGTGGTGTCGCGGGTTCAAGTCCCGCTCCCGCTACCGACGCGATTTCGGTTTTGCCCGTGGGTTCGCCTATTCTTGAGCGTCGCCGCGCGGGAGTGCGCGGCCATGTCCATTCAGGTTCACTTCAGTTCCTCCTTGAGTTCCGAGAGCAGGTTTCCCGCCGTGGCTAGCAAGAGCGCCGACGTCCGCCCCAAGATCACGATGGCTTGTGTGGACTGCAAGGAACGCAACTACATCACCAAGAAGAACCGCCGCAACCACCCTGACCGGTTGGAGCTCGCCAAGTTCTGCCCGCGCTGCGCCAAGCAGACGACGCACCGCGAGACCCGCTGACCTCAAGCCCCTTTGGGCAGGCGAGCCCACGGCTCGCGATCCAAGCTCGTGCGACCGTCCCGCCGATGGTGGGGCGGTCGTTGACGCGTGGCGCCTGGTTCTAGGGTGGTCGCCATGGCCGTCAACGTGAGTTTCACCGGGCGCACCTACCCGCCCACTGCCCCGTATGCCGTGGGCCGGGAGAAGATACGCGAGTTCGCCGAGGCGGTGGGCGCCCATGACGTCGTTCACTTCGACCAGGTGCAGGCCCGGGCCCGGGGTTACCGCGACGTGATCGCTACTCCCACGTTCGCCGTCCTGATCGCCCAGAAGTGCGACCGGCAGCTGATCGAGGACCCTGAAGCCGGGATCGACTTCAGCCGGGTCGTCCATGGCGAGCAGCGGTTCGTTCACCACCGGCCGATCACTGCCGGTGACGAGATCGTCGGCGTGCTGACCGTCGACTCGGTCAAGCAGGCAGGTGGGCATGCCATGGTCACCACCCGCAGCGAGCTGTCCACCATCGGGGGCGAGCCAGTATGCACGGCCACGTCGACCCTCGTGATCCGCGGGGGTGAGTGAGCAGATGAGCGACGCCCTGCTGTCCCTCAGTGACGTCGAGGTCGGCCAAGCGCTTCCCCCACGCACCATTCACATCAGCCGCGCGAGTCTGGTCCAGTACACCGGCGCCAGTCTCGATCGCAACCGCATCCACTGGGACGAACGCTTCGCCAGGTCCGTGGGGCTCCCGGATGTCATCGCCCACGGCATGTTCACCATGGGCTCGGCTATCAACATTGTCTGCGACTGGTTGGGCGATGCCGGCCGGGTCGTGGAGTATGGCACCCGCTTCACCAAGCCCGTGGTTGTGCCCTACGAGAGCGGTGCCGACGTCGAGGTGACGGGCGTCGTCACAGCGGTCGATGCCCAGACCCGGCGGGCCACGGTCGAGCTCCAGGCAATGTGCGGCGCTGACAAGGTGCTCGGTCGGGCAGTCGCTGTCGTCGTTCTCGGCTGAACCGCCGATGCGCGACGAGCACGACGTCCTCCTGTCGGGGTTGACCACCATGCGGGTGGGCGGTCCGGCACGGCGACTTGTCACTGTCCTGACCACCGACGAGCTGGTCGATGCGATCCGCGAGGTCGACGACGCCGACGAGCCGTTGCTGGTGGTTGCGGGCGGCTCGAACCTGGTCATCGCCGATGAGGGTTTCGCCGGTTCCGTTGTTCACATCGCAACGCATGGCGTCACCGTCGAGCCTGCAGGCCCGCGCGGCGACGTTTCTGTCCGCGTTGCCGCGGGTGAGGTCTGGGACGACGTGGTCGCGCGCGCGACAGCCGAGGGGTGGTCGGGGATCGAGGCGCTATCGGGCATCCCGGGCTGCGCCGGTGCGACCCCGATCCAGAACGTCGGCGCCTACGGTCAGGAGGTCGCCCAGACCATCGCCACGGTCCGCGCCTGGGACCGACGAGAGCAACAGGTCCACACGTTCGCCAACGCCGACTGCCAATTCGCCTACCGCGACTCGCTGTTCAAGGGTGAGTCGCGATTTGTCGTTCTCGAGGTGGTGTTCCAGCTCAGGCTGGCCTCGCTGTCCGCGCCCCTTGTCTATCGAGATCTGGCTCGCGCACTTGGGGTCGAGGAGGGGGAGCGGGTGCCACTTGGGGAAGCGCGTGAGGCTGTTCTCGCCCAACGCCGTCAACGCGGCATGGTCCTGGATTCAACGGACCACGACACGTGGAGCTGCGGCTCGTTCTTCACCAACCCGATCATGTCCATGAGCTCGTATGACGCCCTGCAGGTCCGCGCACAAGCCCGTCTCGGGGCCGCGGAAGGAACCGTCCGGGTGCCTCGGTTCGAGGCGCCGGACGGTCAGGTCAAGACGAGCGCGGCCTGGCTGATCGAGAGGGCCGGCTTCGGCAAGGGCTACGGCATACCGGGTCCCGCCGCTTTGTCGACGAAACACACTCTTGCGATCACGAACCGGGGGCCTGCCACCGCCGCCGACGTCGTGGCCTTGGCCGGTGAGATCCGGGACGGTGTCCAGGACGCCTTTGGGGTGAGCCTGGTCAACGAGCCCGTCCTCGTGGGCCTGTCACTCTGACTTTGCTCACGTCAGGCCGGTTTGCTCAGTTCAGGCCGGTTTTCGCGCCCCAGATCGGCTCCGCGAGCGGCCTGAACTGAGCAAAGGTCGGCAGGGGTCAGGGATACGGATCAAGCTCAGCTGGCGATCCAGGCGTCGATGTCCGCGAAGATCCGTTTGCGTGTTGGTTCCGGCGCGCGCGAGCCCCGCACCGAACCCCGTGCCAGCTCGGCCAGCTCAAGGTCCGAGAGGCCGTGCACCGTTCGCGCAGTCTCGTACTGCGCGCTCAGCCTTGAGCCGAACAACAACGGATCGTCGGCCCCCAGTGCGATCTGTGCGCCGGCCTCGATCAGCTCGCGCAATGGCACGTCCCCGGCCGAGCCGTACACGCCGAGCCCGACATTGCTGCCAGGGCACACCTCAAGCGTGACGCCGCGGCGGACCACGTCGTCCAGCACCCGCGGGTCCTCGACACTGCGGATCCCATGTCCCAACCGATCCGGGGCGAGCGCAGTCAGCGTCTCCTTCACGGCGTCAGCTCCGAGCAGCTCACCTCCGTGGGGTACACAGGCTAGTCCGGCGCGGCGGGCAATATCGAAGGCAGGCGCGAACTCGGCTGTCACTCCTCGGCGTTCGTCGTTGCTCAACCCGAATCCGACCACGTGTCCAAGACCGTCGCCGGCGTATCGCGCAGCCAGCCGAGCCAGTGTCCGCGCATCCAGCGGGTGGCGCACCCGGTTTGCCGCCACGACCACGGCGACACCGATGCCGACATCCTGGGAGGCGGACCGGGCTTCGTCCAGGACGATCTCCAGAACGGGTGTGATGCCGCCGACGAAGGGGGCATATGACGTGGGGTCGACCTGGATCTCCAGCCACCGTGAACCCTCAGCGGCGTCGTCCTCGGCTGCCTCGCGAACGATGCGGCGCATGTCCGCCTCGTCCCGCACGCAGGCGCGGGCCGTGTCATAGAGGCGCTGGAAGCGGAACCAGCCTCGCTCGTCCCTGGCGCTCAGTGTCGGCGGCCACGACGTGGTCAAGGCGTCGGGCAACCGCATCTGATGCTTGTCCGCGAGCGTTATCAGCGTGGTCAGCCGCATGGAGCCGGTGAAGTGCAGATGCAGGTGCGCCTTGGGCAGCAAGCCGACGGGTCTGTCAGGCCTCAGCGCTACTCATCCTCGACGATGTGCATGGCTGCCTCTTCGGCAGATGAGCCGCCGCCGTCGATACCCACGTCGTCCGCCACCATGTCCGACTCGGTGTCCTCACCCGTGCCCTCGTCTGGGGCCTTGAGCCGGCCACTGCGTCGAGCGCCAACCTCACCGTCACCTAGGTAGTCGTCCTCAGCCGCGATGGCGTCCGGGTCGTCGCCGCCCACCTTGTCCGACTCGGCCAGAGGGTCCTCGAACGCACTGGCCGGGTCGGGCTCCTCGTGCCTGAGTCGATCTTCGATGCTCTCGCCCTGCCGCTGCTCGGCCAGGGTGGTCCCGAACGCATCGACGCCTCGGGGGCGTTCCGGCGGCGAGTAACCCTCGTCCAGGAGATCGTCGACGCCGCGGTCGTCGAGGGTGTCCTCCTGCTGCAGCTGGTCCTCTTCGTCGAGGCTGTAGCTGCCCATGGACTCCGAGCCCGTGCTCTCCTGGTGGGTCATGTAACGACACTAGGTGGCGCGCAGGGTCGGCGCCAGCATTGGCCAAACTGGGCTGCCCGTGTCCTTGGCGGGCTTGCCGAGGAGTTTCTGGATCCGGGAGACGCCCTCGGCCAGGTCGGTGTCGCCCGTGTCCTTAGCGGGCTTCTCCGAGGAGCTTCTGGATCCGGGAGACGCCCTCGGCCAGGTCGGTGTCGCCCACGGCGTATGACAGGCGCAGGTACCCGCTCGCGCCGAACGCCTCACCTGGCACGACGGCTACCTCCGCTTCCTCCAGGATCAGCGTCGCGAGCTCGGCCGACGTGGTGCAGACCCGGCCGCGGATGGTCTTCCCCAGGAGGTCCTTGACCGACGGATAGGCATAGAACGCACCGGTGGGCACCGGGCAGTGGACACCCTTGATGTCGTTGAGCATCCCTACCATCGTGCGGCGGCGACGGTCGAAGGCCACCGTCATCTCATCCACGGCGTCCAGCGATCCGTTGAGCGCCGCAATTGCCGCCCGCTGGGAGACATTGGCCACGTTCGACGTCGAGTGCGACTGCAAGTTGGTGGCTGCCCTGATGACGTCGCGCGGGCCGATCATCCAGCCCACGCGCCAGCCCGTCATCGCGTACGACTTGGAGACACCGTTGAGCACGACGCAGGTGTCGGCCAGCTCTGGAACCTCGACCGGCATGGAAACCGATCGGGCACCGTCATACGTCAGGTGCTCATAGATCTCGTCGGTGATGACCCAGATTCCCCTGGCCACGGCCCAGTGGCCGATCTCGCGAATCCTCTCCGGGGAGTAGACAGCACCGGTGGGGTTGGACGGGGAGCAGAACATCAGGGCTTTGGTCCGGGGCGTTCGGGCGGCCTCGAGCTGCTCGACGCTCACCAGATAGTCCTGGTCCTCGCCTGCGAAGACGTCGACCGCAGTGCCGCCGGCGAGCTTGATCGCCTCTGGGTAGGTCGTCCAGTACGGCGCCGGGAGCAGCACCTCGTCGCCCGGATCGAGAAGCGTGGCGAAGGTGTTGTACACGGCCTGTTTGGCACCGTTGGTCACCAGCACCTGCTCGGGCGTCACCTGGTAGCGGGAGTCTCGGAACGTCTTGTCGACGATCGCCTTCTTCAGGGCGGGCAGCCCTGCCCCAGGGGTGTAGTGGTGGTTTGCCGGATCCTGGGCCGCCTCGACCGCGGCAGCGACAATGTGGCCGGGGGTCGCAAAGTCCGGTTCGCCGGCGCCGAAGCCGATGACGGGGCGGCCCTCGGCCTTGAGCGCCTTTGCCTTCGCATCGACGGCCAGGGTCGCTGACTCGGCGATGGAGCCGATGCGGCGAGAAATGCGGGCGCGGGGGGTTGGGTCAGTCACGGGGCAATGTTCGCAGACGCTGGTATGCCGTGTGGTTGGGGTCCGCAGACCGGTCACCAGCGGCGGCGTCGAGTTCGCCTTGGGCGGCCGACCTCGCGTATGCTCACCCACTGGGTGGTTGACGACAACCATGCTCAGGCATGCCCCGAGGCCTCCCGACACCACATGTGTAAGCAGGAGCTGTGCGTCATCTGTACAACCGCACGTCATCTGTACAACCGCACATAGGGCAGTGGCTCAATTGGTAGAGCTCCGGTCTCCAAAACCGGCGGTTGGGGGTTCGAGTCCCTCCTGCCCTGCGTTATCCGATCAGGCAGAGATGCCGGTTGGCGGCTCGTGTGCCTTGGCACGCGGGTGCCCCGACAGCGAGCAGCATCGAACCAAGGAGATGAGGAACTGTGACCGAGACCAGCACAGCAGACACCGCTGGCTCCGGTCGCGCGCGCCGTGATGCACCACGACGGGGCAACCCGGTCGGCCGGTTCTTCGGGTTCATCGCCCTCTTCGTCAGTCAGATCCTGGACGAGCTCCGCAAGGTCGTTCGTCCGACGCGGCACGAGCTGGTGACGTACACCTCCGTCGTGATCGTCTTCGTCTCTGTCGTCATGGGCCTGGTGTGGAGCTTCGACCAGGTGTTCGTCAAGCTGATCTCTCTCACCTTCGGTAAGTAGCGTTTGCCCATCCGGTATGTAACATCCCTCAAGGCAACATCCGGTACATACCCACAAGCAGTCAGGAAGTAGGTCATCAGCGTGTCCGAGCAGTGGACCTCAGAGGTCTCCGCCGACCAGGTCGCCAAGAGCGAGCCTGACGTGGACGTGGTCGAGCAGGCTGACGTGGACGTGGTCGAGCAGGCTGACGTGGACGACGATGTCGAGGATGAGGCCGCCTTCCGCGCCACGCTGCGACAACAGGAGGGTGACTGGTTCGTCATTCACTCCTACGCGGGCTACGAGAACCGGGTCAAGGCCAACCTCATGACCCGCGTGACCTCGCTGAACATGGAGCCGTACATCTTCGATGTGCAGGTCCCCATGGAGACGGTCACCGAGATCAAGGGCGGTCAGCGCAAACAGGTCACCCGCGTTCGAATGCCTGGATACGTCTTGGTCCGGATGGATCTGACCGACGAGAGCTGGGGGGCGGTGCGCCACACCCCGGGTGTCACGGGCTTCGTGGGTCACACCCACCAGCCGGTCGCGCTCTCGCATGACGAGATCTACACGATGCTCAACCCGAGCTTCGAGACTCCTGGCGATTCCTCAGGCGCCGCGGGGGGAGCAAAAGCCAGCGAGACCCACATCGTCGACTTCGAGGTGGGCGAGTCCGTCACCGTCATGGAGGGCCCCTTCGAGACCCTCCCCGCAACCATCTCCGAGATCAATCCCGAGAGTCAGAAGCTCAAGGTGCTCGTCTCGATCTTCGGCCGGGAGACACCGGTCGAGCTTTCGTTCAGTCAGGTCGCCAAGCTCTGAGTGAACGGCGCACAACCGACCTGTGACGGTGGTCGTGCGGCACCATCAGCAGTACAGAGCCACCCGTAATATCCCCAGCAAACAAGGACCCAGACAATGCCTCCCAAGAAGAAGAAGATCTCCGGCTTCATCAAGCTGCAGATTCAGGCCGGCGCGGCGACGCCAGCTCCGCCCGTGGGCCCCGCCCTCGGTCAGCACGGTGTCAACATCATGGAGTTCGTCAAGGCGTACAACGCGGCGACGGAGTCACAGCGCGGCAATGTCATCCCGGTGGAGATCACGGTCTACGAGGATCGCTCATTCACCTTCATCACCAAGACGCCTCCGGCCGCCGAGCTGATCAAGAAGGCTGCCGGCGTGGCCAAGGGCTCTGGTGAGCCGCACAAGACGAAGGTGGCCCATCTCACGGCCGAACAGGTCCGTGACATCGCAGCGGTGAAGATGGAGGACCTCAACGCCAACGACATCGAGCAGGCGGCCAAGATCATCGCCGGCACGGCTCGCTCGATGGGCGTAACCACCGGCTGAGACCGGCGAAGATCGATTCAGTGGCAGGGCCAGCGCAGGTCCGTTCGACCACGACTCCGAAGTACCAAGCTAATCAAGCATCAGGAGCAGAAATGAAGCGCAGCAAGGGATACCGGGCCGCGGTCGAGAAGATCGGCACGGACAAGTTCTACACACCTCTTCAGGCCGTCCGCCTGGCCAAGAGCACCACCAACACCAAGTACGACTCGACCGTCGAGGTTGCCATGCGGATGGGCATCGACCCCCGCAAGGCCGACCAGATGGTCCGCGGCACCGTCAATCTCCCCCACGGCACCGGCAAGACGGCAAGGGTCCTGGTCTTCGCCACCGGCGAGCGGGCAGAGCAGGCAACGGCCGCCGGGGCTGACTATGTCGGCTCCGACGACCTTCTCGCCAAGGTGGCGGCGGGCTGGCTCGACTTCGACTCGGTCGTTGCGACCCCCGACCTGATGGGCAAGGTCGGCCGCCTGGGCAAGGTGCTGGGCCCGCGTGGCCTGATGCCCAACCCGAAGACCGGCACGGTGACGATGGACGTGGCCAAGGCCGTGACTGATATCAAGGGCGGCAAGATCGAGTTCCGCTCCGACAAGCATGCGAACCTGCACTTCATCATCGGTAAGGCATCCTTCGACGAGGCCCAGCTGGTCGAGAACTATGGCGCGGCACTGGATGAGATCCGGCGTCTGAAGCCCTCATCGTCCAAGGGTCGTTACATCCTCCGAGCCGTGATGTCCACGAGCATGGGCCCCGGCATCCCGCTGGAACACACCAAGTGGCGCAACCTGATGGACGAGGAAGAGTCGGACTAGCTTGCGCTGATGTTCTGACCCGCCCATACACACGGCGAGGCCGCACCGGACCGACGGCGCGGCCTCGCTGCGTAGCCAAGCCGGGTCTGGGCGACCGCACGGGAGCCAGCCGATTTTGCCTGTGGGCGAGCCGCCCCTAGGCTGGGTCACGACCAAAGACCGCCGGTTGTCATCCTGCTCCCTGCAGGCTGACCGAAGGTTCCGCAGCATGCGGGCAACCAGCGCAGGAACGCACGTGACCGGCATACCTTCCTCGTATGCCGCGAGCCCCGCGCCCTGCGCCGGGGCTCTTCTTGTGTTGTGGGCGCCTTCTCCGGCATTTCATTTCGGAAGGAGGCCCAGTGGCAAAGCCAGAAAAGGCAGCAGCCATCGCCGAGCTGACGGACAAGTTCCGTAGCTCCGGTGCGGCCGTGCTCACGGACTACCGCGGCTTGACCGTGGCGCAGCTGACCACGCTGCGTAGCACCATTCGCGAGCACGCTACCTACGCCGTCGTGAAGAACACGCTCACCGAGATCGCAGCCAAGGCAGCCGGAGTCACGGCTTTCGAAGGTCACCTCTCGGGCCCGTCCGCGATCGCCTTCATCACCGGTGACCCGGTTGAGGCGGCCAAGGGCCTGCGTGACTTCGCCAAGGCAAACCCCCACCTCGTGATCAGGGCCGGCGTCATGGACGGCAAGGCCCTGTCTCCCGCGGAGATCAACAAGCTCGCGGACCTCGAGTCCCGTGAGGTTCTCCTGACCAAGCTGGCCGGCGCCATGAATGCGTCGCTGAACAAGGCGGTCTACCTCTTCGCGGCTCCTCTGTCTCAGATGGTTCGCGTGGTCGAAGCCTTGCGCGCCAAGGTCGAGGCCGAGGGGCCTGCCGTCACAGCGGAGGCTCCGACGGAGTCCGCCGACGCGGCTACCCAGGATGCGACGATCGCGCAGGACACCGTCGAGGTGCCTGCAGATACCGCCGCAGAATCAACCCCGGACGTCGCCACGGGTGGCGACGAGAGCTGACGCGACCTGATCGCGCCAGCGTCATCCGCCACCAAACGCCACTCATGGCATGTGTACGAATCACCAGAAAGGGATTGCCACCATGGCAAAGCTCAGCACCGACTCGCTCATCGAGTCTTTCAAGGAAATGACCCTTATCGAGCTCTCCGAGTTCGTGAAGCTGTTCGAGGACACCTTCGGTGTCACCGCTGCCGCCCCGGTTGCCGTTGCCGCGGCCGGTGGCGGCGCGGCCGCTGCCGATGAGGTCGAGGAGCAGGACGAGTTCGACGTCATCCTCGAGGCGGCCGGCGAGAAGAAGATCCAGGTCATCAAGGAGGTACGCGCCCTCACGAGCCTCGGCCTGAAGGAGGCCAAGGACCTCGTTGACGCCGCCCCGAAGCCGGTGCTGGAGAAGGTTGCCAAGGACGCCGCCGAGAAGGCCAAGGCTGCCCTTGAGGGCGCCGGCGCCACCGTCACCCTCAAGTGACCTAGAACCTCGCGCTGTTTCGAGGGCGCGGGGAACGCTTGACAAAGAAGCTTCACAAAGAAGTGGGACAGACCTCTTGGGTCTGTCCCACTTCTTTGTGCGTGTTTGAGCGGAATGGACACTGAGTGGGCTTGCCCGGTGTCCTCAATCACATCGAAGGGGGGCTATGCCTAGTCATCTACCCCATCAGCCCTCCGGCGATAGCGCCCCCTTCCGGTTGACCGGACCCTCCTGTCGGCGCCATCCCGGTGCTGGTCACAGCGTTGCTGGAGTGCTGGAAGCCCTCGTTCGCTGGTCCGGGTCGAGGGGGCCCGCGGTAGCTGCGCTCGAACGGGAGCACTGTAAAGATTCCCTGAACATTTGATGAAGGTATGCCGCATTTATGCCCATTCGGGGATGGGCGAGATCCCGCGGTCCGGTCAGGCTCGACAGGTCAACAGGTGCGCTGTGGCATACCCGCGCCGCCTGCTCTCGAAGCCGGATTCTTTGGAGGACCCTTGAAAATCTACAGCGTGAAACGAAAGACCATCCCGAAGATCGCAGTGCTCGCCACGGGGCTGACGGTTGCAATCCTTGCGGCGACGATCCACCCCACGCCCGCACAGGCCTTCCCCAACAAGCAGGCGGAGTGCACGACCTGTCATGGCTCGGGCACGGTGGCTGGCATGACGACGGCGATGCCGAGCACGAGCACCCCGGCGGCCGGTGCCGCCTACACGGTTGCGATCACCATCTCGGCAAACGCGAGCGCGGGTGACACCGGGTACTGGATAGCAAACTCAACGGCAGCCGGTGTGACCGGCACGACCACTGGCGTCTACGGCGGCTACAACGGCACGGGCGCACTGAGCTACACGGCGCCCATGACAGCCCCAACCGCGGTTGGCACCTACTACTACAAGGTCTGGGCCGTCAACGGGTCGACGGGGTCCCCCGCTACCACGACGAACTTCTGCCTCTTCAGCATCACCGTGGCCCCGGTCGTGACTGTCCCGCCGACGACTGTCCCGCCGGTCACGTCGGCTGCCGTTATCACCATGTTGTCGCCGCGCCACGGAGTCCCGGGATCCACCGTGACCGTTACCGGCAGTGGCTTCGGTGCTCTCAACGGCTCAGTGCAGTTCGGTGACACCCTCACCACCGCATCGGCCTGGACCGACACGGAGATCACCTTCGTGGTACCTGATGGGAACTATGGAAGGTCGGCTCTGGTGAGCGTCATCCCCGCGGATGACACGGCATCGAACGCCCTCAAGTTCCGCTTTGACCGGGTCAGGACGGCGCAGCCTGCCGGGCACCATCATTCCTTCGCGGACGATCCTTCCTTCAGGGACCGTCAGTCCGTTGGGCACCATGATGCCTTCAGGGACGAAGTCGGCCACAGCGCCCTCTTTGGACTTGCCAAGGACTGATACTCCCGTAGGGGAGCGCAACAAGCGGACAGCGTCACCGGCACGGGCCGCTCCATCATCGAAGGACGTACGAAAAGTCCGACGATGGGGAGCGGTCCGTGCTGCGTTGTCCTGGCGCCGCGTTGTCCCAGAGCTCATCCAGCCCACGGCGGCCTGCCGCGCGGCGCTCGGGCAGTTGTCCCGACACGGCATAACGTGAGATTCCGTGTCGTGCGACGACTCTGCGGCCTGTGCAATAGGAGGCGGTTCAGCTGCAAGCCTTGACTCAGGAGGCTTGGAGGGTCATTCTCATGGCACGTCGTGTGGTGGGCAGATGGTGGCCAGTCGCATGCGGTTGGACTATCGCGCCGATATGCGGGTATGCTGTCGCTTTGCGCTGCCTCATGTTCCGCCTCGTCGCGTCCGTAGAGCCCTCAGGTAAGGCCCAGCCTTGCCCGATCTATGTCGTTCCGCTGAGTTCGTGTCCGCCCGGTAGCGCTGAACTTTCAGTTTCAGAAGGCCCGTGGAAGGACCATCCTTGGCTGCCTCGCGCACCGCGAACCAGACTGTGTCCACTGCTATCACGGCTTCAGGCCGTATCTCTTTCGCGAAGATCCGCGAACCCCTTGAAGTGCCCGACCTCCTGGCTCTGCAGACGGAGAGCTTCGACTGGCTGCTGGGCAACGAACGTTGGCAGGCGCGTGTGGCCGAAGCCGTGGCTGCAGGCCGTGGCGATGTGCCCGACAAGTCCGGTCTGGAGGAGATCTTCGAGGAGATCTCCCCGATCGAGGACTTCTCCGGATCGATGTCGCTCTCATTCCGCGACCACCGGTTCGAGGAGAAGAAGTACTCCGTCGAGGAGTGCAAGAACCGGGACATGACGTACTCAGCTCCGCTGTTCGTCACGGCGGAGTTCATGAACACCACCACTGGTGAGATCAAGAGCCAGACCGTGTTCATGGGCGACTTCCCGCTCATGACGGAGCGTGGCACCTTCGTGATCAACGGGACCGAGCGCGTGGTCGTCTCCCAGCTCGTCCGCAGCCCGGGCGTCTACTTCGAGCGGACGCCCGACAAGACGTCGGACAAGGACGTCTACACCGCCAAGGTGATCCCGAGTCGCGGGGCCTGGCTCGAGTTCGAGATCGACAAGCGCGACATGGTTGGCGTTCGCGTCGACCGCAAGCGCAAGCAGTCGGTGACCGTTCTGCTGAAGGCACTGGGCTGGTCCGAGGCCCAGATCCTCGAGGAGTTCGGCGAGTACGAGTCCATGCGTCAGACCCTGGAGAAGGACCACACGTCCGGCCAGGACGAGGCACTGCTGGACATCTACCGCAAGCTGCGTCCGGGCGAGCCGCCCACACGTGAGGCGGCCCAGACCCTTCTGGACAACCTCTACTTCAACCCCAAGCGTTACGACCTGGCCAAGGTTGGTCGCTACAAGATCAACAAGAAGCTGGGCGTCGAAGCGCCTCTCGCCAACTCGGTTCTGTCGATCGTTGACATCGTCGCCGCGATTCGTCACATCGTGGCCCTGCACAACGGCGATCCCACGATGCCCGGCAGCCGCGACGGCAAGGCCATCGACGTGCCCGTCGAGGTCGATGACATCGACCACTTCGGCAACCGTCGTCTGCGCAACGTGGGCGAGCTGATCCAGAACCAGGTCCGCACCGGCTTGTCCCGCATGGAGCGCGTCGTCCGCGAGCGGATGACCACCCAGGACGTCGAAGCCATCACGCCGCAGACCTTGATCAACATCCGGCCGGTCGTCGCCTCCATCAAGGAGTTCTTCGGCACCAGCCAGCTGTCACAGTTCATGGACCAGAACAACCCGCTCGCGG
>Ga0097691_1000745_pt1 | contig 26513 bp, 22 predicted proteins | sample NGESurdeep072012_8_FD_72858 | JGI IMG/M metagenome (GOLD analysis project Ga0097691, IMG submission 72858) | Arctic peat soil microbial communities from Barrow, Alaska - NGEE Surface sample 210-1 deep-072012 | ecosystem: Environmental > Terrestrial > Soil > Wetlands > Peat ... | reverse complement strand
CAGCAACTGGCAGGCAGCCGTGGCGGCCGCAGACCAGCTGGTCATCGTCTCCACAGTCCGTGAGGACACCGCCCAGTCCGCAGCCTGGCTCATCGACGCGCTACGCGCCACCGGCCAGCAGGATGTCGTCGAGCGTGCGGTTACGGTCCTGACTGCACCAGCTCGTACCGTCGATCCCGACCTGAGCCGGCGGCTGCACGACCACTTCGGCGCGTTGACGCGCACCGTCATGGACGTCCCCCACGACCCGCTTCTGGTGCCCGGCGGCCCCATCATCTACGACGCGCTCAGTGCCCAGACCCGCAAGGCATGGCTCAGCGTCAGCGCAGTTGTCGCAAACGGTCTGTAAACAGCCTGAAAAACGAGCGTGGGCCGGTGCCCCCGCGGGGGGCACCGGCCCACGAACATGCGGGTGAGTGACGGGACTTGAACCCGCGACATCCGCCACCACAAGGCGGCGCTCTACCAGCTGAGCTACACCCACCATGCCGAGCGACCGCCAGTGATGGCGGCCGCGTGCTCGACGGCGATCATCGTACCTGTTCTCGACCGACACCGGTGCTCAGACACGGCAACCTCGAAAACGCCGAGGGATGTTGGTCGTTGGGACAGCCACGATCCTTCAGTGTGTGGGCGGGCCGATCTCGTAACGGGCCGCGATCGCCTTTGCAGCCTGGGAGTCCGGGCCGGGTGGCGCCACAAAGACTGCCTCCCGGTAGTAGCGCAGCTCTGCGATGCTCTCGCGGATGTCGGCAAGAGCCCGGTGGCCGCCAGCCTTCTTGGGGGAGTTGAAGTACGCCCGCGGAAACCACCGGCGGGACAGCTCCTTGATGGAGGAGACATCGATGATCCGGTAGTGCAGGTGGGCCTCGAGCTCGGGCATGTCTCGTGCGAGGAACGCGCGGTCCGTGCCCACCGTGTTGCCACCAAGAGGCGCCTTCGCCGCATCCGGTACCCACTCACGGATGTGCCCCAGGACCTGCTCCTCGGCCTCCGCCATGGTGATGCCCGCGGCCAGCTCCTCGAGCAGACCGCTCGACGTGTGCATGTTACGGACAAAGTCGTCCATCTGCTCGAGTGCCTCAGCCGGGGGCTTGATGACCAGGTCGATGCCGTCACCGAGCTGGTTCAGGTCGAAGTCGGTCACCAGTGCTGCCACCTCGATCAGGGCGTCGGCGGTCAGGCTGAGTCCGGTCATCTCGCAGTCGATCCAGACAATCCGGTCATTGGTCGCGCGTTGGTTCGTGTTCTCGCTCACGTCCCCACCTTAGAGGGAGGCTGCACTAGCCTGCGGAGCATGACGTTGGGTGACGAGTGCCGGCTGCTGGATGCAGGCGGGCTGGGGGATGCCGCCGGAGACCTGTGGCCGGTCGCGGAGCTGATCTCCGCGGATGGCGCCCCCGGCAGGACTCGAACCTGCGACCTAGAGATTAGAAGGCTCTTGCTCTATCCAGCTGAGCTACGAGGGCACGTCCCCGCGGCTGGCGCAGGCAACGCGAGAATTGTAGGGGAGCGGGCGGCATACAGGTGCAGGCTGAGCAGGGTTGGTCTCACCGGACGCGTGGGAGAAAACCACTATGTACCTGCCCCGCGTTGAGCCTCCGGCAGCGGACAAGGCAGGCTTGAGGCTTGTGACGGTCGGGGTTGATGACGCAGGTCTGCTGAGCACTGTTCAGCATCTGAGGGGCGAGGTTGAGAACGCCACGCTCCCTCTGGACCTTCCCGGCGTCGATGAAGCCCGTTTGTCGAGGTCGTCGCTGCTCAAGGCGCTCGACGACTACGTCATCCCTCGCCTCACGTCGCTGAATGCGCCCCTGCTCGCCGTGGTCGGCGGGTCGACCGGCGCCGGCAAGTCCACCCTGGTGAACTCCCTCGTAGGTGCGGTCGTCAGCCGCAGTGGTGTATTGCGCCCGACCACGAGGTCCCCGGTTCTTGTGCACCACCAGGAAGACGAGCGCTGGTTCACCGGGAGCCGGATCCTGCCGGGTCTGGCCCGTGTCACGGGCTCTGATCGGTCTCGCGACGACCAGAGTGCGGTTCACCTCATCGCCTCCGAGACGCTGCCTGCGGGCCTGGCCCTGCTCGATGCTCCGGACATCGACTCGGTGGTTCAGTCGAACCGGGAACTCGCCCGCGAGCTGCTCTCGGCAGCGGACCTCTGGATCTTCGTCACCACGGCAGCGCGCTATGCCGACGCCGTGCCCTGGGACCTCCTTCGCGGCGCCTCGGATCACGGAACGTCGGTCGCGATCGTCCTGAACCGCGTGCCGGTCGAGGCCATGGAGGAGGTACGCACCCACCTGGCGTCCATGCTGCGCGAGGGCGGCCTGGCCGGAGCGCCCATCTTCACGGCGGTGGAGACCGCGCTGACGGCCGACGGGCGGTTGACCGAAAGGGAGATCGCAAGGCTGCGTTCGTGGCTCTCGGCGCTCGCGCGTGATGCCAAGGCACGTTCGATCGTCGTACGCCGAACCCTCACCGGTGCGCTGAACTCGTTGCAGGACCAGATGCACACCCTGTCAGGCGCGACCGCCGATCAGGAGGAGGCCGCGGCCGCGCTCCATCAGGAGGTGACGGCTGCCTATGCCGCCGCGGTGCAAGCCGTCGAGCACGGTATGACGGACGGAACCCTGCTGCGTGGTGAGGTCCTCGCCCGCTGGCAGGAGTTTGTCGGCACCGGGGAGTTCCTGCGTCAGGTGGAGGCCCGCATCGCTCGCCTGCGCGACCGGATAACCGCTGCCATCAAAGGCAGTCCGCCGCCAACGTCGGACTTGGGGGAGGCGCTGCAGTCCGGCGTTGCCGAGCTGCTGACGGCCCAGTCACGCGTGGCTTCGGCGGCAGTCCTTCGACGCTGGCGTCAGCTTCCCGGCGGGCCAGATCTGGTGGCTGCGCACCCCGAGCTCGCACAGACTCCGCTGGAAGCCTCGTCCAAGGTCGAGCGGCTGGTCCGGGACTGGCAGGGCCAGGTGCTGGAGCTGGTCCGCGGCGAGGGCAGGGATCGGCGCACCGCTGCGCGCGTTCTCTCCTTTGGTGTCAACGGTGTTGGCGTGATTCTCATGCTCCTGGTCTTCAGCCAGACCGGCGGGATCACGGGCGGCGAGGTGGGTATCGCCGGCGGTTCAGCAGTCCTGGCACAGCGCATACTCGAGGCCATCTTCGGCGACCAGGCTGTTCGTGAGCTGGCCGCCAAGGCTCGCCGCGAGCTCATCATCAAGGCCGAGGAGCTGTATGCCGGTGAGCAGGCCCCTCTGCACGCTGCCGTTGCCTCCGTCGAGGTCGACGCGGGCCAGGCCGAGCGGCTCAGGGCCGCCTCGACAGCATTGGAGGCCGTGCGGTGAGCAGGCACAAGATCGGATCTCGGTCGTCTTCGCGCCAGCGCGCCTCAGCGAGCTCAGCGTCGGCCGAGACGGTCCAGGACCGGGCAGCTGAGCTGATATCGGCTCTGGAGTCCGGGCTCGGGTGTCTGCCTGCGGGGGCCGTCCTCAGGGCCGAGGCCGTCCTCATGAAGGCCACAGCACGCACTTCTAAGACCGGCGGACACACGGTGGTCGCGCTCGCTGGCGCCACCGGCAGCGGCAAGTCAAGCCTGTTCAATGTCCTGGTTGGTGCCGACGTCGCTCCGATAGGGGCCCGTCGCCCGACCACGTCCACGCCGGTCGCGGCCGTCTGGGGAAACAGGTCAGCAGCTCCCCTGCTCGACTGGCTCAAGGTCGGTACGCGCCACATCGTGGGTGAAAAGCCTTCTGACACAACGAGTTCCGATGCCGGCTCGGCCGGTCGGGTCGCTTCCGCGCCCGGTCCGGAGCTTGACGGGCTGGTGCTGCTTGATCTGCCCGACTTCGACTCTCTCGAGGAGACGCATCGCGCCGAGGCCGACCGGGTGCTCGACCTGGCCGACGTGTTCGTCTGGGTCACAGACCCCCAGAAGTACGCTGACGCGCGCCTGCACGAGGACTACATCGCTCGGCTCTCGGCTCACGACGCCGTCACGATGGTCGTCCTGAACCAAGCCGACCGCCTGACTCCGGAGGCGCTCGCCGCCTGTCGCAAGGATTTCATCCGGTTGCTTGACGCAGACGGGTTGGACAGCGCCGAGGTGATCGCCACCTCCGCTACGGACGGCTCCGGAGTGGTCGATCTGCACCATCGGATCAGCGTGGTTGTCGCGGCCCAGAACGCTGCGGTCAGACGCCTCGACTCCGACTTACGTGTTGCAGCAACAAATCTGCGCTCGGGCGTCGCCGACTCCGAGCCCAGTCTGGGCGAGTCCGACGCGGATGGTCTTGTCAGTGCGCTCACCCGCGCGGCCGGCATACCCGTCATCTTGGACGCCGTCGAGCGGGACTATCGACGCGAGACCTGGGCCCGCACGGGCTGGCCGTTCACCCGCTGGGCCAGTGCGCTGCGTCCTGCGCCGCTGAAGCTGCTCAGGTTGAACCAGGGGGCGGCTGCCCGCTCCGGTGGGATCTCGGAGTCCGACGTCCGTCTGGTGCTCGGCCGGTCCTCCCTGCCGCCCGCGACCCCGGCCGCGCGCTCGGCCGTGGATCTGGCCACCCGGGAGCTCGGGGACCGGGCCGGCCAGGGACTCCCGCAGCCATGGACCGATGCGGTCACCAACGCTGCGACGCCGCCGGGGGACGACATTGGCGACGCGCTGGACCTGGAGATCGTCAACACGTCGCTTCGCGCAGAGAACCCGTTCTGGTGGGCCATCTTTGGGACCCTGCAGTGGGTCTTTGCCATCGCCGCCATGGCTGGTCTGATCTGGCTCGCCATCCTGGTGGTGCTCGGATGGCTGCAGCTCTCGCCGGGCCAGGCCCCCCGGCTCGGACCATTGCCGTATCCGTTCCTTCTGCTTGCGGCTGGCTTGCTCATCGGCTCCCTTCTCTCGTTGGTGGCGCGCGCCATCGGCCGGATCGGAGCTCAGCGGCGCAAGGTCCTCGTGGAGGCTCGTCTGCGTGACTCCGTGGGCACAGTGGTTCGCGATCGACTCGTCGCGCCGGTTCAGCAGGTTCTTGACCGGCATCGCTCGACTCGTGAGCACCTCGAGGCTGCCCGCAAACCCTGCTGAGCCTGTGCCCGCTGAGGCCGTCACGAAGTCCGCAGACCTGTTGTCCACAACCGGCCAGCCTGTCATCCCATCGTCCACAGGCTCGCCGCCAGCCCTGTTGGCAGCCTGCTGGCATACCCACAGTTGAGGTCTCGCCAGTTGCGGCGAGTCAACGATGAGAGCAATGAGGTGATGACGATGAACGAGACCTACGTGACGGTCAGCGGCAACGTGGTGGGCGACCCGGTCGCAAGACTGACCAAGGCGGATGTCCCCTTCGTGACGTTCCGGGTGGCGTCGAACGTGCGCCGGGTGAACTTCAAGACCGGCGAGTACATCGACGCTGGGACAAACTTCGTGAACGTGACGGCCTTCCGCGCGCTGGGGATCAACCTGGCGAACTCCCTGAAGAAGGGCGAGCCCGTGATCGTCTACGGGCGGATGAGGATCAACCAGTGGGTCAACGGAGAGAAGAGCGGAACCACCGTGGAGATCGACGCCTACAACGTCGGTCACGACCTGACCTGGGGTCAGACGACCTTCACCAAGGTGGTCAAGCCCCAGCTCAACCAGAACGACCGGATGGCCGATGCCGAGGTGCAGGACGCCAACGAGCAGCTGGACCGCGACGCCGCGATGGCCGATGTCGAGTTCCCGGGGCCCAGCGACGAGCCGGCCGCCGAAGGGTTCGCCCACGCAGTCGGTGAGGGAATCGATCTGGCCGCTGCCGACACCGATGTCTACGAGAGGGTGGGTGCGACTGGCTGACAGCGCGCTCAGCGGGTGGGCGTCAGATCGCCGAGAGCTGTTCCCTTTCCCGACCGGTGCGGCGGCAGCGAGTTAGGGTTCGACCGCACCTGGCAGATAGCCTGACGCCCATGGCTGAGTTCATCTACACCATGACCAAAGCGCGCAAGGCTCACGGCGACAAGGTCATCCTCGACGACGTCACGATGTCGTTCTACCCAGGCGCCAAGATCGGCGTGGTCGGCCCCAACGGCGCCGGCAAGTCCACGATCCTGCACATCATGGCCGGGTTGGACCACCCCTCCAACGGTGAGGCCCGGCTCTCACCGGGCTACTCCGTCGGCATCCTCCTGCAGGAGCCGCCCCTGAACGAGAACAAGACCGTTCTCGGCAACGTCGAGGAGGGCCTGGGCCAGATCAAGGCCGACGTCGACCGCTTCAACGCGATCTCGATCGAGATGGCCGCGCCCGATGCCGACTTCGAGACGCTGATGGAGGAGATGGGCCACCTCCAGGAGAAGATCGACGCGGCCGACGCATGGGACCTGGACTCCCAGCTCGACCAGGCGATGGACGCCCTTCGTTGCCCGCCACCGGACGCGGACGTCACGCTGCTTTCGGGTGGTGAGCGTCGTCGCGTGGCGCTGTGCAAGCTGCTGCTGCAAAAGCCCGACCTCCTCCTGCTCGACGAGCCCACCAACCACCTCGACGCGGAGAGCGTGCTCTGGCTCGAGCAGCACCTGGCGTCCTACCACGGTGCTGTCCTGGCCGTGACCCACGACCGGTACTTTCTCGACAACGTGGCCCAGTGGATCGCCGAGGTCGACAGGGGCCGGCTCTACCCCTACGAGGGCAACTACTCGACCTACCTGGAGAAGAAGCGGGAGCGCCTCACCATCCAGGGCAAGAAGGATGTCAAGCTCGCGAAACGCCTTGCCTCCGAGCTTGAGTGGGTCCGCTCCAACGCCAAGGCCCGCCAGGTGAAGTCCAAGGCCCGTCTCTCACGCTACGAGGAGATGGCGGCCGACGCTGATCGCGCCCGCAAGCTCGACTTCGACGAGATCCAGATCCCCATGGGCCCCCGGCTGGGCAGCACGGTGATCGAGGTCAACCACCTCCGCAAGGGCTTCGACGACCGTGTGCTGATCGATGATCTGTCGTTCACGTTGCCGCGCAACGGCATCGTGGGTGTCATCGGCCCCAACGGGGTCGGCAAGACGACGCTCTTCAAGACCATCGTCGGCCTGGAGACGCCGGACGACGGCAACGTCAAGATCGGCGAGACGGTCAAGATCTCCTACGTCGACCAGGGCCGTTCGGGCCTCGACCCGACCAAGAATCTCTGGGAGACGGTGTCTGACGGGCTGGACTACATCAAGGTCGGCCAGGTCGAGATCCCTTCTCGCGCCTACGTGTCGCAGTTCGGTTTCAAGGGAACTGATCAGCAGAAGATGACGGGCGTGCTCTCCGGTGGCGAGCGCAACCGCCTCAACCTGGCGCTGACGCTCAAGCAGGGTGGCAACCTGCTGCTGCTCGACGAGCCCACCAACGACCTGGACGTCGAGACCCTTGGCTCGCTCGAGAACGCGCTTCTGGAGTTCCCCGGTTGCGCCGTCGTGATCAGCCACGATCGCTGGTTCCTGGACCGCGTGGTAACGCACATACTCGCCTACGAGGGCGACGCCGAGAACCCGGCCGCCTGGTACTGGTTCGAGGGCAACTTCCAGGCCTACGAGGCGAACAAGATCGAACGCCTTGGCGCCGACGCTGCCCGTCCGCACCGCGTGACCTACCGCAAGCTGACCCGCGGCTGACGAGGCTGAACGTCGGTCTGCTGCGGCTATCGCCTGGTCAGGCCCGGACGAGCCGAAGAGCCAGATCGCCGTATGCCTCGCCGATGGCTTCGGGGGTGCGCCGGATGCCGGGCTCGTACCACCGCGCGACATCGATGGCGAGCGACTGCAGCGCGAGGGTGGTCACGGCAACGTCAGGCACGTCGAAGTCGCCCCTGGCCACACCAGCCTGCAGGACGCCTCGCACGACGGCGTCGATCTGTTTGCGCAGGTCGAGGATCTCTTCCCGGTGCTCGGGTGTCAGGTGGGGGAACTCGTACTGCACGATCCGTGCTGTGCGGAACTGCTCGGCGTGCCAGCGGGCGAAAGCTGAGACGATCGCGACGAGCTGGGCCGGGGGAGCCTGTGCACCCTGCTTTGCGGTGGCGACGATCTCGAGTGCCAGGACATGTCCGCGGAGGCACAGGTGGAAGAGCAGGTCCTGCTTGCTCGCGAAGTGGACGTAGACGCCGGCTGGGCTCATGTTGGCCCGCGCAGCAATGTCCCGAGTGGTCGTCGCGTGAAAACCATTGTCCGCAAACGCATCTACAGCCGCGTCCATCAGCCGCTGTGCTGAGATTCCGGCGGCGGGACGGCTGGTGGCCGGCGTCGGCGAGGCGGTCATGGTTGACAGCATGCCCCACCTCATCGAAACTAAGCAAGCGCTTAGTAACCTGGAGGATGATGTGCCACGCAACGTGTACGGCCCTGACCACGAGGCGTTTCGCAGGACGGCGCGTGAGTTCGTTGAGCGCAGCCTGAAGCCCCGCGCCGAGAAGTTCATCGAGGCCCGGTCAATCGATCGCGAGGTCTGGATCGAGGCAGGCAAGCAGGGCTTGCTGGGGCTCGAGGTTCCCGAGGCCTTCGGCGGTTCGGAGGCGCGCGACTTCCGGTTCAACGCGGTCCTTTCCGAGGAGCTGTCCAAGTTCAACGCCGCGGCGTCATCAACGTTCGGCATCCACAGCGACTGCGTGGCCCCGTATCTGGTGGACCTGGGCACCGAGGAGCAGAAGGAGCGCTGGCTCCCGGGTTTCTGCACCGGCGAGATCGTCACCGCGATCGCGATGACCGAGCCCAGCGGTGGCTCGGACCTCGCTGCGCTCAAGAGCACGGCTGTTCGTGACGGCGATGACTGGATCCTCAACGGCTCCAAGACCTTCATCACCAACGGTTACCAGGCGGACCTCGTCGTCGTGGCGGCCAGGACCTCGCCGGAGAAGGGAGCCAAGGGCATCACGCTGTTTGGCGTGGAGAACGGGATGCCCGGCTTTGAACGGGGCCGCAAGCTCGACAAGGTGGGGCAGGTGGAGTCCGATACAGCCGAGCTGTTCTTCATCGACGTACACGTCCCCGGCGCGAATGTCATCGGTGAGGTCGACCGAGGGTTCATGGCCATGATGGAGCGGCTCCCCCAGGAGCGCGTTGGCGCGGCCGTGTCCAACACCGCTCACGCGCAGCAGATCCTGGTGGAGACGATCGCCTATGCCAAGGAACGCAAGGCCTTTGGCCAGCCGATCGGCTCCTTCCAGCACAACAAGTTCCTGATTGCCGAGCTGCAGACCAAGATCGAGGTCACCCAGGCGTATGTCGACGACTGCATCGAGGCCCACGCCGAGCACAGGCTTACGGCGGTCGACGCGGCCAAGGCCAAGTGGTGGTCGGCCGAGGTGCAGAACGACGTGCTTGATGCCTGCGTGCAGCTCTACGGCGGCTATGGATTCATGAACGAGTACCGCGTCGGGCGGGCGTGGCGTGACGCCCGCGTCACCAAGATCTGGGCCGGGTCGAACGAGATCATGAAGGAGCTCATCGGCCGCGACCTCGGCCTCTGAAAGCATCCGGGCAACCAGGGAGCACGAGCTACGTGAGCATCACGCACGAGAACCGGGTCGCGATCGTCACCGGTGCCAGCCGGGGTATCGGTCTGGCTATCGCCAGACGCCTCGTTGACGATGGCGCTCGCGTCGTCATCACGGCACGCAAGCCCGATGCGCTCGCGGAGGCTGTCGAGACGCTCGGCGGCCCCGCTCATGCTCTGGCCATGGTGGGTCACGCGGATGCGTCGGCCCACCAGGACGACGTGATCGCCGCCGCCCGGTCGACCTTTGGGCGCCTCGACTACCTGGTCAACAACGCCGGCATCAACCCGTCATACGGACCCATGCTGGACACGGACATCGACGCGGCGCGCAAGGTTCTGGAAGTCAACGTTCTCAGCGCTTTCAGCTGGATCCAGAAGGCGGTTCGCGCCGGTCTGGGTAGTCTGGAGTCCCCGGGCGGGGCGATCGTCAACGTCGCCTCGATCGCCGGGCTGCGCGCCACGGGAGTCCTGGGCTGGTACGGCGTGAGCAAGGCTGCGCTCATCCACCTCACCACGGAGCTGGGGTCCCAGCTCGGCCCGGACGTGCGGGTCAACGCGGTGGCTCCGGCCGTCGTCAAGACGGCATTCGCGCAAGCTCTGTACGAGGGGCGCGAGGAGAAGGTCGCCGCGCACTACCCTCTCAAGCGCCTGGGCATCCCCGAGGACATCGCCGGCGCTGTCTCGTTCCTGCTGTCCGGCGACTCGGCCTGGATGACGGGACAGACCCTCGTCTTGGATGGGGGTTTAACGCTCGGCGGTGGCATCTGAACATCGCTGCTCCACGGTTTCGGGACCCACCATCGTCTTGGCACCACCGCCCGTCTCGTTGCGCCGAAACCACCGCTTACGTCCGGTTCGGACCCAAGGATGGTGGTTCAGGCGCAACAAGGTGAGATCGTGGGTCAGTCCTGGGGACCGCCTGCCACGTAGATGACCTGACCAGAGACATACCCCGCATCCTCGCTGGTCAGGAACGAGATCGTGTTCGCAATGTCCTGCGGTTGGCCGACGCGACGGACCGGGATCTGTTTCGCCGCGTCGGCCAGGAAGTCCTCGAAGGGGATGTTCATCCGTTCCGCGGTCTGCCGGGTCATGTCGGTGGCGATGAACCCGGGAGCCACGGCGTTGGCGGTCACCCCGAAGCGGCCGAGCTCGATCGCCAGGGTCTTGGTGAAGCCCTGCATGCCGGCCTTGGCGGCAGAGTAGTTGACCTGGCCACGGTTGCCCAGCGCGGACGTTGACGACAGGTTGACGATCCGGCCGTACTTCTCGGCCGTCATGTGCGCCTGGACTGCCTTGGTCATGAGGAACGCGCCACGAAGGTGGACGTTCATGACGGCGTCCCAGTCCTCGACCGGCATCTTGAAGATGAGGTTGTCGCGGATGATGCCGGCGTTGTTGACCAGGATGGTCGGGGCACCGAGCTCGGTGGCGACCCGCTCGACGGTGGCTTCGACCTGCTCGGGAACGCTCACGTCGACTCCCACCGCGATGGAACGGCCGCCGGCCGAGGTGATGGCCGAGACTGTTCCCGCACACCAGGCCTCGTCGAGGTCGAGGACGGCGACGGCATGCCCGTCCTTGGCCAGCCGGATGGCAGTTGCGGCGCCGATGCCGCGGGCCGCGCCGGTCACGATCGCGGTGCGTTGGGTGGTGGTGCTGCTGGTCACGGGTGCCTCCAAGGCGTAATGAATTGCATTGACAACTAAAGAGATCCGGCTAACCAGTCAGGGCCTCTCGGCCGGCGGAGATCAGCGGCTCGACGATGTCGCCGATCTGGTCGAAGCCCGGGCCGACCGTCTGGCCGGCTGAGTAGCGATAGTGGATGCCCTCGCAGATGACTGCGAGCTTGTAGTAGCCGAGCGCGGTGTACCAGGACAGCTGGCTGACATCCAGCCCGCAACGAGCGGAATACCGCTGGATGAGGGAGTCGATCGGGGGAAATCCGTTGTGCGGGCCCATGCCGTCCGAGATGACGCCTGCGACTCCGGGCACGGGAACCGCATAGACGGCCAGCAGGCCAAGGTCGCACAGGGGGTCACCGAGCGTGGCCATCTCCCAGTCCAGCACCGCACGAATCTGCTGGTCGGGCCCCACGAGGACGTTGTCAAGACGGTAGTCACCGTGCACCACGCCGGCTCGCTGGCTGGCGGGGACACGCGCAGTCAGCGCATCGGCCAGGTCGTCAGCGCCTGGTAAGTCGCGGGACCGGGACTTCTCCAGCTGCTGGGCCCAGCGACGGACCTGCCGCTCGAGGAAACCGTCGGGGTGGCCGAAGTCTGCCAGTCCGACCTCAGCTGGGTCGATGTCGTGAAGGTTCGCGAGGGTGTCAATCAGTTGACCTGCCAATGCCGTTCGCTGAGCGTCGGTCAGTTTGGCGACGTCCTTGGTGCGTTGCAGGATCGAGCCCTCGACGTACTCCATGACATAGAACGGCGCCCCGATGACGCTGCTGTCCTCGCAAAGGGTCACCATTGCCGGAACGGGAACGGGGGTCGTCGCCAGGGCGGACATCACGCGATACTCGCGGGCCATGTCGTGAGCGGTCGCCAGGACGTGTCCCAGTGGCGGCCGGCGCAGGACCCAGTCGTGTGACCCGTCGGTGAGTCGATAGGTCAGGTTGGACTTGCCGCCCTTGATGAGCTCGGCACGCCACCCTGCGGGAGATCCTGGCCCGGTGTTGTGCGGGGCGCCGTGCTGGACGCTGTCGAGGGCGGCGCAGATCGGCGCGAGATAGCCCGACAGCGCGTCGAGGTCGAGTCCGTCCACCATGCCGAGAGCCTACTAAGCGAACGCTTAGTAGCAAAGTCCGCCGCGCTGACAACCGTCTCGGCTACTTGAGGCGGATCATGCCTTCCTGGGCGACCGACACGACCAGCTGGCCATCGGCGTTGAACATCCGACCCGTCGCGAGCCCTCGTCCGCCAGATGCCGACGGAGAGCTCTGGGTGAACAGGGTCCAGTCGTCCGCGCGTGCGGGTCGGTGGAACCACATCGCGTGGTCGAGACTGGCAGCGCGCAGACGTCGGTCGGACCAGGCGAGGCCGTGGCGGCGAAGCACCGGCTCGAGCAGCGAGTAGTCCGAGCAGTAGGCCAGCACGGCGGCGTGGACCAAGGGGTCGTCCGGCATCGGCCCGATGGCCTTGAGCCACACGCTCTGCTGGGCGGCGGGCTTTCCCCACGGGTGGATGTAGATCGCACCCTCGACGTGACGCAGGTCGATGGCCTTGGCCTGCGACCAGAAGTTGGCGGCGGGGTGCTCGACCCCGGCGAACTCCTCGGCCACGGTCTGCAGGCTCTCGGGGTCGGGCGCTGAGGGCATGGGGTCCTGGTGGTCCAGCCCCCCGGCTTCGGTCTGGAAGGAGGTGATCATCGACAGGATGGGCTTGCCGAACTGAATCGCGTGGACCCGCCGGGCAGAGAACGAGTGGCCGTCGCGCAGCCGCTCCACGGCAAAACGGATCCGGTGGTTCGAGTCTCCGGCGCGCAAGAAGTACCCGTGCAGCGAGTGGATCCGGCGTGGGTGCTCCGCAGCGTCGGCGAGGTCCTCGACGGTCCGGCCGGCGGCGATCACGGACTGCGCAAGGACCTGCCCCCCGAACACCCTCCCGTGTGGCATCGGCTGACTTCGTCCGATGAAGACGTCCGCGTCGGACCCGCCAAGGTCGGACCCCTTGTCCGCAACCGGTCCGTCGACGGTGATGTGGGCTGAGCCGACGGGCATCAGGTCGAGGACATCGAGAAGGTCCTCCAGGGGGTTGAGGATGAGGCCGTGTTCAGGGGTGGTCACGAAGGAGACGATATAGGGCAGGCTGCGAGGATGGCGCCATGAGCCAGCGCCCCTACCGTGTCGATGTCCCGCTTCGATGGTCCGACATGGATGCCTACGGGCACGTCAACAACGTCCAGTTCCTGCGCCTGCTTGAAGATGCCCGCGTGATCGCGTTCGAGGAGTGGTTCGGCCAGGATCGGAGCCTGCTCAAGGAGGGGGTGGTTGTGGCTCGTCACGAGATCGAGTACCTGGCCCCCCTGGACTTCAGGCATGCACCGATCACCGTGGACATGTGGGCGACCAAGATCGGCGGCGCCAGCTTCGACCTCGCCTACGAGGTGCGCGATCCTGAGGCAGTGGGCACGACCTTGTATGCGCGGGCAGAGACGACGCTGGTCGCCTACGACTTCGGGGCGGCGGACCCCCGCCGACTGCGCCAGGACGAACGGGCGGTGCTCAAGGGAGTGGCCGGCGATCCGGTGCCGTTTCGCTGGCGCACCCGGGTCACATGATGGGCGAGCTCCGCTTCGCCGACAGCCACGACATCGAGGACCTGTGGACCTATGTCACCCGCGCCCGATCCCTGGACGCCGATGGTGCCATCCGACTGCGGTCGCACGGCATGACTCTCGCGGCCTATGTCGGCGTCCTGCCAGGGCGGGGGCTCATGACGATGGGCGCGATCATCGGGCTCAGGGTCATGGCTCTCGCCGAGCCGGCTGACGTGGACGTCACCGTGTCGTTGGCCAGCGCCTCCGAGCGCCTCGCCCGTGGCGGGACGTCGACGTTCTCGATCCCGCCGACCACGGTCCAGGTCGGTTGGGCGGCCATGGCACCTCCGCGCAGCGGGTGGGAACCCGTGGGGGAGCTGAGCGTCGCCGATCTGAGAACCGCTGCCATACACGGTATTGCCGAGATCGCTCACGGCGTCCCGGAGGGTTCCGGGGCGGCGGTGGTTGCGGACCTGCGGCATCGTGTGTGGGCTCGTGACTCGCCCACGACTCCGCCGATACCGTCTGGTGCTGCCTTCGCGGCATACGCGTTGGGCTTCCTGACAGAGGAGAGCGCCCGGGTGTTCGCGCATGGTCGCTGGACCCGGCTGTCCACCGCGACGGGTCACGTCCTGGTCTGCTGACCTCCGACCATCACGAGGGCGGCGACGGCGGCCAGGGAGACCCAGATGAGCTCGAACACCGCGATGTCGGAGCCGCCGGGGCTATGCAGCGCGGCGAATACCGCGCCGGCAGCGGAGATGCCCATGACGCTGCCGAGCACGTCGGACAACTGCAGCGACGACGATGTGCGACCGTGGTCACTGATGGGCGAGAGGTCCAACGAGAGCACCGACGTTGACGACATCGCCAGCCCCATGCCCAGTCCTGACACGAAGGTGGCAAGCCCCACCACGTAGTAGTGCCAGCCAAACCCGGCGATCGCGGCGAGCAGGAGGATGCCGACGGTCAGCGACGCACCACCGGCGATCACGAGCTCGGACCGGCGGTTGAGCATGAAGCGGTGGCCTTGGACGAACGAGCCGAGGGACCAACCGAGCGCCCCCACCGTGAGCGTGATGCCAGCCGTCGTAAGGCTGAGGTGACGTTCGTTGACGAGCATGAGAGGGATGAACGTCAGGGCGCCGTTGAAGGCGGCCGTCAGCAGGAACCGGCTCATCATCACGGCAGGCAGTCCACGGGCCATGCGCAGCGTGCCCGGCGGGACGAGCCGCGGGGCGGTCATCGCGACGCCGATGAGGGACGATACCGCAAGGGTCACCGCGACGACGTGCACCGGCGCGAGCTGGTCGGAGCCCCACTGCATCGCGCCGGCAGAGACCGCGACGCCGAGACCGAGCAGCGCCAGCCGGAGGTGCCCGGACCGGTCGGAAGGCTCCGTCTGCTCGGTTGCCCCGCCCCGGTTGATGTGGTCGCGCTGCGTCATGACCACGGCGAACGTCACGGCGATGGGGGCGAGCACGATGAGAAAGACCCACCGCCAGGACCACGTCGAGGCCAGCCAACCGGCGATCGGTGGGCCGATCAGCGAGGGGAGCACCCATGCGGCGGAGATCCAGCTGAAGACCTTGGGACGCAAGCTTTCTGGGTAGGCGCGGCCGATCACGACGTAGAGGGCGACCACGATGAGTCCGGCACCCAGACCGGCGATCAGTCGTCCAGCCAGCAGCACCGTGAACGTGGGGGCCAGCCCTGCCAGCGCCGAACCGGCAGCCATCAGCGCCTGGCCTGCAAACAGTGAGGGGAGTGGACCACGACGGTCGGACCACACGCCGGCCAGGACGATACCCAGCATCTCAGCTGTGAGCATGACCGAGAACGCGAGCCCGTATGACCGGACGGCGTCCAGCTCCTGGGCCACACGGGGCATCGCGGTCGAGATCGCCATCGCCTCGAAAGCGATGATGGTGACGAGGGCCAGCAGAGCGACCGTCAGCAGCCGATATGGCCGATTCATCGGGCCCCGAGGTCGCTCACGAAGCCGGTGAGGGCGGATGGCGGTGGTCACTGGGTCAAGGGTAGTCACGGAGCCGTGAGAACACCTCACGCGCAGGTGAGGTCAGCGCCTGACGCGGGAGGGATGGGGGCCGCTGGCCCTGCTCGCAGGCTCCACATTGACGCGGAAGGGACGCAGACCGCTGGCCCTGCTCGCAGGCTCCCTTGACGGGCCGCGCGGCCCCCATCCTTCCCGCGTCGCTGTCAGGCGACTATTCCTGTTGACGGGACTCCGCGTCAACGTGGAGAGTCAGGCGGGCCGGCCTGGATCCGGCGCGCCAGCTCGGCTCGACCGGCCTCGGTGTTCTCCAGTCGCCAGGCTCCCTCGATCCACCAGGTCGCACCCGCTTCGGCCCACGCTGTGAGGTCCCGCTCGCCCGCGTCAGCGCCGTAGAACTCGCCCTCGACGCAGATGTCGAAATGCTTTGTGGACAGTCCTTCGTCCATCTTCTCGACGCGGACCCTGCGTCCTTCGTCGGCCTCGAATGCCGTCCAGCCCTCGTGCAGGGCTCCGAGCCCGGCGCCGAGGATGACGCGGCCGTGGGAGAGCCGGTCGAGGCTGCTCGCCCGCGAGGCGAGATCCCATGGACGCATCCGTGGGATCGGGGTGAGCATGGTGCCGAGGCGAATGTGGTCGGTCACCATCGCTGCCGCGGTCAGTGCGACCCAGGCGTCATCACCCCACACGGCTTCCCAGTCGAAGATGGCATCCCAGCCGCTGGACTCGGCCATCACCGCGTGCTCGGCGACATCAGCGGCAGCCCCGAACGGCATCACGAACCCGTAGCGCATCCTCCCGACGCTAGCCTCGATCTCTGACATGTGTCCGGCCCCTGCCGTGTTGCCTCGGCGACAGCTACCAGGTCAGCCAGACCGTGGTGTCCGTCGGGACCGCACCGCCGTCGCCGAGGGGGCTGCTTGACAACAGGGCCTGGGCGCCCTCGGGGACGACCACCGGCTCGACTCCGAAGTTGGTGATCACGAGGTTCCGTTCGCCAGCGGCTGAGGCGTTGACGAAAGCCAGGACATCCTCGGACAGACCCTCCCACCAGCTCAGGGATCCCACCCCGAGACCACGCTCGCGACGGGTCGCCAGCAGCGCGCGATACAGCTCGAGGGTTGAGCCCTCGACGTCCGCCTGACGGTCGACGGCCAGCGCCGCGTAGGACGCCGGCTGCGGCAGCCAGGTCTGGTCAGAGGGCCCGAAGCCGTATGACGGACGGTTGCCCTCCCATGGCATCGGCACCCTGGCGCCATCCCTGCCTCGCTCCGTATGACCGCTGCGCGGCCAGGTCGGGTCCTGGCGGACGTCGTCCGGCATGTCGGTGGAGTCGGGCAGACCGAGCTCCTCACCTTGGTAGAGGTAGGCCGAGCCGGGCAGGGCGAGCATGAGGGCGGTGGCCGCCCGTGCTCGGCGAAGACCGAGAGCCGTGTCCGGCTGCGGGTCACCGACGCCAATTCCGTTGGGGCGCTTCGTTCCTACGGGGAGTCCGAGCCGGGACGCGTGGCGTACGACGTCGTGGTTGGACAGCACCCAGGTGGTGGGGGCGCCGACCGAGTCCGCTGCTGCATACGACGAGGCGATGCCGTTGCGCAGGTCGTCGGCGCGCCACTGCGTCTTCAGGAAGTCGAAGTTGAACGCCTGGTGCATCTCGTCCTCGCGGACGTACCGAGCAATGCGTTCCTGCGAGTCGACCCACGCCTCGCCGCAAAGGATGCGGTCGTGCTCGCCCGAGTATCCATCAGCGTCGATCGGGTTGTAGGAGTTGAGGACTCGACGCCACGCCCGGTAGATCTCATGGACACCGTCCTGGTCCCACATCGGCGCCCGCTTGCCGTTGGGCTCGTGCACCACGCCTTCGTCGTCGCCGAGGAGGTGCAGCGGTTCGTCCCAGTCGGGCAACCCGGCTTCCTTGATCAGTGCATTGGCGACGTCAACCCGGAAACCGTCGACTCCCCGGTCGAGCCAGAACCTCAGGATGTCCTCGAACTCGGCCCGGACCTCGGGGTTCTCCCAGTTGAAGTCCGGCTGCCTGATGTCGAACAGATGCAGATACCACTGGCCGTCCTCCGATGTGACCCGGGACCAGGCCGACCCACCGAAGACGCACTGCCAGTTGTTCGGCGGCAGGTCGCCATCGGGGCCTCGGCCCTCACGGAACAGGTAGCGCTCCCTCTCGGGGCTGCCCGGGCCTGCGAGCAGCGCGGCCCGGAACCATGGGTGCTCGTCGGAGGAGTGGTTGGGGACGAGGTCCACGATGACCTTGAGGCCGAGGTCATGGGCGGCGGCCAGCAGGATGTCGGCGTCGGCCAGGGTGCCGTAGAGGGGGTCGACGTCGCGGTAGTTGGCCACGTCATAGCCGGCGTCGGCCTGGGGCGAGGTGTAGAAGGGCGAGAGCCAGACGGAGTCCACGCCGAGGTCGCGCAGATACGGAAGGCGGGCCGTGATTCCCGGCAGGTCGCCGACGCCGTCACCGTCACTGTCGGCCCACGAGCGGGGGTAGATCTGGTAGATCACGGCCTGGCGCCACCAGGGCGAGTCCGGGCGGGAAGCAGCATGGACCCGGGTGGGAGGAGCCGTGGTGGTCATGTCAGTCGTCCAGGGAGTTGACCATGGAGTGGGCTGCTCCCTCGAGGTAGTCGCGCAGGATCAGGTCGTTGGCCGGAGCGAGGTCAAGGGTGTCAACGGCGGCCATGATGTGGGCTAGCCACCGGTCGCGCTGGGCGGGGGTGACCTTGAACGGGGCGTGGCGCATCCGAAGTCGCGGGTGGCCTCGCTCCTCCGAGTACGTCGGGGGACCGCCCCAGTACTGTTCGAGGAACATCCGGAAACGTGTCTCGGCGGGCCCGAGGTCGTCCCCGGGATACAGCGCCCTCAGCTCGGGGTCGCCGGCCCCGCCCGCGTAGAACTCGTGGACGAGCGTGCGAAACGTCTCGTGGCCGCCCACCTGGTCATAGAAGCTCACACCGGTCACGACCCAATCCTTTCAGGCCCCGGTGGCGGGACCGCCAGGCCCACCGCCATATGGCGGCATGACCTGCGGAGCACGGATCCCGGCCCCGTCGAACGCGGCCTTGACCCGCTCGCGGATCTCTCGCGATACAGGGAAGCTCTCGTTGGGCGCGCACTTGGCGATGACCCGGACGGTGACCACACCGCCGATCATCGACTCGACCCCGGCCACCACCGGTTCCTCCAGCAACCGCGACTTCCAGTCCTCGGAGTCGTCGAGCTCGTGCACCACCTTGCGGATCAGCGGCAGGACCGTTTCCAGACTCTCGCTGTAGCCAACAGGGATGTCCACCACCGCGGTCGACCATCCCTGCGACCGGTTGCCGATCCTGACGATCTCGCCGTTACGGACGTACCAGACGATGCCGCTCGGGTCCCTCAACCTGGTGACCCGGAGGGTGACGTCCTCGACCGTGCCAACCGCCTCGCCGGTGTCGATCACGTCGCCCACGCCGTACTGGTCCTCAAGGATCATGAAGATCCCTGACAGGAAGTCCTTGACCAGGCTCTGCGCGCCGAAGCCGAGGGCGACACCCCCGACACCAGCCGACGCCAGAAGCGGTCCCAGCGGCAGCCCCACCGTGGCCATGACCGTGAGCAGGGCCAGGGTGAAGATGACGAACGTCGACGAGCTCTTGAGGATGGCGCCCATCGTTGCGGCGCGTTGCGTCTTGCGCTCCTCGTCCAACCCTGTTGCCTGGGCAAGGATGCGGGTCGCTCGGCGAGGGGTCTGACTCTCGTTCCGGGCCGCCCGGGTCAAGGCGTTGGCGACGATCCGGTCGATCGCCCGGTGCAGCACCCAGCGAAGCAGGACGGCCCCCACCAGGGTGCCGATGATGGTCAGGGAAGGGCCGATCAGTGGCTCCCAGAAACCCACCTTGTCCGGCGTGAGGATGGGTGGCGTGTCGACCGACACAGGGGCGGGGGTTGGCAACGTCATACCGGCTATCTTTGCCAATGGTTGGCGCATGCGTGCACCGCCGCCCATGAAACACTCGCATGCGTACCCAACGCTGGCTCCCGAAAGGAATGACGTGCCGACCCACGCACCCTCGCATGCCCTTGCCGAGCTCGCCCGCGCCTTCGGCGTCGCCACCGAGTACTGGGACTGGCAGGGTAACCACGTCATCGTCGGTGCGCCGACCATCTCGGCTGTCCTCGAGGCCCTCGGCCTTGAGGTATCCAACGACGCTGCCATCGCGAGATCCCTTGCCGTTGTTGCAGACCGGGCGTGGTATCGGACCTTGCCCCCGATCGTCGTATGCCGCGAGAGCTGGCCGGCGTGGGTACCTCTGCATCTGCCTGACGGCGCAGAGGCCGACATGTGGGTTGTCCTCGAGGAGGGTTCCCGACGTGAGGTCCGCCAGGTCGACCACTATGTCGAGCCCAGGATCATGGACGGCCGGCCGACGGGGGAGGCGACCTTTGAGGTGCCTGGCGACCTGCCGCTGGGCTGGCACACGCTCAACGCGCGGATCGGTGACGACAGCTTCTCCACCCCGTTGGTCGTGTCACCCTCGGCTTTGACCCTCCCCCCCTCACTTCAGCATCGAAGCGCCTGGGGCCTGATGAGCCAGATGTACTCCGTCCGGTCCCATCGGTCGTGGGGCCTGGGAGACCTCGCTGATCTTGCCGACATGGGCGCGTGGGCGGCGGCCGACCTGGGCGCCGACTTCGTCCTGGTGAACCCTCTGCATGCGGCCGAACCGGTTGCCCCCATGGAGCCTTCGCCCTACCTGCCCACATCCCGGCGTTTCGTCAACCCGATCTACGTCCGCGTCGAGGACATACCCGAGATGGGCTACGTCTCCTCCGCAGAGCGGCAGCTGCTGGAGTGGCACGCGGATGACGCATGGACCCTCAATGAGGCGGACACCATCGACCGTGACGCGGTCTGGGCCGCCAAGCTCGCGGCGTTGGGCACGGTCTACCACCAGACGCGTTCATCGCGACGCGAACGTGCCTTCACCGCGTTCTGCGAGCGCGAAGGCCAGGCGCTGCTCGACTTCGCCACGTGGTGTGCGCTGGCCGAGAAGCACGGGCTGCCGTGGACCCAGTGGCCGGCGGAGCTCCAGGACCCGCGCAGCTCCGCGGTTGAGGCGATGCGCGACCAGCTGGGCGATCGGGTGGAGTTCTTCCGGTGGTTGCAGTGGATCGTCGACGAGCAGCTCGCCGCGGCCCAGCGTCACCTCAAGGAAGCCGGGATGTCCATTGGCGTCATTCAGGACCTTGCGGTGGGTGCCCACCCCGAGGGCGCGGATGCCTGGGGACTTGCGGATGTGCTCGCTCACAAGGTCACGGTTGGCGCCCCCCCGGACCAGTACAACCAGCAGGGCCAGGGCTGGAGCCAGCCACCGTGGCGGCCGGACCGGCTCGAGGAGCTGGGCTACGCGCCGTACAGGGACATGTTGCGCAGCATCCTGCGCCATGCCGGTGGCATCCGGATCGACCATGTCATCGGTCTCTTCCGGCTCTGGTGGGTCCCGGACGGGCGACCCGCCAGTGAGGGCACCTATGTCCGCTACGACCACGAGGCGCTCATCGGGATCTTGGCGCTCGAGGCCCATCGGGCGGGGGCCCTGGTGGTCGGCGAGGACCTTGGTGTCGTTGAGCCTTGGGTGCGTGACTATCTGCGCGAGCGCGGCATCCTCGGCACGTCGATCCTGTGGTTTGAGAAGGACAGCGCGGGCGAGCCCCTGCCTGCCGAGTCCTATCGCGAGCTGTGCCTGGCCACCGTGACGACCCATGATCTGCCGCCGACGGCTGGCTATCTGACAGGTGCGCACGTCGACCTCCGCGAGGACCTCGGTCTGCTGACCCGCCCCGTCGAGCAGGAACGCACGATCGACGAGGCTGCTCGTCAGAAGGTCATCGAGCTGCTGATCGAGCGAGGCCTGCTTCGACGCGGTGCCCCACCGAGTGATGTCGTCGAGGCTCTGCACCGGTTCCTGTCGTGGACACCGGCCAAGCTGCTCGGTGTTGCCGTCTCGGACATGGCGGGTGACCGCAGGACGATGAACCAGCCGGGCACCGACGAGGAGTACCCCAACTGGCGGCTGCCGCTGGCCGGACCTGACGGCAAGCCGGTGATGCTGGAGGACCTCATGGCATCGCGCTGGGCCCGTCGGCTCGCTCGCTGCTGTTCTTCCTCGGGCTGAGCTGAAGGATCGTGGTCGTCAGAACAACCACGATCCTTCGTCGTCTTTGCGGGGTATGCCGGGTGGTGGTCGGGGTCCCGTTCAGGCGCTGAGGCACCGAGGCGATCAGGCGCGCTGGGCGTCCCGTTGCTGGGCGGCGAGAGCGCGGGTCAGGCCGTCGCGGTTCTCCGACACGATGCGGCGCAGGGCCGCAGTAGCCTCGGGGTTCGCGTCGAGCCAGCGCTGTGAGGCGTCGGCCAGCTCAAGGTTGGCCAGCATCGTGGGGTAGAAGCCGACGACGATCGACGAGGCCATGGCGTGGGTCCGCGAGCTCCAGAGGTCCGTGAGCATGGCATGGTACTTCTCCACGTATGGCGCGAGCAGGGCCGTGTCGTGCACCCGGGAGAAGCCCTGGGCGATGGCGTCGACCGTCTGGTTGGGCAGGCCCTGCTCCTCGATGACCTGGTGCCAGGCCCTGGCCTTGGCCTCGGCCGTGGGCAGGATCGCCAGTGCCCGTGCGGCGCGCTCGCGACCGGTCGCCGTGTTGTCCCGCTGACGCTCGGCCTCGATCTCGCTCTCTCCGGCGGCGCCGGACATGGCCAGGCTGGTCAGCAGGGTCCATCGCATCTCGGTGTCGATCGCCAGACCGTCGAGCGCGGCACGGCCCTTGAGCAGCGCGCGCATCCACGTGACGTCAGTGGTGCTACGGGCGTATCCGGCAAACGCGCTGACGAGCTGCAGCTGCGCGTCACTACCCGGCATGGCCGACATGGCCAGCTCACGCAGGCGTGCCGCCAGCGAGGTCAGGGCCTCCTCACGGTGCTCCGGGGTGACATAGAGGTGGGAGGCGGTGCCCAGCTGGCTCAGCAGCACGCGCAGGAGCGTTGAGTCGCTCTCGCCGGGTAGTGCGTTGAGCACCAGGTCGCAGAAGTCGCGCCCCGACATCTCGGCGTCGCGGGTCATGTCCCAGGCCGCGCCCAGGACGATGGACTGGGGGAGGCTGCTGGAGAAACGTCGGGGGTGGGCCAGCAACGTGGCCATCGAATGATCGTCGAGGCGGATCTTGGCATACGCGAGGTCGTCGTCGTTGACGAGCAGGAGGTCCGGCCGCTGCTGACCCACCAGCTGCGGCACCTCGGTGCGCTCACCGTCGATGTCGAGCTCGATCCGGTTGACCCGCACGAGCCGGTCACCCTCGACGTCGTAGCTGCCGATGGCCAGGGTATGCGGACGAAGAGTCGGGAACGCCTCGACAGCCGTCTGGGTGATGGCGGCTGCCGTGATGATGCCCTCGTCGTCGACCGTTATCTCCGGGCGCAGGGTATTGACCCCAGCGGTCTCGAGCCAGAGCTGCGACCACTTCTGCAGGTCACGGCCCGAGGCCTGCTCGAGCTGTCCGAGCAGGTCGGAGAGTGTGGTGTTCTGCCAGGCATGCTTCGAGAAGTACTGGCGAAGGCCGTCCGTGAACGGCTCGCGACCGACATGGGCCACGAGCTGCTTGAGGACCGATGCACCTTTGGCGTAGGTGATTCCGTCGAAGTTGACCTCGACGTCCTCGAGGTCGCGGATCTCGGCGACGATCGGGTGGGTCGAGGACAGCTGGTCCTGGCGGTAGGCCCAGGACTTCTCGGCGGTGTTGAAGGTGGTCCATGCCGTGTCCCATTGCGTGGCCTCGGTCGAGCACGTCGTCGACGCCCACTCGGCGAACGACTCGTTGAGCCACAGGTCGTTCCACCACTGCATGGTGACCAGGTTGCCGAACCACATGTGTGCCAGCTCGTGCAGGATCGTCAGCGCACGGCGCTCGATGATCGCCTCGGTGACCTTGCCCCGGAAGACGTACTTCTCGTTGAAGGTCACGGCACCGGCGTTCTCCATGGCGCCCATGTTGTACTCAGGCGTGAAGACCTGGTCGTACTTGGTGAAGGGGTAGGCGCAGTCGAACTCGTTCTCGAAGAACGCGAACCCGCGCCTGGTGCAGTCGAAGATGTTGTCGGCGTCCAGGTGCGGAGACAGCGACTTGCGGCACAGAATGCCCAAAGGCACCGTGCCCTTGCGGGTCTGGACCTCGTCGCGGACCACGTCATACGGGCCGGCGATCAGGGCGGTGATGTAGCAGGACATGCTCGGCGTGGGCGCAAAGGTCCAGGTCGCGCTGAGCACTCCCTCGACCATGCCGGTTGCCACCGGCTCCGGCGTCGGCTCGTTGGAGATGACCTTCCAATGGGCAGGAGCTGTGACCGTGAAGGCGTACGTCGCCTTGAGGTCGGGCTGCTCGAAGACCGCGAACATCCGGCGGCAGTCGGCGACCTCGAACTGCGTGTACAGGTAGACCTCGTTGTCCACCGGGTCGACGAAACGGTGCAGGCCCTCGCCGGTGTTCATGTAGACCCCGGTTGCGTCGATCGTGAGCTCGTTGGGCCCAGACCTCAGCGCCGGGAGCTGGACCCGAACGCCGTCGAAATGCGTTGCGGGGTCGAGCGACTCACCGTTGAGGGTGATCTGCTCCACAGAGGTCGCGATCAGGTCAATGAAGGTGCTGGCACCATCCACCGACGCTGTGAACGTCACCGTCGATCGGGTCCGGAAGGTGGTGGGGCCGGTCGTGAGGTCGAGGGCGACGTCATAGGCCGCGACGGACAACAGGTCAGCGCGCTCGCGGGCTTCGTCGCGAGTCAGGTTCTTGCCAGGCACGGGGTCATCTCCTGTGAGATACGTCGAGGGTCACGACATCCTCGCATGACCGCATCCGCACCCTCACTCCTGAGCGGACGCCGTTGGCTGACAGGATGATGCCTATGGCTGCCAACGCTTCCGTTGAGATGTGGTTCGACCCGGTTTGCCCTTGGGCGTGGATGACATCGCGTTGGCTCATGGAGGTCGAGCAGGTCCGCGACGTCGAGGTCACCTGGTCGGTGATGAGCCTGTCGGTCCTCAATGAGGGACGTGAGCTGTCAGCGGACTACCGCATGATGATGGACCGCTCCTGGGCGCCGGTGCGGGTCATCGTCGCGGCCGCCAGGGAGCACGGCCCGAAGGTGATCAAGTCGTTGTTCGACGCCATGGGCACCCGCATCCACCTCGACGGAGAGACGGACTACCTCAAGGTCATTGCTTCGGCGCTCCAGGAGTGCGGCCTTCCCTCTGAGCTCTCCCGGTTCGCCGACTCGACCGAGGTCGACGACGACCTGCGCGCCAGCCACCAGCGGGCCATGGACCTGGTGGGGGACGACGTCGGCACCCCCGTGATCTCGGTCGAGGGGGTCGCCTTCTTCGGCCCGGTTATCTCGCAGGCGCCCACGGGCGGCGACGCCGGCAGGCTCTGGGACGGCTGCCTGCTCGTTGCCGGCACTCCGGGCTTCTTCGAGCTCAAGCGCACCCGCACGGTCGGGCCCATCTTCCCGGGCCGTGACGAGCCGCACTCCTGACGCTTTTGACAAGACGGCAACACCTCACCCCATTGACGACAAGGACTCCCAACCACATGCGTGTACACATCGGCGGCGACCATGCGGCATTCGACCTGAAGTGCACCCTGGTGACCTTCCTGCAGGCCAAGGGCTATGACGTGATCGACCACGGGCCGGAGTACTTCGATGCCGAGGACGACTACCCGGTGTCAGTGCTTCGTGCGGCCGAGGCCGTGTCGGGTGACCTCGGAGCGTTCGGCATCGTGCTGGGCGGCTCCGGCAACGGCGAGCAGATGGCCGCGAACAAGGTCAGAGGCATCAGGGCGGCGCTGGCCTACAACGTCGAGACCGCCGAGCTGGCACGGACGCACAACGATGCCCAGGTCCTGTCCATCGGAGCACGGATGAACACGCTGGACGAGGCCAAGGCCATGGTCGAGACCTTCCTGACCACGACGTTCAGCGGTGACGCGCGCCATGCCCGACGCCTGGCCATGGTTGATCGCTACGAGCAGAACGGTGAGCTGCCGCCGGTTCCAGCGGCCGAGGGCTGAGACTGAGGTACTTGGTTGGCAAGAATTGTGGATAAGGACCCGTGCAGACAGCGACGTTGAATACAGTGGTCGGACCGTGAACAAACATGCACAAGTGGTCGCGCATCGGCCACGCACCATCGCGCTGCGCCGTACCTCAGAGCGCATCGGCGAGATCGTGCGGGGGTTCCCCGGCCTCGCGGCGCTGGTCCTTATCCTCTTGGCCGCTCTGGCGGCCACCCTGATCGATGACTTTCCGTTGGTCTTGCCCTGGACGTCCTTCGTGCCGTTGATCGTCCTTGCCGGACTTTTCCTGCCGCCGAGATGGCTCGGGCTCGTCCTGCTGGTCATTGCTGGTCTGCTCACGTATGACGGTTTCGCGTTGTCAGGGACCAAGAGCAACTTTGCCGGTTCCGTTGTCGTCCTGGCCGTGGTGGCGGCCATGATGGCCTGGTTGGCGGTCTCGCGAGCCCGGTTGGGTGTCCAGGGGACACTGGGGGAGTCGATGTTGGTCGACCTGCGCGATCGGCTTCGCGCTCACGGTGAGCTGCCGGCGCTGCCCGAGCCGTGGCATGCCGAGGTTGCTCTGAAGTCGGCCTTTGGCGAGTCCTTCTCCGGGGACTTCGTCGTGGCCAGCCGCTCGAACACCCG
>Ga0097691_1000744_pt1 | contig 26519 bp, 25 predicted proteins | sample NGESurdeep072012_8_FD_72858 | JGI IMG/M metagenome (GOLD analysis project Ga0097691, IMG submission 72858) | Arctic peat soil microbial communities from Barrow, Alaska - NGEE Surface sample 210-1 deep-072012 | ecosystem: Environmental > Terrestrial > Soil > Wetlands > Peat ... | reverse complement strand
CAGAGGCTGACGCTACTCGAACCGCATACTGGAGCGTAGAAAAAGTCCTTGCGCGCTGCGCGCGCCAACCGTGTTTTCTGTACGGATGAAAAGCACATCCGTACAGAAAACACGGTTATGGATAAAAGCAACAACGGGGCGCGCGATTTAAGTCACCACGTATAGCTAGCCTGCCTGGCGCAGCTTGAATCGCTGCAGCTTGCCGGTTTCGGTCCGCGGCAGCGAGGCCACGAACTGGACCGAGCGCGGATACTTGTAGAGCGCGATGGCCTTCTTTACGAACTCCTGCAACTCCTTCACCATCGGCGCATTGCCGGTATAGCCGGACTTCAGCACCACGCAGGCCTTCACGATCTGGCCGCGCTCCGCGTCGGGCACGCCGACCACGCCGCACTCGGCCACGGCGGGATGCTGCAGCAGCGCGGCCTCCACTTCCGGCCCGGCGATGTTGTAGCCGGCGGAAATGATCATGTCGTCGGTGCGCGCGTGGTAGTAGAAATAGCCCTCGGCATCCATCTTGTAGGCGTCACCGGTCAGGTTCCAGCCGCGCATTTTTCCTGCGGTGATCACGTAGTCCTTCTGGCGCAGGTCGGCGAGGTAACGGCAGCCGGTCGGCCCCTTCACCGCGAGGCGCCCGACCACACCCGGCGCGCAGGGCCTACCGGCATCATCGATTACCCGCGCCTGGTAGCCGGGGATGGCGTAGCCGGTGGCGCCGCGGCGCACCCGCTCCGGCGTGTGCGAAATGAAAATGTGGATCATCTCGGTCGCGCCTATGCCGTCGATGATCTCGATGCCGCTCGCCTCCTTGAACAGTTGGCGCGTCGCATCGGGCAGAGCCTCGCCCGCCGACACGCATTTTTTCAGGCTCTTCAGGTTGTGGTTCCTGACCAGGCTCGCCATCTGGCGATAGTAGGTCGGCGCGGTGAAGCAGATCGTCGCCTTGAAATTCTCAATGGTTCCGAGCAGCGTATCGGGAGTGAGCCGTTCCATCAGCACGGTGGATGCGCCGAAGCGCATGGGGAAGCACAGCAGGCCGCCCAGTCCGAAGGTGAACGCGAGCGGCGGCGTGCCGCAGAATATCTCGTCTTGAGTGGGCTTCAGGCACGAGCGCGGGAAGCAGTCGCACATCGCCAGCACGTCGCGGTGAAAGTGCACCGTGCCTTTGGGCTGGCCGGTGGTGCCCGAAGTGAACGCGATCAGGCAGACGTCGGTGGCCGCGGTGTCGACGTTCCCGAACGCCGGGGGCTTGGCCGAGAGCCTTTGTTCGAGCGAGCCCGCGCCGCCGTCGTTGAAGTAGAGCACCTGCTTCATGCTCCGGCACCCGGCCGCGGCCAGTTGCATTTCCTCCTTTAACCTCAGGTCGCACAGCGCGGCGCCGATTTTGGCTTTGTCGATGATTTGCCGCAGCTCCGTCGCGCGCAGCAGCGGCATGGTGGGCACGGCGATGAGCCCCGCCTTCATCACCGCAAACCAGCAGGCGGCCATCATCGGGTTGTTGGGCGCGCGCAGCAGCACGCGATGCCCCGGCTTGAGCCCCAGGTCCTCGGCCAGCACATGCGCGATCCGGTTGGCTCGATGCAGCAACTGGCGGTAAGTGCAGGAGTAGGCCTTGCCGTCGATCAGGGTACGGATCACGGTGCGCTCGCCATGGCCGCCCGCCACCATTTTATCCAGCAACTCGGCGGCGCAGTTCAGGCGCCCGGGATACTGCAACTCCGGCAGTTCGAACATCAGGTCCGGCCACTGGCTTTTCGGCGGCAGGCTGTCCCTGGCAAATGTATCTGCATGCGCAGTGTAGGCCATGGCTGGACCTCGAATTTAACCGCGGAGCGCACCGACGAGGCGGAGCTCAAACATCAGGTTTTCGCGAGCGTCCGCGGCGCGCCCTGCGATACCTCAGGTGGCTTTCAATGTTTCGCGGGCGATGATCAGCTTCTGCACCTCGGTCGCGCCTTCGTAGATGCGCAGCGCGCGGATCTCGCGGTAGAGCCTTTCCACCGGGTGCCCGCTCACCACTCCAAGGCCGCCGAACATCTGCACCGCGCGGTCGATGACCTGCTGCGCCGATTCGGTCGCCACCATCTTGGCCATCGCCGCCTCGCGCGTGGTGCGCGCGCCTTTCACGTCGCGCAGCCAGGCCGCGCGGTAGGTGAGCAGCGCGGCGCTGTCGATGGCCGTGGCCATATCGGCGATCGCGGCCTGCGTGAGCTGAAAGTCGGCCAGCGTCTGGCCGAACATCTTGCGCCGTTTGGCGCGATCGAGCGCCTCGTCCAGGGCGCGCCGCGCGAATCCGAGCGCCGCGGCGGCAACCGAAGCGCGAAAGATGTCCAGCGTCTGCATCGCCACCTTGAATCCCTGGCCGGGTTCGCCCAGGCGCTGCGCGGCGCTCACGCGGCAGCCGCTGAAGCGCAGGCTCGCGAGGGGATGCGGAGCGATGAGTTCAATGCGCGCGGCCACCTCGAGGCCGGGCGCATCGGCATCGACGACGAAGGCGCTGATGCCGCGCGCTCCAGCGGCCTCCCCGGTGCGGGCGAAGACGCAGTAGAAATCGGCAATGCCGCCGTTGGATATCCAGGTCTTCTCGCCGTCGAGCACATAGTGCTCGCCTTCGCGGCGCGCGCTGGTAGTCATGGCGCCGACGTCCGATCCGGCATCGGGTTCGGACAGCGCAAAAGCGGCGATGGCCTCGCCCCTGGCCACGCGCGGCAGATAGCGGCGCTTGATTTCCTCGCTGCCGGCGATGGAGATCGCCCCCGAGCCCAGGCCCTGCATGGCGAAGGCGAAATCGGCCAGCCCTTCGTGGCGCGCCAGGGTTTCGCGCGCTATGCACAGCGAACGCGAATCAATGCGCTCGGCGGCCCCACCGTAGGCGGCGGGCACGCAGTGCCTGAGCCAGCCGCCCCGGCCCAGGCGCGCGACCAGATCGCGGCAAAGCGCATCCACGTCCGCCCCGTGGTCCAGGTGCGCGACGTTCGCCGCCGCCCAAGCATCAAGATCGGCCGCGAGCGCACGCTGCGGCGCATCGAAGAAAGGCCAGTCGAGGTAGGTTTTGTCGCTCATAGGGGAGAGGAATAAGGAGTGAGGATTGAGAGCCGGATAAATCGCTCAAGCGCGCCTGGCGTAATACGCGAATAGCGACTTAGCTGATCGTGGTCGCGAGGAACGAGAGCGAGCGCCCGCGCGCGAGCGCCGAGCTCTGCTGGTTGTAGGCGGGACGGTCCCAGCAGTTGAAGCCGTGACCGACGCCGGGATAGACGTCGATGCGCACGCCCTCGCGTCCGGTGAAGGTCTGCTTCACTGCCGCGACCGCCGACGCCGGAATGTGGCTGTCGTTGCCGGCGAAATGGAACAGCAGCGGGCACTTTATTTTTCCGGCCTCCTCCAGTTTGGTGTGGATGCCGCCGCCGTAATAGCACACCGCGGCATCGACGCCGGCGTTGGCGGCGCAAAGGTAGGACAGCATTCCGCCCATGCAGTAGCCGAGCGAGGCCACTTTGCCCGTGCATTCGGGCAGGCCGCGCAGCGCGGTTACGGTGGCGGCGAGATCCTTCACCGCCGCGGCGAAATCCATTTTCTGCAGGTACCCCATGCCCTTCTGGATATCTTCCTCACCGTAGCCCAGATCGACCATGGGCTGCATGCGCCAGAATACGTCGGGTGCGAGCACGGTGTAGCCGTCGCTCGCGTACTGGTCGGCCACCGCGCGAATATGCGAGTTGACGCCGAAAATCTCCTGGATCAGGACGATGCCCGGCCCTTTGCCCGCTTTTTTCACTTGGTGAGGCAGCGACAGATAGCCTTTGAACCGGCCGCCGTCCTGCGCCTTGATGTCTATCCAGCGTGAATTCATTCCCATCTCCTTTGATCTGGACTGCATGCAAGCCGCATGCAGCCTGTATGCGGTGAAGCTCGCTTGCGCCGGGGCTCAGCCGATGCGGCGCGGGTGACGGCGGCGCATCATCCTGCGAGCGCCGCACGCTTGCGCGGGCGCGGGCCGGTGTTTCAAGCACCCAATATATTGGGCCTCGGCTATTTGTGCAAGCCGCAGGCAAACAGACCCCGCGCCGCCCAGAGGAGAAACAGGCTCCGGCGGCGCAGAAAATTACCTCTGCAACACGTTTATCAACAGCCTGGCGGCGGCATTTTCCGGGATAATCGCGGTTCTCATGACCAACCGGGCGGTATTCCTGCTGTCGCTCGCGGCGTTCGCGAGCGCGGCGAGTTTGCGCGCGACCGACACGCTGCTGCCCCAGCTCGCCGCGGAATTCTCGGTGACAACCGGGAGCGCGGCCTCGGTGGTGACCGCTTTTGCCATCTCCTACGGGCTGCTCCAGGCTATCTATGGACCGCTGGGCGATCGCTACGGCAGGTATGTGATGGTGTGCGCGGCCACCCTCGCGTCCGCGCTGGGCACGTTCGCTTGCGCCTGGGCACCCACGCTGGACACCCTCATCCTCGCGCGCTTCGCCGCCGGCGCGACGGTCGGCGCGCTGATCCCGCTGTCGATGGCCTGGATCGGCGATGTCGTCGCCTATGGCGAGCGCCAGGCCCTGATCGCGCGCTTTCTGCTCGGGCAGATTCTCGGCACCGCCTTCGGTCAATCGGTCGCCGGGGTGCTGGCGGAGCACTTCGGCTGGCGCGCGATATTCGTCGTTCTCGGGGTGCTCTATCTGATCGTCGGTGTGTTGCTGCTGCTCGAGTTGCGCCGCAACCCGATCACGCGGCACGCGGCCGGCGACGCCACGGTCACCATCCGCTCGGGCGTTGCGCGCATGGCCGGCCTGCTCGCGCGGCCCTGGGTCCGCATCGTTGTCGGCACCGTGTTTCTCGAGGGCATGATGATGTTCGGTTCGATCGCTTTCATACCGGTGCATCTGCAACAGCGTTTTTCTCTCGGTCCGGCGGCCGCCGGCGCGATGGTCACCGCCTACGCCGCGGGCGGAGTGCTGTATGCGGTCGGCGCAAAGCGCTTCGTCGCGGGGCTGGGCGAGCGCGGCCTCGCGGCGGGCGGCGGGCTGATCCTCGCCGCCGGCTATCTTGCGCTCGCGTTCGCGCCGGTGGCATGGGCGAGCCTGCCCGGCATTCTGCTCATCGGCGCCGGTTTCTACATGCTGCACAACACGCTGCAGGTCAACGCCACCCAGATGGCGCCCGCGGCGCGGGGCTCGGCGGTGTCGCTGTTCGCGTTGTGCCTGTTTACCGGCCAGTCGACCGGCGTCTGGCTGGCGGGAAAAGTGGTCGATGCTTACGGCACCGAGCCGGTGTTCGTGGCCGCGTCGCTGGGCCTGGCCCTGCTCGGATGGAGCTTTCGCCGGTGGCTGAAGATCCACGCGCAGTCAGCACACGTCTAAATCCGGAGGAGCCGCGCCTGCGCACGCTGGCGCCGCCGCATCGCTATCGAATTACTGCTCGGCCTTCACCCCGGCAGTGGTGATCACCTTCGACCACTTGGCGATCTCGTCTGCCAGGAACTTGCCCGCCTGCTCGGGGGTGTTGCCCACAGGCTCGATGCCGAGCGCATCGAATCGGCTCTTGATATCAGGCGCAGCAACTGCCTTCGCCACCTCGGCCGACATGCGGCTGACTATCGCGCGCGGGGTACCCGCAGGCGCAAGAAACAGGACCCAGGTCGCGGCTTCCAGCGCAGGACCGCCGGCCTCGGCCATGGTAGGCACCTCAGCCGCGCCGGCGATGCGCTTGTTGGAGAACATTGCGAGTGCCTTGATCTTGCCGCCGCGCACGTGCGGCATCAGCGCGCTCGGAGTGTCGACCAGGATCTGGAGGTTGCCGCCCATCAGATCCTGCAATGCGCCCGCCGTGCCTTTGTACGGAATGTGCACCATGTCGACCCCGACTGTCTGCTTGAACAGCTCCGTCGTCAGGTGCGCCGCGGCGCCGATGCCGGAGGAACCGAAGGAGATCTTGCCCGGATTGGCCTTGGCATAGGCGATCAGTTCCTTCACGTCCTTGGCCGGGAAGTTGTTGTTCGCCGTCATGATCAGCGGCGCGATGGCGGCGAGCGAAACCGGAGCGAAGCTCTTCACCGGATCGTAGGGAATCTTGCCGGCGTAGAGCGTGGCGTTGGCGGCGTGCGCGGCGATCACGGTGAGGAAAGTGTAGCCGTCTGGCGCCGACTTCGCCACCAGATCGGCGCCGAGGATGGAGTTGGCGCCGGGCTTATTCTCGACCACGATGTTCCAGCCGGTCTGCTCCTGTACCCTCTGCGTGACAACACGCGTCACATTGTCGGTAATTCCCCCGGGGGTGTAGGGAACGATCCACTTGATCGGCTTCGACGGGTAAGTCTGGGCCGGGACGCCCACCGTCCACGCGAGCGCAGCCGCAACGGCTGCCAGTCTGAGCAAATTCAACATGTCTCCTCCTAATGTCGTCAGTTACGTTTCAATGCAGAAATACTAGCACGCTTAGAGCGCCGGCCGGCGCAGGTGATGCCCGGTCGCCTGCTGGTAGGCGTACGCCGCGCGCAGCACCAGGTCGTCGCGGTGCATCGGGCCTACCAGCTGCAGGCCGATGGGCAAGCCGTCTGCGGAAAAGCCGCAGGGCACGGACATCGCCGGCTGCTGCGTCAGATTGAAGGGGAAGGAGAACGGCGTCCACCAGGTCCAGTCCTCCCCGCCTGCGGGGCTCTGCGGCGCGATCACGCCGGCGGCGAAAGCCGGGATCGCGGTCGCGGGCGTGAGCAGCAGGTCGTATTTCTGGTGGAAGCGCTTCATCTGCTCGCCCAGCGCCCCGCGCGCATTGACCGCATCGAGGTACTGAGCCAGCGTGTGCTGCGAGCCGCTGGCGCAGGCTTGCTGCAGGCCCGGATCGAGCAGCGCAAACTTTTCCTTCGGCATCTTGCGCAGGAGGTTATATGCGCCCGAGGTCCAGTGCACCCAGAAGATTTCGCGGCAGTCGGCAAAGCCGGGATCGACCTCGTCCACCACCGCGCCCATATCGGAGAACGCCCTGGCCGCGTCGGCCACGCGTGCTTCGACCTCCGCCTGCACGTGCTTCACGTACCCCAGCCGCGGGCTGTAGGCGATGCGCAGGCCCTTCACCCCCGCATCCAGCCCCTGGGTCCAGTCGATGCCGGCGTAGGGCAGCGCAGTCCAGTCGCGCGGGTCGGGCTGAGCCAGCACGTTCAGCATCAGCGCGCAGTCGGCGGCCGTGCGCGCCATCGGGCCCACGTGCGCCACCGTGCCGAACGGCGAAAGCGGCCAGGCCGGCACGCGGCCGAAGCTCGGCTTGATGCCGGAGACGCCGGCAAACGCGCAGGGGATGCGGATCGAGCCGCCGCCATCGGTACCCACCGCAAGGGGGCCCATGCCGGCGGCGACCTGCGCCGAGCCGCCGCCGCTCGAGCCGCCGGGCGTGCAGTCGGTGTTCCAGGGATTGCGCGTGATGCCGGTGAGCGCGCTGTCGGTCACGCCTTTCCAGCCGAATTCGGGCGTACAGGTCTTGCCCAGCAGCACCGCACCGTTCTCGCGCAAGCGCGCCGTGGCCGGGCCGTCTTCGAGCCACGGCCCGTCCCGATCGACGGTTTTGGAGCCGCGCAGCGTGGGCCAGCCACGGGTGAGGATCAGGTCCTTGATCGAGGCCGGCACGCCGTCCACGCAGCCGAGCGGCGCACTTTTCATCCAGCGCGCTTCAGAGGCGCGCGCCGAGGCGAGCGCGCCTGCCTCGTCGATGAGACAGAAGGCGTTGAGCCTGGGGTTGAGTTCGCGCACGCGCGCGAGCACCGCCTGCGTCACCTCGACCGGCGACAACTGCTTTGCGCGATAGCGGCGCACCAGTTCGGTGGCGGAAGTGTAGGCGAGTTCTGCGCTCATCGTGTGCCCTTTATCCCGGTGTCACCCCGGTTCCGGCAAGAAAATCGGTTCACCGCGGAAATCTGTTTGCGCCGAACCGAGGTCGCGTTTCAGGCGGCGCGCTTGAGCGCGGCACCGAGCGTGCCCACCATCTGGTCGATGTGATGCTTCTCGACGATAAGCGGCGGCGACAAGGCCAGCGTATCGCCCGCCGGACGCACCAGCACGCCGTTGGCGTAGCAATCGACGAAGGCGTCAAACGCGCGCGCACCGACTTTGCCCGGGCGCGCGGCCACCTCGATCACGCCGATGAGCCCCAGATTGCGGATGTCGATCACGTTGGGCAATCCTTTCAGCGAATGCAGCGCCTGTTCGAAATACGGCGCGATGGCGGCTGCGCGCTCGAACAGGCCTTCCTCGCGGTAAAGATCGATGGTGGCGCTCGCCGCAGCCGCGGCGAGCGGATGGCCGGAGTAGGTGTAGCCGTGGAACAACTCGATGGCAGGCTCCGGCCCCTGCATGAAGGCATCGTAGACCTCGTTCTTCACTATCACCCCGCCCATGGGAACGACGCCGCTGGTCACGCCCTTGGCGAAGGTCATGAGGTCGGGCGTGACGCCAAAATAATCGGCGCCGAAAGGTTTGCCCAGCCGGCCGAAACCGGTGATGACCTCGTCGAAAATCAGCAGCAGTCCGTGCTTGTCGCAGATCGCGCGCAGGCGCTCGAGATAGCCCTTGGGCGGGATCAGCCCGCCGGTGGAGCCGGCCACCGGCTCGACGATGACCGCGGCGATGTTGGAAGCGTCGTGCAGCGGGATGATGCGCTGCTCCAGTTCGTCGGCGAAATGCGCGCCCCATTCGGGCTGGCCGCGCGAGTAGGCCTGGTGCTCGATGTCCCAGGTGTGGCGCAGATGGTCCACTCGCGGCAGCAGGTTGCCGAAGGTCTTGCGGTTGCTGCTCATGCCGCCCACGGAGATGCCGCCGAAGCCGGTGCCGTGATAGCCGCGCTCGCGGCCGATCAATATCGTGCGCTGGCCCTCGCCGCGGGCGCGGTGATAAGCAAGCGCGATCTTGAGCGCGCTATCCACCGCCTCGGAGCCGGAGTTGGCGAAGAACACGTGGCCGAAGCCGGCCGGCGCGAGCGCGGCGATCTTCTGCGCCGCCTCGAACGCCTTCGGATGCCCCATCTGGAAGGTGGGCGCGAAGTCGAGCAGGTCGAGCTGGGCCTTCACCGCGTTGATGATCTTCTCGCGCCCGTGACCGGCATTGACGCACCACAGGCCCGCCGTGCCATCGAGCACCTTGTGCCCGTCGTGCGCCGTGTAATGCATGTCCTTCGCGCCCACGAGCAGGCGCGGCGAGCGCTTGAACTGGCGGTTGGCCGAGAACGGCATCCAGAAGGCGGAGAGGTCTATGCCCAGTTCGGTTTCGATGGTGCCCATGATGTGCCTTTCTATAGAAGCGGTTGCAAAATAAGGGAATGCAGTCCCTCATACTTCTCTAAGCCAGAGTCCGTTTCAGTCATTCTGGAACAGACCCCTAATTGTGGCGACTGAAATCGCGTCCCTCGTTGCTGCAGAGTTGCAATGTTGCGCGAACGAAAAACCCGTCCGCGCGGATCGCCAATTGCGCACGGACGAAAGGCCGTCCGCACGCAATTGGCGATCTTGTATAAAGACAACCCCAGGCGGTTGTTGCTTTTATCCATAACCGTGGTTTTGGTACGGATGGTGTTTATCCGTACCAAAACCACGGTTGGCGCGCGTAGCGCGCACGTTTTGGCAATGCTTGTAGAACGCGTCTTGCTCACTTTAGAGCGAACTCTTATTTTGCGGCGCGGTCGAGGAAACCGGCGAGCGCCTGGTTGAACGCGTCCGGCTGCTCCAGGTTGGAAAGATGCGCCGCGGAGGCAATGACTACCAGCTTCGAGCCCGGCAGCGCCTGGTGTATTTCCTCGGCCATCGCTACCGGCGTGCCGGGATCGTCCTTGCCCACGATGACGACGGCGGGGCAGCGGATTTCCTTCAAGCGCGCGGTCAGATTCATTTTCGGGATGGCGTGGCTGCAGCCGATGTAGCCCGGCGCCGGCGTGGTGCGAATCATGGCCGCCACTTTTTCCACGACTTCCGGGTGCGTTTTCCTGAACGGCTCGGTGAACCAGCGCTCCAGCGTCGGCGCGACCAGCGGCTCCATGCCCCGGGTCTCGACGGTCTTGATGCGCTCCACCCACAGGCCCGCGGCCTCGGCGGGGTAGCGGCTGGTGGTGTCGCACAATGCCAGGCTTCTGAAACTGCCCGGGTACTTGAGCGCATAGGTCTGGCCTATCATCCCGCCCATCGACAAGCCGACGAAGTGGGTGGCCTTCACGCCCAGCGCCTGCAGCAGGCCGTGCAGATCGTCAGCCAGCAGTTCCAGCGTATAGGCGCCGGCAGGCGCGCTGCTCTCGCCGTGGCCGCGGGTGTCGTAGCGCAGCACCCTGTAGCGCTTCGACAGGCGCTTCGCTTCCTCGTCCCACATGTGCAGATTGCAGGCGAGGGAATGGCTCAGGGTGAGCCAGGGGCCTTCGCCCTCGACGGTGTAGTTGATGTCGATACCGTTGGCGTTGATTTTCATGTCGGTTCCCTGTGTCGTGATTCGATGTCATTCCGAGATGCGAGGCGACGCGATGACAGTTGCTGAAGTTGCAACTGTCATTGTGCCAGACGCCGGCGTTTTGCGCCGCCCGCGCTCTTCACCTGCGCCGGGCGCGGCGCGAATATCGCGAATGTTCCCAGCGCCTGAGCGACCTGCAGCCGGCCGACACTGATATGCGACTCGAGCACAGCGATGCGGCTTCCGCGATGCACCAGCCGGGTGCGGCAGCGGATCTTGCCTTTGGTCACCGGTTGCAGGAAGTGGATCTTGATTTCGATGGTGGCGCAGTTCTCCCCCGGCTCGAGCGTGGTATACAGCGCCGCGCCCATGACGGTATCGACCATGGAGAACAACGCGCCGCCATGGACAACGCCATTCGGATTCAGCAGTTCGGGACGCACTTCGAGAGCGGCGGTGCAGGTGCCGCTGCCGCGCCGGCCGAGGCGTAGCGTAAAGCCGACCAGCTGTGCAAAAGGATTCTTCACTAGTGTTTCCTCGGCGTCCGGCTAAAGTCTTTTTCAGCCCCTCATCCGCGCGATGCGGATGACCTCGGGTATGTGGCGCAGGCCGCGCATGATGCGCGCGAGGTGCAGGCGGTCGGTGACCTGCAGCGTGAACTGCATGCCGGTATAGACGCTGTGGTCCTCGTCCATGCCGACATTGTCGATATTGGAGCCGTGCTCGGCAATCGCCGCCGCCACCTTCGCCAGCACGCCGCGCTGGTTTACCACCGTCACGCGGATGCTGACGTCGAACATGCGCCCGACCTCCGGCGCCCATTCCACGTCGAGCCACTTGTCCGGATCGGTGCGCGACTTGGCCGCAGTCGGGCAGTCGTGAGTGTGGACCACCATGCCCTGGCCCTTCTTTATGAAGCCGATGATGGCGTCGCCGGGAATCGGGCGGCAGCATTTGGCGAACTGCACCGCCATGCCCTCGGAGCCGCGGATCACAATCGGTCCGGTCTTGCCTTCCGGCTGCATCTGCTCGGAGGCGGCCAGCAGCTTTCTCGCCACCACGGCCGCGAGGCGCTTGCCCAGGCCGATGTCGGCAAACACCTCCTGGCGCGATTTGGCGCCGGCGTCGCGCAGCAGTTTTTCCCACTGCTCGGCGCCGACCTCGGTGAGGTCCGTCTTCAGCGCGCGCAGCGCCTGATTCAGCAGCTTTTCCCCCAGTTCGGTCGATTCCTCGTAGTGCATGGTCTTGAGGAAATGCCGGATGTGCGAACGCGCCTTGCCGGTCTTGACGAAGTTGAGCCAGCCCGGATTGGGGTTGGCATGCGGCGCGGTGATGACCTCGACGCGGTCGCCGTTCTTGAGCTCGGTCCGAAGCGGCACCAGCTCGTAATTGATTTTGGTGGCGACGCAGCGGTTGCCGATGTGGGTGTGCACGGCGTAGGCGAAGTCCACTGCGGTGGCGCCTCGCGGCAGCGCCATGATTTTGCCCTTGGGCGTGAACACGTAGACTTCGTCCGGGAACAGGTCCACCTTGATGTGTTCGAGAAACTCGGCGGCATCGCCGCTTTCGCTCTGGATGTCGAGCAGGGATTGCAGCCAATTGTGCGTCTGGTGCTGCACTTCGTTGAGGCTGGCGTCGGAGGTCTTGTACAGCCAGTGCGAGGCGACACCGGCTTCGGCCACGCGATGCATGTCGCGCGTGCGGATCTGGATTTCCACCGGCGTGCCGAACGGGCCAAACAGCGTCGTGTGCAGGGCCTGGTAACCGTTCACCTTGGGAATGGCGATATAGTCCTTGAACTTGCCCGGCACGGGTTTGTACAGTCCGTGCAGCGCGCCCAGCGCGAGATAGCACGAGGGCGTGTCCTTGACCACCACGCGAAAGCCGTAGATGTCGAGCACCTGCGAGAACGACAGATTCTTTTCAAGCATCTTCCTGTAGATGCTGTAGATCTGTTTCTCGCGCCCCGTGACCTGCGCCTCGATGCCGGCCTCGGGCAGGCGCTGCTTGATCGCTTCCAGGATCTTGCCCACCACCTGCCGGCGGTTGCCGCGCGCCGCCTTGGTCGCTTTGGCCAACACCCGGTAACGCAGCGGGTACAGGTGCGAGAAGGCGAGTTCCTGCAGCTCCTGGTACAGGTTGTTCAACCCCAGCCGGTTGGCGATGGGCGCGTAGATCTCCAGCGTTTCGCGCGCGACGCGGCGGCGCTTAGGCGGCGGCACCGCGCCGAGCGTGCGCATATTGTGCAGCCGGTCGGCAAGCTTGATCAGGATGACGCGCACGTCGCGCGCCATCGCCAGCAGCATCTTGCGGAAGTTCTCGGCCTGGGCGACCTCTTGCGACTGGAACTCGATCTTGTCCAGCTTGGACACGCCATCGACGAGCTCGGCCACCGGCTTGCCGAAGCGCCGGCTGATCTCGTCCTTGGAGACCTCGGTGTCCTCCATCACGTCGTGCAACAGCGCCGCCATCAGCGCCTGCGGATCGAGGTGCCAGTCGGCGAGGATCCCGGCCACCGCGAGCGGGTGCGAGATATAGGGCTCGCCGGAATCGCGGTACTGCCCCTTATGGGCCTTGCCGCTGAAATGGTACGCCTCCTCTATGCGTCCGATGTCGGGCGATTTGAGGTAGCTGGCAAGGCTGCCGGTGAATTCAGCGAGAGCAGTCATATTTGCGCGAGCCCCCGCCGAGGGAAGAAGGCGGGGAAACCCGCCTGAGGTCTAGGTGGCGTTGCCCCGGTTGAGCATTTCCTTGCCCACTTTGCCGGCGGCGATCTCGCGCAGCGCGATCACGGTGGCCTTGTCCTTGTCCGGCTCGACCAGGGGCGTGGCTCCGTTGGTCAGTTGGCGCGCGCGGTAAGTCGCAGCGAGCGTCAGTTCGAAACGATTGGGGATCAGCTTCATGCAGTCGTCAACGGTGATGCGGGCCATGTTGTTCCTTGGTTGATAGGCTGTCACAACGTCTTGCGACAGCCCCTGGTTTAGGGGAACACGGAAGGATGTTTCCCCTCGAATCGTTCCCAATTTAAAACTTGAATACATCGGGATAGCGCTCGAGCTGGCGCGAATATACCAGCCTGGACGCACGCACGACCGCGATCAGGTCGCGACGCGCCTCCTCGAAGTCATTGTTAATAATAACATATTCAAACTCGGCTGCGTGGCTCATTTCATCGGCCGCGACCGCGAGCCGCCGCCGTATCACTTCGTCGCTGTCGTGGCCGCGCCGGCGCATGCGCCGTTCCAACTCCGTGATCGAGGGCGGCAGGATGAATATGCCGACCGTGTCGGCAAACATCCGGCGCACCTGCTGCGCTCCCTGCCAGTCGATTTCGAGCAGGATGTCGCGCCCGGCCGCGCGTTGCGCGCGAATCCAAGCCTGGGAAGTGCCATAGTGATTGCCGTGCACTTCGGCGCTTTCCAGGAACTCGCCGCGCTCGAGCATGCCCATGAAACTCGCGTTGTCGACGAAGTGATAGTCTCGGCCATCGACCTCGCCCGGGCGCGGGGCACGCGTGGTGCAGGACACCGACAGGTGAATATTCTTGTCCTCCTCCAGCAGCTTGGCCGTGAGTGTCGATTTCCCCGCGCCGGAGGGGGCGCTGATGATGAACAGGTTGCCGGTCATGGTGAACGAACGCTTTATAGTGTGTAACGAAACGAGGGGACACGTCCCCTCGTGCTCCCCTAGATCAGCCGCCTAACAGCATTTCTGTTAGACGATCTTACTCGATGTTCTGTATCTGCTCGCGCATCTGCTCGATCAGGAGCTTCAGTTCGATCGCGGCCTCGGAGACCTCCCTCGACACCGACTTCGATCCCAGGGTGTTGGCCTCGCGATTGAGTTCCTGCATCAGGAAGTCCAGGCGCTTGCCTGCCGCGCCGCCGGCCTCGAGCACCCGCTTCACCTCCTGCAGGTGCGCCGCCAGCCGGTTGAGCTCCTCGGCGACGTCGACCTTGATGCCGAATACGGCGATTTCCTGGCGTATGCGCTCCTCGTCGTTGGAGGCCAGCGCCTCGCGCAGCCGCGCCGCGAGCTTTTCCTGGTAGGCGGCAATGGCCTGGGGCAGGAGCGGCGTGACCCGGTCCACCAGCGCCTGCATTTTGGCGACGCGCTCGAGGATCATGTCCCTGAGCTTCCCGCCCTCGCGCAAGCGCGTGGCGCAGAGTTCGGCCAGCGCCTCGCGCATCAGCGCGAGGCAGGGTTCGCGCAATGCGTCGGCTGCGATCGCGGCATCGCCCAGCATGCCGGGCCAGTGCAGCACTTCGCCGGTGCGCAGCGGCTGCGCTTCGGGCATGGCCGCGCGTACGTCGCGCTCAAGTTCGGCCAGTCGTTGCAGCAGCTCGGCGTTGAGCGATAGCTGTTTGCCGGCGACCGCAGCCGGCGTGAAACTGACGCGGCAGTCGAGCTTGCCGCGTCCGATTTTCGCCGCGATCAACTCGCGCAAGCCCGGCTCGAGCGAGCGCAACTCCTCGACCACGCGGAACTGGATGTCGAGAAAGCGGTTGTTGACGCTTTTCAACTCGAGAAAAAGCGAGCCCTGCGCAGTTTCGCGCACCAGTGCGGCATAGCCGGTCATACTCTGAATCATGTGAGCCCGTGTAAGTGTGATGTGGGTGCGAGAGTGTGACTCAGTGTGACTTAGTGCGCTTTACTTTGCCTGATTGCAGACCGAGAATGCTTCGGGAACCGGACGTTTTCATGATCATCATAGCAGACGCTGCGCTCACGTAATGCCGACGCAGGCCAACCAGCCGCTCGGCGACGGCTATCAACTGCAGAATTACCGCATCCGCAAGGTGCTTTCGTGCGGCGGCTTTTCCATCGTCTATCTCGCCCACGACGAGAACGACGTGCCGGTGGCGATCAAGGAATACCTGCCCTCCTCGCTCGCGCTCAGAAACCAGGGCGATGTGCTGCCGGCGATCGCCGAGGAGAACCTGGCGACCTTCCGTTACGGCATGAAGTGTTTTTTCGAGGAGGGCAAATCGCTCGCGGGCCTGTCGCATACCAACGTGGTGCGCGTGTTGAATTTCTTCCGCGCCAATGAGACGGTGTACATGGTGATGCGCTACGAGCGCGGCCGCACGCTGCAGGAACATATTCAGCATCACCGCGGCAGCATCAAGGAAGACTTCATTCGCCGCGTCTTCACCCTGCTGCTGAACGGGCTGCGCGAAGTGCACACCAACAAGCTGCTGCACCTGGACATCAAGCCGGCCAACATCTACATCCGCAACGATGGCTCTCCCGTATTGATCGATTTTGGCGCGGCGCGGCAGACGCTTACCGAAGAAGCGACGCGCCTGAGTCCGATGTATACGCCCGGCTTCGCCTCGCCCGAGCAGTACCGCAAACGCGAGCTGCTGGGCCCCTGGAGCGACATCTACAGCGTGGGCGCGACCATGTTTTGCTGCCTCGCCGGAGCGGCGCCCCCGGCCGCCGATCAGCGTCTGGACAAGGACAAATACGTCTCTGCCGGGAAACTGTGGGGCGGCAAGTACTCCGCCCAGCTGCTCGAAACCATAGACTGGTGCCTGCGGTTGGACCACCTGGAGCGGCCGCAAAGCGTGTTCGCGCTGCAGAAGGTGCTGATGGGAGAGCGCGACCCCGTCGTGTCCAAGACCTCGCGTGCGGCCGATCTGCGCGGCCTGGTCCTGAAACTGGCCGGCTGGCGCGCCGGGCGGTAAACCGCGCGATGCAATTCTCCATCTACCAGGAGAGCCGGCGCGGGGCGCGCAGGTCCAACCAGGATCGCATCGCTTATTACTACAGCAAGGATGCGCTGCTGATGCTGGTTGCCGACGGCATGGGCGGACACCTGCACGGCGAGGTGGCGGCGCAGATCGCGATGCAGTTCATCTCCGAGGCCTTCCGGCGCGAGGCCAAGCCCGCTCTGGCCGATCCTGCCTTGTTCCTGCGCCGCGCGATCACCGGCGCCCACTACGCAATCATCGAACACGCCGCCGGCGGCGGGCTGGCCGAGGCGCCGCGCACCACCTGCGTCGCCTGCGTGGTACAGGACAACGCCGCCTGCTGGGCGCACGCCGGCGACTCGCGCCTGTACCACATCCGCGACGGCAGGATCATGGCGCAGACCAAGGACCATTCGCGCGTGCAGCAACTGATCGACCAGGGGCGCATCCGCGAGGAAGCCTTCGCGGCGCATCCCGAGCGCAACCGGATTTTCAACTGCCTCGGTTCGCACCGGCCGCCGCAGGTGGACTTGTCGGAGAAGACCCGGCTGCACGCCGGGGATACCTTGATTCTGTGCTCCGACGGACTATGGGGCCCGCTGTCGGGCAAAATAATCAGCAGCGCGCTGCAAAAAAGCGGCATCATGCAGGCGGTTCCCGAACTGCTGGATGAAGCGGAGCGGCGAGCCGGGCGCGAATGCGACAACCTGTCGGTGATCGGGGTCACCTGGGAGTAAAATCCGCAACCTCAACAAGAGGACTCCCAAATGACAAGACCCAGCGACAGGCATTTCGACGAGCTGCGCAAGATTCGGATTACCCGCGCCTACACCAAGCACGCCGAGGGCTCGGTGCTGGTCGAGTTCGGCGACACCAAGGTGCTGTGCACCGCCAGCGTGGAAGAAAAAGTGCCGGGATTTCTCAGAGGGCAGGGCCGCGGCTGGCTCACTGCCGAGTACGGCATGCTGCCGCGCGCGACCAATACCCGTACCGACCGCGAGGCCGCGCGCGGCAAGCAGTCCGGCCGCACGCAGGAGATCCAGCGCCTGATCGGCCGCAGCCTGCGCGCGGTCGCCGACCTGTCGCTGCTGGGCGAGCGCACCATCCAGATCGACTGCGACGTGATCCAGGCCGACGGCGGCACGCGCACCGCCGGCATCACCGGCGCCTATGTGGCCGTGCACGACGCGGTCACGCTGCTGCTGCGGCGCGGTCTGATCGCAAGCTCGCCTTTGCACGATCTCGTTGCCGCGGTTTCGGTCGGCGTATTCCAGGGCACGCCGGTGCTCGACCTCGATTACGCCGAAGATTCGGCCTGTGATACCGACATGAACGTGGTGATGACGGGTGCGGGTGGATTTGTCGAGGTTCAGGGAACCGCCGAGGGTGCGCCGTTTTCGCGCAACGAAATGGATGCGCTGCTGGTGCTCGCGGAAACGGGCATCGCGCAACTGGTCGCGAAGCAAAAAGAGGCGCTGGGACTAGTCTGAACGGCGCTGCTGTCTGCGCCGTTCCAAACCGGAGCGATTGTCTATATTGAGGACATACAGGCGATATGGTTCAAAGCTATCAGGAGGAACGCATGACCGACAAACAGTTTCAGCAGCTTTTCGCGGCTCAGCTGGCCCAGATCGCCTTGCTGCAGGCGATCGAGGTCAACGTCTCGTTCATGGCGCACAAACACGTCCCGACCGAAAGAATTCACCCGAACTGGGATAAGGCGCGGGAATTGCTCGAGCAGGCGCTGCAGGAACTTGCCCCCGCCGCAGAATGAAAACCTCGACCATGCGGGCCTGGATTTAGGCTTTTCCAGGGCGCGCCTTGTCGGCGCTCGTGGATGGCTTGCTAGGGTCTGTTTACACTGAGCGCATGAGCGGTGAATGTAAACAGGCCCTGGCCTATTGCAGCCCCGGGTGGTGCGCGTGCAGGAACCAGCGATCCAGCACCACGCGGCGGGTAAACCAGCGGCTGCCCAACAGCGCGCCGGCGAGGATATTCCGCAGGAACCCGGGAATCGTGTCCCCGGCCGGGGCCGCCTCAGGTCCGAAACGCGCCCTTAGCCGGTTCGCGTAAGCCTGCAGCCGTTGACGGCGGTAATCTTCCTGCGCTTCCGCCACGACGGCCGCCGCGATCAGACCGGACTCGACCGCCGGCCGTATCCCTTCGCCGCTTTCCGGATAGGCCAGCCCGGCTGCATCACCGACGAGCAGCACCCCGTCATCCAACAGCTTGCGCCCGGAATGCCCGTACAGAAGATAGGCATGGCCATGGAACTTGTCGGGGATGTTCCTGGGAATTCTGCCGCGTTGCCTGAGGAAATCGCAGAAATCCTTGAGTTGCTCCGAAAGACCCTGGTTGCCCTCCCGGCCCAGCCCGATATTGAGGTAGTCGCCTTTGCGGAAGCACCAGCCGTATCCCTTGAGATCCCGGCAGAAATAAAGTTCCGGCGTATCCGCGCGGACCCGGCAGTCGGCGGCTTGTTCCGGATCCATCTCGAATTCGATTTCCTTCGCCGCCACTGCGGGTTCAGTTGCGCCGAGCTTCGCGCCCAGGAAACGGGCCACCGGGCAGAAATGCCCTCCCGCGCCGATGATCAAGGGGGTCGTGATGGCGTCGTTGACCAGCCATTGGCTGCCGCGTTTCTCCAGCGATTTCAGCGTCTGGCCGAGCCGCATGCGCGCACCCGAGCGCTGCAGCAGATAGTCGTCGAACTCGCACCGGCGTATGCCAAAGCTGACCGTGCCCGGGTAGCGGGTCTCAAGGTAGCGGCCGTGGATCAGTCCGGTGCGGAAGGCCGTTATCGGCTGCAGCACGCGTTCCCTGGCATAGGCCTCGGTATCGAGTTGCAGCGCCTGCACCACCGCAGGCGTGATCCAGCCGGCGCAGACCTTGTTACGGGGGAACAGCGCCTTGTCCAGCACCGTCACCGCCATGCCGTGCTGGCGCAGCTTCCAGGCACAGGATGAGCCCGCGGGGCCACCCCCGACGATGAGCGCGTCACAGGTGTCCATCGCGTTGATTCAGGACGTGTACAGGTATTGCCTGGTCCAGGGAATCCGGTTTTGGCCGGAGCGGTTGAAGCTCACCTGAAATAACTGCATGTCCCCGGACCTGAATGCAGCGAGGGAGCCGGCCAAATACAGGCGCCATGCGCGCACAAACGCAGGATCGAACATTTGCGCCACGCGTTCGATGCTGGCCTCATAGCGCTCGAGCCAGTGCTCCAGCGTCTTGGCGTAGTGCAGACGCAAGTTCTCCACATCCAGAACGGAAAAACCGAAAGGCTCGAAGATCTGCATCATTTGCGACAGGCTCGGCGGACAGGCGCCGGGAAAAATGTTGCGCTCGATCCAGGGGGTCATCGGGCCGGGATAGTCCCGGCCGATGGAATGGATTAGGCCGCGGCCCGCATCCTTGAGGCAGCGGTCTATGACCGTCCCCAAGGCCTGGTACTGGTCGGTCCCGACGTGTTCGAGCATGCCGACGGACACGAAAGCATCGAATTCGCCGTCAACGTTGCGGTAATCGTCCTCGATGAACTGCACCCGGCCGTCCAGGCCTTCCGCTCGGGCGCGTTCGCGCGCGTAAGCGATCTGCTCTTTGGATATGTTGTAGGCTTTCACTGTGGCGCCGTAGTGTTTGGCCATGTGCAGCGCCAGGGCGCCCCAGCCGCAGCCGGTCTCGAGCACCGTTTCTCCCGGCGCGAGGCGCAGCTTGCGGCACACGTAGTCGAGCTTCGCCGCTTGCGCCTCCTCCAAGCCCATCGTCGGGTTGGAAAAATAGGCACAGGTGTACACCATGTCCCGGTCGAGCCAGAGCTTGTAGAATTCGTTGCCGATATCGTAATGATGGTGGATATTGCGCCGCGCCCTGGGCAGGGTGTTGCGCAGCGAGCCGTTGAACGGCGCCAGCAGCTTTTTCCCGATTTGGCCGTGATCGGTGCGCGGCAGCGCTCGATAGATCGCTTCGAGGCAATCCACCAGATTTCCCTGCACCTCGATGCGTTCCGCGGTGTACATTTCGCCGAACCCGAGTTCGGGGTTGGCAATCAGTTTCAGCAATGCGCCGCGGTCGCGAATCAGAACCCGCGCGACCGGTGGATTCTTTGGGCTCGCGATCGCCTGGCCATCCCACAACACGAGATCCAGTGGCGGATTGTCGAGGGACTCCATCATCCGCGCGAGCAGCAGCTTTTCCGCAGAAAAAACCTTGTTGCCCAGAGCCAGCCGCGGCTCATTTTCGCGCGCTCCGCGATGGGCGTCACCGCTCATCGCTTTAGCGTACGCTTCGGTTCGCTCTTGACTCATGCCAGCACCTCGTAATCGTGTCCTGCAGTTGCTTGAACTATCTTCGCATGCATCCGCGCCGCAGCGCAAATCGCCTGCGCTTCGGCTTTCCCTCGCCCCGCGCGTGCTCTTTTGCGGTGCAGGGGCACGCGCGCATGCTCGCTAGGATGGCGCGAACGCCGGCGCCGGGACTGCGGCCGGGCATTGCTTGTTGTTTCTGGCCTCGACCATCGTGGAAAAGTCAAAAAGATTGACCGGGCGTATGTTCATCGCGTCCAGGCCGGTTTCGCCGAGAAACCGGTCGAGCGAGAAGTCCGGATGGAATCCGAGCTGCTTCGATAGCGGCGCAAGCAGGCGTTCAACGCCGCCGAGGATGGGATTCCGGCTGTGAAAGTGGTTCACCATGAATATCTGGCCGCCGGGCTTGCACACCCTGCGCATCTCATCGACCAGTCGTTCCGGATCCGGAACCACGGAGGCGACATACATGGCGACCACCTTGTCGAAGCTGTCGTCCTTGAACCCCATGTTCTCGGCGTCCATGACCATCAGCTCGGCCACGTTTTCGAGCCCGCAGCGCGCTTGCCGGACGCGGGCCTGATCGAGCATATGGCGGGAAATATCGATGCCGACCACGCTCACGTTGTCCGGGTACAGGGGCAGGGAAAGCCCGGTGCCCACGCCTACTTCCAGAATCCGCTCCCCCGGACCGCATTCCATGCTGTCGACTATCGCCCTCCGGCCGGGTTGAAATACCGCTCCGAAGCAAATATCGTAAAAGCGTGCGTAACGCCGGTAGGCTTGTTCTATCGCTCGAATATCCAAGGATGTCCTCCTGGTTCTGGCCGCATCCAGCGGGTTGCGCGGGCCTATTGCCCCCGTACGTTCGGCATTCAGTCTACCCCGCCTCCACCTGCCATGTTTGATACTGGTCACAGACGCAGTGACCCGGGCGCAACCGCGAGTGATGCAGCCGCAAGGTAGAATGCTCTCATGAAAAAGCTCATCCTCGCCAGTGGCAACGCCGGCAGGCTGCGCGACACCCAGGCAATGCGCGCATCGATCGCGAAAAGCGCGCGTCGCCGCCGCATGTTAAATTGCCGTTCCTCCACGACAAAAACACGCTTTGCATGAACAACAATACACCAAGCCGCATCCCCGGCGACCGCTTTCTGCACTCTCCCGGCCCCACGCACATCCCCGCCGAAGTGCTCAACGCGATGCACCGCCAGCCCATGGATCACGGCGACCCGCGGCTCGAGCAGTTGATCGCCGCGTGCGAGACCGGCCTGCGGCGCCTGCTGCAAACCGATCAGGCAGACGTTTTCCTGTACGTTTCGAACGGTCACGGCGCATGGGAGGCGACTATCGAAAACCTGCTCGCGCCCGGACAGACCGTGCTGATTCCGGGCAGCGGGCATTTCGCCGAGCAATGGGCCATCCAAGCCGAGGAAACCGGGCGCCGCGTCATCCGCACGCCTTACCGCGAGGGCTATCCGATCGACGCGAACGATGTCGAACAAGCCCTGCGCGCCGACGGGAAGCGCGACATCGTCGCCGTTTTCGCCGTGCACACCGACACCGCGAGCGGCGCGACCTGCGACCTGAAAGCGATCCGCGCGGCGATCGAGGCCGCCGGCCACCCGGCGCTGTTGGTGGCCGACGTCGTGGCGTCGCTCGCCGCCGCGCCGTTCGCGATGGATACGCTTGGCGTAAACGTAGCGGTGGGCGCCTCGCAGAAGGGGCTGATGTGCCCGCCCGGCTTCAGCTTCGTCGCGGTCGATGCGCGCGCGGGCGAGCTTGCCGCCAACAATCCGGCGCGGCGCTACTACTGGGACTGGGGGAGGCGCAGGGCGGAGTACAGCTACCGCAAATTCTGCGGCACCGCGCCGCAGAACCTGCTGTTCGGGCTCGAGGCCGCGCTCGCGCTGCTCGAGCGCGAAGGTCTGGCGGCGGTGCACGAGCGCCACGCCTTGCTGGCGCGCGCGGTGCAGGCGGCGGTCGAGCGCTGGTCGCAGGAGGGGGCGGTATCTCTGCACTGCCGCGTACCCGAGGCGCGTTCGGTGTCGGTCACCACCATCGACGTGCGCGCCGGCATCGATGTCGAAGCGCTGCGCAGCGTCGCGCGCGAGCGCTTCCAGGTCGCTTTCGCCGGCGCCCTCGGCCCGCAGACCGGCCGCGCCTTCCGCATCGGACACCTCGGCGACGTGAATGCCGCGATGATCCTCGGCTGCCTTGCTGGCGTCGAAGCCGCGATGCTGGTGCAGGGCATCCCCTTCGGCCGCGACGGCGTGCAGAAGGCCGTGGACTGCCTGGCCACGGGTTGAAACCTAAGCACCGCCATTCCAAGGAAAGCAAAATCGAAATGACCGAAAAGACCGGCAAGTTGATCGACCTGCGGAGCGACACCGTCACGCGTCCGAGTCCAGGCATGCGCGCCGCCATGGCCGCAGCCGAGGTGGGCGACGACGTCTATGGCGACGACCCGACGGTCAACCGCCTGCAGGCGCGCGCAGCCGAGCTGTTCGGCCATGAAGCGGCGCTGTTCGCGCCGTCGGGCACACAGACGAACTTGATCGCGCTGCTGACCCACTGCCAGCGCGGCGACGAATACATCGTCGGCCAGGAAGCGCATACCTACAAGTACGAAGCCGGCGGCGGTGCCGTACTCGGCAGCATCCAGCCGCAGCCCATCGCCCACCAGGCTGACGGCAGCCTTGCACTCGCGGACATCGAGCGCGCGATCAAGCCGGACGACTTCCATTTCGCGCGCAGCCGCCTGCTCGCGCTGGAGAACACGCTCGGCGGGCGCGTTCTCCAGCCCGCCTACCTCGAGGCGGCGACCCGGCTCGCACACGAGCGCGGCCTCGCCACGCATCTGGATGGCGCGCGCATCTGCAATGCCGCGGTGAAGCTCGGCATCAGCCCGCGCGAGGCCGCCAAAGGCTTCGACAGCGTCTCCGTGTGTCTCTCCAAGGGCTTGGGCGCGCCGGTCGGCTCGGTGCTGTGCGGCAGCACGGTGTTCATCAAGCAGGCGCTGCGCTGGCGCAAGATGCTCGGCGGCGGCATGCGCCAGGCCGGCATCCTCGCCGCGGCGGGCCTGTACGCGCTGGAGCACAACATCCCGCGGCTGGCCGAAGACCATGAGAACGCCGCACGCCTCGCACGCGGACTGGCGGACATCGCCGAAATCACAGTGACCATGCCGGACACCAATATCGTCTACGTGGACATGCCGGCCGAGGCATGTGCCTTGCTGGACGATACACTGAAACGCAAGGGCATACTCGCGCGGGTCACGCCGCACATGCGCATCGTGCTCCACCTCGATGTTTCACCGGCGGACGCGGACAAGGCCATAGGCGCGTTCAGGGAATCTTTCGCCGCCTGAATCTTTGGGACGTTCCGCGAGCCCTGCGCAGCCGCGGCAATGCTATGCGGCCGCGGTAGAATGCCCTCATGAAAAAGCTCATCCTCGCCAGTGGCAACGCCGGCAAGCTGCGCGAAATCCAGGCCATACTCGGTCCGCTGGGCTGCGAGGTCCTGACTCAGGCCGAATTGGGCATCGCGGACGCGGAAGAGCCGCATCTCACGTTCATCGAGAATGCACTGGCGAAAGCGCGCCACGCGGCCGCGCTCGCGGGTCTGCCGGCGCTGGCGGACGATTCCGGGGTGTGCGCGGTTGCGCTTGGCGGCGAGCCCGGCGTGCATTCGGCGCGCTATGCCGGCAACTCGGCCGGCCGCGAGGATGAACGTGGGCGCGACGCGCGCAACAACGACAAGCTGGTAGCCGCGCTGGCCGCCTGCACCGACCGCCGCGCCTACTATTATTGCGCCATGGTGCTGGTGCGCCACGCGGCCGATCCGCAGCCGCTGATCGGCGAAGGCTACTGGTGGGGCGAGATCAGCGCGCACGCGCGCGGCCGCAACGGCTTCGGCTACGATCCGCATTTTTTTCTGCCCGAGCTGGGCAAGACCGCGGCCGAACTCGATCCCGAGCACAAGAACCGGCTGTCGCATCGCGGCCAGGCGCTGCGCCAGCTGGTCGAAAAATTGCGCAGCTTTCCTTAATCAATGCCTGCCGACAGCATAACCGTCGTTTCGCGTCTGGGCGGCGTAAGTCTGAAGACGCTGCCGCCGCTGTCGCTGTACGTGCACATCCCCTGGTGCGTCAGGAAGTGCCCGTACTGCGACTTCAATTCGCACGAGGTCCGGGGTAAAAGTCAGGGCGAGGCGCCGGAGCAGGACTACGTGCAGGCGCTGATCGCCGACCTGGAGCTCGCCCTGCCGCAGATCTGGGGCCGGCGCGTGTACTCGGTGTTTTTTGGCGGCGGCACGCCCAGCCTGTTCTCCGCCCACGCGATCGAGGAGCTGCTGGCGGCGTTCCGGGCCCGGCTCAATCTCGCCGCGGACGCGGAAATCACGCTGGAAGCCAATCCGGGCACGTTCGAATCGGCCAAGTTCCGCGACTACCGCGCTTGCGGGGTCAACCGCCTGTCGATCGGCATCCAGAGTTTCAATCCGGCGAAGCTGCAGGCGCTGGGCCGCATCCACGACGGCGATGAGGCGCGCCGCGCCATCGGCATCGCGCAGGCGCATTTCGACAACATCAACCTCGACCTGATGTACGCCCTGCCGCAGCAGACGCTGCAGGAGGCCGAACAGGATATCGACGCCGCACAGGGCTTTCGCACCACACACCTTTCGGCGTATCACCTCACGCTGGAGCCCAACACCCTGTTTTACCGCCATCCGCCGCCGCTGCCGGACAGCGAACTCGCCGCCGACATGCAGGACATGATCGAAGCGCGGCTCGCGGGCGGAGGTTACGTCAACTACGAGACCTCGGCCTTCGCCCAGCCGGGACGGGAGTGCCGGCACAATCTCAATTACTGGCGTTTCGGCGACTACCTCGGCATAGGCGCCGGCGCGCATTCCAAGCTTTCGTTTCCCGATCGCATCCTGCGCCAGGCGCGTTACAAGCAGCCGCGCGAATACCTGCAGAGGACCGCCGCCGGCGCGCCGGTACAGGAAGAGCACGCGGTTTCACCCAAGGATCTGGGCTTCGAGTTCATGATGAACGCGCTGCGCCTGGCCGAGGGCTTCGAGGTGGGGCTGTTCGACGAGCGCACCGGCCTCGCCCTCACCGCCGTGGAGCGGCCCTTGCGGGAAGCCATGCAGCGTGGTCTGATAACGCGTGACCATGTCCGCATCGCACCTACGAAACGCGGGCAGCGGTTTCTGAACGATCTGCTGCAACTGTTCCTGCCGCCGGGCGGGGCAGCCTAAGAGGGGACGTATCTTCTGAAACAGCCTCCAAGGAGAAAACATGGCAAAGCCACTGACACCTGCGCTGCGGCAAGTCAAAGCGCTGACTTTCGACGTGTTCGGCACCGTGGTCGACTGGCGCGAAAGCATCACCCGCGAAGGGCGCAAGCTGGGAAAAGAGCTGGGCATACGCGCGGACTGGGCGGCGTTTGCCGATGCCTGGCGCGCCGGTTACCAGCCGGCGATGGCGGAGGTGCGCTCGGGCAGACTGCCTTGGACCAATATCGACGGCCTGCACCGGCGCATCCTCGACCGCATCCTGGATGAATCCGGCCTCGATATGTTAAGCGAGGAGGAGAAGGACCACCTCAACCGCGCCTGGCACCGCCTTGCGCCCTGGCCCGATGCGGTGCGCGGCCTGAAACGTCTGAAGAAAGGCTACCTCATTACCACGCTGTCCAACGGCAATGTCAGCCTGCTCACCAACATGGCGAAGCATGCGGGCCTGCCCTGGGATTGCGTGCTCTCGGCCGAACTGTTCCATCATTACAAGCCCGATCCGGAAGCCTATCAGGGAGCGGCGGCCATGCTCGGCTTCGAGCCGCACGAAGTGATGATGGTGGCGGCGCACAAGAACGATCTGCGCGCTGCTCAAGCGGCGGGCCTGCGCGCCGCCTTCGTGCAGCGGCCGCTCGAGTTCGGCGATCCGGCGAAGAAGGACGTGAAGCCGGAGAAGGATTTCGACGTCAATGCGAAGGACTTCAACGACCTGGCTGCGAAGCTGGGACTCTAAGGTTTTTCGCTTTTATCCAAAACCGTGTTTTCCGGACGGATGGTTTGTATCCGTCCGGAAAACACGGTTG
>Ga0097691_1000743_pt1 | contig 26531 bp, 25 predicted proteins | sample NGESurdeep072012_8_FD_72858 | JGI IMG/M metagenome (GOLD analysis project Ga0097691, IMG submission 72858) | Arctic peat soil microbial communities from Barrow, Alaska - NGEE Surface sample 210-1 deep-072012 | ecosystem: Environmental > Terrestrial > Soil > Wetlands > Peat ... | reverse complement strand
GCCTCGCGCGGCATGATGAAGCGGCGGTGGGGACGGATCGTGAACATCACCAGCATTGTCGGCCTCACCGGAAACAGGGGCCAGGCAAACTACGCCGCCAGCAAGGCCGGTCTCATCGGCCTGACAAAGTCAGTCGCAAAAGAGCTGGCATCGCGGAACATCCTGGTGAACGCTGTGGCTCCCGGCTTCATCGAGACCGAAATGACGGCAGCGATGACTCCCGAAGCGCAAAAATCCATCACTGGCACCATTCCGCTGGAACGGCTCGGCTCACCGGCGGATGTCGCCGCCGCGGTGGCTTTTCTCGCCTCCGATCACGCTGCCTACATCACCGGCCAGGTGATCGTCGTCGACGGCGGAATGGTGATGTAGAACGGGCTCTAACGCTCGTCACGTAACTTTCTGTCATTGCATCAGTTAGGTATATTTCACGGTTAAACCCACCACGAAGAGGAATTTGAGATGGCGGACAACTCTGAGAAGGTCAAGGACATCATCGAGAAAGAGCTCGGTGTCGAGCGCGAGAAGCTGACCAACGAGGCGAGCTTCATCGAAGACTTGGGCGCTGACAGTCTCGACATCGTCGAGCTCGTCATGGAATTCGAGAAGGAGTTCAACATCGACATTCCCGATGAAGACGCCGAGAAGCTCCGCACCGTTGGAGATGCCCTGGGCTATCTGAACGGCAAGATCCCCGCGTAATGAAAAGAAGGGTCGTCGTCACCGGAATGGGAGCAATTACACCCGTGGGAAACGACGTGGCGACGACGTGGCGTGCACTGCTGGAAGGAAGGTCCGGCGCAGCGCCAATCACTCACTTCGACGCGTCGCAGTTTCCGGTGCGATTTGCCTGCGAAGTGAAGGAGTTCGATCCGCTCCGGTACATGGAGAGGAAAGAGGCAAAGCGCGCCGACCAGTTCACGCAGTATGCAGTCGCTGCTGCACGGCAGGCGATGACGCACGCCGGTATGGCGGAGCAAAACGGCCAGGACCCCGACCGCGTCGGTGTAATCATCGGCAGCGGCATCGGCGGCCTCAAGATCTTCGAGGAACAGCACGACGTTTATCGACAGCGCGGACCGGGAAAAATCTCTCCCTTCTTCATCCCGATGTTCATCTCCGACATCGCCGCCGGCGTCGTGTCGATGCAGTTCAACGCCAAGGGGCCAAACTACGCCACGGTTTCCGCTTGCGCGACGAGCGCTCATGCGATTGGTGACGCATACCGCACCATCCAATACGGCGACGCAGACGTGATGATCACGGGCGGCACTGAGGCCACCGTAACGCCAATGGCGATCGGCGGCTTCGCGAACATGAAGGCGCTCTCCGAACGCAACGATTCGCCGGAAACAGCGTCCCGTCCGTTCGACGCGACGCGCGATGGCTTCGTGATGGGCGAGGGCTCGGCGATCGTCATCCTGGAGGAGCTGGAGCACGCTCTCGCACGTGGCGCAACGATCCATGCCGAGATTGTCGGCTACGGCGCTACGGGCGACGCCTACCATCTCACTGCGCCGGCTCCAAATGGAGAAGGGGCGCAGCGAGCGATGAAGCGGGCGATGAAGGACGCCGGGCTCGAGCCGGCCGACATCCAATACATCAACGCTCACGGAACCTCCACCCCCGCCAACGATCTCAACGAAACGCAGGCGATAAAAGCCGTTTTTGGCGACGCGTCAAAAGACGTGAACGTCAGCTCGACGAAATCCTCCACAGGTCACATGCTCGGCGCCGCTGGAGCGGTCGAGTTCGTCATCAGCACTCTCGTGGTGGAAGAGGGAATCATTCCCCCGACAATCAACTATCAGACTCCCGACCCCGAGTGCGACCTGAACTACACACCGAACACTCCGGTGAAACGCGAAGTCAACGCGGTGCTCAGCAACAGTTTTGGATTCGGTGGTCACAATACCACGCTCGTCGTCAAGCGCTTCGTCAACTGATCCTGCAATGATCCCCGCCGCCGGCTTCGACTTTTCCCGCATCACCGACGCCGCGCTCCGCCCCATCGGCGAGAAGGTGATGAGCGGTGTACGCCTTGACGATGCCGATGCGGCGGTGATGTTCAGGTCGCCCGACCTGCTTGGTCTTGGCGCACTCGCCTCGCATGCGAATGCCCGGCGGCATGGCGACGTCGTGACGTTCGCTGCAAATCAGCACATCAATCCCACAAACGTCTGCTATCTCCGCAAGACATGCGTGTTCTGCTCGTTTGCCCGCCTTCCCAAGGAGGACGGCGCTTATCGCTACAGCCTGGAGCAGGTGATCGACGAAGCCGCGACTGCCGGCAAGGGGCTGACCCGAGAATTTCACATCGTCGGCGGGCTCGACATGCACGCCGGGCTGGACTACTACAGCGAGATGTTCCGCGAATTGAAGGCGAGGCACCCGCAGGTTCACATCAAGGCCCTCACGGCGGTGGAGATCGCGCACATCGCACGCATCGAGAAGATGTCCATCGAGGAGGTGTTGATCGCGCTGCGGGAAGCAGGCCTCGACACTCTTCCGGGCGGCGGAGCGGAAGTGTTCGGGCGCGGCGTGCGCATGGAGATCGCAGACAAGAAGCTCGCCGCAGAGGACTGGATCGAAGTGCATCGCACGGCTCACCGGCTTGGCATCAGGTCGAACTGCACGATGCTGTACGGGCATGTCGAGACCGTCGAGGATCGTGTCGACCACCTCGCCCTGCTTCGCGCGCTGCAGGACGAGACGGGCGGTTTCCTCGCCTACATTCCGCTGGCGTACCATCCCGACAACAACCAGCTCGGAATCGAGCTGGGCCGGGAAGGGACGGCCACCACCGGATTTGACGATCTTCGCAACCTCGCCGTCGGCCGACTTTTCCTCGACAACTTCGAGCACATCAAGACGCACTGGATAATGGTGACGCCCTTTCTGTCGCAGGTCTCGCTGTCCTTTGGCGTCAACGACCTCGAAGGCACGGTTGTGCGGGAGAAGATCTATCACGAGGCCGGCGCGACCACCGCACAGGGAATGGCGCTCGACGACATCCTCAAGCTCATTCGCGACGCAGGCAAGATTCCCGCCGAGCGCGATTCCTTCTACAACATTTTGCGAACGTTCGACGGCGCACGGGTGGCAGCATGACACTGCGGATCGGCCGCATTCCGTACGTCAACTGTTACCCTGTGTACGGGGCGATCGACCGCGGCCTCGTCGAGCTCGACGCCAGCCTGATCGACGGAGTTCCGACGGCATTGAACGCTCGAATGGCTGCGGGAGATCTGGATGTGAGCGTCGTCTCGGCCGTCGAGTACGCGCGCGACTCACGCCGTTATCTCCTCCTGCCCGATCTCGCAATATCGTGCGATGGACCGGTGCGCAGCGTGATGCTGTTCTCGCGACGCCCGGCAACGGAGCTTTCGGGATGCAAGGTTCTCGTGAGCCGAAGCTCGATGACGAGCGTGGCGCTGCTCGAGCTGCTGTTCGAGAACGTATGGCGCGCGCGTCCCAGGTTCCTTCCCACCGACGCCGAGATAAGCGACGTTGCGCGATTTGCGGCGGAGGAGCACGATGCCCGTCTCGTCATCGGGGACGCTGCGCTGCTTCTCGAGACCAGGGGGCGCAGCAGCGCTCGAGCGGGCGGGTCCCACGGGGCGGATTACGCTTATGCCTACGATCTCGGCGACGTCTGGAAACAGTGGACGGGCCTTCCGTTCGTCTTCGCGGTCTGGGTGGCGCGACGCGACGTGCCGGTCGAAGCCGCGCTGTACGCTCATGCGAGCCTCATCAAGTCCCGCAACTGGGGCATTGCCAGCGTTCCGGAGCTCGCCCGCCAGGCGGCCGAGGCCACCGGCGTTCCCGTTGCGGCCTGTGAGGAGTATCTCGCCGGGCTCGACTACGGGCTCTCCTACCCGCACCTGGCAGGCCTCACCGAGTTTTACCGGCGGCTGGTGGAGCGCGGGCGCGTTCCCAACGGGACGCTGACCTTTCTTCCGGCTGCCTGAAATGCGTGACCTTCTCGATTTCTACGCCAATGCTCCGCTCATCGAGCTGGGAGCCGAGGCCGACCGCGTGCGCCGGAGGCTGCATCCGGAAAACGTCGTCTCCTACATCATTGACCGGAACATCAACTACACGAATGTCTGCGTTGCCGATTGCGGATTCTGCGCTTTCTATCGCCGGCCGAAGCACGACGAGGGATACACGCTCTCATTCGAGCAGATCGGCGCCAAGATAGACGAGGCGAAAGCGCTGGGCGCAGTCCAGATCCTCATTCAGGGCGGCCATAACCCGTACATCCCGTTTCAATGGTACCTGGATCTGATGGCGTACATCAAACGCAATCATCCCATCCACATTCACGGATTCAGCCCCAGCGAAGTCGATTTTTTCGCGAAGCTGTTCAGGATGGAGGCAGTGGACGTCATCCGTCAGCTGCGATCGGCCGGTCTCGACTCCATTCCGGGCGGAGGCGGGGAGATTCTCGTTCAGCGCGTGCGTGATCTCGTTGCGCCCAAGAAGGCCGGCGCCGACCGCTGGCTCGAGATAATGGAGCTGGCACACGGCGAAGGCCTGAAGACATCCGTGACGATGATGTACGGCATCGGGGAGACTCTTGCCGAACGACTCGAGCACCTCGAGCGCGTCCGCAACGTCCAGTCGCGTACCGGCGGATTCACCGCATTCATCTGCTGGCCGCTCCAGCCGGAGAACACGCCGACGATGTCCAACCAGCCGAAGACCGGCGCCGATGAATACCTTCGCACCGCGGCGATTGCCCGGATTGTCCTTGACAATGTTCCTAATCTTCAGGCGAGCTGGGTGACGATGGGAATGAAGATCGGGCAGATCGCGCTGAGATTCGGATGCAACGACTTCGGATCGCTGATGATCGAAGAGAACGTCGTTTCGGCGGCGAACACCACTCACCGCACCTCGACGGCTGAGATGGAGCGCCTGATCTCGGACGCGGGCTTCAAACCGGTGCGGCGGCGCCAGGATTATTCGCTGATCGAGTCAGCGGCTAATGCCGCCTGACGGGACAGCGAGCCGCACCGGAATCGGCTACGACTCGCACCGCTTCGCGGCCGGCCGTCCGATGGTTCTCGGAGGCGTAAAGATCGACTCGACCGTGGGACTCCGTGGCCATTCCGACGCCGACGCAGTCGCCCACGCCCTCACTGACGCAATCCTTGGCGCGGCGTGCGCCGGAGACATCGGGTCGATGTTTCCTGATTCGGATCCGGCCAACGAGGGACGTGATTCGATGGAGATGCTGTCGCTCGCTGTCCGCCGCGTTGAGGCCCTTGGCTTTCGCGTGATGCACTCCGACATCACGGTGATCGCCGAGGCGCCGCGGATAGGACCCTACCGTTCCGCGATGTGCGAGGCGCTGGCGCGCGCCTGCGGCGTGCCCGCGGGTTTCATCAGCGTCAAGGGAAAGACGAACGAGGGAATGGGATGGATCGGCCAGGGCGAAGGGCTTGCGTGCATCGCGGTGGCGACGCTCGCCGAAGTTCCGCAGCGCTGACGGAACGCGGGTGACACGCGCGCGTGGGAGCCCGCCGCCGATCCGGAGCGGCGAGTAATGGATATCCAGACAGTGATCAACTCGCTGAGCGAGCTTCCGCTTCCCACGCTGTACGTCGCCATCTTCATCATCTCGGCTGTCGAGAACGTATTCCCCCCATTTCCGGCCGATGCCGTGGTGGCGCTCGGGAGCTTTCTCGCGGCACGTGGCACAGGCTCGCCATATACGACGTTCCTGTTCGCGTGGACGGGCAACCTGATGGGCGCGGCGCTGATGTTCTACATCGGCCGGCGCTATGGCTCGGGGCCGTTTCTCCGGCGGCTCGAGCGATGGGTGGGCGAAGACGCGGAAAAGCGTTTCATGACGCTTTACGGCCGATACGGGCTTCCGGCGCTGTTCATCAGCCGTTTTCTTCCCGCGGTTCGCGCTCTCGTTCCGCCGCTGGCTGGCGCCATGAAGCTTCCTGCACTCCCTGTCACGCTCGCAGTCGCGACGGCATCGGGCATCTGGTTCGCGTTCGTCACGTGGATTTCATTTCGGGCAGGCGCCGACTGGGACGTTCTCTATGCGACGGTCGTCCATTCGAGCAAGATAGTGGCGATCAGCGCGGGACTGCTCGTCGGGCTGATCGCAATTGCGATATGGGTGCGGCATCGGAGGAAGCAGGCGTGACCCGCGGAGCCCTGGCCGACGTGCCCGATGAGCTCTCCCGTGCTTTCCATCTCGAGCGATTCCACGATTTTCTGGCTGTCGAGAAAGGTGCCTCGCCGCGCACCGACGAAGCGTACCTTCGGGACCTGGCGCGGTTTGTGACTTTTGCCAGCCTCAAGGGTGCCCGCACTCCCGACAGTGTAGGTTCGAAGACACTGCGCGAATACGTGTACCATCTGAAAGACCTGGGACTGGCGCCGTCGTCCATTCGGAGAAACGTTTCGGCGGTCCGCAGCTACTTTCGCTTCATGGTCGACGAAGGCCACCTCGTTCGCGATCCGAGCGAGCGGCTAGAGACACCCAAACGATGGCGGACGTTGCCGGATGTTCTAACGGTCAAGGAGGTTGAGAGTCTGATTGCCGCGCCTTCGCTGGACGAGCCGCTGGCCTTCCGGGACCGGGCGATGCTCGAGCTCGCCTACGGCGCCGGACTGCGCGTCTCGGAGTGGATCTCGATTGGTGTGCGCGACGTTCTCATGAATGAGCGGCTCGTGCGGGTTTTCGGCAAAGGAGGGAAGGAGCGTGTCGTTCCGATCGGCCGGAGCGCCATCGCCGCCGTTGCCATTTACGTTCGCGAGCTGCGCCCGCGCCTCGAGCACGGGAAGGGCAAGGGAATTCTGTTTCTGAACTCACGAGGCGAGCCACTGTCTCGAATGGGAGCCTGGAAGATCCTGCGGAAATACGTCGAGCAGGCCGGCATCACGAAACGGGTGACGCCGCACACTCTTCGTCACTCCTTCGCAACGCATCTTCTCGAAGGCGGTGCCGACCTGCGGGCGGTTCAGGAAATGCTCGGTCACGCCGATATTTCCACAACGCAGATCTACACCCACGTCGATCGGGAATACCTGCGCACCGTGCATCGTCAATTTCATCCGCGCTCATGATCCTCGTAATCGACAACTACGATTCTTTCACCTACAACCTGGTTCAGTATCTCGGCGAGCTTGGCGCGGATCCGGTCGTGCGGCGAAACGACGAGATCACCTTGGATCAGATCGGGGATTTGGCGCCGCAGGCGATTGTGATCTCTCCCGGCCCGGGGAGGCCGGCTGACGCCGGCGTGACCGTCGGTCTCATCGAGCGATGGGGGCCGACGATTCCGACTCTGGGTGTCTGCCTCGGCCACCAGGCCATCGCGGAAGCGTTCGGAGGCCGGGTGGTCACCGCACCCGTATTGATGCACGGAAAGACGTCGTCAGTCAGTCACGAAGGCAAAGGGCTCTTTCGGGGCATACCTTCGCCTCTCGCAGTAATGCGCTATCATTCTCTCACTGTTGAGCGCGAGTCATTGCCCGGGGAGCTGGAGGTAGTCGCCTGGGGCGACGATGACACATCAGAGATTCACGCCATGCGGCACCGCCAGCATCCGGTTTGGGGCGTCCAGTTTCATCCCGAATCAGTTATGACGGAGCACGGACGGGACTTGCTCGCCAACTTCCTTCTTCTCGCACGATGATCCGCATTCCCCGACTTTTCCCTGGCTGTCTGCGCGCGGCCGTGTGCGCTGCGTTTCTTGCAGCAGCCGCGCCCGTGGCCGGCCAGGCAACTCCGCCGTCCGCTCCGGTGCCGCCGCGTCCGGCGATCGACACAAGCTACGTCGAAGAGGGCGAAGGCCCGATTTCGCTGCCCCTGGGTGTCGGGATTCGGGTGCCAGGGTACAATCGCATCGACGGTGTCGTGCTGCCGTGGGGACCGCTCGTTTCTCTCGCCGGAGATCGCATCCGGATCGATCCCACCATCACGTACAGATCGAACCTCGGCAGGATCGATCCATACCTCCGGCTGAGATTCAAGGACACTTCCGGCATCGGGTTCGAGCTGGCCGGTGGTCGCGGCACTTTCACAAACGACGGCTGGATCAGGTCGGATCTGGTCAATTCCCTCACCACGCTTGGCGTGGGCAGCGACTCGCGCAACTACTACCGTTCCGACCGCGGCTCGGCTTCGCTGTCATACGAGACAACCCGTTCAGGATTCGTTGTCACTCCATCGGTCGGCGCACTTACCGAGAATGACTGGTCTACCGGTTCACCAGTGAGCCACGCCAACGCGCCGTGGAGCTTCTTCGGCCGAACCGATCGCCTGAAGATGCGGCGTCCCAATCCATCGATCGCCAGGGGGCACATCACATCCGGCCTCGCTCGCTTCCTCACCGAGTATGCAGCGGACGCCGTAAATGCTTCGCTCGACGTCGCCGTAGAGCACGCGTTCGACGCGCCCCCGACGCGCACGTGCAAGCTGGTCGGAGGCGACGTCCTCGTGTGCGACAATCCGTCCGGCAACTTCACGCAGGTGACCGTCGCCAGCAAGGCGTCGTTCCCGACGTTTGGCGCCCAGCATTTCGATTTTCGCGGCCACGCCGTTTTCACGCCGGGCAATAACGTGGCGCCTCCGCAGCGGTTTGCGTACCTCGGTGGTGCGGGTACTCTCGCCACGGTCGACCTGCTGGCCCTTGGCGGCGATCGTCTGATGTACGTCGAGGGGGAATACTCGATTCCCATCGAGCAGATCGCGCTGCCCCTGCTGGGCAATCCGATCGTGAGTGCGCAGTATGCCGCCGGCGCAGCCGGCATCGGCGCCTTGCCGGATTTCATTCAGAATATCGGTGCGGGCCTCGGCGTACGGTTTATCAAGGCAGAGTTTCACATCGACCCGAACTACAAGAAGACGGCGTTCTCACGAAAACACGCATTTTCAATCGGAATCTCGCTCTAGCTCCCGATTTTTCGATTGCTGTCACCCTCGGAAACATCTATATTTACTGGCGTGACTTTTGCATCAAGGCGCGCGATTCCGGGTGATGGATGAGGACGCTCGTGGTGATTCCGGCGCGCCTCGCAGCGGTTCGACTCCACCGCAAACCGCTCCGCCTGGTGGCCGGCATCCCCCTCATCGTGCGCGTCTGGCAGCGTGTTGCTGAAATGGAAATCGGCGACGCGTGCGTGGTCGCTACGGACGATGAATTCGTCGCCAAGGTGGCTCGTGAGGCAGGCGCCGACTGCGTGCTGACGAGTGACAGCCACAGTTCGGGCACCGAGCGAGTTGCGGAAGTGGCCAGGAGTCCCCGCTTCGCCGGCTACTCGACGATAGTGAACGTGCAGGGAGACGAGCCGTTCATCGGCCATGGCGCGGTGCGGGGGGCCGCTGAGCTCGTCTCTTCAGGGCAATTTCCGCTCGGTACCGCAGCATCACCGGCATCGTGGGACATCGCGGACGACCCGGCAATCGTCAAAGTCGTTCGCGGCGACGATTCGCGGGCATTGTACTTTTCGCGTGCCCCGATCCCGTTTCCACGGGATGGGGTGGATCAGGCGGAAATCCAGCCGTTGCAGCACATTGGAGTCTACGCCTACTCGCGCGAGGCGATCGAGCAGTGGGTGGCCCTCCCGCCGAACGTTCTCGAGCTCACCGAGCGGCTCGAGCAGCTCAGACCGCTCGCTGCAGGAATCCCGATGGGGGTGGCAATTGCCCACGAGCCTGCCGCCGCCGGAATTGATACCGAAGAAGATTTGAGCCGCGCCAACGCGCGGTGGGACGCTTTCATCGCGGGACGGTAGGCATGCAGCTGACTCCGAGCCAGCAGACGCGCTACATCTTCATAACCGGGGGAGTCGTATCATCCCTCGGGAAGGGAATCGCCGCCGCTTCGATCGGGCGACTGCTCGTCGAGCGCGGCATGCGCGTGACGATCATGAAGTTCGATCCGTATCTCAATGTCGATCCGGGCACAATGTCGCCGTTCCAGCACGGCGAGGTTTATGTCACCGACGACGGCGCGGAAACAGACCTCGACCTTGGCCATTACGAGAGGTTCATCGACCGGTCCCTCTCCCAGGCCAACAACGTCACCACTGGCCGCATCTATCTGAACGTCATCACCAAGGAGCGACGCGGCGAGTACCTTGGCTCGACCGTGCAGGTGATTCCCCACGTCACGGACGAGATCAAGGCCGCGATGAAGCGGCTGGCGCCCGAGAGCGACGTCGTCATTGTGGAGATCGGCGGCACTGTCGGCGACATCGAGTCACTGCCGTTTCTCGAGGCGATTCGTCAGTTCAGGCATGAAATCGGACGCGAGAACGCAATCTTCATCCACCTGACGCTGGTTCCATTCATTGCCGCCGCCGGAGAGGTGAAGACCAAGCCGACGCAGCACTCGGTGCGCGAATTGATGGAGATCGGAATCCAGCCCGACATCCTCATCTGCCGCAGCGAGCGCGCCCTGTCCGAGGAAGTGAAGCGCAAGATCGCGTTGTTCTGCAACGTCGAATTCGGCGCTGTGGTCGAAAGCCGTGACGTGCCGACTATCTACCAGATTCCGCTCGACTTCCACGAGCAGGGGCTGGACGAGCGCGTGATGCATCGACTCGGCCTGCTGGGCCGGCGCGCACCCGACCTCTCGGCATGGCGGCAGATGGTGAACCGCATCATCAATCCCGCGAGCCGCGTGAGAGTCGCGGTGATCGGCAAATACACGGAACTGGTCGACTCGTACAAGAGCGTCCACGAAGCGCTGATTCATGGCGGTATTGCCAACGATGTCGGCGTGGACATTTCCTGGCTCGCGAGCGACATGTTCACCGACCGCGCGCGAACGAGGGAGCTTCTCGCCGACTATCACGCCGTGCTTGTTCCCGGAGGTTTTGGTGTGCGCGGAGTGGAAGGCATGCTCGAGGCGATCAGGTACGCCCGCGAGTCCGGACTTCCATTCTTTGGCATCTGCCTCGGGATGCAGACGGCAATCATCGAATTCGCCCGCAACGTCATTGGTCTCGACGACAGCCATTCCAGCGAGTTCGCTCCGGAGTGCGCCGACCCCGTCATTTCCCTCATGGAATCCCAGCAACACCTGACCGACATGGGCGGTACGATGCGTCTTGGCGCTTATCCTTGCCGCCTTGGTCCGGGAACCAGAGCCGCGGCGATCTACGGCGTGCCTCAGGTGAGCGAGCGCCATCGCCATCGCTACGAGGTGTCGAACGCCTACCGCGATCGCTTTGTCGAGCATGGTCTCACCCTGAGCGGCCTCTCTCCTGACGGGTCGCTCGTCGAGATCGTGGAGCTTCAGACTCACCCCTGGTTCATCGGCTGCCAGTTCCACCCGGAGCTGCAGTCGCGACCCACGCGCCCGCACCCGCTGTTCGCGAGCTTCATCGCCGCGGCCGCCGAAGCCCGGAAGTCGCGCTCGGAACGCCGCCGGGCCGTGCTCGAGACAACCGAATAGCGTGAGCCAGCTCTTTCCGGCCGACAAGCTCTTTCTCATCGCCGGCCCCTGCGTTGTGGAGGACGACGCGCTCAACATGCGCATTGCCGCCGAGCTTGCGCGACTCCAGTCGCGCGTGCCTGGCGGCGTGATCTACAAGGCGAGCTTCGACAAGGCCAACCGCTCGAACGCGGGCGCCGCACGGGGACCGGGATTCGTCGAAGGACTGGCCGCACTCGACCGGGTGCGGCAGGCAACGAGCCTTCGCGTCATTACCGACGTGCATCTTCCCGATCAATGCGCAGCCGCGGCCGAATTCGTCGATGCCCTTCAGATTCCGGCCTTTCTTTGCCGTCAGACCGACCTGCTCCAGGCGGCAGGCGCTACCGGCAAACCGGTGAACGTGAAAAAGGGACAGTGGCTGCATCCGGAAGGCATGCGGGGCGCCGTCGAAAAGGTTCGCGGCGCCCATCCCGCTTCGGCTCGGGCCGAGGTAGCAGTCACCGAGCGCGGAACGTTTTTCGGATATGGCGACCTGGTTGTGGACATGCGGTCATTCGGCAGAATGCGGCAGAGCTGCGATGCGCCCGTGATATTCGACGCCACACACAGCGTGCAGCGTCCCGGCATGGGTGAGGGCGGCGCGAGTGGCGGCGCGCGCGAGTTCATTCCTCATCTGGCAATGGCCGCAGTGGCCGCGGGAGCGCAGGGAATCTTCATCGAAACGCATCCCGATCCCGACAACGCTCCGAGCGATGGCCCCAACATGCTGCCGCTGGCGGACCTCGAGGGACTGATCGATCGCCTCGTTGGGGTGTGGGAGAGAGTCTCGCAGTGAACTCGCAGGATATCCTCGACCGCGGCCGCCAGGTTATCCGGATGGAGAGCGAGGCGCTTGCCGAGACCGAAAAACGGCTCGATGCGAATTTCTCGCGTGCGGTTGAGGTGCTCGCCCGGTCAACAGGAAGGGCGATTGTCGCCGGGGTTGGCAAGTCCGGACTCATTGGAAGAAAAATCGCCGCAACACTCACTTCCACGGGAACGCCGGCCACCTTTCTCCATCCCGCGGAGAGCATTCACGGCGACCTGGGAATCGTCGGTGCCTCGGACGTTGCCATCCTCATATCCAAAAGCGGTGAATCGGATGAGATGGTCTCGCTGCTCGATCACCTCAAGCGGCTCGGCGTCTGCACCATCGCCATCACCGGTAATGCCCACTCGACCCTGGCGCTGCATACCGACGTCCACCTGGACGGCTGGGTGCGTGAAGAAGCCTGTGTTCATGATCTCGCTCCCACCACGAGCACCACTGTCGCGCTGGCACTCGGCGATGCCCTCGCCGTTGCCCTGCTCGAGGAAAAGGGATTCAAAGTCGAGGATTTCGCCCGGCTCCATCCCGGCGGCTCCCTTGGCAGGCGGCTGCTCACCAAGGTGAGAGACGTGATGGTCACTGGCGCACTCGTGCCCGCACTCCCCACCTCAGCGACAATGCGCGAGGCAGTGGTGCAGCTGGCGGAGCGGCGCGGCATCGCGGTGATTACCGGGGACCAAGGAGAGGTGGCAGGGGTTATCACTTCAGGGGATCTCACGCGACTGTTGGAACGTGAGGAGAATGTCCTCCCCATACTCGTCACGGCCGTAATGACATCCAATCCCAGATTAGCCGAGGCGGACGAGCTCGGAAGCGCTGTTGTCTATCGAATGGAAAAACACGGAATAATCTCGATGCCTGTCGTCGAGGACGGCGGCCGGCTGGTTGGCGTCATTCATCTCCACGACCTGATGCGGGCCGGAGTGGCATGAGGCCAATGAGTCTGATTGTGGCAGCGGGTCTCGTTGCGGCGGGCATGCTCGCGGGTTGCGACGACAAGGCGCAACCGCCGGTGGTGGGCCGCTCGGCACTTGCCGACTCCGCCGACCAGGTGATGTTCGGCGCGCGGTTCAACCTCACGGACAAGGGACTTTCGCGGGCCGAGCTGGATGCCGACTCCGCCTACTTCTTCGATGACAACACGCGAGTCGAGCTGCGGCGGGTAGCAACAACTTTCTTCACGACCACTGGTGCCCGCGACGCGTATCTCACTTCAAGGCGCGGTACGTACAACAGCCGCTACGGCAACATGGTCGCGCGGGACAGCGTAGTCGTCGTGACCGAGGAAGGGAGGCGTCTCGTCACACCGGAGCTCAAATACGACCAGGCGGCCAATCAGATTTCGAGCGACAGCGCGTTCGTTCTCACCGAGCCGGGACGGCATGTTGAAGGGGTTGGCTTTCGATCCGACCCCAACATGCAGAATGTGCGCATACTGAAGACGAAAAGCGGATCCACCGGCACGGTGACGTTGCCCGGACAATGAAAACGCGCCTTGCAATTGTCGCGGCTTTTTCCCTCGCGCTGGCCGCCGCGCAAGCATCGGCGCAAGTGTCGGCGCAGGCGCCGCGTGAGTGCCTGCTCCAGTACCAGTCCCCGACGGGCAACACGCGCACCACGGCGACCGAGCTGCCGAGCAAGAGATACAACGTTTTTCAGGGCGGCGGCATCCTCTATCGCTGCGAGGGCCAGGACAACACCATCATTGCCGACAGCTCCGAGTACTACGGCGACCAGAGTGTTCTCTACCTCATCGGCCACGTTCACTATCGCGAGACAAGAGCGAAGGTGGATTCCGACAGGATGACATACTTTCAGCTCGAGGATCGTCTCCACGCCGAAGGTAACGTCAGCGCAACGCTTCAGAGCGGCACTACAATGAATGGGCCGATCGTGGATTATTATCGCGTGACCCCGGCGAGACCACTGGCAAGCGTCATCGCGACCGGCCATCCCACAATGCGACTCATCCAGCGGAACGCGTCGGGCCAGGCTGGCGAGCCAGTCAACGTTGTAGCCAATCAGATAGTATCTCAGGGGGAAAATCTCGTGTTCGCGTCGGGAGGAGTGGAGATAACGCGCCCCGACGTGGTGGCCAGGGGAGACTCCGCATTTCTCGACAGCCAGCGCGAGTTTGCGCGGTTGATGCGATCTCCGACCGTTGAGGGCAAGCGCGACCGCAAGTTCACGCTGAGTGGCGGCGTAATCGATCTGTACTCGCGCAACCGCGTGCTCCAGCGGGTACTCGCGACGCCGAATGGTCATGTGCTGAGTGACGACCTCGAGCTCGTGTCCGATTCGGTGGACCTGCGGATGAGCAACGACAAGCTCGAGCGGGTGATGGCGTGGGGAAAGGGCAGGGCTCGCGCCGTATCGCCAGACAGAGAGATAACCGCCGATTCGATAGATGCTGTAATGCCCGGCCAGCGCCTCCGCGAAGTGAGAGCGGTACGGAAAGCCTATGCAAACAGCGTGGCAGACACGGCCCATTTTGCCACCACCGACCGGGACTGGATGAAGGGTGAGATCATCGTGGCGGAGTTCGACACCATTCCTGCAGGCGACACCACGAGCAAGCCCAGGCCGCGGCGAATCGTCGCCACCGGCGACGCGACCTCATTCTATCAGATCGCCGGCAACGCCAGGCCGCAGCAGCCCGCCGGCAGCAAGCAGATCGCGAGTCTGCCGAACATCAACTACGCGCGAGGGCGCGTGATCACCGTGCTGTTTGCCGATCGGGAAGTGAGCACGGTGGAAGTGGTAGACCAGGCGACGGGAGTTTATGTCGAGCCCGCTCCGCCTGGGGCGGCGAAGCCCGCCACGGGAGCTACCCAGACATCTCCCAAGCGGACCGCGCCGGCGGCTTCGCCCAAGCTTCCCATCGGCCGAGTCCGGAAGGACGCTCCGTGAGCCCGCAGGAGTTTCCGCCGCATATCCGCGAAGTCATCCGCCGATTTTCCGGGGGCGAGCGCTCCGTCGCGTTCGCCCTCGCCGCGGTGATTCGCGAAGCCGATGCAAGCGGATCGGCGAGCTTCAAGGACGTCGCGATCAGGTACCGCGACGAATACCTTCACGCGCTCCGCGCCGAAGGCAAGGACGCCGAACGCGAGGCCGGCCGATTGGGCCTGGATGAAGTTCGCAGCTATCTGGCCGGGTCGGTCATTCCCCGCCTGGTTGGCGACGGCGCGCTGGTTGGCCCGGTGCCCGACCCCGACGAGGTCGATGCCCGGGTTCAACTTTCCGAATCCCTGTGGCATACTGTCGCGCCGATCAAAGGAGAGATTTCGGAGGTATTCCGGCAAAACGGCGATGCGGCCGCGACCGCATCGATCGGGCTGGCAAGGCCGGCGCCGTCGGGGAGCATTCTCGAGGCAAAGGGGCTGGTGAAGACCTATCGGAAGCGTGCGGTCGTGAATGACGTTGCGCTTCGGCTGCAGCAGGGAGAAATCGTCGGCCTGCTTGGACCCAACGGCGCGGGCAAGACGACAACCTTCTATATGATTGTCGGCCTCATCGAGGCCGATCAGGGCCACATCTACCTGGACGGAAAGGACATCAGCGGAATGCCGATGTACCGCAGGGCACGGCTGGGGATCGGTTACCTGTCGCAGGAGCCTTCCGTCTTCCGCAAGCTCTCGGTCGAGGACAACATTCTGGCGATCCTGGAAACGCTGCCGCTCTCCAAGGCGGAACGTCACGCGCGGCTCGAGAAGCTCCTCGACGAGCTGGGCATCAAGAGACTCCGGAAAAACAAGGCGTATTCGCTCTCGGGGGGGGAACGGAGGCGGCTCGAGATTACGCGGGCACTTGTAACTGACCCTAAATTTATGATGTTGGATGAGCCGTTTGCCGGCGTCGATCCGATTGCGGTGCATGATATCCAGACAATCGTCGCCGGGCTTCGCCACCGAGGCATTGGAGTGCTAATCAGCGATCACAACGTGGAACAGACCCTGGACATAGTGGATCGTGCCTACATCTTGTCCGATGGACAGGTCCTGGTCTCGGGAACGGTGCGCGACCTCGTTTTCGACGACACGGTCGCTGACGCCTATCTTGGACCGACGCTGACGGCCCGCCTGCGAGACCGTTTTTCGCATCCGGCGGTTGACGGAGCGGCCACGTGAAGCCCGGCATCAGCCAGTCCACCCAGCTTCGCCAGGAACTCAAGATAAACCCACGCCTCTACCAGGCGATGGACCTGCTGTACATGCCGCTGCTCGACCTTCAGCAGCACCTCAAGCAGGAGCTGCTGAACAACCCGTTCCTCGATCTCGTCGAGGAAGAGGAAGAGGAAGAAGAGCAGGCCGAGGCGGAATCGGTCGAGCAGACCGAGGCGAAGGATCGCGGAGACGAGATCGACTGGGAGGAAATTCTGCTCGACGGCTTCGACACCGCCGGCGGCCGGCGCGAGGAGCATGAGGAGAAAGAGTACTACGAGCCGGTGACTGTTGCCACGCGCGACTTAAGCGACCACCTGCGCGACCAGGTCAGCCTTCTCGAGCTCACACCGCGCGAGCTGCTTCTGGCCGACGAATTCGTCGGAAACATCGGTGACGACGGATATCTCGCTTCCAACGTGGAACAGGTCGTCACGTCGATCAATGACATGATCAGAACGGTAGCTGAAGCAGCCGGGAGAGACACCGAACATTTGCCGTTCTACACGGTCCAGGAAGCGGAAACGATGCTGGAGAGCATCCAGGGCCTCGACCCGCCGGGAATCGCAGCGCGTACGCTGCAGGAGTGCCTTCTCCTCCAGCTGAGAGAGGCGGGCCTCCAGCAGTCACTGCCTTATCGGCTGGTGCACGACTGCTTCGACGAGCTCATCGCGCATCGTTGGAGCGAGATCTCCAAGCGATTCGGGATAAGCGCGAGCGACGTGCAGGGAGCAGCCGACGAGATAGCCAAGCTCGACCCGAAGCCCGGGCTTCGCTTCAGCTCGGCTCACGAGAACTACATCATTCCCGACCTGATCGTCGACAAGATAGACGGCGTCTACCATGTCTTTCTCAACGACGCCAACCTGCCGCGGCTCAAGCTGAGCAAGGCCTATCAGGAGATCGCCCGCGACAAGAAGAAGTTCGAGGGCGAGAACAAGGAGTTCATTTCCAACAAGCTGAACTCGGCCAACTGGATGATTCAGGCAATCGAGCAGCGCCGCCAGACTATGCTCAAGGTGATGAACTACATCGTCGACCGGCAGCGCGAGTTCTTCGACAAGGGCGTTCAGTTTCTCAAGCCGCTGACGCTCCGCGAAGTGGCGGAAGTCATCAACATGCACGAGTCGACGGTGAGCAGGGTGACGAACGAGAAGTTCGTTCAGACTCCGCGCGGCGTGCTGCCTCTCAAGTTCTTCTTCTCGTCGGGGCTCGCAACCACCGATGGCGACGACGTTTCGGCGCGAGGCATCAAGGCCCAGCTGGAGAAGCTCGTCCAGGACGAGGATTCGAAACATCCCCTGACCGACCAGGCGATCGTGAACATCCTGCGGGAGGGCGGAGTCCAGATTGCCCGGCGAACCGTGGCCAAGTATCGCGATCAGCTCGGTGTGTTGTCGGCCAGGATGCGTAAGCGCGTATGACATCAGTGCGCTCGGAGAGGCCGATGATTTACGACGCGCCTGTGGCGGAGATGGGCCGGCCCATGGTGAGCGTGCTCGTTCCCGCCAAGGACGAAGCTGCCAACCTGCCGCTTTTCATGGAACAGGCAGCGGCTGTGTTCGCCCAGAGTCCGGGGATGTACGAAGTGATCGTCATCGACGATGGCTCGGTGGACGAGAGCTGGGCCGTTCTCGAGTCGCTTGCCCGCAGGTATCCATTCCTGGTTCTTGCCCGGCATCGGTCGAGGCGCGGCATCGCTGAGGCTTTGCGCACCGGATATCTGCATTCCCGCGGCGCGGTACTCGTTTTTTATCCGGCCGACCTTCAGTACAAACCAGAAGACATTCCATGTCTGGTGGCGCCGGTTCTCGACGGCACGTCGGACATGGTCACCGGATTCAAGGAAGGGTATTACGACAAAGCGTTCGTGTCGGGAGTGTACAATCGCCTCAGCCGACGCCTCTTCAATGTTCCGGTACGCGATCTCAACGGCGTCAAGGCATACCGGCGCGAGGTAATGGAAGCGGTACCGGCGCGCCCCGATTGGCATCGGTACATGGTAGTCATGGCAGCCGCCCAGGGATTTACAGTATCGGAAGTCCCGATTCCTCTGTACCCGAGAAATGCAGGTGTATCGAAGTTCGGGATCGGACGCATCCCGATCGGCGTGCTGGACATGCTCGCCGTGTGGTTCGAGCTGCGGTTCGCAAAAAAACCTCTGCTGCTGTTCGGCATGGTCGGCGCAGGTCTGTTCGTCTTTGGACTCGTCGTCGGAATCGGCGCGATACTCTGGCGCGTTTTCGCCGGAGAGGGATTCCGCCCACTTCTCAATCTGGTCGAAACGTGCATGATCCTCGGCAGTGTGTTCTTCGCGACAGGACTGATAGGAGAGCTGATAGCGGCTCAGCGTGCCGAGATGCGAGAGCTGAGAGCGCGGCTCGAGGAGATGGCACAGGAACGCGACACGCGGCAGAATCCCTGACCGCGTGAACGTACTTTTCCTCACCCACTCGTTCCCGAGATCCCTGGGGGACGCGCCGGGCTCGTTCATTCTCCGGCTCGCAAAGGCGCTTCAGCAGCGGTCCGTGAACATCCATGTCGTGGCGCCCGGAGCCGCCGGACTCTCGTCTGTGGAAGAGATCGACGGCGTGACTGTAGAGCGGTTTCGGTACGCTCCACGCCGCTTCGAAAAACTGGCCTACACTGGAAACATGGCGCAGGACGTCGCGTCTTCGTGGAGCGCGCGCCTCGCCCTCGTGGGATTCATGGGCTCGGATTTCGTCGCCGGCGTGCGCGCGCGGAGAAACTTCGAGCCGGACGTGATTCATGCCCATTGGTGGTTTCCAAGCGGCGTGATCGGCAGTTGGCTTGCGCGTCTGTCGCACCTTCCGCTTGTCACGACGCTGCACGGTACCGACGTCCGGATGGCTCGTTCGGTTGCCGTGAGCCGTCCTCTCTTTCGTCACGTACTTCAGCATTCCGCGGCGGTGACGACTGTCTCGACATGGCTGGCCGACGAGGTTCGCGGCATGCTGCCTTCTTCCGCGCCTGTCGTCGCGCCGATGCCCGCCGATACGACGATGTATGCTCCCGGCAGGAGGCGCGAGGAGGCGCGGCTTCTTTTTGTCGGGCGGTTCACGCCGCAGAAGGGGCTCGACCATCTTCTTCGCGCGCTCTCACTGATGAAGGGAAGGGCAGTGCTCGACGTCGTCGGCAACGGCGGAGACAGCGAGAGGTACAGGGCGCTGGCACAGGAGCTGTCTGTCTCCAACCGCGTCGCATGGCACGGACAGCTGAAGGGACGGCAGCTGGCCGGCCTCTATCAGGCAGCTACGGCGCTCGTCGTTCCGTCGATCGATGAAGGGCTCGGACTGGTGGCGGTCGAGGCCCTCCTTTGCGAGACCCCGGTTGTCGCGTTCCGGTCCGGAGGGCTCACCGACATCATTCAGGATGGGAACACGGGTGTTCTCGTTTCACCAGGAGATGCCGCCGCGCTCGCTGCCGCGCTCGACAGCGTGATCGCCGAGCCGGAGCGGGCGCGCGCGCTCGGAGAAGCGGGCCGTCTATATGCACTCGCCAAGTTTGCGCCAGAGTCGGCTGCGGCGCGTTACTCCGATATCTACGACCACGTAGTTGACAGCCACGCGACGTAAGCTCTTTCTCGCCGCACAGTGGATTTTCGCGGCGGCGATTGTGTGGGCCGCCGTTCGCGCTCTGCGCGGGCAGTGGAGCGCCGCCGCCGACAGACTGGCGAGCCTGAGTATCGGATGGGGCTGGATCGCTGCCGCAACCGCAGTGGTCTTTCTCACCTACCTGCTGCTCATTGAAACCTGGCGAAAAATACTGACCGGCTGGCAGGCACACCTCTCGTTCCCGGTCGCCTCGCGCATCTGGTTTGTTTCCAATCTCGGGAAATACCTCCCGGGCAAGATCTGGTCGATTGCCGCAATGAGCGTGATGGCGCGCGAGCACGCAGTGTCGCCCATGGCGGCGGCGGGCTCGTCAATTCTCATCCAGCTGGTGACTGTCGCCACCGGCATTGCCCTCGTGCTGGTCACCGGAATCCGGGCAGTCAGCCAGCCGGTCGTGGCCGTCATCATCGGTGTAGTGCTCGCCGCGGGCATCGCGTCGATTCCAGTCGTCCTTCCCAGACTCGCGCGGGCAGTGGGGAATCTCGCTGGCCGGTCGATCGAAGTGCCACCACTTCCAGCGGCTACGCTCTGGCTCTCCGTCGCACGATCCATGGTCTCGTGGATTGCGTACGGGATTGCGTTTCAGCTGTTCGTGAAAGGAGTGTTAGGGTCCGCCGCTGGCGCCACCTCGTCGTACATCGCAGTTTATGCGGCGTCGTACATCATCGGCTTTCTCGCGTTGTTCGCGCCCGGTGGCGTTGTCGTCCGGGAAAGCGCGCTGGTGGCGGGCATGGTTCGCCTCGGGCTCGCCAGCCAGCCGGACGCTTTCGTGGTGGCGGTCGCCTCCCGGCTCTGGCTCACCGTGGTGGAGCTTCTGCCGGGCTTCGTCTACATGGCGCTCGCGCGGCGCTCCTCCAACGGAATCAAGTGACATCCATGAAACGCGGTGCCGCCTCGGCAAAAACAACCACCACAGCAAAGCGCGGCGCCTCCGTTGACGCGATGACTCCGACGGTTCCCGCCGCAAGTCTCAAGGGGCCGCCACGCGAAACTCTCTGGGCAGCGCTGACCTACGCGTTGCTCACGATGACGCTCGGCTTTCCCGCGCTGGCGGGGAAGTTTCTCGCCGGTCCCAACAGTGATCAGTACATCGCCGGTTACGCGTTCAGGGAATTCGCGGCCGCAACGCTCCGCGCCACCGGGCATTTCCCGCAGTGGAATCCCTATCTGTTCGGAGGCATGCCGTTCGTAGCGGCAATGCACGGCGACATTTTCTACCCGACCTTCCTGCTGAGAATGATCCTGCCGACCGACGTCGCGATGACCTGGGGATTCATCATTCACGTATTTCTCGCCGGGTTTTTTACCTTCCTGTTTCTCCGCGCTTCGGGCTTCGGATTTTTCGGATCGCTGTTCGGCGGTGTGGCGTACATGATGGGCGGCCAGGTGGCGTCGCTGGTCTCGCCCGGTCACGACGGAAAGCTTTTCATCAGCGCGCTCTTTCCGCTCGCGCTCCTGTTCCTGCTGCGTGGAATTCGCGATGGGAAGCGCTGGAGCTGGGGCGCGCTCGCCGTGGTGATCGGACTCGCCGTTCTCAGTCCGCACCCGCAACTGCTGCAGTATCTCCTGCTCGCATCCGCCGCCTATGCGATTTTCCTGGCGGTGTCGGGAAGCAGGCGAAAGGAAATTACGTCGAGAGATGCGATGATCCGCCTCGGATTCGCCCTTGGTGCGGTGGCGATCGGCGGCCTCATGGGTGCAATCCAGTACCTTCCCGTGCGAGAGTACGTGGCGTGGTCGCCTCGTGCGGGTGGGCTTGCCGATTACTCGATCGCCACGTCGTATGCGTGGCCTCCATCGGAGCTGTTCAACGCATACCTGCCGCAGTTCACCGGAATGCTTTCGGCTTACTGGGGCATCAGCGGCATTCACTTTCACAGCGATTACGTCGGAGCGGTCGTTCTGCTCATGGCTGGGGCGGCGTTTTCCGGCTTCAGGACCAATACCAACCGCCGCCACCTCTGGTTCTGGACGATCACGCTGGTCATTGCCACGCTGTGGGCGCTCGGCTCGCACACGCCATTCTATAGAATACCCTACGCGATCGTGCCGGGAACGAGGTACTTCCGCGCCCCAAACTCTGTCTGGTTCGTCGGGTCGTTTGCCATGGCAGTGCTATCGGCGGCGGGACTTGACCGGACGCTCGACCGTGCGGTGAGTCGCAGGTATGTCTTCGGATGGATAGCCTTTGCAACCGTCATCGTGCTTCTCGCGTCCACCGGAATCCTGACGTCGATAGCCGAGAGTGTGGCCGGCGAGCAGATGGTCGACCGGGCGACTGCAAACTCGCTCGACCTGATGATCGGGGCGTGGCGCTCGTTCGCGTTTGTACTGGTAGGAGCGGGCGTTCTGCTTCTCATGCAGCGAGGAAAAATCGGAGCCGCCGTGGCCGGCTGGGCAATCACGCTCATTGCGGCCGCCGACCTCTGGTCGATTCTGAGATTCTACTGGGCGTTTGCCGCGCCGGCTGCACAGCTTTACGCATCCGACCCTACTATTGACTACGTCAACAAGCAGAGCCAGCCGGCAAGAGTGATCGCCGTCGGACTCGCTCCGCTCGGTTTCCGCGATCCGAATCTCGACGGCGATGGTCTGATGGTTCATCGAGTGCGCAGCGTGCTGGGCTACCACGGCAACCAGCTCGGCCGCTACAATCAGCTGATCGACAAGGACGAGGGTTACCGGGAGATACTCAACCCCAACGTTTGGCACCTGGTCAACGCGCAGTTTCTGCTGACTGACGTGAAAGATCCAGCCCAGCTTTTCCCGGGAGCCGCCCTCGTGGCGGGGCCCGCAAAGGACGCGTCAGGGGCGACGACTTACCTGTTCCGTCTTCCGGGCGAAAATCCGTACGCGTGGGTGACGCCGATTCTGGTGAAGGCTCCCGACAAGGCAGTCCTTGGAACGTTGTGGGATCAGCGGTTCGATCCGCGCAGGGCAGGTCTGTTCGACAGTGCGTCCGCGGTGACGGGCGCAGCCAACGTCACGGTTTTGCCGGATCCACTGCCGATCAAGGCATCGGTAAGCCACTACGAGCCGGGTCGAGTTTCAATTCAGCTCGATTTGCCGGCGCCGCGCGGCTCAGCCCTCATGGTCAGCGAGAACTATTACCCGGGATGGAAGGCGACCGCGGACAGCAAGCCCGCCGTCGTGGCTCGCGCGGACATGAGCCTTATCGGCATCGAGCTGCCCGAAGGCGCGCGACGAATCGAGATTTCCTTCACCAGCCCGGCCTACGTCACCGGCAAGACGATAACTCTTCTTGCACTTTTCCTCGCACTCCTGCTGGTCGGCATCGGCGTGGTTGCGGAGCGGAGGAAGGTTGCCTAGGAAAGCGCTTGTCATCGTTCCCACGTACAATGAGCGAGATAACATTTCGCAAATTGTCCCCGTGATTCTCTCCCAGGATCCGTCACTGGAAGTGCTCGTAGTGGACGACGGATCGCCGGACGGAACGGGTGCCATAGCCGATGAAATGGCGGCGGCCGACCCTCGGGTGCACATAATTCACCGGGCCGGCAAGCTGGGCCTCGGCACGGCGTATATCGCGGGGTTCAAATGGGCGCTGGCGCGCGACTACGCGCTGGTTTTCGAGATGGATGCCGACTTCTCGCACCCGCCGGAACGAATTCCCGATTTCCTTCGCGCCATCGAGAACGCTGACCTCGTGCTCGGCTCACGCTACCTGAACGGGCAGATCAACGTGGTGAACTGGCCAATGAGCCGGCTGTTCCTGAGCTACTCGGCGAACATTTACGCGCGTGCCGTGACGGGGCTGCAGCTGTTCGACGCCACAGGCGGCTTCAAGTGCTTCCGCCGGGAGGTTCTGGAAGCGATCGACCTCGACGACGTCAAGTCCAACGGCTACGCCTTCCAGATAGAGATGAGCTTCCGCGCATGGAAGAAAGGCTTTCGCCTGGTGGAGATTCCGATTGTTTTTGTCGATCGGACGCAGGGGTCGAGCAAGATGTCGAAACGCATCGTGAGGGAAGCGGTCTGGATGGTCTGGCGCCTGCGCTGGTGGGGCTTGAGGCGTAAAGTCTGATGACAGCTGGCCGCACCTTTTACAAGATGAGCGGGTCGGGAAACGATTTTGTGTTCTTCGATCTCCGTGACGGGCCACCGGGCGAGCTCGGGACCGCTGAAGCCATCCGAAGGATCTGCGCCCGGGGAACCGGCGTGGGGGCCGACGGAGTGGTTTTCTTCGATCGACCGGCCGAAGGCGGGGTGACCATCACCTACTACAATAGTGATGGCTCGGGCGGCGAGCTGTGCGGCAACGCGACCCTTTGCTCAGTGAGGCTTGCGGAGCTGCTTGGGACTCCATCCGCTGGCGGCGGTCTGGTCATCCGGACCGATGCGGGCGATGTGGCGGCCCGGATAGTGGATGGGCTGCCCGAGATCGACCTCGAGCCGGTAACGGAGGTAAGGCCCGACTTCGACGAGATTCCGCGGAATGAGCCGGAGCTGAGGTTGGGATACGCACTCGTCGGTGTCCCTCATGTAGTGGTGGAAGTGCCTGACATTGCGGCCGCTGATGTACTTGGCCGCGGGTCGGTCATCCGCCGGAGCCGCTCGCTGGCCGTAGGCGCGAACGTGAACTTCGTGGCCCCGCAGGCGGACGGGGGTTGGATGATCCGCACGTATGAGCGCGGAGTCGAAGGTGAGACGCTGGCGTGCGGCACTGGTGCGGTGGCTGCTGCGATCGTGCTGGCGTCCTGGGGGCGGGCAGCGTCACCGGTCCGCCTGACCACGAAATCCGGCCGGGTTCTGGTGGTGGGGTTGGGGCGGGACGGCGACGCATGGAGTCCATCGCTGCGTGGGAACGCGGAACTGGTATTTACCGGCGAGTTACCCACGGGGGCCTGAGAGAGGCACCCAGCCTCTCAGGTCAGGGGTCCTAAAGCCTTGCTCCTGAAAGGGATAGATGGAACTCTAGCCGCTGAGGAGATGATGTTTCTCCACATTTCTCCACCCGGAGTGGTTTACATAACATATATTATACGTTGTTGTTAAGGCTGTTTTGCAGGGGATCAGCCTACACCTCCACTCGACAGTTCGCCCTCAGGAGCGCGCCGAGGCCGCCTTCAACCTTTAGGTTCTGGAGCGGCCAGAAGCTCGCCCAGACGCACGCGTGCCTCCCCCGCGACCGTTCCCTTCGAGTCTGCGGCAAGAACGGTCCAGATTCTTTTTGCGTCATCCTTCCGCCCCGCCAGCAGGTACGACTCCGCAGCTGACGACTGATACCGCTGCCGGTCGGGGTCGAATCTCGCCGCCGTTGCCGCCGCCTCATATTCCGTGGCCGCATCCGCGAACTTCCTCATCTGCTCGTAGCCCGACGCCATGAGTAGATGAGCCGAAGCGCCAAAGTCTTTCGACGACCCGAGCTTTGGAACGGCTGTTTTCAGTGCCGCTACACCGTCCGCGTACTTCCCCTCCTCATACAACAGCTGCGTCAGGACGAGCTGGGCCTGCATGGAGGCGGGCGTGCCATCGTAGCGGGTGATCATCTTCCGCAGGTCGGACTCGGCAAGCGGCAGATTGCCGGACGCAATCGACTGCTCCGCTGACGAAAAAGCGCGTTCGGCGCGCTCGGCCTTGAGGGACTGCGACCTGGCATAGAACCAACCGCCTCCAACCACGGCAACCAGCCCGATGGCCGCCCAGCTTACCTGGCGGCTGTGGAGCTGAAGCCAATCGGACATGGACTCGAGGGAACTTTCTGAAGCTGCACGATTGCTGATGAGCGGTGATGTCATTTGGAAGGCTGGCGGTTGAAGTGCTTTCTGTGGTCGTAATATAAGCTCATGCCCCCGGGGTGACTCGAACACCCGGCCAACGGTTTAGGAAGGCGCTGCCAGCGTGGGCTCGTAAGGCGCTCAATCTGATAATCTTAGGCGGTAGAGCCAACAAGACGGCTCGATTAGATTTCGCGAAATTTAAGCGCCATTAGTCCCGATTGCACCCGGTGAAACCCGGTCAGTTGCCCCAAGATTGCCCCGGTCCAAGCGTCCGCCCCGGATCGGTTTGTATTGACAGCGCCAGACCTCTGGACGATATTCGGCCCGTTCGCGGAGGCGTGGATCGCAAGCGACATCGAGAAGCTTCACCCGTCATGTGTGCGGCCTCTTTCTACCTTCACCCGTGCTCGCTACTCGCTGAAACTGACCTAACTTGTGGCCCTTCCGGGCCGACTCGCAGAGCCCACGGATCTCCGATCCAGAAAGAGACGGCCGGTTTCCCTTTGCAAGGGAGCCGACAGCTTTGCCCGCATTTACTGCAGACTCTAAGGAGTTGGCAATGCGTCGTCTTCAGCTGTTGACATTCGTGGTCCCATTGTTGGCCGCACTGGCGTGCAAGGACGTGACCGCCCCGCCAACTGTCGCGGTCCGGGGTGTCCGAGCTTCACAACAGCTCATGATCCCATCAATCCCATCAATAACTCCGCAGG